>Ga0256843_1000006_pt1 | contig 176653 bp, 241 predicted proteins | sample AlvinellametaG_FD_191572 | JGI IMG/M metagenome (GOLD analysis project Ga0256843, IMG submission 191572) | Pompeii worm associated microbial communities from hydrothermal vent at the East Pacific Rise, Pacific Ocean - Alvinella | ecosystem: Host-associated > Annelida > Integument >... | reverse complement strand
ATGTTAAAGAGTACATATTAAATGAACTTGACCCGGATTATGAGGATGAAACGGTTGAAGAGGTGAATTACAACATAGACGAGTTGCGCAGCATCGAAGCTAAGGTTAAAAACATGACCGCAAGAGATTGGTTTATTAAATACGGAAGCAGAGTGGTAGAGTGCGACAGCTCAATTTTAAAAGGAGCGGTCACTCCTACAGAGGAGCAGATGGAGCTTGTTGAATTGTTAATGCCGTTTGCACACAGATACGACAGTAATTACGGAGACGAATTCAAAGGCGTAAGGATATTTAAAGATTATGCCGAGGCAAGCGATTTAGCTGTTCTTGTTAGAGTGAACGTAGAAACAGAGCTTCCAGATGAAATAGATTTTTCTCTTGTAGGGGCGGCGGCGCTTGAGTTTAACAGGGAGAATGTTTTACTTTGCAATGGTGCTTATGCCGTTAAAAGTGAAAGCGGATGTTTAATTCCTGCCAGGGTTATAGATAAACCTATAGATACGCACAAAAAGCTGTCTATAGATAAAAATAAAGGAGACTGCATATCGCTTAATAATTATAATACATATTTTGAGCTGTGCAAAATAGACGGAAATGAATTCAGAAGCAAATATATCGATATGATTGCGGATGCGTTCGGATATGAATGGAAATATTATATTGATGACCGCATTTTGAAACTTTACACCGACAACATTGAGATATATCTTTCGGCTGTAATTACGTAAGGGTTTCACCTCTCTCTTTTTTTATTTTTTTTGCTTCGTAGGAATTTAAAAATATTCAGGTTATATATAAATGGAACTGTTTTGTTTACACCAATTAAAAGGAGATTGTATGTATTTTGATTGTACGTTTACATATGGCGAACACAATGCGAAAGATTTCGCCAGAGATGTGGCCGATGAAATAAGAGGCATGAAGCAGGATGTTGTTGAGGATACCTATGTTGAAGTGGATGTAGTGTGTGATGTAACCGGTGAAGGTGACTACAGAAACTTTGATTTTAAAGTGTATCTTGACGAGGATGATGAAGAAGGGTTTGAGTTGCTGTGTGATGAGATTGAAGACAGATTGGAAGCTGAAATAAACAAGAGACTGCCGTATTTTTAAAGACCTGTACAAAAGAATGTTCAACACTTGTGATTATTTCCGTTTTGAAAAAGAATGGTTCAGCCCTGATAAAGTCAATAAAAAATACGACGACGCAATAAAAAAAATTACATCAATATATGATGAGCTTGAAGAAAGGATAAAAGATGCTTGAAAAAATAATAGCGTTAAAGAAAAACCTCGACAAAAAGATTGAAGAAAACGCAGAACTGCTGAGTGAAGAGATAGAACAGAAAATCAGACAGATAGTTGATAAAATGGATAACACGTATTTCTGTTGCGGCATGGGAACAATGTGGTTTGAAATCGGGGTTAAAAATGAACACGAATGTTATTATATTGAGGTTCACGACAGAAAAGACATAGCAGATGTAAAGGACGAAAACCTTATAAAACATATTGAAGAGGTGTTTGATTTGATGGATATGGCGGAACAGCTTGGAATATATGCTGATTTCTGCACAAATCATCCTCCGGTATACAGACACATTGAGCCTAGATTCGAGAATGACGTAAACAATGAAGCGTATAAGTTTTCAGTTAAAAGTAAAGTGTTAAGCCAGTTTTTTTATGATAGTTTTGAAATAATGAGAATACAGCACCAGGAGCTGTATGGGTTTATGGTTAAGGAAGACCATTGCAACGTTAAAGCTCCCAGCAATCTGTCTCTCGTTAGAGACTATATGTATAACCAGCTGGTGGACAAAGGTGTGGTAGACGGAAGTGATATTAAATGTTATGAGTCTAAATTCAAACCTGATGAAGACTACAAAAAAATGTTAGAGATAGCTAACACTTTCAGAATAAGCACATCAGGGGCGTACTATCTGATTGAGTGGATTAGAGAGGGCAACAAAGACGCTATCGTTTCTTATATTGCACCTAGGCATAAAGAAAAATATAAAGACGCTTCACTGGAAGAGGTTGAGAAACTGTTTGTAGATAAAATGAATGGAGCTGTTAAATCGTTTGACGAAGTTAAAAAGTTAGACATCAAACAGTCTAAAGTTTTGGTTACCAATACCTGCACAGGTAAAAGCGCATATGTTGATTTTATAGAAGCTGCCGAATATATAAGAAAACAAAAGGAGAAAAAATGAGGTTCGATATTTCAACAACAAAAGAGTGCAGATGTGGAGCAACTGTAAAATTCGGGGCCGATGATTATTATGTGTTTTGCCCAAAATGCGGGGAAAAGCATAGTAAAATTCATACAATCATAGGTGAAAACATCGGAAACAAATATCATAGTATAGATGAATATATTAGAAATTACGCAAAAGATAAGGTAATCAACAAGGAATATTATGTGGTTTCTGAAGAAATACTTAAAAACAAACTGGATAAAACATGGTTTAACATATCAAAAGTGAAACTTATAGGAATGCTGGGGAGCGACCAGTTTGATGAATATTATCTAGAGTGTGAATATCAAAGCACCGCTATAGCACATGACGAAAAAGACGGCATGGCTGAAATACGCAGAAATATGCTGAGGCAAACGTGGGATACTGAAAACCCTATTTCAGCTAAAGATATATTTGTTGATGAGATAGAGTTTGACTACAAAGTTAAAAAGATTGTGAGAAATGATACAGGAGTTATCTTTGGGAGAATAGTCCCAAAAGTAGTGTATGACGCAATAAATGAAATTATAGAGAATGCCACACTTAAAACAGTTCCCGATGCATTAAACAAAATTGAAAAAATATTAAAGGATTTTGAATGAGTTTTGAAATGAAACCAAGTGGAAAATACGCAAAGATAATTCTGGGTAACGACGGTTACGATTTCTTGTTAGGATATGAGTTTGCTAACACGGATGAAGGAACCGGTATCTTTTTCACAAGGGAGCAGCTTGAAAAATACGCTAACCCGGAATACTATGAAGACGATGATAAACCTAATGAAAGCGCATTATCCATGATTCAGCAGGTGCTTGAGAAATACGATGATGTAGACTTGTTTATATTTTATTAAGGAGACGGTATGAGACTAAAAGATTTAACGGTAATGATATATATAGCTGAAAAAGCAAGGTGGGCGTGCCACAAACGTAACGATGAAGCGTTTAAGGATATTAAGGGCGCCGGAGGTTTTTACGACCTTGCATTTGAGATTCTTGGAGACAGGGAAGGGTATGAAGACCTGGTTGAAGAGATGATGCAGGTGTTGATTAACAGGTTTGAGGTAAAAGGTAAAGCTGTAGATTTGGATGTTCTTATAAGGGAAATGGTTGAAATTAGAATGAAACTCCTGTATAGAATAAACGAAGAACTGAAAGCGAAAGGCAAAGAGCTTACTGTGGAGACGGAAATATCTGTAGCGGATGTTGAGTATAAGAGTTTGTATGTTGAAGAGGAAGACGGTGATTGTTATTTTTCTGATGAGCTGGATTCATATGTTGTTGAACTGTATGAGAAAAATGAGAAAGACACGGTGAAACTTGATGAACTCAGCCATGAGGACATGTTTGAGGTTGCATTGAATGTAGACCTTAAATATATGCTGATAGAAGAGTGGAAGTAAAACGGAAGGCAAAGTCCTTCCTAAAAATGTGGTCATTGTGGACTGTAATTATAACATATTTAAAAGGAGATTATATGAAGATAAAAGAGATAACAAAACAGCACAGAAGAGATTTCTGGGCAATCTATGAATGCGAGCACTGCGGATATGTAAGCGAAGAAGAGAGCGGGTATGACGACGCTTATTTTCACCAGGAAGTAATTCCGAATATGAAGTGTCCGAAGTGCGGTAAAACAGCGGCCGAGAATTACAGACCTTTACAGCCTAAATACGAACCGTGGGAAACGGTATAAAGGAGAGCAAATGAGTGCTATAAGCGACATAAGTAAGGCCAACCAGAAAATAGAGAGAATTCTGAATTTCTTAACAAGAACGGCAGTGGATTTAGAGATGCTGGGTGCTCCTGGTCCTGCACGCAACATAAGGGAAGCGATTAATGGTATAAGAAAAGAGGTGAGGCGAATTAACGACGCCGTTCAGGAAGATATTAACCGTGACTATCAAGAGGCGTTGAAACAGGCCGGGGAAACAATTTCAGCTCTATTAAATCATTGCGATAACAAGAAAGAGATAAAAGGACCGGAAGATGAATAGTTCTGGAATAATCGAAACAGTGAATGTTGTAAAAGAAATGATAGAAGAACGTGAAAAAGAGTTTGAAAGATTTGTTTCCATCGGTACGGTAAAAGCATGGGTTGATGAGATAGATGAAGTATTAAATAGTATGAAGTGTGAAAATTGTAAGCACTACATAAACAGAAACGGGAAGACGGTATGTGAAAAAGTTGAATTTTCTGAATTTGACGGAGGATATTTTATGCCGCCTAAAGATTTCTGGTGCAAGTATTTTAAAAGGAGATAATATGACTAATGAATTCATGGAAGCAAAAGAGCTTATCAAAGAAGCTCTAACCGCATTAAACAACAGAATAAAACCAAGAGAATATAAAAAGGTTGTAAAAACACATAAGCTTGGTTCGTGGAGCGCAACTGTAAATGAAATAACATCATACATGGAAGAAAACGGGATTCCCGATTCATCAGAAATATGCGCTGGAGATGAGGGGTTGGAATTTTGTTGGGAAGCGGAAGAGAAAATGACCGATGAAGAAAAAGAGAAGCAGCGCAAAAAAGTGTTTAATACTAATGCGTGGAGAGTAGTATATAAATCACTAACTGAAAACGGATACAAAAGAAAGCCTCTTGAAAACGGAATACATGATGTTAACAGATTGAAAGACAAATACGGAACGGACGACGTGTATGAGTTATTTCAGAGAGAAGAGTGGGGCGGAATTGCAAAGTTGTATCTTTTGAGTTTTAAAAAAGGAGAATAAAATGGACAAATCAGTAAAAGCCGGAGATAAAATTAAATTTAACTTTAAAAGATTCAATTTAAACAAGAAAGAGTGTGATGCGCCGTTCAAAAAAAATTACACTTATTCGGATATAGGCACATTTACTGTTAAAAGAGTGATTGAGTATGATGATTGCGTTTGTGTTGAAATAGAGGAAGACGGAGGCCAAACACTGCATAATGTTGACTTTTTTGATATTTTGAAAAAAGGAGAACAAAATGGATAAAGTATATAAAGAACATTTAATCGGACAGGAAGTTTAAATATATCCGGGAGATACGGATTATAAATTCGGGCTAATCAGAGATATTGATGATAACGGTGTGCTATTTGAAATCACAAGGTCAAAAGACAAGAATTTTAGACCGGGAAAGCTGATGTTTATTTCATTCAGCGCAAGACTTACGTTTGAGGAGATATGATGGATATTGTAACTAAAAAAGGAGATTACACCCGTATAGGTGTAAGAATCCCTAAAGAGCTGGCTGACAAAACAAAAAAGTGGAGAACCGAAAATAATGTTGCGTTAAGCGATACATTTGTTGCGTGGTTTATATCTTTACTGATTAACAATAGGAAGATAAAACCGGTACCTGTGAACTTTGAAAAACGTGATGAATTGTTTCAGGTTGCGATAAGCAAGCAGTATAAGGAATTCATGAAAGAATACTGCAAGAGAAACGATATGTCGCTTACTCAGTTTGTGGTTAAGTTTTTGTATGAGGTTGTGGGAGAGGTGTGAAAAATTAAAATAAATAAGTGCAAGGAGAAAAAATGATGACAAGAGAAAAAGCAATTAGGTTTTTTAAAGATTGTTCTGTTAAATGCTTCGAATTACGTTCTACCGATGAAGTTGTTGAATTAAAAAGTATAAAAGCTATAATACATCAAATATATGATGAGCTCGGAGAGGAAAGAGTTTGCAAAAACTGTAAACATTTTAGAAAAATGTACGAAGATGTTTGTTTGCTGGGTATCTCTTGCAAGAGACCAGATACGGAAATAGATGAGGAATACGGATGTGTGTATGAAGACTTTGGGTGTAACAGTTTTGAAAAGGTAAACAAATGAATGTATCTAAAGAATTAGTAAGAGAGGTTTTGAATGTTGAAGCGAAAGATGTGTATACTATAGGGGATAGAATTAATTACGATGTCGGTCCACTTACCACATACAGCATAAATGTATATGAATTGGCTTTCAAAGTTAAAGAATGGGTAAATAAATTTGGATATATAATTGCATCTCAAACATATAATGGTATATATAGGGCCACGCTTACAAAAGACATACCAAACCCTAAGAGAGCACATAGGGCTCACATAGTGAGCGATGTAAGTGAAGTAGATGCTATTTTTAAAGCCGGAGAATGGGTTTTAAAACATTTGAAAAGGAGAAAACATGAAAATATTTAAAGTAGCATATAATCCGCCTTTCAGTGCAGAACTAATAAACACTCTAAAAGTAAACTATGAACCGTCAATGGTTGACCTTGAAGGACAGGACGGGCAGTATGATATTGATTTGGTTGAGGAAGCAATCGAAGAAGGAAACGGAAACGAAAAAGATTTAGAAGTGCTAGAGAAGCTTAAAAAAGAAGGCGTAGATTATATTGAGATTTAAAGGAATGCAATGAAAAAACTGTTAAAAGAACCAATTTGCCCGGAGTGCGGAATTGAACTGCAGCCGTATGTCGATGACGAAATGTCCTGTAGCTGCCACATCTGTGCCCCGTGCTCTAAATGCAGTGACGAGAGGATGATGTGCCCGGAGTGCGGAGATATATTCTATCCTGATGATTTTGAGCCGTCTCCTTTGGAGAAACTGGCCAGCAAAATAGCTGAAACGCTGCCTAAAAAGAAACACCTTACCATCGATGAAATATGTGAAAAAGTTAAATCAGAAAAAGATGGTGTTTATGTTGTTATGAAAAGTGATGTAAGCGGGTGGGTAGAATATACGCTCTATATGAGAAAAGAGCTGTTCGACAAACATCCGAAGTATGAGATTGGTTGGTTGGGTAAATATGTTAACAGACCTAACGGGTTCAGTAAATACGATATGGTAAAAATTAAAAGGCAATATGAACGTAACGGAGTGGTTGTAACAGTCCTTTCGTATTGTGTTGATTAAGGAGAATTAATGAGCAAAATAATTGAAGATAAAAAACTTGTACTAAAAACCTTGCAGGAGGTTTACGACAATATTAATATTAATCCATACACGGTTGAAGTAGTGTCTCATGAAGTTGGAATAGAGAATTTTACGATGCAGGAGTTGAATAATTATTTCCAAGAGTATGGCATTCCTAATGAAGCGGTACTTACGGCTGATGATGACAGGATGTTTTTTGTATGGGAAGAGGAAAGACTCAAAACCGATGAAGAAATTTTAAAAGGCAAAATAACAGCTTTTAAAAATAGATGGTTTAAAGCCATCTTTGACGCTCTTACAGCTAAAGGGTATAAAAGAGTTGGTGTGAATACAATGGTTCTTAGTGAGTTTGAAGAAAAATACGGAACCACAAACGCATATGAGTTATGGTCTCTGAAAAACAATGAAGATGTTTTGATGGAATATGTTTCTTTATACTTTAAAAAAAAGGAAGACGATGAAAGCCCTAAGAATTAGCGGCAACGAAGCAGGTGCGTATTTAAGCATACCGGACAAAATATTGGCAGAAGGCGGAGCCGAATACTTCGCCAGGGTTGTAGTGGGAAATGCGGAAGGAGACAAAACTTTCGCTTTACAGCGGTTGATTAAAATGTGCAGAAAACACAAAAGAAATTTAATTATAAACGGGGAGGTGATATATGTCTCACAAACTTAAAGTAGGAGTACCGGAAAAGTATGTGTGGTTTCCAATAGACAGATTGAGCGCTGAAGTTAATTTTAAACATAATGGAGAAGAATATACGGCTAAGCTGATAGTGAATAACAGGTATTTAAAATGCAGGGATTATGGCCACAGTGTAGTGTTTGAGAATCTATTGGTGAAGGCTAACATATTTAAAGACAATAAAATAATTACTTCAGTGTCTCTTAACATAAAGCACTGTTTTGATGTAGATGTGGATGTAGATGAAGGTGATATTTTCTTTGATGAGGAAAGATTTGCCAAAGAAGCTGCGATGATGTATGAGGTTATAACTAAGAATTAAACTAAAAGGAGAGTTGATGGTTTCAAAAGAGTCCTTAAACAAGCACTGGAAAGCTATGGAGTGGTGGAAAAGTCAGCCGGAAGGTGCAAAAATATGGTGTAAAATGCCAGAGGGGCACTATCCTTACTATATGCAGGAGTGGCATTTACAAAGTGACCCGTTGTGGCATACAGACGCAAAATATGTAATCAACGACGAGTTTTCTGAAATACGCAAGGGAATCGCCGACGGTAAAAAAATAGAGGTATACGATGCGGGAGAGTGGCAGCCTATTGAAATGGTATTCAGTAAAGTGCCTAGTGACCCGAACAGCGATTTCTTTGTAGGTCTTTTGGAGTATGAATGGAAGCCTAAACAGTTCAGAGTAGCTCCAGAGTATAAAATTAATGTCAAAAGAAATGATTTTATGGTTGTTAAGTTTTTATCCAAAGACAGATTTGAGGTGTTGTTTGTTTTTGATAAGGAAAAAGCAAAAAGTGAGTTTCAAAAAGAGTTTACTCTTGGAGAAACATATAAAGTTGGTGATGAAGTTAGCTTTCACAATGCGTCCAAAAAGTATGAATGGGAAGATGTCGCTTACGATGATAAACTAAATCTATGGGACGGTCAGCCGTTGCTTGTCAGTAAGTTTATCGGACCGTCATATTTTGAGGTGAGATATTATGATGCGGAAATGAAAACTCTATTCTCAATAGATGGGTGTAGAGGATGTGAAAAATTAAGCAAATACGATAAGTATAAAACTTATCCAGATTTAAGTGATGATTGGATTATAGAAGGCTACAAATCATTAAAATTTTAGGAGGAAATATGAAGGGTGAAATAAGAACATATAGAGGATACAATCAAGAACACGGATGGGTGTATGGTTTTCTGGTAATAAATGAAGACGGTTGGTTTATTGTTAATACAGATGTGATTTGGTTGCAGGAAAACGGGTTTCCAGGACTTGAGAAGAGATTAAGGGTAAATTCAATGTCTGTATGTCAAAAAATAGGATTTGACGCTCAAAACGGAAAACCGCTGTTCGAGTTTGATATTGTAGATGTCGTATTACCTCAAGTTCCGTTCGGAGAGCAAAGAGTGGTGAGAGGCGTAATTGAATACGATGAAGAGGTTGCGTCATACAGGGTTAAGTCTTACAGAAATTTTAAAGAATTTGAAGAAGATATGGTGTATGATTCACAGCCTTTGCACGATGATGTAAAGTGTTATCTGCTTGGTAACGCATACGAACATCCGGAACTTATTAAATTGAATAAAGAGATTTAGTGATGACAGGAATAATTGATATAGAATATGGTGTTCCGGTTTGCACCAGGTCTAAGGACCAGGGATGGCCTGATTGGGTGTATGAACAGACTCTGTTTAATATGTGGGCCGGATTAAGGTCTGAGGATATGCAAAATAGACTGATTAACACAATTAAGTCTTTTGGAGAAGAAGAGATAATCGAGGTTGTTTTTGATATTCGCCATGCAAGACGTGATAATATGAGAAGTCTTTGTGACATGAGAACAAAAGTGTTGCTTGAGTTTGACAAGCCTGAATTTGACGACGATGCGGTTATCGTAATGGTTAAAAGAGATGAGCTGCTCAAGAAAATCAACTGGATTAAAAAACATTTTAAAGCCGTAGAAATAAACGGCAAACAATACGATGTTTGGATTTAGCTAAAAAAAACATAAAAGGAGACACTATGAAAAAAGAATATTGTTTAAGATGTAAAAAATGTGGAGAAGAAATTAGCTGCTGTTCCGATAAAAAAATGATGTTGAAAGAGTATGAAGAAGCGGCTTATTATCATATTTGCGATAAAGAAGAAAAGATGTATAAAATTACAAAAGACTATTACTGTAAAACAGATGAAACAGAATCAGAGCTGGAGATAGAGGTCAGAGATATAAATTATTTGAGGATGCTTTTAAAACATGAAAGCATTGCCGGTTACTCTGTATCTATTCTCTCATGTGATAATGAACTGATTATTGGGATGCTTGGCAAGGCATTACAACACGGATTTAATCCTGAAGTGCCGTATATAGGGATTATGTATGGCTCATTTGTCAGATTTATGGGTCTGCATTCTTTTACTTTTGAATGGAGTATAGAATTTATAGAAAGCTTAAATGATTTTCTGCGTGAGAATGGGTTAATATTATCTGCAAAAGATATATGTATCGAGCCTTCAGAGTTAACAGATAAAAATCAATATGAGTTAATTGAGAGAGAGCCTGAAGAAGAAGATGATGATGAAGAAGCTATTGCTTTCTAAAAGGAGTTACAATGAACGACCCGCACAGAGAATGGCTTAGAGAGCAGGCTATGAAAGAATACGAAAATGAGCAGAACGAAAAAGTTTTTGAAGCAAAAAAGAAGAAAAAACGTTGGAGAGATGTGAAAAAGAAAATGAAATAAGGAGAGCGTATGAAACACTGGTATGTTAAAAATATAAAGGCTTATATAAACGGAAGCGAAGAGCCGACGGATGTGTTGCTTGAAGAAAAGGTATATGACGGAGGATATATTGTTGATTATGATATATCTGCCTCTGCAAAAGTTATTATCGAGGGGCAAAAGGTTAGACTTGAAAATGGAAAGATAATCGTTAAAGGCTTCCATTTGGCTCATACAGATTTAAGCAAATATACAAAAGCCCTGGAGGACAGGTTAAATAGTCTGGACAGGTTGGTTTATCTGCCGGGGAGAAATTTAATTACCCTTAATCCGGTAATTCACGGTCTTGACGATTACACTTATGCAGAGCTTGTTGATTTGCTGGAGAACGAGGATAAAATCAGGGTGGCTGAAACTCTTGTAAAAAATATGGCCAATGCATATATGGATTATATGGCTCACGTTCACAGTAAACCGGTATATGCAAAAATCGAAATAAAAAACGCCTCTTTGTTTAACAATTACCACGTAGACGTTAAAGGCGAACTTACTGTTGAAAAAGAGGGTGAGGAAACTGTGAAAAAACCTTTTGAAAGCGATGTAAGACTGTTTGACTTAACCGTAGACGGATTCACTCATGAATTTGCAGATGTATGGATTAAAAATATTATAGAACCTTTATTTGAAAGAACGGAGGGGTAAATGGAAAAGAGAGAATATATAGAAGTGATAAAAAGGGAGCTTGAAGACGCAAAACAGCTGTATCATCAGTATCTTGAAAATGATACGTTTGACATAAGGCGTCAGTATGAAAGAAAGATAACCGATATAGACAGAATAATCGGTACGGCAAACAAAGAATACGACGAAGAACAGCTTGACCCGGACAGCTACATTTTCTCAAAACTCGGTGAAGCTGGAGTTATCCTTGAGGAAAACGCTTATAATTTAAAGCAGACACTTAAAAGTGTTCTGTTTAACAGATATGAAAAGGTGCTGCTCGGACTTCCGTCTTATACAAGACCTCATACCAGAAAACTATGTGCAGATATGGAAGACATTGTCGACAGAACGATAGATAAAATGATAAGACTTCCAAGCATATCCCAAATGTATTATCCGTATGACGCTTTTACATGGAGGGACGCAATCGAATGCTTTAAAAACGTGGTGCTTGTTGAGATGGATAAGATGAGTGGCGACCTTACAGAAAAAGAAATCGAACTGATACAGGAATGTATATAAAAACACTTTTGTATATAATAACTAAGGAGGTAAAATGAGGATAGAAGCGTTTGATGTTGATTATTTAAAACCGGATGAAACTATTGAGTTTCTGACTAACGGTATGTGTGTATACAATTACCGTGGTAACAATTTCAGGGTATTTAAAAACAGAGAAGACGCATACAGGTTTTTAAAAGAGCGTGATTTCTCGCTTGTGGTTGCAGAGTTTGAGAGTGAGAAAGCTCTGGACAAATATCTTAAAAAATTATCTAAGTCTTGAAATTAATATAGTTTTTTAGATACAATGGCTCTTATATATTTCGGAAATATAGGGAATAGACCTATATGCACCGTTATAGAAAGGAGCCGTTGTGAAATCTGGAGACATATATGTGAAAATAAGCAAAAAAGGAAGACTTGTAATATTGATGGCTAATGAAACTTGGATTAATTACAATTTCCCTGAGTTTAATTTAAAAGAATTAACGATAGGTCAGAAAAAGAAACTGTGCTGGATTATTCATGATAAGTTTAAAGACAAAAAAATATCTAACTGTGCTGCTTATACAAAAAATATGGTTCGTGACGTTTTAATAGAATCGATAATTAAGTTTTACAGTATTTCAAAATAAAAGGAGAAAAAAGTGAAGAATGAATATCTTACGTTATATGCGATAACCGATTTGTTTCTTTGGCATATGATGGAAAGCGATGTTGTAAAACTGATAGACGGAAATATTATTTTAAAGGTTCCGTACAGCTCTTTAACAAAGCTTGATAAAATGGTATTGAAAGATACTATAGATATTATAAATTTATTGCACAAAGAGTTAAATGAGCACTCTTTTAAAGTGATAAGGGATAAATATAAAAAACTTGTCGAATCGCTTACAAGCAGTAAAATGGCAAAAGAAGGATGGGCGGCTCTTCCTGCCGGCATAGCAGTGTATTACGATTACGCCAAAAATCAAAAAAAGAAATTTAACGTTCATAAGGGGCGTGTTGAAAAAATGATTAGTCTGATTACAGAAGTCGGTAAAGTAGAAGGTAATGAGCCTTTCAAAAACTTAAGCCCATTAGCGTTAAACTCATACAAAATGGGTGAAGTAATATATAAACAGATAAATGGGTAAGGAGGTGCCGGGGTGAGGCCCCGGAGAAAGGATGAAAATAAAAATTATCGGCTGCAGTTAAATTATACATTAATTGAGGGAAAAAATCAAATTTTATTTTTTTCTTAGCTATAAAGGAATTAAAATGGACTTACATATACATTTGACATTGGGCGGAATTTTGATTGTTTTAGGAATAGTAGCTATTCCGGTGTTTTGTTTTTTGTTCGGAGACTGTAAAGATGATGGCGGATATTTGCCTCCTATGCCGTTTGCGACAATGTTTTTTACAATGGTTGTATGGGTGGTGCTGGTTATTGTATATGTTGTTTTTCACTAAGGAGATGTAATGAATGAATTGATAGTAAATATAGATTTCACAAACAGAATCCCTAATATATTATCTATGGTAAGGGAAAATTATGAGAAAGTAACAGAGCTTAGGAAGTTTAAAATAATTAAAATACCGTACCATGTTAGTTTTACTGAAAATCACGGTAGAATTGTTGATGATGCAAAAGAAGTGTTTGTTTCGCTAACTAAAGAACTTGGGTTGTATGATTTTATAAGAAGAATAAGTGTTGAAATGGTTAACAACAAAGGTGTGCCTGAGATTAAAATAAGCATAGAATGGAAAGAAGACAAACGCTCAGATATGCAAACATACCAAAGAAAAATGTTTTAAAAAGTCAAGCGCTTGTTTGAAATGATATTAGGTATTATAATAATGTTAAAATAAAAACAAAGGATGTGTTATGAAAGATAAAATTTTAGCTAAAAATGAAGACAAAAGAACCCGTTGCATGGTGTTTACGAGAGTAATGGGTTACCACAGACCGGTGGAGAGTTTCAACATAGGGAAAAAAGCCGAGCACGATGAAAGAACTTACTTCAAAGAAAAATAAAAAAAACATCGTTAAACTATTGATTTATCCAAATTCTTTTTGATATAATTCAGATGCAACAAAACTATTTTTTGTTGTTTGGTCATTATTACCTTGTGTTTCAAGTTATATTTTAATTTATCCCTTCTTCGGAAGGGTGTGGTAGAGTGGCCGAGTGGCTTAAGGCAGCCGGTTGCTAACCGGTCGAGGGTAACACCTCCGTAGGTTCAAATCCTGCCTCTACCGCCATTATGACGGCCTTGGTTGGTAATGTAGTATTGGTAAGTTTGAAAGTGTGCAATATCCTAGGTAAAAGCGCTTTCGGGCTTATCAAGAAGAGGGGAGTTCAATTCTTCCCGCCGTCACCGAAATAGAGGGTTGGCCGAGTCTGGCTTAAGGCGGCGGTCTTGAAAACCGTTGGAGTGTAAAAGCTTCCGTGGGTTCGAATCCCACACCCTCTGCCATTTATTGGGCGGTCGCCAAGTTGGTAAGGCACCAGACTTTGACTCTGGCATTCGTAGGTTCGAGTCCTGCCCGCCCAGCCATGTGAAGTTATTGGTAACGTAACACAGTTGTTTTACTAATTTCAACTAACTCACAAATAGTTTTGGTCTGTATAACCTCATTTCCCCCCCCTTGAGGGGGATGTTGGGATATAGTTCAGTTGGCAGAACAACCGGCTGTTAACCGGTAGGTCGCAGGTTCGAGCCCTGCTATCCCAGCCATGGAGCGATGCGCCGAATTGGTAAGGCAGCGGACTGTAAATCCGTGTCCCTAACGGGAATGGTAGTTCGAGTCTACCTCGCTCCACCAGTAAGTGTTTTTAGGGTCTATTAAAGTAGGTCTCATAAAGCACTTCCGGTTATTAATCCGATAAAAGTCAGGCTGCAGACTGGCGAGGAAGTGTGGAGTCACTCCTATTAAAGAGGAGTAAAAGGATGCCTGACGGCCACAGGTGTCCCGGCTCCCGTGCACCTCCACGTTACGGAGGTACCAGGGCAAGTAACTCAGTTGGTTAGAGTCACCGGCTCATAACCGGTAAGTCGTAGGTTCAAGTCCTACCTTGCCCACCATGCTCACCTACCAATGAGTAGGAAGAGGTACTCCCACATAGTTAAATGTGGACCATATCCGCCGAGTAGCTCAAACGGTAGAGCACCCGATTTTTAATCGGTAGGTTACTGGTTCAATTCCCGTCTCGGCGGGCCTGATAATGTGGTTGTACGGGGGTTGCGGAACGCTGGCCCCCGGTCCTTTTTCTCACGGTGCCAGAGTTGGTTAAGTGGGTGCGTTCTTTTCGCATTTCGTAGGTTCGAGTCCTACCCGTGAGACCTGTCCTTTTTCCTTACCATCCATTGACAAATCTCCGATTTTTTCGATAAAATACTTATCAAAACAAAGGTTTCAAAATGAAAGAATTGTTGTTCGATATTACTGCGCATTTAGCAATTATGCTTCCTGTGGGAGCTATATTGTATATAATGCTAAAATCTAAAATAAAGGATAAAAAATGAGTTGTGAAAACAGCCCTCTAAAATTAATGATTAAATTCCAGAAAGACAGATTGCTGGACAAGCAAAAATTTGATTTACATAATGAAACAGTTAATATTGTTGAAGAAGTGTTTGAATTAAACGGTTACAGCGTTCCAAAAGAGAAAAGATACGACTTAAAAAAAGAATTTATCGAATTCATGGAAACTTTCTCCGAAAAACATGAGCTCAAAAAAGAAACGGTGACTCATGAAATGGCTCTTGATGCTTTCGCTGATATGTGCGAGTTTAGTGTGGGGGGAATGCTTAAAATGGGATTTTGCCCAAAATGCGTGCTGCTTGAAATGGGCAAACATATAAACAGCAGAACCGGTAAAATAGTTGACGGAAAATTCCAAAAAGACCCGAACGCTGAAACATACGAACCGGTATACGGAAGATGTGTGCTTGAATGCGATTCTTGTGAAGACAGGGAATAAGAGTGAATGATATTCCCATGGAAGTGACTCTCTTTTTAAGAGAAAAAGCTTCCGATGTTAAAGATGTGGCAAAGGTAAAAATGATGTTGATAGATGAATTAAATATCAGAGGCAAAGAAGCTAAAAAATATGCAAAATGGTGGACAGGAGAAACTAATGGAAGTAAATAAAACAATTAAAGATTCATTTTATTATTACGGATGTTCGGCTGTAGAGTTCAGGGATATGAATTATTTGGATGCGTTGCATTATAAACTTAAAAAAGCAGAAGAGCTAAAAAGAGAGCTTGCTGAAAAGCAGGCCAAAATATTCGAGGAAGACAGAACTTCGGATAAGTATGTAAAAATTACACAAAGAATTTCAGATATAGAGAAAGCAATTATTTTCAATAAAGAATTAATAAGAGAAGCGAAAGGTAAGTAATGTTGGTGTTTAAGCATAATAAAGATTTTGCTATAAAAGAAATTGTAAGCGAAATGGAGCTCGGAGTCCAAAAGCCTGCAAACAGAAAACCGTCAAAAGTATCAACTTTCAGGGTATATATAAAAGGAAAACTGGCGTTTACCGCCATGGATTTAACATCCGCTTTTCATTATATATATGTGAAGAGTGGATATGATAAATATATTGAAGAAGGAGATTTCTTCAGAAAGGAATAGAAAGTGAGTAAGTTTGATTTGGTTATGGCGCCCGCTACAATTCTGACTCTATTCGGAATGGTAGGGGGATGGTTTCCACGTGACATGATTGCCGGTGTAGATATTTGGTTTTTATTCGGATGCATCCCTTATCTGGCCTTAAGACTTCCTAAAGTGCTGATGGAAGACATATGAAATACAACACAATAGACGTCATTCTGTCAGTATGTATTATTATTATCACTTTTTCTGACGGAGTGTTGTTTGAGTTTGTAAAACCGTTTTGTATATTGTCTTTGATGCTTGGACTGTTATATGTTCAAGTGTGTAAATACGAGTACACTAAATGCAAAACAGACATAAGTGCTACCAATGAGCCGGATGAAGGGATTATATTATAGTTAAAAGGACGAAAATGGAAACGTTTTTCAGATTACTTGAAACACTGTTCTTTTTTATGTGGCTTATAATAGGAATGGTGTTTTTGGTTGTGATAGTGCTGGCCGGAATGTTTATGTTCGGATATGTTGCGGGGCTTGGAATAGATTTCTTAACCTATTTATTCACAGGGCACCATATAGACAGTTTAGGAAACTTGTCGTTTCCCGTGTTGGCCGGTATTGTTTTTGTGATAGTTGCTTTAATAAAAGAATTTTAAAGGATTAAAAATGGCTGTAAATAATTCACAAATGAAAATGGTTGTAGAAGAGTTAATTAAAAACGGTAAAGTTTGCAGAAACTGGTGTCTCAAAAATTATATAAGCAGACTGTCTGCTATTATATATGTTTTAAAATACGATTACGGTTGGGATTTCCAGGGAAGCCGTGTATATTATGATGAAAGCGACAAATCCCATTGGGATTATTGTTACAAAGTCACAAAGCACGGGCAAAACCCTTATAAACAGGACAGCCAGTCCTGATTTTCTTTTTTATTTTTTTTTGCTTATTTTACAAAAGAAACAATAAATGATACAATTATCAAAAACTATATGAAGGAGATACTATGGCGGCGACAGTTCCACTTACTAGTGAAAAAACAAACGGTTTTATGCCCGAAGATATTGTTGAGATAGAAACACGTGAAAAATCTATAATAACAAGAGGGCAGTTAAAAAGACCTTTAAGCGCAAATGAGTTTGATGCAAACAACATGTATTTAGGGTTTATGGTAGATTACCTAATGGGAGCTTTATCTGAGTCAAGCGGCGGTATATCAAAATTTGAAATATCATCTGGAAGCCCATTAGAAAATGGAGGGGTTATTACTTTTCCTTTAATGCCTGTAGATGTTAAAGCTTCTGATGTTGCGGCTTATTTATCAGGAACCGCTCCTGCATCAGACAGCGACGAAGGTCCTGATAGTGTAATACATTATGAAGAAGGAGAAGGAGAGCTTCCGCCTTCAGAAGGTGCGCCTATTTCAGATATAAATATGTTCGGAATGGATTATCGTAAGGGCGCTTTTATGTGCAGCTACCAAAGCCCGGAATGGAATAGACGTTTCAACATCAACTCATCAGGGGTTATGGCATATAATATTGAAACAATAACAGGCGAAGCAGGGAATACATATACCGCAAAAGGTATTGCTGGGGTGTGTGATGAATATAACATTGGATATTTAGCGTATGTTACAAATGATAACCAAGGTATTTCAAGCGGAGAAATAGGGCTAAATGGTGTTATGGTGTTTAATCAGCAACCGGTTACTTACGATGAGAACTCTAAAGAATCTATCGTTGATAATAGTTTATATATCGCTACCGGAGCAAATATAGAAAAACGCCAAATTGTAAAAAACTCTATGGTAGTAAACAGTAATTCAGCTTTAATCCCAGCTAAAATTACAGATGTAGTAGCAGTATTTAATCAAATTTCAGGTATGGTTGAGGGTATTATAGGTTCAGGCAACGTAGATGCAACAAGTTCTGAAGCAGATATGAAATTTACGGCTAAACTGCCTTGGATTAGTAGCGGCACATACAATCTTGTTGAAGTTAAAGTAGTAGGTATTGACGGCCCTAACGGAGCGCCTTATACAGCTGTTAAAACGTTTACTGTAAAACTTGACGGAACAAATACTGAAATTGTTGCAGGAACTGCTAACGTGGTTGAATCTGCTGACAGTACAAATGGAATAGATATAGCTCTAACATCATTTGTTAATGATTCTTCTGAGGTTGAGTATCAAGTTGAAGTAACGGTTCCTCATGGATTAAATATGCATTTAGCTGTTACTGCTAAAGTAACAATTGTATCAGGTTATACTGCACCTGCTCCAGTAGATAGCGGCTCAGGAAGCGGTTCAAGTGACGGAAGTTCAACTGGCAGCTCAACTGGTTCAAGTGACGGAAGTTCGACTGGTAGTTCAAGCGGTTCAAGTGACGGAAGTTCAACTGGTAGTTCAAGCGGAGAAACTGAAGGTGACGAATAATAACAGTGGAGACAAAGTTCTCCACATTGTTTACCCTCTTAAAAAATCATCAGTTGGTGATTGTGAAGAATTTAAGTACTCTCTACGTTCCATAGAAAAACATGTCAAATGTAAATATGACGTTACTTTAATAGGTTATAAACCTAAATGGCTTAACGCTTCAAAAGTAAGATATATATATTACGGCCAATGTGACGAAAAAGAAAGAAATATTTTGCATGCCAGAGATATTGCTGCAAACATTTTTGATGAATTTGTCTTATTTATGGACGATTTTTATTTATTGACAGATTTTGAATATAGTGATTTTGAAGAAATTTACTATCTTGAAGACCTGTCTAAAACAAAAAAGTGGGGTAATAGGCACTTTCAGCAAATGTTAAAGAAAATGTATCATATAATGCTTAAAAAAGGATACCCAACATATAACTATACTACTCATGCACCAAGATTTTTAAAATCTGAGATAGTTAAAAAGGTTATTAACGAATTTGACTTATTTAATGATAGTTTTGTGAGTTTTGAAAGCTATTATTACAATTACATAAGAGCTCATACGGTTGCTAAACCTATAAAACAATACAAGGTGGCAAGATATGATTCTACTCCTTTTAACGAAAAAGAAGCAGAAGGTAAAATATTTTTAAATTTTGATGAAGCGGGAATGCAATCAGGCATATGGGATTACGTTAAGAAAAGGTTCAACTTTAAGTCCTCTTTCGAATTATAATAGCCAACAAATTTCTTTTATGTTATAATTATCAAAAAAGCCATAAGGATAAAGTATGTCATACGTTACACAGGAGCAACTGCTTGCATTACAGGGTAAAATAGACGCTTTGATTGACATGATAAGCAATAGAGGTGAAACAAGTGTAGACGCTCTATCTATTAAAGATTTTATTGAAAAATTTTCTATAGTTAAATCGTTAATGGATACAGATACGGTAACGTCTATGCTTAACACGATAGACGAGTTGAATGAAAAAATAAAAGATGTTCAGGAAGCTGTAAACGTTCCACTTAGTATAGCTAATACTGAAGCTAACAAAATTATGTCTTTATACAGTGATGATGCTACTAAATTAGCCTTAAACATCGCTGATGTGAAACTTTTTAAATCTTCTTCTTATAAGTCTTTCAGGGATTTGATTACGTATATAAGTAATTTGAAATTCGATGATAAGATAAATGAACTTAATTCTCAGATAGCGTTTGCTAAGGATTTGTCACAGCAGATACTTGCTCAAAAAGACAAAATTCAAGAAATTATCTCAAAACTTGATGAGCAGGATTTACTCCTTCAACAAATGAAAGACACAAACACTACACAGGACCAACAGATTGATTATGTTAACAATCTTATTGTTGAAGTTGAAAAACAAATAGAAAATTATGCGTTTTTTGCAGAAGAGTTCAATAAAATTTATATTACCGCAAGAGATTTTATATCGGTGTTTGATGAGCTTCAAAGAAAAATACAATATATTGTTGACAGAGATGATGCGCTACAAAAAACTATAGAATCTATTGTAGGTTTTATGGGTGGAACTTTTGCAGAGCTTTCTAATGCAGCTGATAATTTGGCGGCTAAAATAGACGGTTACACAAAAGATGTAATGTCGTGGGTTAATGACAGTTTGATGTTTGTAAATGAAGTAAAAGCTTACAATTTATCCTTAGCCGGGTACAATACTCAGATGGAGTCAATAAAAAACAATATGGATGCGCTTAAGAGTGAAATAGACGCAATAGAGGTGTAATATGAGACAGTTTAGATATGAATACAAGTCGTTTATGGTTAATAAACACGGCTTTTTTTCTTTCATTCCTCACGCTAAAATGTTTCATCCGTATTACGGTTTAAGATATATCGGAGCATATTACGGAACTGAGGCGCTTTATTATAATTTTATTATAGATGAAATCAAAAAAAGATGGCAAATTCCGTTTACTCATAAAGTAAAAATGTTTTTTCCAGAAATAAAAAGCGGCGTATTGTATGTTGATAAAATTAAATACAACGTTGATTCTGACCCATTGGACGATATTAAATTATCTTATTCGGTAATTAACAATTCAAACTATTTGGATTACGTGGAAATCAAAGACCATATTGCCGAATTTGAAGTGCAATTAAAAATAGATAAAGAATATATGGGGTTAAATTATCCTGTAGAAATTACATGTGATTACATTGACGTATTATTGTTTGAACAAAGAATAAGTATCACAATTACTGATAACACTTTTAAACTGGTTCCTTATCTTGGTGCATATAGAGCTGACAAACCGCTGTTTTATTTACCTAGGCAAGAACTTGTCACCACTGAGATGACTAATGATTTTTTAAAATATACGTTTGTGCTAACTCCAGAGTCAAATGAATTTGTGGAAAAATTCAATATGTTTACTTCAGAGGCAAAGCCAATGTATACGGCTTTTGACAGAACTGAACAGCAAAATAGCGTGTTTTTAATAAGTGTATCCGCTGATGCTGCAAATTATGCTATGGATGTAAGTCAAATACACATAAAAAACAACAATGGAGATAAAGATTTTTATCCTATTGTAAGCAATGAGCCTTATTTGAGTGCCGTTCAACACTGTAAACAAGGATATAAATCGTTTTGGTATACTACGGTATATGATAAAAATTGGCTTATTATAGATTTGCCCGGAGATATTCCCTGTGATTCAAATCTTGATTATACTCCTGATGAAACCAGAGGATATGTTCAATATAAATTTTTTACAACCTATAGAAAAGATGAAAACTTAATGCTGGATGAATTGAAAAAAACAATCTACGAAAAAGCTTATGATTTATGTTCAGGACTGAACGAGGAATATAAAAAACATTCATTGCCGGATATTTTTAAATAAAGGAATAAAATATGTTTGATTCATTAAATCCTAAAATAAAACCGTCAGGACCTCATTTTGACTTAGTTCCTTGTGTTGTTGTTAAAATAGGTAAATACGGGGTAGAGATTGATTTAAAATGTATGCATGACGCATATGATGTAAGAAGAATTAATTTAAACGCAAAACTGCCATTAAAAAAACTAATGCCGCCTGAAAAGTATGAGCAGTTAAAAAAAGAAGGGCATCTTGATGAAATTGACAGACTTATAAGGGAAGCTTTAAAAAAGTATGTACACGGGTCCGGAAGCTCATCTGGAAGTTCATCAGGTAGCTCATCTGGAAGTTCATCAGGTAGCTCATCTGGAAGTTCATCAGGTAGTTCCAATGATGATTCAAAACCTGTGATAGATGATGATGACACACATACAACTAATTCGCCGTGTTCTGAAAAATATAAAGACAGACCTCCTGAAGAAACTGATTGTACAAAAGAGAAAAAACCTGAACCTAAACCAGCTACTCCACCGGAAGACGGAAAAATAAGTGTTCCAATAAAACAGGCTGCTGATATAAGTCTCACTTTTGATATTAGCGCTCAAGCAAAGGAAGGTTATTTTAGTTTGTTTGTTAGAATAGATAATCTTGATGATAAAGGTATTTTTACAATAGATGAATTATCAATAGAAGCTGTTAATAAATACTTGGAGCCAATAGATGGAGACGCTAACGGTGTTGAGAAGGAGAAAATAATAGAAGCCTGTAAAACATCGGCAATAATTGAGGTAAATAATTCTGTTTTAACTTGTAACGGAATATCCAGAGCAATAATTGAGCAGCCCAGTGCTACGTGCAATGTTTCAGGATATGATATACCTAATCTTGAGAAAAAAAATGACGGCTATTATGTTGATTGGAAAGGGAAAGGGGAACCTCTATATTTGCATGTGGTTGTGAAGATAAACGAAAGCGCCACCTCCTTTAATGAATACAACATTTTGACTGTAATCAAAGGAGCAACACTTAAACTTTCATTTACAGGAGAAAGCGGACAAAAATTAACTAAAACTCTTAAAGCTAAACTTGACAGACCTATTGTGTACACAATGTTTGATAAGTCCGAAACAGTAATACAGAGTTTAAATAAAAAATTGTTTATGAAGGCTGTATATTGTTCAGAAGAATTCAGTGTTTTAAGAAATATACCTAAAGTAGATTTCACACACAAAAATATAGATTATATAATTGCAATGCAAGGATTGCTTATTAATGAAGGAGCCTCTTTTGTGGCTATGGATATTGATTCTTATCCTTACTTATCAAGAACAAAAGATGGAATATTGTACGATTCTGCGTTGTATAATTTTGGAATGTTTAATATGGGAATTGATACCGACAGTGTTACTGATTATTATTATGATGAAAAAACAAAAGACGTAGTTAGTGAACAAATAAAACCTAGTGTGTTGGTTAAAACGGACAATGCGCTGGTTTTGTATGTTGATGCAATGATGCACGAAGGCAGCAATAACGCATTTAAGATTAAAACAAATATGGATGATTATGTTTGGCTGTACAAGAAAAACATTGTTAAAGGTCTTACTGAGGTTTCGAATAATGTTAAATATATTTCAAAAATATACCCTAAAATGTATGAGACTGAAAATTCTTACGGAATAGTGCAGTCAAATCAAACCCTTGAATTTATTATGAATTTTCAAGTAGCAGCCGCATGTGATTTAACAACTCAGATAGCTCTAATAGAGGGTCCTATATTTTTTGCTCTATCATTTATGGGAGGAGGCGCTTCATTTGGTCTTATAGGGCTTTTAAATAGAATAGCGTTTGCCTATACTTTCGCTTTAATTAATGATATGGCGGCTCAGAGTGTGAGAAATGCAATTCATATGGCTTCTAAATCGGATATGTATATGTCGCTATTTGAGGCATACACAATGCTTAACCTTCTTCAGAAAACAGAAGAGCGTGAAACTATAGAAGCCATAAGGGAAGATATGGGTAACGAGTTTGCGTTAATTAGCCCAAACAGTGAAAGAAGCACTGCGTATATAGCTTTTATTTTCCCTAGCCTATATACACGTACGGCAAGTGTGGGAAGGTTTTCTCCTTCTTCTTCATCGTATATATCAAACTATACTATTTCTGATATATGCAATCCAAACAGCGATATATTTTTAACTGACGAGCTAAGATGGTGGGCGGTTGAGCAGGTATGTAGATTTTCACATATCAACTTTAAAACAGGTTTACCTTCTTATGTGGCTACACTTCCTGATATTGGAGCGAGAGCGCCTATTCATATGTCCCATAAAGTTACAGATATGGAGAATAAAAACTTGTTACAAAATATTCTAATGGCAGATGAAAATAATAAAATTTTTGACGGAAGGGTTGATATTTCAGATGTTAAAAGTTTAAGTGGATTTGTAAACAAGTTGACAGAATTTAAAAACAGCATTCCTTCTGATTCTAAAAATATGTTATTGCCTTTTATTATAGATGTTTTGTTGAACCATATTAACACCACTCCTAAAATAAAAGCAGCTGACGACGTAAGTCTTTTGCAGGGATGGATGATTGAAGATAAATGTGCAGCAAGAAAACAGTCTATTATGGAGGGTGTAATGTCGATGGTTCCATATTATTATTATTATGAACCTGAAAAACATATGAAAGTAAACAATTTTGTTTCTTTATATCCAGCTAAAAACGTGTACGCTACAAACAGTAAAAAAACATATGACGCAAACAAAGTCAAGTTAAGCAACAATGTTGTAATATATCAGGTGAAAGGATAAAAATGTTAGCTTATGACAGTTCTAAAAATGCGATGACGGGACATATTTCAGATATTCCTATTTATTATGCCACTTCAGGAGATAAAAAACCGGGAAGTGATACTGTTTTTAAAAATTTAAAAATGGATAAAACAGAGGAGAAAAATACATTAAAAGCAAATAAAGTGATTATGACTCTTAAAAATAAAGAGTTTTTAAATTTAATAAAAGCATGTGATGCTGGGTTTAACTTTTTCGGAGGAATAAACACTAAAAAAGCACTTATAAATATGTGTAAAATAGGAAATCCTTTTGCTAATATAGAGAAACAAATAACAAAAGAAATAGCATCAAAAGAAATAGATTACGCTAAAGAGTACAGTCAATTAATGGGACAGGATTTAACTTTTGAATTAAACGGAACGTTTTTGTCAATGGAATATATACTGGTGATATTTCCCATTTCAATAGAAGATATGAATATAGTCCTTGTCCCAAGAGATTTGTTTGATTACGCCAAAAAAGAAGGAAAAATAGACGATGTGTTTTATTATGCTTTTTTAGTTGATATGACTAATTCTGAAGCAGAAACAGAAACAACCACTACCGATAGGGATGTTTGCTCTGTTCCATCAGCGGTTCCGGTGTATAAAATATCTGAAAAAGAAAATGAAGAGTTTAAATACATGAATACATTTAACGTGATTTTAAAAAATTTAAACGTTGACGGAACTTTAAGTTCTCAGAGTTTGTTAAAATCGTATGCAAAATTGATGTCTTTTCTAACAGGTAAAGAAGTTGAGATACCAATAGAAGTGGCTATAGGCAAACTGTATGGAACTGTTGGAGTGTTTACAATAAGGGACTTAAACCCTGATGGAAAAAGTAAGATAGAATACAATAACCATCTTTATAACACTACAAGCAAAGCAAAAGACGTTTATTATTATGGAGATATTCCGTTTCCTGTGTATATAGAATCAAAAATGGAAACAGAAAAAAAATTCAATGTGGTCACTGATTCTCCAGAAAGAAACAAGTATGGTTTTTTTACAAAAGACGGAATAAGCTCAACTATAAATCCGGATGAACCTCTTGATAAAGATTTTAATTATTTTTTTGGTTATGATTATGAAGAGCATCTTGACGTGTATGAGACAACCAAAGAGGAATTACCTTATAACGATTTTAAAAAATAAAGGATGATACATGGTTTTTAATGAAGCTAATCTAGGAATGGAAAAAGACATTAATAATGATATTGTTAAATTTAAGAACAAAGCCGATATAGCAAATATTTACACCAATGAATTTGTTTTCGAATATGGAGACAATAAATTTTTAACATCGCTCATGGGCGGCTCAAAGAGGATTTTTACAGGAATTAACACCTGTTTTTACGGAAGGAGTGTTGTTGGTGTTAATTTTTTCTCATTTGTAAGAAACGCTGAGGCCCAGCTGTTTTCAAATTTGTATTTATTTTTAAGAAAGGAACTGGTGTTTAATGATGAGGGAATACACAATCCTTTGTTTTCAACCTTTGGCGGATGCAGTTTGTCTGCAGATGAAACTCCTGTAGGGCATGTAGGGCTTACTGCAGATGAAATAAAAGAAATGAATGAAATGATAGACAAAGCCGGTTCCATTGAAGAGAAAGCAAAAATAGCAGCCGATTATATAGATAAACATAAAAAAAACATGAAATACAAAGTGGAGGAAGTTAAAAAAACAGATTATTCATATTATCCTTTTTTGAGAAAAAAATATGAAAAATTTGCAATATTTTTGACAGATGATTATAAGTATTTTGAAATAAAAACAGATACAGATAAATTTGAACAGTGTATGTTTATAGTCAAAGAATTTAAAGAGGGTAAATATGAGTTTAAATATAAATCAATTTATCAAAAATCAAATAGTCTGTTTGATGCCGGTGTAATAGACAGAGTGCCTGTTGACAGTATAGGCAAAAGTGACGCCACAGAAAACGAATATGAAATTAAAGAAATTACAGAAACATTAAAAACAACGTCGGAAGAATTTAAGGCGGGAGAATATCTTTTTGTAAATAAAACCAACAGTTTTATGTTCTTAAGAGTTAACGGGAAAGCCGTGGTTGTTTATCCGTATGGAATCAAAAAAATATCTGACGCTCCATCTATTGTGCAAAAAATAAATGACGTAATAGTTGAAATCTCCTCTGTGGATAAAGAAGGAGCTGTTTTTGGGGAAACCGGATTTTCAAATCTGGGGGGCACACATTTGTTTGCTTCCAATTATATATGGGATATTAGCAAAGCCGAAAGTAAAATAACAGTTTCTCCTAAATCTGTTTTTCAGTTAGGTCCTTTAAAAATATTCAACAATTCAGACACGAAATCAATAGAGATTACCAAAGCCGATGACAATTCTATGATATATAATGGATATAATATTAAGTTTAACAACGCAACTTTATATTATAAAAAAACAAATGAAACAGACTATAAAAAAGCGGGCATTGTTGAAAATAACGAAGCATACTTTTTCACTGACGAAGATGGAAACATTATAGGTGAGCGCCCTTTAAAAAATTATATAAACGATATAGAAAGACACCCTAGTTTTATATATCAGCTTGATTATGTAAAACATAATGGAAAAGTGGAAATTGGATATGTTAAAGCTATAGATATTTATGGGTACAAAGCGTACAAAGGAACCTCTACTGCGTCAGGAGACACAAACCCTATATGGTGTGAAACAAAAACAAACTTCGGTCCCGGGTATGAATATAAATTATATGAGCTTACAAAAGTATATTATGACAAAGGATATGAGTTTAAAACTTATTCAGATGTTACCGCAAAAGAAGAAACGATAAGCAGAAAAACTGAAAACGGTTTAGGCGTTTACAGTAAAACCGGAGTATGGCTGAGAGGTTTATCATATACAAACGGAAATATTCATTATATATCAGGCTATCCTGTAAATAAAATACAAAGCTTATACAAAACTTCAGATTATGAAGACTTGTACACAATGTCGTTAATATGGCACATAAACAAAAATGGAAAAGATTACGATTTGGCCATATTTGAATCAAACAAAAGAAACGATTTATACAGAGAACCTGTTAGCGGTTGTTATTGTAAGAAAGAAGAAAATTATTATAGCAATGCACGTCCTGACGGAAATACAATGTATTTCAATGTGTTTTACAGAAAAAACTCTGTATTTTGGAACAATACATGGAATGTGGCTAAAGTAATCCCTAAAACTGTTGTTGCGGCAGGTTTTAATACTCCCAATGTTGACAGTATCGTTCCTACTTCTCCGGTTTTATCTGATGTTTGTATGAATATGTTTATGGAAGCTTTCCCGTCATATATGGAAGAATATTTGTTTAATTATCAAGGATTTTCAAAAATAGCTGAAAAACCTTATTATAAAATTGACAATTTAGGGCTTCTGATATTTTTAACAGAAACAATGTACACAGGTGACAATTTTAGTGAAAAGCTTATTGTAGAAAATAATAAAAGAGGAATTGAGCATACAACAGGAAATGTAAAAATAAATATCTTTCTGCAAAAAGACACAGATGTGCAATTAACCGTTGAAGTATATCAGGGCGACAATCTGATTTTAGAATACAATATCCCTTATTCTTCTTTATTTTTTAAAGGAGGAAAATTTGTTTCTGACAGACCTTTGGAGTGTGATGTTCACACTGAAGACGGAAAGATTTCAAAAGGCGACAACATTGTATTTATTCCTGAGAGATTTTTAAACTATTTATACTCTAAGGGCGTTAAACAATTTATTGTTTCTCAAATAGACGAGACAGAATCAATAGTTGACGACAATGAAGTAAATGTAGAATTCCAAGATGCTCCCGAAGGTAGATTTATAAAAATAAATTATAATGGCAATACAAGTGATGTGTTATCAATTCCGGCCGCTATAAATTCTGTTTTTTATGGCAGACCGTACTTGCATTACGGTGATATGTTTGTAAAAGTTAAGAAAGAGTTTTTATTAAAAGCGTTGAAAAAATCAAACTATTCTGATGAAAGTGAGTTTTTGCATGATTTTGTGAATATGGCTGTTGATGATGAAGGAAAATATAGAGTCGAAGCTCTCTCATATGTAAGTGCAACCCAAGGCGACTTTACACCGTTTAAATTTAATATAGACAGCAAAATAGTTTCCCTGTTTGACGGCGGTATAGAAACTCAAATACCTAGAAGACAGAAAGTTGAATGGCTGTTGGAGCTTGGAAAAGGAAACAGGGCCTTTATTCCTAATGCAATATTAAGAGACAATGTATATTCCACTGTAAAAGGAATGTGTACAAGCAATTACAGTACTGAATCGTCTGAAAATATAGAATATTATTTTGCAATAGGTAACACTATTTTAAACAGAAAAATAAGCGTCGATGTTCATGAGCAAACAGCTATATTTAGTTCATATTTTAATAACACCAAAGCTCAACTGATACAAGATTTAAGAGAAGACACTGTTCAAAAAAGATTGGACGGCTCTTATGTAAAAGTGGATTATGATTTGCAAAAAATATACAAAAGCATACACACTTTGTCTGACATGGTGTGGAATATTCCTACATCTTTTCTGTGTGACGGAAGCGATGATGAAACTGTTTTAAATAAAGTTAAAAACTTTAATGTTGATTTCATGCCTTTCTCTGACGGCGTTATAAACAGTGATGACCTTTGTTTGCAAAACGGTAAAATGTTTGTGTGGATAAACAATCCAACGGATACTGATTTAGTCGTAAATATCAAAATTGACAATACTTACTTTTTCAATCAGGACGGATTATGTTATGATTTTAATACAATGAAAGACAAATATAATAACGGTGTTTTACTGTATAACGATTTTATAGCCACTAAAATTGTTAGAGATGAAAATTCATATCTTATAAAGGAATAATATGTTCAAAATAAATGGAGAATCGATAGATGCTGTAAAAGCACATTTAAGCATAATGTATGACAATTCTTTAAATCCGACCGGTCTTGGTTCTTCCGGTTATTTAATAAAATATGGTGACAAAAACATCTTTGTAGGAGTTAAAAAAGACGTACTTGATATTGTTACAAATTTTAACCTACATACTTTTATAAACATTCAAAATCCTGATGCGCTTCTTGAGGACAGCACATACGGAACGGATGATTATGAATTTGATGACGAAAAATGCTATAAGGTTAATTTACAAAATTTGGAACTTAAGATAGATGTTGGTGCTTTGCTGGTTGATTTATATTTAAAAAATGAAGAGTGGCCAGACGTTATTAAATCTTTGTTTAAAGACAGGAGTTCGTACGGTGCTATTTTACATTATTATTCAAAATTAAATATTGAACAAGGGTTTCTTAATGCGGGATTGATTCTTACAGAAGAAGAAGACTATTGGGTAATAAACAAAAACATTGTCTCTAAAGAAAGACTTAATGACGAATTCAGATATTCGGTTTGGTTTATAAAACAAAATATTTCAACGGAAAAACTGGCCACATATAACAGAACTAAAGTTTTTGAACCTATAACAATAAACACTGATTACACTGAGTATTTTAATAAAATGAATGACATTATTAAACAATACGGTTCTCAACAGTTTAAAACGATGCCTATTGCCCCAAATTCTAATTTAGCTCAAATGGTAAATTATTCTGTTTCAGATTTAAACGATGATGTGTTTGTAATTAACGGAACGGTCAGAAGTCCTGGTATAGAAGGGTTAGATAACAAGGTTAACTTTGGGGTAAAAGAGGCAAGACATGGTTATTGGGATTTGGAAAAAGATAAAGCTTTTACAAATTTGGGATACGAATCTTCAAATTTTATATGGAGCGATAATTTCTATGTAGATACACGAAACAAATATATGGATTTAATCAAGTCTAAATTTGAACTTCCTGTTTTTGATGTTGTCATATCTGATGAATTCATTAAAAGTATATTAATTACGGAGCTGTTTATCGATGAAGATGATGCCTCAAAAATAATAGATTCCATTAAAAAAGCATCGTTAATGGAATTTTACAATAATAGAGTATCGGATAATGAAGCAGCTGTGGAGATTGTAGTAAATAAATTTATGAAATTGAGAATAGATAAAATATTTGAAGATAAAATAAGAAAAAATATAAACGTCATGTTTTCTGTGCCTTATTTGAGTGCGGTTCAACCTATAAGCGCTTCAGAAGGAACTACGGTGTTCATCTCCCATCCGGCGTTTAAAAAAATGTTTTATTATCATGTAGATGTTAACGGGGAAATAAATGGAAAAATAATATCGGCAATAAACGGTCACTCTTTTGGAATTGATGAAGAAAAAAATGAATTTATTTGGAAAAACATTCCAAAAGAATATAGGCCTGATAATTTAATATATGGGTATTTTGGAGAGATAATATATAAAGACTTATGTATTGATGTACCGACTATTTCAAATAAACAGAGCTCTTCATTTACACAGGATTTAAAAAGCTGGTATAATAATGCTAATAAAAGCGCTACTGTATATGTGGTTAAAACAGAAGACCTAAGGAGAAATATGATGAGATATAAAGGTGTTAGTAATAGCGAATATGTGCTTGGTAATAAATTCGGGTATGTGGAAGTATAATGTTGCTAAAAGAGGGATATGTAACCAATCCTGAATATTCAGGAGAGGTTGAGAAATCTAAAATAGAGTTTTTTAACAAAATAAAAACTGATGATATTGACACATTAAGCATTGTATTCGCAAATGAATCTCCTGAAATAGTAAGACAAGCTACGTTATTTTTAAATAAAGCAAGAACAAGCGGTTTTAAAACGGCTATAGATGGAATTTATCTTCAGCAGTACAAAACTATGCTTTCAAAAGAATATGTTAAATATGGAGACAATTGGGTACTTTTTTTGGAAATAGGCACCGATAGACAAGAGGGCCTTGAGTTTACAGAAAAGGGTCTTTCTGATACAAAAATGGCGATTGCTTTAATTGACGGAATCAACTATATTACTTTTGAGGGAGTTGGAAAAGTATTTATAGTTCAGAATAAGTTTTCTACCGCTTTCGGTTTTATAGACATAAGCAAAGTAAATGAATATATGAAAAAACAGACCCCAAAAAAACCATATCAATTAGACAATCTTGAAGAGAGCGCATTATTGATAGACTCTCCGGCTCAGTTGTTTGCTAAAGATACGGCTTTTTATAGAGACGGGGATTTTATAGGGGTATGGATTAGTTTTGGTACTTTAGTTAAGTATGATGTTTTGAATTTGAACAACTTAAATATAGATGGGACTCAGGTTGCTATAGTTGAAGACACTTTATCGGATGCCGAAAAAATAAAAAAAATAATGGAAAACAAATCCGCAGGTTATGCGTCTTTAATAGTTAACAGTGAAAAATTGTTAAATTTTCTTTTAAAAAAAGCGAAACAGCATAATTTGGATTCAAACAAAATGAGCGGAACTAAAATATGTACAGACGACGTTTTGTACAATTTGCAAGAAAAAGGTATTTTAGGAATTACATATGAAAAGGTGGATTCAATTAAGGAAATGTATTTACCTGCTTTTGATTACACTACCGCATCAGTAAAAGAGATAGTTGGGGAAGCTGTTTTGTTTATTTATCAAGATGAATATATTTGGATGAATTATTCGGAAAAAGATAAAGAAATTAGATTTTTAACCTATAAAGGGGATGTTTATTCAAATGAGGACTCAAATGTTAAGGTTAAAGTCTATAACAATCCTACATTATCAAGGGTTTCAAAAGTAAATCCAGATAATTTTATATTGTTTACCGGTTTTTCAAATTTAAAAGAAAACTCAGTGCTTGATTTTTATTTTGACGACTCTACTGAGTTTTTCACATCTACTAACAGTAAATTCGCTATTGATGTAAATGCTTTTGACGATTTTTATAAACAGTACACAGAATCTTTCAACACATTGTTTAACGAAGAAAAAGAAATGTTTAAAACGTTTGGAAACAATAAATATGCGTTTACAACAGGATTAATACATTATGATGAAATTAAAACTCAAAATAAAACAGAATATAGACTTGAAATGGAAACCGATTTTGATTTTAAATCAATAGTAGATGTTCCTACTAAAACGGCTCATATAAATGTATTAACAATGAATAATTACGGGTATTTAAAATCTGAAGGTTTTGATATCCCTGAATCTAATTTCGAAACGTATTTAAGGGAATATGTGACAGGTGAAAAACAAGATTTTCCGGTTGACGGATTTACTTTTTTTAATGTTCTAAGAAAATATTCTAACGGTTGGACAACTTTAAAAGACGGAGATAGATTTGTAACGTTACATACTGAACGTGATATAGTGTATGATTTTATTTTTGGTAATTTTCTAGGAGAGGCTGAAAAAAAAGCAAAAAACATTAAGGAACTTTACGACAGTGGACAGGACGTCAATATTCCGGAAGCAGCTCAGGAACTGTATGCAGAGTTTGTTTCATATAAAGAAAAAATAAGAAGTTTTAAGATAGGCAGCATTCTTTCTGAAAACTCAAGAAAAGTAAGGGTGGTGTCTGAATCGGATAGGTTTGAATTTGTAAAAAAATCTGATAATATGTACGTTAATAGTGTTCCTACAACAGAAATATGTAACCATGCCATTCTGTTTGAAGACGCTTTTGTAAGAGCTAAAACTAAACAGCTAATAGGTACAGAATTTAATTTTTATTGTCCATATATTCAGCTTTTTAAAATAAACGAAGAAGAAGAAAAGTTTTCAATTTCAGTTATATCTGATAATTCATCAAAAATAAAAAGCGTATTATATCCTGATGTGGGGCTAAAAATAGCGCACGGCGATATAAATCAAGATACCCCTGACGGAATAATGGAATCAAAATATCAGGCAATTTTCACTTATTACGGAAAAAGAAAAATAAATGGTTCATTTATGGATATTTTTTCAGTTAGACACGGTTCTAAGTATCAAATTAAGACAGAAAAACTAGAAGAAGAAATAGATAAGTATTTCCAGGCAGCTAATATGGATATTTCAGACGCTAAAAGTAAATATAAAGCCATCAAAGAAGAGCAAAAGGAATTAGAGGCAAAAATACAAAACAACATTCTTAAAAATGTAAATGTCGAACCTTCTTTAAAAGTATCTGCGGAAGATAACTTTATACCTTTCGGAGTGAATGGATATATTGCTTTTACGAGAGGTAAAATATTAGTGTCTGTTGATGGAAGCGAATGGTTCGAACCTTATTTTACAGATAATGGATTAAGGTTAAATACTTCAATGTATGTTGTTAATGTGGACGCCTTTGAAACATCTTTACAGAATATGGTGCTGAGTGATTTAGCTAATCATTTGTATTACGGGAAAACAATAGATGACGATTTGGTGGATTTGAATCAAGTTTCAATTAAACGCATTGACATAAATAAAGATTTTAAGCACATGAATGTTCTTTTCAGTTTTGCTGATGTTCCGTGCGTGTATAAAGGGATATTATATCAACCTGGAGAGCTTGTGAACGCCACTGTTGAAATTGATAAAGATTACGATGAAATTGACGGAGATAAAAGGGTTGTGTTTTTTGATGGATATATAGAATATGAAACAATTTACCCGGTTAGTACTAAAAACAATATTTCAAATGCAGAAGAGATATTAAATAATGAAAATTGCTTTACAGTGAAACACCATCTTCCTTGCCTTATGAAGTTAGATTCTGAAAAGTACATATTTGAAACAAAAACAGAAGCCTTAAACGCAGGGGTTAAAATGTTTTTCAATTTTAAAGGAAGTGAAAATGAATGATTTATTTAATAATTTTGACATTGAAGTAATAAACGGCTCTTTTGTTTCTGGCAAAGGCATAGTTCCAGATGAAGACAAAGAAATGATTGTTCTTTTTAAACCAAAAGAAATTCAAAACATGGAATTGTTGACATTCAACTATGAAGATGGAAAAGCAAAAGCTTTTACTGTTTCATGTGAAGGTGGAAACCCGGCTGAAATAGGAGTGTGCGAATATGTGAACGGAGAAATTGACAGGAGGAATTATATTTTGTTCGACAACCTAAATGAAGAGGTTGTTTATGTAGAAAACATTGAAGGTAATAGAGAATACAGTAAGATTCCCTTGAAATATTATTCTTTAAATATAAATACAGTTGGGATTTTAAATTCAGCCAAAAAAATTGCCGCTTTGTATGAAGGGATTATAGTTCCTATGTCAGAATTACATTTGCCTGTAAAAGATTTCAATACTTGCATGTATATTAAAAGCAAGCATACTTTAGTTTCAGCATTTTACGGTATAATAGATTTTAATTTTTCTAAGATAGAAGACGCTTCCGCCCATCTATCTTCAAATTTATTTACATATACGCAAAGACCTAATTATTTTATAAGGAATATAGATGAATGAGATAAAAATATTTGACGGCTCTATTAAGTTTGTATCAAAAAAAGAATTTAACGTAAACGGAATACCGGCGATTACATATTATTTTACGAGACTTACAAAAACATCGTTGTTGCCTATAGAGGTTACGGTTCTTCTTATAGGAAACAAAGTGCAAGCTTATTCACCCCAATTGAATAAGTTTTCTTTGGATGGAGACGCTTCATTTTTTTATTATAAGAATGATATTTCTTTCGATAAGAGACAACTTAAAGCAAAATTGTTAACACTGCCATCAACAGTTAAGGATAACAATAGTGTTGAAATGTACAAAAATCTTTTTGGTGTTGATTTAAGTGGTATTAACGGCATAGGCGGCTTAGTGTTTGATAAAATAATTTATGTTCAAGATATGCCTGTTGAAAACATGTCTGCCACTTCTGACGGTTATGTGTTCGTGTTTACAGACCAAAGTTCAGGTAAAGCTAAAGTAGGTTTTTATGCCGGCACCATAAGGCCTCTTAAATATAACGAATATGTTGAAAGAATTTCTGAGGTTGGAGCTTCTAATATTCTTAATAATATAATTGTAATTCAAAAATCGGAAGAAACAATAATAACAAACAAAAATGACCTAGTTGTAAAAATAGGGGTTAGAAGTAGTGATTATGATGTAAAAACGCTTCCTTATGGAATAAAAGAATATACCAGAAAAATAACAGAGTTGGACCCTTTAATTTTAAGACCGGGACAAACTATTTCTATTCCTAACGCTATATCTCAGAAAGAATTAACTTACACATTGTATTCAAACCCTATTCATTATACAAATGACACTATCTCCACTTCCAATCCGGAAGAATACATTAAACAGAGAGACTATATTCAGTATAAACCATATGAATTTTATTTAAAATCAGCCGGTCTTGATATTTTAGGCGATGACTTGTCTAAATTTTTTGTAATTACGCCTTTTACTGAAGTTTCTAATATAGAGAAAGTTAAAAAATTTATTTTTAACAAAGAAAAAGATATTCAAATCAATATAAGCAGCGAATTTGGGGAAATGAATATTGTTTCCACTAAAAAACTGTACAATATAACATCTGGCGGATTGTTTGATTTGTTTGTAAAAAGTAACAAAATCTCTACATTGCTTGCTTTGAACGAGAATCAATACACTCTAGATTATTCGTTTGAAGGTACAGAAAATATAATTACTCAAGTTTCAAGACAAAAGATATTTAACGATGTAGTGTCTGAATACATGGAATCGGTTGTTGTCAGTATCGCCACCATAGCAGATTATTCAGAATTTGAAAATAAAAACAGAAAAATAAAAATAGAGCCGCTAATAAAAGACAAACCAAAATTTGCAGCACTTCCGTATTTACTTAAAAATGAAAAGTTTACAGATGAGATATTCTTAGTCGATGCTTTTGATATATGTGAGAATAAAAACAGAAAATCTTTTGCCGGATATATTTTTAAGTCTTTTAACAGAGAGCTCGATTCTATTATAGAGTATTATTTAAGAGAGCAAAAAAAAGCTGTCAGCTCTTATAAGTTTCTTGATTATGATATAAACGTATCCACTGCAGATATAGCCCAATTGTCCCCGAGCGGAGATGTTTGGAATGTTACTGAAATAGGAAACTCTGAAAACAATGATTTTACATATTCCGTTAAATATCATCTTGATGATTTAGGGTATGAAATAGCGTTAAACGAGGCTCTTAAAAGGCTGAAAAAAGTAGTATATGCTTACACTCCAGAAAAAGAAGTTATTGCAACCACAAACGTGGGAATGACTCTTGACGGTAAATGGTATTTTTGCGGCTCTGATTTTTATAGGGCGGAAGAAATAGACAATCCTAAAATAACAACCTATATAGACGGAGAAGTTAAAAAATATCTTTTAGATACAGATGGTGAAAATAGGTTTATATATTCAAAAAAAGTATTTTTCGGATACTCTAACGATGTGCAACAAGAATCTGAAATAGCAAAACAGCTTTTATTGGCTATCGCCACAGGAAAATCTATAGACTCTGATTTGCTTATTCAAAATCCTGCACTTAATTATATAATGTCTCATTTGTTGGATAGCGCATCAGTAACGTTCCCAAAATACTCAGATTACATAAAATATCCTGTGGAATTTTTATTTCAGCCTATAAAAGAAGATGTTAAAAACAGGTTTGTGTTTCCTAATATATTTAAGAAAAACTTATACGGTAATTTCGGGGTGTCTGGAATAATGTCCAGCGCTGCAAAAGAAGAAATGAGTAAAGTGTTGTTGAATAATGCTTTAGATGTATTAAATAGTATAGTTAAAATAAAAATAAATCATAGCACCTATATGGTGATTAACACCTCTGTTTTGAAAGATTTTAGCTCATTGTTTACTAAATCAGGATATAGAATATTGGGAATAGAATGTAAAAAATACGGGTTTAATGATGTTGTTGAATTTGAGTATGATTATGTGGAAAACGTAACTGTCGGAGGTTATAATTACACCAATGGATATGAGATTGTTTTAAACGGTCAAAAAGTTTTTGGAATATATTACAATTATCTAACAAAAAAAATATATATTGATATTGACGACGATACGGTGATTACTGACTATTCGTTTGTAGTATCAATGTTAGATGCTCTCATTCATTATAATGTGAATTATCTTGAAGGGTTCAAATACAAAACGTTAGGCGAGTATAAAGTTGTCAGCGAATCAAATGAGTTTTTAGATGATATTCAAAGCAAATATTTATATTCTCCTCAGTTTAACCCGGTAGAAACAGATTTCAAATTAATAGGGGTGGCTGTAAATTACTTAAACAACAGTTTTTTTGTTGATATGGTTAAAAACGAAAAAGTATCAGAAGTTGTAAATCTTGGAACGTATCAAGAAGGAAACGAAAAATCAAAAGAAGTTAAAATTTCAATAGATGTGGATTATGACGAAAATAATTTATATCTCAAGAAGAATGGCCAAACAATTTCTATTCCGCTGTTGTCTTTAATAAATATGCCTGTAGAAAGCACTTCGTATAATGCTTTTAATATTATTCCTTTTAAAATAAAAAAATTTATTCCTTTAAAGCATAACGATAAATTTTTAAGAAGTGTTGGCCTTAAAGTAAATTTCTTCGATAAAGTAGAATATTTGTTTTTAGAGTTTGCTGAAACCAAGTTTTTTGAATACAATAATGAAACCGTATATATAAGCCTAAACGGGGACGGTTTGCAAATTTATAAAAAAATAGGAAATCATGTTTCAAATATAGAAACAATTATAAGTATAGACGATTTATTTAATGGAACCAGAGAAGCTTCTTTAAAAGAAGTATCTGTAAATATTCTTGAATTTAACGGAGGAACCCTATGATACCATTAATTTTTATTAATACCCCAGATTCTCTTTTAGAAGAATCTACAATAACCATTACAGATATGAAACCTATTTATAATTACACAACAAGAACTCTGGAAGTGGAATTTCAATATAACTTAAACGATTATTTCCAAATAAGGGTGGTTTTAAATGAGTTTGACCAGCCTAAATATGTATATTTGAAAACAAATAAAACTACCGAATATGAAGAAGTCACAAGAAGCAAAAACGAATATACTCTTGATGGAAATTATGTGGTAGCTATTTTAACATTTGATGACATAATAAAGCTTGTAAACAATACGCTTAAAGCAACAGATGTGGAAAAATGGGAAATAAAATCAAAGCTGTTTTCACAAAACAAAGACTCGCTTATCAAAATGACTCAGTTTGAATTTAATGATGAAATGGAGATAATAAGTTTCATTGTTAACGGTAATAGGTTTGATTATCATCAATATGAAAATATGCCGACATTGTATATGAACAGAATAAAAATAACACCTTCTTTTATATATGGAAATTATTATGTATTTGATGTAAGATTTGACGATAAAGATTATCAAATAGCCATATTACATCCTAAAGGATTTAAAAACCATTATCTTTTTAGGCAAACTTTTGAAACACATAAAATGTTTATTCAAGATAATGTTTTAACGACGGCATTAGGGGATAAGTATCAATACATAAACGGACTTATTAGTGAAAACGGAATTAAGCATTCTTTGCAGCATTTTTTTAAAAATGTATATAACATGGAGTATATTCAATATATTTTTAACATAATCAGGGACAACAATTTGTATACAGAGATTGCAAACGCTTTCAATGTTGTGAAACATCACAGTTTAATGGTGTATGATTTGGAAACCGACCAAAGAATTGTTGGAAAAACAAATGCAAAAATAATTTTAAACAGAAAGGGCGTCCCTGAATTAAAAATATGGTTAAAGAACACAAAAGACCAATTTGGGAACAGATATAATCATAGCATTGAAGCAAGAATACCTATTGTTAACATATTGAAAACAATAGAAGCAAAAACACCATATAAATTAAACGATTACGGGTATGTTTTGTTTGATGGAGAATTTCTTCCTTTGGCGCAAGAACTTGTGGATGTTGAGCATCCAGGATATGTTACAGGTTCTAATATTAAAAAATTTGTTTCACTAAGTGTTGATTATCTGAGATATATTGTGAAAGAACAGTTTTCTATGCTTATCCCTGTTTTAAGAATGATTGATGATTCTGTGGGGCTATTGCCTAATTACGCTTTAAAAAATATAGATTATTCTAAAAAAACTATCACTTTACAAAATGTGTATGAACTTGATGAAATGGCTTTTTCTGATATTTCAAATTCAGAGGAAATACTTGCAGACGGAACTGAGCAAATATTTTCAGCCGACGGTGTTAACAATCTTTTTGGTATATCATTAAAAACACCGCCTTTAAAAGTTGAGTTTAATCCTGTGACACCGGATGTATATTATACATACATGCTTTTAATAAAACATACCGAACCGTATGATTATTTAATGGAAGACATTGAACGTGACTGTTATTATTTGTCCGCCGTTGTTAAATTAACATATATGGACAGGGAATTCGCTTTTGTTTTAAATGACAAAAAAGACTATCTGTATTATTTGGATTTAAAAAATCAAGATTCTTCAAGAACTTTAGACGGTGTTGAAAGTATGTCTTTATATGTAGATAGCGTAAACGAAGAAAAACTAAAAAAAATGATAAGAGAAAATTGTGTTAAACAATATATGGTTAAAGACGAAGGTTTTGGAATTGATGTTGACAAAGATTTAAACTTGTTTCCTTATATAGTATATAATTCCTTACAGTCTCCTGTATTTTCAGGTAAAGATGGTTTCTTTCAAACACCTAAAGGAGTGGGATTTAATACCAAAACAAATCAAATAGCAGGGGCCTATAAATATAGTGAGAAAATATTGGTTGAAAAATTCAGAGGTATTTTTGGCTCTTACGGAGTAGACGTTAAAAACGTATCCGTTGTTGATGGAAAAGTAAATATATCATATTTAGTAGATGGACAAAATAGAAATATTGAGCTTTCAATTCAAGACGGAGAATATGTTTACTATGATGTGTTGGGCGAAAGAAAAACTGCGGACGGCAAAAGTTTAGGCTTGGACGATTCCTACGGAAACGTGTTTTATAAAAAAGATGAAATAAGCGGCAAATATATCGCTTTTGATTTAAACGTTATTGATTATTTTATAGAAAATGATACAGTGGCTTTAAACGGAGAAATATTATTTAATGACGGCAACAACGTTTATATTATTAGAGACAACAATTCAAACAGTTTCAGCGATAGTGATGTGAATACGGAATTTACGAACAATTCAGTAATTTGTATTGAGAGCTGGTATGGAAATGAAATTTATGGCATAATCTCAATAGAAGAGTGCTTCAATAAGATTTCATATGACGGATGTTTTGATTTGGCTAAAGTAAGCAACGATAGCAAAATATACAAACTCCCTTTTGAAGCGGCAAGAATTATAACAGTTTATTAAAGGTGAACAATGGTTATTTACAATATAAACAATTTCAACATTCCTTCTACTATTTTTTCACCTGACAGCATTAAATCTAAATTTAAAATAGTTACAAACAGTGATGCTGTTACTTTGAAAAACGATTTAAACCAACAGATTGCGTTAAATAGCGGAAGTTATAAAGCTATTATACAAGTTGATGGCACAATATATGCTTCTGAGCTTAGAGAGATAAACGGTTCATCTTTATATTTTACATACGCTAAACAGCTGGATGTTCCTTTAAATTTTGTGATACATGATAATACTTTTTCTCAAAGTTCAATACTTGGGGATTTGTTTGCTTTAAACATAGAAGAAAGTAATGATAACTATGTTGAACTAGAAGTGTCGTTTAGCGACAATAAGTTTACTATCTCATTCACTTCCCCGGAACAGTTTACCGTTGAAGTTGATTCAAGCGGAAATCTCACAATTGACGGAGAGTCTCAAAGTGACGGCTTTACTTTTACAAAAGGTTCTGTGACTATAAGAAATATAAGCACTTGCGCTAACGTATATAACCTGTTGGCTAAAGACAGAACTGTTTCCGTTTTAGACGATGAACCTATGGACGACTATTATTATGAATATGATGTTGAAAATAAAATTCTTGTAAAAAAACAAATCGTTTTTGATGGGGTGCAAATAGATAAATATGGGTCCGTTTTAAATATTGTGAAAGGTACTTCTGTAGGTGTGAATATGGAATCTATATATGATTTTGATAGAGAGGAATATTTAGACACCAATGAAAAAAATATGTTTCATACGGGAGATGGGAAAATAAGTCAATTTATTTTATCTAGATTAATATCTTCAATAGTAAATGAAGAGAACGGCATAGGAATGTATGATTATGGATTTTTTAAAGCCAGTGATATTCTTTTTGTATCTTATGCGTATATAGGGTCATCTTATGCTTATTTAACTTACAGCAAAGCAAAAGCTCATACTGACAGCTGTGTATATTCTGATGACACGTCTATTGAGACTGGAGTTAAATTTTACATAAAAAAAGGTAAAAGTATTACTATTAAAACTAACAATTTGGATAACGTGGTGTTAAAACATGATGATGCTGATTTTGCTACTCAATTACACGCTGCCGTAAGAAAAGGGGTTGGCGTTTTTTCAAATCCATTGTTTAATGTTAAAAAATATAAAGATGATACCACCCAAATAACAGTTACATATAACTATACGAATTCTAGTAATTATTATGAGATGGATATATATGATGATGTAACGAGATATAAAATTCAAGATAATAGAAAAGTAAACGGAAACCAGTCAACAGAAACTAAATATTATTACAGATACAGAACATACCCTGAAGTAGAGATGACAAACACTAAAAGCAAAGTCAATATGTTTAAGAAAAAAAATTATGACTATGTTGCAGATTCGGCAGAAGCGACTGTTTTGTATAGTAAAATAGATGTGAACAGCTATTCTATAATAGAGAAAAACAGTGTGTTAAATGTAAATCCTAATAATTTCCAAATAACTCTGCCTAAAGAAAAAGTTAGCGTTGACACGTTCGGACGAATAGGCTTAATGGAAGACGGAGAGTTAACTGTAGTTACTGTATTGTACCAGCCTACAACAGGGGCAATATACGCAAAACATAAAGATTCCATTATGAATTCGGATGAGTTTGTGTCGTTTTTCAACAGTGTGAGTTCTTATTTTAAAGCTGATACAAGTTGTGATTATACTCAGATAAAATATAAAAACTTGGACGGAAAAGATATAACGCTTGAATTCCCTGTAAGTACACTATTTGTTTCTGAACCATTAAACGGTTCTATGGGGCTTTTTTACAGGGTATACTATAAAAACGTAAGCGATGTAGGTTTTTTTGAAGCCTTGTCATATGAAATTAAATATTAATAGGAGCTGGAATGGGAGCATATAGAAATTTTTTTAAAGATTCTGACAATTCTATACCTGAACATGTAAATTTTTTTAAATTAAACTCTTTTAGAATAAAAAATATACAATTTAAAAATTGTGAGGTAAATAGCCTGGGAAAGAATCTTATTGTAGACGGGAGAAACGTTGGCTTATCTTCAATAAATTATTCGGTTGGCTCTATTTTTTCAATTGGACTCAACGTAACGAACACTCAAACGGCAATTATCCCTATCTCTATAAACGGACGCCAATTCAGTGTAAATACAACTCCAAAAAAGTATTCAAATATTATTATAAGCGGAAGTGATGGAAAAATAAATGTATATTTAAACGGTAATAAAATTGTTTTTAAAGACTCAAAAGGTAACCTTATTGATATAGACAGTGAACAGCTTAATGATATAGTTTTTTTTGACGGTGATTATAGTTTTGTAGCTATAAACCCTGTTGCATTTGAACCTCCGTTAGAGCTTATCGAGGCAGCTAAACAATACTGCGGATTGTTTTTCTGTGAATTGTCCAAAAGGAAAAATGGTACAAATGGAAATGTTGGAACTGTTGGTCCAGATATGGCGTTGGGAGGTTTTAATAAATTTGTTTTTAACAATACAAAAAAAAGAGCCTTTTTAAATTTTAATAACAATGTTGAAATTTACAATAGAGTATATGTGGATATGTTCGGCAATATTTATTATCCTTTTACTTTCGTGGCGGCAAATAAAGATAATTATATTTCAATTAAAACAGCTAATAAAATAGATTTACATATAGTAGCACATAATAATAATTATATTGAAGGGCAAAAGTGCGATGAGTATTGCATCTTTGGTGATAATAATTTTATTAAAAACCCAGATTTTAATTTTAACGATAAAATGTATCTTACAGACAAAAGAAGCCCTTTTGCTGTTGAAACTGTAATTACTGAAGCATCTCAAGCAGGAGATAATTATATTACTGTCAAAAACACAGGTTATTTGTTGGCTGGTCACAGAATAAAATTCGCCACTAAAAAAGCGGCTTTTGCATGGAGAGATATAATAGCTGTAATAGATAACAAAGTGTTTTTTGAAAAACCTTTATCTGATGAAGAGGAAACTTACGTGAACGGTTATGTGTTTTGTGATTTGCCTCAAGAAAGAGAAAAGTTTCAAACTGTTACAGCTGTTGACACGAAACCTTACAGCAGAAGATTTTACATACAAGACATACCTGATTTTTCTTTATATATGAGAAAAATAACAATAGGTTCTTTTGAAAGTGTGGTTAATTATTTGGATGATGAAAAACATTTGTTGATAGTTAATGATATATCAAATGATGCAATATCTAAAGGGACGCAGGTTACTGTTCCTGAATATAAATTTATAGATTCCGTATCTTTTGTTATCGGGGATACACTGCCTAATATTTATATAGGGCAAAAAATAACTGTAAACGGCAATGAATATACTGTTGTAGGATTTGACAAGAGAGACAATACTGTTGTGTTTGCAGAAACTTCTGATGATTTAAGTGGCCAAAACGCAATAACTGAACCGGTTGATAAAGAGCAGTTGTTTTCAACGGATGCGTTTAAAGAGCTTTCATATTTGGAGTTTAAAAAATATGACAAATACATTCCTTTGTCTGTAGATAATAACATAGAAGAGGGTAGCGTTTTATTTATTGATGGGCAATACTATCAAATAGAAGAAATTCACACTTTTGATGACAGGATTTTAATCAAAACTGATAGGAGTTTGGAAGATTTAATTTTAAATGATAAAATTATATACAACGGAAAAGTTATAGACAGAAATGTGTCAATTAATGACATTAATGACGCCTATGCAGAGTATATAAATATTTATCATACAAAGGATGTTTAATGTTTGTGACAATAGGTCCGTCAAATGCGGGATTTATAAATAGGGTTTTAATATTTAATCTTACTAATAAAAATTTTAACAAACAAGATTTGTTTTACGATAAAGACGTATCACTTGTCTTTTTGGTGGACAAATTTGCTTTTGGAATAAATATGTGGGACGGCACATATTATGTGTATGACTTTGAAGTAAACGATTATTATGGCCCTTATAGTACATACCAAGAAGCAATATGTAAACATTTGTTTGGGAAAGTCGACGGACTGTTTTATATAATGAAAGGAATTTCGTTTAATAAAGAGTTGAATATATATCAATTCCAATTTGGAGATTTTTTATACACTCCCCTTACATTCAAATTTGCTGTTTCCGTAAGGGATGTTGCACTTAAGCTAAAATCAACATTAAAAGTAAATTTCAGCCCATTTGTTTTTACTTTTGAACCAGAAACAGATTTTGTAGAAGGGGTAATAGCTAATTTTTTAATCAGGCTTGATAGAATATACCAAACTGATGTTTTTGATGAATATTATAAAAATAGCGACATAAATGTTCTTTTAAGAATAGATAGAAACAAAGTAAAAGGAAAATATGTTGACGGCAAACCTGTTTTGTTTGCCAACTTAAACTCGTCGAGACATATGACTGCATATATTCCAAAACTTATGTACAGCGGTTACTTTAGTTTTGTAAATGAATTATCCGACAATACGTTTTTTCAGAAAGTGTTTACTGACGAGCAAGTGGTTATCACAAATGAAGAAGATGTTGTTACTGCTATGAAGGTTTTTGGAATAAAATTAGATGTAAAAGAGGTTTTGCTTAATAAAATCAATTTACTTGAATATTTAGAAATTGTATTGCCTGGAAACACAAATGATATACTGTATTATCTTTTAAAAGACGGTTCCGATAGGTACATTTTAGAAATTGATTTTGTAGATAAAATTATGACATTGAAAGAATATTCTGATTTTGTGACTAACTGGTACGGAGCCATAAGCGTTAATAACGGTTTAGTTGTTACAAATTGCGGTGATACAGAAACTGAAAAAGGTTTACTAATATCTACAGACAACGAAAAAGCAGATATTGATTTAAGCTCAGGATTGGCATATACCGATGAAACCATAATGGATATAGAGTATCTTGAAAATTTAAGATTTTAAAAGGATTGTCATGATAATAGACGAACAAAATTTTAGGATATTGCCTCAGGAAGCCCAAGATGAGTTTAAAAATAAAAAAATAATTGTTTCAGAAAAAAAACCGAATGATAAAAAATCATATCTTATCCATTTAGATGAGAAAGATTTATACTGTTATACAGAAGATACAAAGGAAGACAATGTTATTTAAACAGATATGTTTGATAAATTACGGCACTTTTGACGGAAAACATAGGGTTTATAAAGTTTTTTTTGTTACGGATGAGAAACCTACATTGTTTTTACAGGGATATTTTGTATATTATCCGGACGGAACTAAAAAATTTATAGCAAGCAGAGAGGTTAACGATTTGTATGATTACAAAACTTTAGATGATTCGAGCAGTTTTGAAAATGTAATATTCACTGAAGACGGCATTAAACAGATTGTTTTATCTAACAATTCGGTAGAAGGACTTCCGAAAGTTATAAACGCATCTATAGAATTTTCGTTTTTTGATGATAGATTTATATCAGGGGGAGACGAAACCGATATTGACGAATTATTGGATGGTTTAAAGCAGGAAGACGAATCTGTGTATTTGCTTTTAAAATTAAAAACTATTGCAAAAAAAATGGAATTAACATTAAACGATACGTATACGGTAAATATGGAAGCTGCACTAGAAGAAGTATTAACGTCATTAAGTCTAACATCTTCTCAATTCAGAGAATTCGTATGTGATAAGAACGAAAAAATACTTTCTTTTTTTGATTATACTTTCATAAATAGATGTTTGCTTGAATTAAATGTAAAAAATTTAGTTAAATTCTTAAAAATAAAAAAGATTATAAAAGACAAAGCGGAGTCTATAAAAACTTTTGAAGATTTTGCCTTTATAGTTAAAGAGTTTGATGTTCTTCCTTCTTCAAGTGTTGCTATGTTACCCGATAACATAAATAGTGAAAAGGAAAAAGAAGTAACAATAGAGCTTTCAAAAGACCCAGATGAGTTAAATGCTGAAATTGAAAACGCTTTGTTGTCTATGCTTAGAATTAACAATGTACAGATTTATGTGAACGGCGCTTTAAAAATAGATATGGATATATATCCCGTGTATCAAAACACTATTGTAAAAATAAAAAACACAACAAAATCTTATGGGTTTAATGAAGCTGTATTAGAAGAAAATGTGTATAATATCGGCAAAAATAAAATTAACTTATCTTTAAATAATGGGAAATTTCCGTTTTTTGAAGCTAAAAAAGATGATATTTATGTTACAATTAAGAAAAAAGTAGACGATGATTTTAATGTTGTCCTTGATGATAGTAATGTTTATAAGATAAAATTCAACAACAAGGTGTAAAATGCTTTTCCCTATTATCCAAGATTTGTCTCATACTATAAGTAAAGAGCTGTATAAAATATCTGATTATGAAAAAGCTTTTTTATTTAATAATGTAGACAAAATGAGGGTGGTTAAATATTTTTGTGCCATAAAAGAATTTGGACCTGGTATAATGGAGTGGGAGCTCGAAACGTTTGAAATAGTTTTAGGCAGAAAAGGGTATTCCTATCAAGATATAATGGATATAGTATATATGGTGTACGTAATGAAAAATGAAGATTACGTTCTAACGAACAGAGACCATTTTGAAAATGCAGTTCAAATTTTAAACGATGATTTAGTGGATGTCGATAGTACCGAATATCACGCTCCTCATAAAATAGTGTGGGCGATAGTGCTGCTTATGGCTTTATATAACGTTGAAAATTTGCCTGTTTTCGGAGATGCGTTAGAGTATATAGCTGAGTCTTTTCAAAATTTCGGGTGGACTCAGCCTCCTTTATTTTTTGCAAATAATGATAAATTCAATCATTTGTTTCCATATTTTGATTCATCGTTTGTGAAAGAGGCCAACACAAGCTTAGATAGGTTATGGAAACTATCTTCTGAAATTAAACACCCTCAAAACGCTCTTGAGAATTACTATAAAATGCATTTACCTATTGTTGAATATGTTAAAGAAAAAAGCAATACTCTCCAAGGACAAATTAAAGAAATAGCTAAGGCTTAAAATGTCAGCTATTACATTACCATGCGACCCACGCATTAGTAAGTTTATTTCCGACAATATATATGTGGAAGGGAAAAGGATAGATTTTGGCCTATATGAGCCAATGAAGTTTGTTTATGATTTAAACCCTCCAGAACTTGTTATTATTGCCGGTAGACAGATAGGTAAATCTGTTTATTTGGCGTCTAAAGCGGGGACTAAATCAGTCATAATACCTCATAATAGAATATTGTATGTTTCTCCGCTGGAAGCTCAAGCCAAAACATGGTCTAAAACAAAACTTGGTCCCATTATAAAAGATTCTCCATTTTTAGATAGGTTTTTTGCTAAAAGCGGTAACAATGTTTTTTATAAAGAAAATTCTTTAGGCTCATACATAGAGTTAACATATGCCTCTTTAGCGTCTGATGACCCGGCAAGGGTAAGGGGTAAATCGGCGGATGATTTGTTTATAGATGAAACTCAGGATATAGTTCCAGATGCGTTACCTGTAATTAAAGAGACAATCACATCTTCTTTACGGCCGACAGTAACATACGCCGGAACGGCTAAAAGCGCAGAGAATTTAACCGGCATATTATGGAACGATTCAACAAAAATAGAGAGAGTATATAAATGTAGAGCGTGCAATAAGTCTAATATTATTACAAGAAAAAATATAGGCAAAAATGGATTGATATGTGCTTTTTGCGGTAAACCTATATATCAGGAAGATTCTAAGTTTGCCATAACAGAAGTTAATTCAAAAAGCAGATATATTTCTGTTAGGCTTCCGCAGGTAATTATGCCTATACATCAAACCAAACAAAAATGGGTTGACGTTTATCAAAAATTTGAAGAATATTCTCCTGATAAATTTAACCAGGAGGTTCTTGGTATACCAACCGGTTCCGGAAAAAGATTTTTGACCATGGAGGAACTTAAAAAGTTGTGTCTTCCTGGAAAACGTCTTTTAAAACAGGTGGACAATGAAACTAAATTGTTATATAGAAATATATTTATAGGTATTGACTGGTCTGGTGAGGGTGTGGTTGAAGATAAATCAAGAACCTCATATCTTGTTATAGGACAAAGGAAGGACGGTGACCTTGAGGTTATAGGGGGAGACATTCTTCCTCCTGGAGACCCTAACGGAACATTAGAAAGAGTAAAACAGGCCTGTTATCTATATAGAGTTGATTATATATTTGCTGATGCCGGTATGGGCGCATATCAAAATGCTATTCTTACAAGAGAGTTTGGGCCTAACAGAGTTTTGCCTATAAGATATGTTGGAACATCCGGAAAACCTTTTAAATATGACCCTGAGGCAAACATATTGAATATACACAGAACTCAGGCAATAGATACAGTAATGGGTATTCTAAAACAAGACATTGTTTACCCTTTGCTTAAAAAAACATATAATCCCAATGCTGTCAAAAACACAAAAACATTAAAAATATTTTGGCCAAGATTCGAAGACAGTTTACCTTTCTTTCAAGATATATTGGCTGAATTTTCACAACAAACAAAAGCCGGTAATAAAATATGGACGCATTCTCCTAGCGCCCCGGATGACTCTTTGCATTCTTTAGTGTTCGGTTTTTTTGGTTATGTATTTAGACTTAATGGTCAGGTTGCATTTTACTAATATCTTCGTATTGGGTATAATTTACAAAAAAAAGGAGTTTATGATGCAGAAAATAGCAGCAGTTATTAGTGAAGCAAAAGCTGAAATTGAAAGATTAAGAGCTGAAAATCAGGAATTGAAAGCTAAATTGGAAGAAAATTCAATTAAAAAAGAAGCGTCTTTTGAAAACGATGAAAATTTTTTCGGAATTCCCGTAGAAGACACTGATTACTCTAAAACACCGAAAAATTCAGAAGAATACTTTGAAATGTTTTTCGGAAGAGACTAAAATACGGGCAAAAAAGAATTTCAAAGTTTGACAGACTTATTTTTATTGTGTAAAATTTAACAAAAAACAAAGGAGCAACAATGAGCTTACAAACACCTTTCGAGTTTAATAGAGGTGAAAAGTGTATAATTACTACACCAGACTTCTTACAACTTCCGAAAGCTCACATTGATACTACTGAATTTATAGATAGTGGTAATTTTGTGGACGTGGAAGGAAAACTGTGTACAATCGGTACTACTCACAAATGGTGGGGGCTTGTTACAGAAGCTAACTTCTACAACGTGTCTACAGGAAAAGTTCTTAAACCAAGCGGAAATGTTGAAGCGTATTATAGCGGTATGAGCATTATCACAAAAATGTTCAAAGATGACGAAACCACTCCTATCAAAAGAGGGGATTTATTGACAATTGTTGACGGATTACCTACAAAAACAGATTCAGACCATACTGTTCCGGTATTTCAAGTTCTTAGCAGAGGAACTGATTACCTAGAACTAGTGACATTATAATAAAGGAGTGACGAATGCCTGATTTTAAACCTGCATATAAATTTGAAATGAGCACTAAACAGTTCGCTAGTAAAGTGTTCGGTCAAGACGGAAAAGATTTTGTTAAAGAAGCGGCTCAAGCAGCTACGTTATTCTCGCTTGATTATTTAAGAGAAAACGGTTTTGCGAGAAAGACAGTTGAAACTAGAAACGTATCGAGAAGTGACCTGGTTGAGGTTGATTACACTGACCAGCCTGCACTAATCGTTTACAGAGATGTGGACACAAGAGCGATGACTGTTCCACTAAGAGGTAGAGGAACTTTCAGATACTATGAAATCAACAAATTCTATGTATTTTTCGATAAACTTGTATCTGAAAAAATCAGAAAATCTGAAATGGAGATGATGAGTACAAGAGTTGACTACAAATCTCTATTCAAACAGAGAATTGCAGAGCAAATGTTCAAAGTTGAAGATATGACTATCATGGCAGGTGCCAACAAAATTCTTACTGACGAATATGCTGAAGCTGATGCTGCCGGCTCTCTTAAAACAGGAGACAATTATACAGCGTCTGGACAAACAGTGAAATTCAATGACGGTGTAACGCTTGATAAAGATAGTCTCGTAACATGGTTCAAAATGCCTATTCAAAACAGAACTAAAATCAACAAAGTGCTATTAACTGAAAGTCTTTTACAAGAGATAATCAGAATGAGTATGCTTGAAGTTGGTGATGCTAAAGTTAGCGAATTCTGGGACAAAGGTGTTGATAACGTTAAATCTTTCTGGGGTAAAGAAATTATCACGACTATTAAAAACGATATTGTGCCTGATAACAAACTTTACGGTTTTGCCGGTGGAGAACTATACGGATGGCTATTCATTTTAAGAGACCATACTGTATACATGGAAGTTGACAGAGATATGTTAACAATCGACAGTGACGCATATCTTGCTCATGCAGTAGGTAACACTAGAGGTGTTTACTGCGCAGAATTCAACATCTAATTGTTTCCCCTTTTGGGGTTTAATAAGTTATTGTGGTATAATTTATTAAAACTCAAAAAAGGAGATTAGATGTTTTATTATCTAAGAAATAAAAGCGATAAAAAAATCGTTTTAAAATCTTTGAATGTTGAAATTGAGCCTCACGGCGTAGTAAGGGTTAAAAAAGTTCATTTTGTAAAAAATTATACAAAATATAAAAAAGACCCTTTTGCGATTAAAGTAATGCTTGTAGGTGCCCCTGTTTACAAAGAATGGATTAAGAAAAACAATAAAAAAGGAAGCGAAGATGAATCTAAAGCAAATGTTATTAAAGATGAAAATATTAGCGGTAACGGTTCAGGGAATGGTGAAACAAATAGTACAGAAAATGATAACGAAAACAAAAATGGAGTTATCGATAATGAAAACGAACCTCAAAACGCTAATGAAGAAAATGAAACAGGAGATAAAAACCCTAATAACGAAGTGGTAACAGATAAATCTGAAACTGTTGACAATCAAGAGGAAACAGAAGAAGCTAAAGAAGAGAACTCTGAAGAGATAGAAGAAAAAATTGAAGAGAAAAATGAAGACAAAACTTCTGAGAAAACAGAAGAAGCTAAAGACACAGAAGTAAAAAAAACAGCCGCCAATAAAAAGAACGGAACAAGCAGGAAAAACACATCTAAAGCTAATGGAAAAACATCGGCGAGACCTTCTAAAAAATAATAGGAAAACAAATGGATGCATTATATCAGGAAATAAAAATGGACATTAAAAAGGAGCTTCTTAAAGCTCTTTTACGCTCTTACATAAAAGACTTAATGCAGCAAGAGTGCATGGTTGGTCAAAGCGCAAGACCTGGCATATTAAGAATAAGAAGAATAATGTCTATTAGAAATATAGGGGAACAAAATGGTTGATTTTTATACAGACACAAATCAAAGCCTTTTAAAAAGTTTTTTAAGAAACAATTCTGAATTAGTAGGCAATTTAGAAAAAACCGCTTCTGAAGGCGGAGAGTTTATACCTAAAGAAGAGTTGACCAAAGAAGCTTTTGCTGATTCAGTAAATAGGATGTTTCCTATATATGACAAAAACATTGCCAACATTACAGCAATGTATATTATGGCGCAAGCAGATGAAGTTCCTTATTATGTTAAAGAGGCGGCGCAGGAGGCATGTAATATTTTTGGTCTTGATTATGACCTTGTAGGGTTTGAAAAAGCAGCATCCGTTCAGGATGAGCTGGATTCATCTGATTTTATATTTCCTGAAACAAAAAAACTACCAGTTGTAGATGAGGAAACTTTTAACTTGTCAGAGAGCGTGTTCTTGAAAGTTGCTGAAGAATTGTCCCCTGAAGATGTTATATTGGGGGCTAGGAGATTGATAAAAAAAGCAGAGGAGTTTAATCTAAATTATGATAAAACTCTTAATAAACTAGGATTAGTGAACGGGGTGGATTTATATAAATTGGCTGAATTAGCTCAAGATGTGTCACTGGTTTTCTCTGGAGAAGAGGTTCCGGAAGAAATTGAGACTCTTATTAAAACGGCAAGCAGCGAAACTGTGAACATAACACCAGAGGATTCAGCATATGCGGCAGTAGAATTAATAAAACATGTAAACGAAAAAACGGGAATGAGCAAAACCGCTTCTTTGCTATATAAAATAGCAGCGGAAAACAAACTTGACTATGTTTCGCTGGATGGCTACAATATACCTGTAGATAAAATCGCATCTATACCTGAAGACGAATGGAGAGAGGTGTTGCCTTACGAGGAAATAGCTCATTTTAACGACGGCTCTTTTGATAAGAAAGCTTTTGAAGAGCTTGTAGGCAATATGACTCCTCATGAGCAAGATATAATTTACGGTTTTATACAAAAATACATTTAAGGAGTAAAAATGGCTACGCAAATGATGAATTATACAAGTAGCGATAGATATGATTTACAGCCTTTCTTTGCAGCAGGAAGCTGTGTTCCTATAGAGTGGCTTCATAGAAAACAGGGTACGCAATACGCAACTGCATTATTACTGAAAGACAATCTAGAGACGGTTGATGATTCAGGAGATACTTATGTTGTGCAATCCTCTGCTAGTTCAGGAATTGCTGGAACTACATTTTTTCAAACACAAGCGCAACTTTTAGCGTTTACTAGTTAAAGGGGTATGATATGGCATTAACAGCAGAAAATTTTATCAACGAACCAACTATTGGAATGGATAAAACCAAAGGAAATGTTGACGGGGCTATAATAGACCAGACAGTTCAAGGGGTTTTTAATACAGAACCTATTTTTGAAGTCAACAATGTGGATGTAAGAGGGTTCCAGAACTTTAAAATGTATGACCAATATAGCGGACACGTTATCAACACACAAGGTGATAACGCCCTTCCTACTGAAGCATCAAGCTCAAATGAGGTTTACGAAATAGAAGCAAATGGTAAACAGTATATATCAGGTAAAACATATTATCTTGGATATAAAGTATTAGCTGTACCAACATATACGCAATCTTAATAAGTCTTATTGACTTGTGAGTAAAAGTAAAATATAATTTAAAGAAATTTAAACGAAAGGATTCACATGAAAAGATTATATTCCAGAAAAGCCATATTTGGCCTAGAAAGCGCATTAGCATCAAAGTTCGATAAAAACAACATCGCCGCAGCTTGGAGTGATGTAGAGTCTTTAAACAACACTGACACAGTGCCTAGTACGGCTTCTATCGTTTCTTTAAAAGCACAACTTGAAAATGCGATTCAAGAAGTGTCTGATAATGTAGTTAACATTATTGATGACACAGCAACTGACGGAGGAGATAAGACTTGGTCAATCGATAAAATTAAACAATTCGTTGCAAGCGTTGACGACACTGTAGTTGTAAACACTATTCAGGATAGAGATGCACTTCAAGCATACGACAGTTTAATTGCTTTTGTGCTTGATACTACTGGGGATAGCTCTCTCGGTGAGTTTGAAGGACAACCTTACACATATATATATGCTAACGGAGAATGGAAAGCGATTTCACCTGTTGCTGGAGAACTTGACACAACTGTGTTTGTTAAATATAGCGACATTGTAAATGACCTTACAAGTGGCGGAACCGATAAACCTTTATCAGCTGAAATGGGTAAACAGTTAGCAGGAACAATTATTCCAAACGCTATCTCTGATGCTGCTACTTCAATCGTTACTGAAGATTTAACAATCAATTCTGACAAACTTACATTAGCTGCTAATCCGATTGGGGCTATAGTAATGAATAGAGTTGAAATCGTAACTGACGAAGGTATCGAAGTAGTTGAAGCATCTGTCACTGGAGACAAAGAAGTTACTATTGATTCAGGAACTGCCGGAGAATTTGACGGTAAAACTGCAAGAGTATCTTACTTAGCTTACACTAAAGACCTAACTAACTAAGTTGGGTTTTCTCCCTTTTTATTTTTACAAAATAACAATTGATTGTTGTTGAATTAAAAAAAAGAAAAGAGGTTATTCACCCCTGAAAAGTCTTTTTACTGGTGCTGTAGCAGTAAATTTGAGAGCCGCTCTTTTAGGGACGTTATAAGTTTTATCCTTAAGAATTGTAATTTTTGGCGCTCTTTCTACTTTTTCAAAAGTTCCCAGTTTAGGAAGTCTGATTTTTTCGCCATTTTTAACTTGTTTTACGATAATTTCTTGAAACGCATTAAGCACTTCTTTTACGTAACTGTTAGTGTTGTTTGTTTTTTTAGCTACTTCTGCGATAAGCTGTTCGTATTTCACGATGTCTCCTTTTTGTTTTTTTATTACATATAATAACAAAAAAAGGGAGTTCAGTCAAATATTTGTTTGATTTTTTGGTCTTTTTTAGTATAATTTAGCTAAATAATATTTTCTTGGAGACGATATGGGGTATAAATTAAAAAAAGTTGATGTTCTTGTGAGGGAGCAGTCAACAGCAACTTATCAAGATATTGTTAATTTTTTAAACAGAATGTTTAATAATATATATAATACAGACACGGATGACGGAAGTACGTTACTCGGATATGCTGCCGTGTTTGACTCAAGAAGTGGAGAATACTATTTGTACTATTCAAATCAAGCTAAATCTGTTTACCGCCTATCTAAAAACAGATATGACATTATTCCGCAAGGAATTGTCACCAGGTCTAATTTTATGAGTGTTTTTACAGATAATATATCTAATATTGTAACTGCGTTAAGGAGTTATTTTGCTTTTGGTGCATATAAAATAAAAACTGTAATTAAAACTATTATAAACGGTTCTAAAATAGAACTTGATGATAGGCCGGAAGGAGATATTATTAACAACATTGCTTTAGTAAAAGTAGATGAAGACAATAATGTGTTTGATGAGTTTGTGGTAACAATAGACGGAAACACAATAGATTTAGGGGCAACAGATGATTTAACTGGCAAAGAAGCTATCGTTACATATATGACAAAAGAGCAATAATAAGGTATAATAATTAAAAAAAAGGAAGTAATATGGCGTTAGAAAAAATAGCTGAAATGTATATTGAAGATAAAGAAGCTGGTATTTTTGGGACCATGTTAAATGTGGGTAAAGGATTGTTAAATTCAGGGAATGCTGCGCTTCAAACTGTTGGAAATTTTGGTGCAAATTTAGCAAAAGCCGAGGGTGAAACAGCTTTAAAAAAAGGCTTAAGTTTTTCTAAGCAAATAGGCAAAAATATGAGAATGGGATTTAATTACGGAAACAATAAAGGTAAATTGTTACGAGGTAATATGGCTACTGCAAGAGGAGCTGGAAGATTGGCCGTAGGAGGTTTGGCAACATATGGAGCAGGCCATTTAATGTTCGGGAGAAACAACAATCAAAATAATCAGTAAAGGCACAAAATGTTTGTAGATTTAGTTAACCCGGAAAGGGTTAGGCAGATGATAAGAGATGTTGACGAGTTGAATGTTATATTGTCATACGAAGAGCAGTTCGAAGATAGTGAAATATTTGATGCTGCTCAGGATGCGGAAGATGAAGCGTTTGCTAGATACCCTGCGTTAGCCACTTTTGATAGAATTCCTGTGGTGGCTATCCATTTTATGGTTATATCGTACTTACTTGAAGCGGTTGCTAATCAGGAAAATAGAAACCAAATGCAAATTAACGACGACAATGTCGGAAATATTGACTATTCAAACAAAGCAAGTCAATATTTGAGTTTAGCAAACACATATAAACAAAAAGCGATGGAGATATTTCAGTCTATAACAGCTGCTAATTATTATAAAGAGATGTGGGGAGAAGTAAGTTCAAACTCTTACGATTTTGAAGGAAACTATTAATGAGTATAATTAAAAAATCAACATCTAAAGAGTTGATTGCGGCCAGATTTATGACATTAAGCGGGGAACTATACAGAATACCTGTAGCAATAAAAACAACTACAACAGTTATAACTGATAATGTAGAGAGAAGCGCTCCAGCTTCAACAGATAGTAGCTCAGGAAGTGGAAGCTCAACTGGTTCGAGCGACGGTAGCTCTGGAGATGTTGACGACAACGGAACTATTATTATGGAAGGGCAGGAAAGCATAAAAGGCATTCCCTATACTTTTTACACAACTGCGTATGTGAAAATAGAAAAACCAGGGAAAATAAACAAAACAGAAGCCGGCATTCAAGCTCCTGACGCTCAACTTATCACATATCAAAACAAAACGATGGTGTATGAACCAATGTTTTTTATACCAATATCAGGAGAGCCCAAAGCGGTAGCAAAAGCTCCTATTCCATCGTTAATATTAGAGGTAACCGGTTATTATGATAAAGTTAAAAGTAAAGACCTTATTGGTTTAAAAATTACGGAAACAGATAGTATTAACTGGCAATCGGCAAGAGTCGTAGATTCTACAAAACAAATTAAAACATATACCCTATAGAAGGACCGACATGGAATTTAAAAAACTTATAACTAGCCCTGAGAAACACAATGAAGATATAAAACAAAAAATAAAAGAACACCTAGAAAATAATCCTATTAGCGGGGCACATAAAGTTTTACATTTTGAAAACATAGAATTTAAAGACCCTAAAGATGATTGGCACTCCATGCAGGAAGCGCTAAAAAAGAAAAAATCGGTTCACACAAAAGTATATGCCACAGCTAAAGTAGTAAACAAACATACTGGAAAAGTGGAAGATGAAAAAAAAGTGTATGTCGGCTCTATACCATATAAAAACAAACTGGGGACATATTTAGTGGAAGGGTCACATTATGTTATTCCTCATCAATTTAGATTGAAGCCGTCCGGATACACGATGGTTAAAAATAACGGAAACGTTGAAACAATGTTTAATACAGCGGGCGGTCAAAGTATGAAAGTAGTTACACCTCAATCTAAGGATGATTTATGGGTGGAAGTAGGCAGCAGAAAATATAACGCTTATGATATCTATAAATTACTTGGAGCGTCCGATGATGAAATTAAGAAAAAATTAGGTGATAAGCTGTACGTTTTGACTAAATCAAAAAGCGACTTGAATAAAACTTTAAAATCATTAGCCGAAGTAACCGGTGTTGTTTCAGCTGATAAAGCTAATACGCCTGAAGGAATGGCGCAATTAAAAGAAGCTATTCAAAGCGGAAAGCTAGACCCGGAGGCAACCAAACACACTTTAGGTGTTAATACTGACCATGTAAATAAAGATGCATTATTGGCGGCTACAAAAAAAGTGGTAAAAGTTAAAAGGGGTGAAGCTGAGGCTGACGATAAGGAAAATTTAATTTATAAAAAAGTAATGAAGCCCGAAGATTTGATTGTTGAAGGCGTTAAAAGAAATCTAAACAAAGAGATATGGAAAAAAAGAGCTCCACTTAACAGTTTTAATCCAGCAAAAGTGGAACATGTATGGAATGAACCTCTTTTAAATAAAGCCAGTAAAAATTTCGTAACAACGTCTGCTATTTCAAGAATGCCGGAAGGATATAACCCTTTACAGATTCAGCAAATAAACGCAGACGTAACACCATTGGGTGAAGGAGGGGTTAAATCAAGTGAAGTGATAACTCCATCAATGAGAGGGTTGCATTTGTCACAATTAGGATATATAGACCCGATTAAATCTCCAGAAGGGTCTAATACCGGCATAACATTGTCTTTAACCGAAAACGCATATGTAGATAAACACAACAATCCCGCAATGTTAGTAAAAAATCTGAAAACAGGGAAGCTTGAAGTAAAAAGATTAAAAGATTTATGGGACAAAAAAGTAGCTTTTCCTGATGTGGACAAAAAAGGAACTGTTGGGATAAGACATGGAAACAATTTGTTTGAAGGCAAAATACATCAGGCTGATTATCAGATTCCTGATGCATCGTTAATGTTTGGTCCTGCAATGAACTCATTGGGAGCGCTAAGCAGCAATGACCCTACCAGAAATCTAATGGCCTCAAAACATATTTTACAGGCACTCCCTCTTGCCGAAAGAGATAGGCCACATGTTGTAATAGGAGACAGCAAAGGAAACGTTCCTCTTACTGAGTATGCGAAACAACATCTCCCTGTTGCTCCGGTTGACGGAACAATTGTAAAAATGGACAAAAAAGAAGGCATGATTTACGTTAAGGATAAAGATGGAAAAACACACAAGGTTCCTTATTCAGCATACAAAACCCCTCTTAACACTAAAACATATATCAAACATTACCCAACCGTTAAAGTTGGAGATAAAGTGAAAGCAGGACAACATCTTGCAGACAGCAACTATACAAAAGACGGTCAATATGCTTTAGGTAAAAACTTAAGAGTAGGTTTTATGATGTATCCCGGGACAAGAAATGACGCTTTTGTAGTTAGTGAAAGTGCCGCCAAAAAAATGACATCTTTACATTATCACAAAAAAGACATTGATAAAGATAAAAACATAGAATTCAATAAGCAAAAGTTTGTAAACCTGTTTCCGGATATAGCCAAAAAAATAGATTTGAACAAATATGATGAAAAAGGTTTTTTAAAACCTGGCGTCCATTTACATAAAGGAGAACCTGTTTATTTGGGCGTAAAAAAACTAGACGAAAATGAAGTTAAATTTTCAAATGAAAAAGTAAAAAAACTGTTATATGGAGGATATGCTCCTTTTATGGAAGAATGGAAGTACGATTATCCTACAAAGTTAGACAAAATAGACGACAGCAGAAGTAAAGTGAGAATGATACTTACATACAAAGCTCCTTTAAAAGTGGGAGATAAAATTGCCGGACGTTCAGGTAATAAAGGGATAATTTCTAAAATTATACCTGATAAAGAAATGCCTCACGATGAACACGGTAAACCGATAGATGTAATAATGGGCGGTGCAGGTGTAGCATCAAGACAAAATCCGGCGCAGATTATAGAGGCTACCTTGGGAGCTGTTTCAGAAAAGACCGGAAAACAGTATGTTATTCCTCATTTTACGGATGAAAATCTTGCTGAATTTGCAAAAAAAGAGGCCGAAAAACATGGTGTAAAACTGTATCACAAGGTTTATGACCCAGTTAGAAAAACCTATTTAAAAAACCCTGTTTTTATAGGCAACTATCATGTTCAAAAATTATTTAAACAAGGGGACAGTGCTTGGAGCGCAGTAGGATACGGGGCAACAGACGGATTGGACCAGCCTAAAAAAGGCGGTAAAACTTCTGCAAGCTCTATTTCAAACATGGAAGTCAATGCGCTTCTCGCCCACGGAGCAAAAGATTTCTTAAGGGAAACTTTTAAAATAAGGTCTCAAAAAAACAGAGATTGGTTCAATGCTTTTATGAGAGGAGACAGCATTCTACCTATGCCCGAAGAAAAAACATCACTTAAAAAGTTCAAATCTCTTTTACATCAAATGCATATGAATGTAGTGGAAGAAGGAGATAAAATAAAAGTAGTCCCTATGACCGATAAAGATATTAAAAAAATGTCCAATGGTGAGGTTAAGTCTCCTTTTGGTTTAAAACATGGGACTTTAAACGAAGTGCCTCACGGTTTTTATGACCCTAAAATATTCGGGGGTGATGGAAACTATTATGGACATATAGAACTGGGCGACAAAATAATTAATCCAAACTATAAGCCTATAGTAGCCAAAGTGCTTGGAATGTCGGAAAAACAATTGGATAAAAAAATAGAAGAAGGAAAAATTTCTGAAATAGAAAAACAGTTAAACAAAGTAAATCTTAACACTGTAGAAAAAACATACAAACAGGCTATTAAAAAAACAAATGACCCTAACAAAATAAACCAGGGGGTGAGAGTTGTAAAAGCTATAAAAAAACTTAAAGAAAATGATATGCACTTAAAAGACGTAGCTTTTATAAGCAAAATACCTGTAATTCCAACTAAATATAGGCCGGTAAGCAAATTGCCTAACGGAACAGTGGTTGACCACGATATAAACAATCATTATTCAACCATAATTAGTGCCGCTAACGCCTTAAAGGAAGCAAAAAAAGAATTTGGCGATAACCACCCTATAACGGGCAAGTTAAAAACGGAACTACAAAAACACGTAGGAGCAATGTATGGAGTTAACGATTCCCCTGACCCTGTATTAAAAAGAAAAGGTGTTAAATCTGTTCAGGAAATTATAGCTGGCAAAAAACCTAAAGAAAGTTTATGGCAACAAAACGTATTACAAAACAAAGTGTTTACATCCGGAAGAGCAGTCATTATTCCTAAAGAAAAATATTTGCCTATGGACCAGGTAGAGCTGCCTAAAGAAGTTGCATGGAAGATTTTCGAACCGCATGTAACAAGAAAAATGTCACAAGCCGGTCTTAGTTCTACTGATATACAAAAACATTTAGAGGAAAGAACGCATACAGCAAAAAGATTTCTTGAAGACACAATGAAAGAGGTACCTGTTGTTATAAACAGAGCTCCTACATTACACAAACATAACATGATTGGAGCATACGCAAAGATTAGTCCTGATAATGCTATGAGGATTTCCCCGTTACACGAAAATCCGCAAAACGCAGATTATGACGGTGACCAATTGGCAATTCATGCACCATTAACTCAAAAAGCGATTGATGATGTGAAAAATAAAATGCTTGCATCAAAACAGCTTTTTGGTGCCAGAAACAATGAAAATTTACAAATGAAAATAGACCTTGACCCTTATGTAGGATTCTATCATGCGACAAAATATCCAAACGGGATGAAAAAGAAATAGGTTGCTTTTAAGGTAAGCAAAAAAATAAACAGGTGCTAATGAAAGGGGAAATGCACACTCCCTTTCTCCCTGTAGCTAACATAATAAACTCCTTGTCTCTCCTCATTGATGTGTGCCCTCAATGGCGGCAGGAGAGATATTTTAAAATATATTTAACCCTCGGTTTCTTATTAAATATAAACATCTGTGCAGCCTAACTAACCGAGGAAACCTAGGCACCTCTTCTACACTCTGCTGCCGCATAGCAGACGGGAATTATTACAACGTTCATTCTCTTTCCTACCCGCATCGGAAAGACGATAACCTTTTTCTTACCAAATGTTTAACGACCTCACATAAACGGGTTTTTTGGGTTTTCCTTCCCATAGGCTTAAGCTCTTACTAGTCTGGTCACCGCTTCAATCTGTCCCTTATCATTTCTGATAGCTGTACTACCAGTGTCAGGGGCGTAAACATCTATGCGCCCTTTTACAGCTGATAATACCATAGCTGAGACAATATACCCCACTCCTTCTTCCGGAGCAGGAATTCCTTTAACTTCACCAAAAGTTCTTTTAACGATTGGAATTCCGTCAACCTCTGCTATAACTTTTTCAATAGTTTCAACTCTTGCAATTGTTCCACTTGGTTCTACTACTATTTCTTTTCCGTCTGTAGCTAATGCTACAATTTTTATTGTATGTGGCGTTAGATTTACAAATTTCATTTTCGTCCTTTTAATTTTTATTTACAGGTTTCCCTGCATACAATTCACCGCAATGAATTCTGTGCAAGGACCGGATTAACCCGCTCCGGTTGGCGGTCAGACCCGATTATAGGCTCGGGCGGGCGTTTACGCTGCTTTCAATTCACCTTAATGAACTCAAAGCAGAGCAGCAATCTTAAAGATTGCGTAGCTCTTTTATGATTGAGATTGCGTCTTTTGCGACTCCAATAAGCTCTTTAAACTCTTCCGCACTATATTCAATCTCCAACTCTTCAATAAGTAACTCGCCATGTAGTTCATTTTTAGCACCTGTAATTACACTGTTGTCACCATTATCTACACCGAAGTTTACTTTTAGATTTTTTAATGTGTATTTCATTTTCGTCCTTTTAATTTGATTTTTACCCTATTTGGCATCAGGGTTAGGGCATACCCTGCCTATGGCTCTTGCCTTGCTTAGGGAAATTTGTTTTACCCCTCACGGGCGCCATAGGTCGCAAATCTCCCTTTCATATATACATACCACGAAATGTAGTTATTTTTCCCAAATTTTGCTTTTAATGAATTTGAGAAATTTTTTATAATCTTGCCATTTCATAGGCTTATTTCTAGGGCTTCCTCCGATAGCGATATGGCCGCCTGCCTCATTTCCAAAAAAATCTTGTAGTGGCCCTACTACTCCTTTTTTACCGAAAAAATCCTGTGCCGTCTTTGCGTCATATGCGGCCAATAATATGGATTTATTATGCAAGTCATACTGGATGATTATTTTTCTTACAATACCGTCTTCATCCGCAAACAACGCATAATTGTCGCACATAAATTTTTTAGAGGCAAACCCCAATAAAATATCGTCTTTGTATGTGATTGCCTCTTTTGCGCTTTTAGCTTTGCCTGCTTCCCATTCGAGAGCCTCTTTGTATATTTGGCTCTCTTTGATGTTTTTTGAGAATATAATCTGAGATGCGGCATATATTATTTTAGCCACATGTTCAGATATATCCCCTTTAAATGATATGGCGTTTCTGCTAAATAGTAACCCGAGTGAGAGCCACTTTTTAAAAGCATCTGTATCGTTTAAAGCTTCTAATTCACTCATCGCTATGTGACGCCCGTTCTTATCTGTAAACGCCACCATTTTGGCTATTTGAACTAAATCGGGAGCGTATCCTTTTTCAGCGTCAAACAGCCCCTCGCACCACATAATTCCAAATATTGTATCGGCGTCTATGTGGCTTACTATGTAAGTTTTGTTTTTATGTTTTTTACATAGCTCAACCACTTGTGGTGCTACAATTCCAATTTCGCTTGGACACGGGTTAGACGCCCTTGACCCGTGATGGTTTAGAGCTATATCTGCGTAAGGTGATTCCAGCGCTTCATCTCCCCACTCTGCTTCAACAGCCACAACGAAAGCTCCTTTTGTTTTTTCTTCCTCTGCTACACTAATTGCCTCTTTCAGGTTTTTTGCTAAAAATACTTTCATGCTACACCTCTCTCGTTAAATTCCACATAAGAAATATAAACATTCCGCCAAAAAAACATATTCCACCTATTAACATTTTTTATCCTTTTAATTTTTTTATTTACAGTAAACCTGCATATGGGGGAATGGGGTTATAATTTTTCGTAGCCAAATCCCATTGATACCATACTACATCATATTGAGGTCCTGCGGCTTGCCCAAGCAACGCATTTAAAGCCGTAGGCCCAGATGTGATGACCCTGATTTCTTTATCCTGGTTGGCTTTTAGTATATCCCTGAATCTTTTAATTATCTTTTGATAATCTTTTGTTCCAGATATAACTAAATGACCAAGTTCAATTTCAGGGTCAATTATGTAATCCGGTTCGGTTTTGAATTGTTCTTTGAAAACCGCCACCACTGGATGTCCTACCTGAATTACAACCCAAACATACCCATCTTGAGCTAGACTTAATCTCGCTTTTTTTGCTTTAAAATATTTAAAACCATAAACAACCGCTGCTGTAAAAGCCATAAGATTTACCGTGAAATCTAAAGAATTTGCTATTACTTCAAACATTTTAATCCTTTTAATTTTTTACGATTTTAGAGACCGTAAACTCTTTCACTCATATATACATACCGTGAAACGTTAATAGTTTCCTTTTTTTTGAAAAATGATACAATTATTAAAAAAAGGAAGACGTGTGTTATGTGAACTACTCCCTCTAAACTCTAACTAGTTATAGAGGGAGCTTCTCGCTTCATCGGTAGATGACTAGCCAACCTAAGAGGTTAACCCCGTCAGAGCTACCTCCACGAGCCTAACTTCCCGCTGTTCCAGCGGTAGTTAACGCTAACTCAAGAATGTTTTGAGCAGCGTTAATATCTCTATCGTGGAAAGTTCCACATCTTGGGCAGGTCCAAGCTCTATCAGAGAGTTTAAGGTCTTGTTTGATGTATCCACATTTGTTGCACATTTTTGAAGTTGGGGCAAATCTATCTACTGACACTACAGTTCTACCATACCATTTAGCTTTATATTTAAGTAGTTCAGTGAATTTACCCCAGCTTGCATTTGCAATATATTTAGCTAGTTTATGATTTCTAATCATTCCTTTAATACACAAACTCTCAATAGCTATGACTTGGTTTTCGTCTATCAGCTGTTTTGAAAGTTTGTGCAAGAAGTCTAATCTTTGATTAGATACTTTTAATTGAAGTTTAGCTAATCTTTGTCTAACCTTTTCATATCTCTTACTTCCTTTCTGTTTTCTTGATAACTTTCTTTGAACTCTCTTAATTAGAATTTCAGTTTTTTTAAACCATTTAGGTAGTGGAATTTTTCTACCGTCGCTTGTTATTAGAAAATGCTTTAATCCCAAATCTATCCCTATCTTTTTGTTAGATTTAGGAAGTTTTTCAGGAGTATAGTCAGTTATAATTGATACAAAAAACTGACCTATCTTATTCATAGACACTACAATGCGTTTGATATTGCCTTTGATTTTTCTATGTAATTTTATTTTTATAGGTTCTTTTCTTAATTTTGGAAGATATAATTTATTCTCTTCAATTTTAAATCCCTGAGGAATTTGCAAGGATTGAGTTGAGTTCTTCTTGGATTTGAATTTAGGATACCCAGCCTTCCTTTCAAAAAATTTTGCAAATGCAGTTTCAAGTTGTTTAAGCACCTGTTGCAATGGTTGAGATGGTGCTTCTTTTAGCCAAGTTTGTTCCCTCTTTAAAAGAGTTAATTCATTGGCTAATTGTAGATATGAGAGGGATTTTCCTGTTTCTTTATAGTGTTGAGTTTTTCTGTCTAATCCCCAATTCCACACATATCTACTACATCCAAACCATTTTATTAACAACTCTGCTATTTCTTTCTTTGGGTATATTCTGAATTTGTAGGAATACATATTGGTATATTACTAAATTTTATCTAAAGTGTCAAGTAATAGATAATACACTTCGTGTATAGCAAATTCATCTCCACCTAATTACTTCGTATTTTAGATGGAGTATTCTTTGCTAAAATTATATAAAATAGCTGCAGAAAAAATACAGCAAAACAAAAACAAGAATTCGTTTTTTAAGTCTAAGTTGTTTAAAGGTGTTGCGTCAGGCTTAGCTGTAGCTGGGGCACACAAATTAGGTTTTAGGGGAACACATACAACTGGATTAGAAAGTGGGATTGCTGGCCTTGTTGGTGGAATAGCCGGTAGTCAATTATTGTAAACAAAAAAAGAGGCTATATTCTTTTGCCTCCTTTTAAAATTATAAATTCTTTTGCTCCCCCACTCCATTTTAGGCGAAGCCCTATAGGAAGCTCTGGGAACTCCTTGCTGAGAATTTCAGCGTATTGGAGCAGAGTCTCCTGAGGAATTGTCCCCCAGTCAATCCAGCGAACCGGATTATATTTTCTGAGGGTCCAGAACTTATTCTCTACTCCCCCTTTGACAATTTGTTCTGCCATACTATGTAGATTGTCAAGAGTGGTTGTGTCGAACACTGGTGTTCTTACGTCCACCAGTACCCCTTGAGATGCAAGGTAATCCTGAACCGCAAGAGTGCTTTTCAGCATTTTATCTCCAGTCTTTTCAGGTATACCTGCTCTCATTGCAAGCTCCTCTCCGTCATGCCCCTTAAGGTCAATTGCCGCATAGTCCAGGTAAGGGGCAAGAGATTTAACATATCTCATACCTGAACCATTGTGGGCAATGCTAATTTTTTGCCCATACTTATCTATAGCATATTTAGCTATGGCAAGGCTCTCTTTTGGAAACATAACTGGGTCCCCTCCTGACAACCTCACTCTTTGCTCTTTTGCTACAGCATCATCAACCACAGCTAGCACCTCTTCAAATGGGACCTCTTCTGCACGAATTGGGTTGCCGTTTGTATCTACAAGCTGACAATCTCTTTTGCAATACGGGCAGTGAAAATTGCACGCCCCAAAGCTAAAAATTCTAGTAGTTTCAACTTCTCTTTCGAAAGCTCTCAGGAAGTCGGCTTTTCTTGTTTCTCCACATATTTTTTTCCCGTATTTTAAAATTTTTGTTTTCATTTTCGTCCTTTTAATTTTTTACAGGATTATGGCCTGCTCCATTTATATATACCGTGAAATTGATTTTTTTTTTAAAAAATGGTTTAATTATAAAAAATAAAAAGGAATTAAAATGGGGCTATATAAATTGGCGTTTGCAGTTACAAGAGCTGGACATAAATTAGATGCACATGATTATGCCGCTGAAAGCGAAAAAACAGAAAGAATGTTAAAAGCTAGAAAACAATACGGCGAGAAACACCCTTTTTTAGGATATGCATTTATGGGGAATGACCCTTTGACAAGATTCAATATGGAGCTACACAGAAACAGAATGGCGCACGCAGCAGCCAAACATTCAAAAAATGAGAACGCAATTAACCCTTTCACCGGATGGACTGACAAAGAATATGAAAAAAATAAAAAAGTTTTAAAAAAATTAAGAAAAAAACAGTAACCAAAAAAAATAGAGAGAAAAGATTAGACGGAAACTATCTTCCATCCACCTTTAAACGGGTTACACACCCATTTAGGAGGATTGATGACTCCGCCTAATTTTTTTTGCAACTTTTTCAAATTTTCTCTTGTACTTACATACACTACACCGTTCACTACTAGAATATTTCTCATAGCTTTGCCTTTTAATTAAAATCGACTTTTTTATTATAGAGAGTAAGCCCAAAATCTCTCTTTCATATATACATACCACGAAACGTGGTTATTTTTCCCGACTTTGCCATTTGTCTGTAAAAATGATACAATTATCAAAAAAAGGAAATGTTATGTTGTACAAAATAGCCGTAGAAAAAATAGCATTTCAAAACCCTAGAAGCCCTAAGGCTTTAAAGTTTGGACAAACGCTTAAAGAAAAAATTCACAAAACCAGTGTGAGGGAACATTTGTTGGAAAAACATGGTCCAAATGCTTTTCTTCTTCCTGGTGAGAAAAAATTCCCTATCGTAAACCCAAACACAGGTAAAATAAGTTGCAAAATGTTAAAAGCGGCCAAAATAAGGGCAGCTCAACACGGTTATCAAAACGTGCTACAAAAAGCAGATAAATTAATGCAAACACATTGCTAAGGAGTATGTATGGCAAAAAAAACACAAAAAGTAATATCTGAGGCGGAAGCAAAAGAAATATTGTCTCAAGCAGCAAACCAAATTCAATTAATAGATGAAAGAATAGACGCTTTGAAAAGCGAAAGAAAAGAGATTGTAAAAAACGTCAAGGATGCGGGTCTCTCGGTAAGGGCACTAAACAAAGCTATAAGAGAAGTTCGTGAAGAAAAAAAGAACCCTCAATTTATACAAGAGGTGGATTTATACGTAGATGCTATCAAAGACGTAATTAAACCATTATAAAAGGATAAGCTATGATTTTAAAAGGTGACGTTGGACCAAAACCAATAGATAAAATAGAGTGGCCGCCTTTCGGTTGGCCTGATATGTGAGGATAGTTATGGCTGTTACGATAGACAGTTTAGCTGATGCGTTAAAATATGCGTCAGGGATGATTCAAAACACAAAAAATAACGTAGAAATGGTGTTGAACTATTTAAAAGAATATGACTATGTGGAAACGGTTACTATGTTCCCGCCAAGCGGAACCGAAATAACCTGTTTTGAAGTAAATGCTTCTAATATACCTACTGATAAAATATTTCAAGATTTAAGTCTGGAATTCTGGAGTAAATATTTTATTCCGGCCAACAATGTTTTTTCCTCTATGTATTACATAAAGCTAAAAACACCTGTTAATAAAAACAACTCCCTAATGTTTAAAGAGCTTTTGGATGATGAGAGTATTTTAAATAGCTCAAAAATTAAAGCTTCCCAGTTGTTGTACGATGATAGTGTTGTTTTCACTGATAGCGATAAAAATGAGCGTACTTTTGTTGCGCCGTACTCTATACTATCGGATTATTTTTATTTAAAATCAGAGCCTATTGTGATTGATGATTTGTCGTCTTGGACTCTTTTGTTAAAATTGAACACAATAACTATATCCGGCAACAAAAACAAAATATCAATTGATAACATAAAAGCTGAGGAAAGTGTTTTAGTAGTAAGTAAAGACTCGTCTTTTCCTTACGGTCAGGTAAATCTAGATGAATTACAGGAATCTTATTTAGCTTTGGACGGTGTTTTAGATAAAAAAGTTAAAATTCCAGAAACAGCAAAACATAACATGGTTTTAATCGGGGATATTTTAAACTCTGATTACAAAAAATTAAACGATTCTATTGTAATGGAAATGCCTGTGGAGCAAGATTATAACATTCTTAAAAACTCATTGGATAATTTCTTTGCAAACGGAGCGGTTGAGGATACTTATATTGATGAAAACTATTTCATTCAAAAAAGAAACTTATCGGCTTCAATATCGTATTTATTAGGGAAGTACACTTCTTAAAATTGTGTATGTTATTCAAATATGATACAATTTGTAAAAAATGATTAAAGGATTGATATGGCAGATTTTACTATTACCAACGGGGATGTGGTAAGCATAACTCCTGATAATTGGCCTGATTTAATAACTAAGCTGGAAATACAGGACGGTTCTTTTAACGTTGCAAACAATACTGACGAAATTAAACTCTTACAATTTGATAAAATTTATATCAAAGTATACTCTTTGGGGAAATTAAATATTAGCGGTAAACTTGTTGCTATTGGAACTTCTGATGGAAGTCTCGGTCAAGAAATAGACCTGCCTTTTCCAGACCATACTCTTGGAGGGGTGTTTGTTGAAACTGCTCCTGATAGCGGCGAATATGAGTTATGGAGATGTATCAATGCAGGGGCTGTGGATTATCAGTTTACAGATTTTGCAGCAAATGAATTGACGGGAAGAGTATTTAGGGTAGAAGACGGAAAAATTAAATTTACAGATACTGCCGACGGAGGTTTAGTTCCCGCAAACGGATGTAAAATTTTCGTTCCTAACATCATTATGTCAACTACAGACGGAGACAATAATTCTTCTAGTGTGAGATTTTATACTGGACTGGGCGGTTTTATTTCGTTAAACAATGTGGCTATGTCTAATGTTAGTATGAACCTTTCGGATTTAACGTATTTAAAGATGAATTATGTAACCGTTAAAAAGCCTACATACATGAACTATTGTAGTAATGTAAACGTTAAAAATTCAATATTTGCATGCGACAGTACTTATTCAAGCGGTATCAGCATAAGATACAGTAATGATATGGAAATAGACAATTTGGTTTCTCAAAGCGTTAAAAGTTATGGATTTGCTTTATCTTACTGCAATAATGTTATTGCTAAAAATATTTTTGGATATTTAATTAAAAGAGACTCCGGAACTGATTATGCCGTAATGTTTGACACGGTACAGAATCTTGTAACAGACAATATAAACAATGTCGGAGGAGCTCTTAAACTAAACAACATTAACAACACAGAAATAGGAATAGTAAACTCTTCCAATACCGTAAACTTACAAAACTCGTCAAGCAATTCACAGCCAAATGTTTTTCTTGAGGGATGTTCACATGTTAGGCTTGATAAAATTAAAATCCCTGCGGGAGGGGGTTCTTACGATTCATTTTTAAGAGTTCTTAACTCATCTAAAATCGATATGCTTTCAATGGAGGCTGATGACGATTATGCTAATTATGTTGTTAGATGTGATGTTGCTTATAGCTGTAAATTTGTAAACGCTAGGTTTAAGGGCTGTAGAAGCAGCGCAACTGTAAAAATGGACAATATGAGTGATGATTTGCTTGTCCAAAATTTTGTATCAGATGCACCTAGAGAATATTCCATATATTCAAAAAACACACAGGTTAAAGGTATATATGCCTCTGATGTAACTATCAATAACGGAGCTGAAAACACAACCCTATTTGAAATATATAAAGACAACGGAGAAGGCGAACTGTTAATACACCTCACAAAAAATAAAACCTCTACAGTATTAAACGGTGACCCTAAATTCGAATATGGAACCGGTTTACATTTAAAAAAAGGTGATGCTATTGAATATAAAGCTCCTTTCTCATTAAGAGGAATAACTTTTAAAGACCAGGAGCCTCAAATTGGGGGAAGCAATTCTGATTTAAGATTTTTATTTAAAGTAAAAACAGCTGATACAGAAACAGATTATATGTTGTTTAACGCCGAAAAATTAACTTCGGTAAACAGCATAATTGATGGAGAATCTTTTGAGTTCTATTTAAAAATAGATGCGTCTGATTTAGACGATAACACAACGTTAACTTTAACTGAAATCAAAATAGCAACAAATGATACAAGATTTGCTTACCCTGTATATTTTAAACCTATAACTATTATGTTTGACGCATTATTACAATCAGACCCTGATGCCACATATGCGTTAATGTATAAAGACAGCTATATGAACGGAGAAGGATATATTGTAAGAGATAAAGACGGAAATCCTATAGTGGGCAAAGTAAACGGAGCCGAGAAACTCACTTTTGAATACGATTATCTGTATAACGACGAAAATGGAAGAATACCTAATCAGCCGTTTGACGTAGTGTTGGTTGTAACCGGTAAATCAATTGCCGAACCTGTGGAAATGTCATCTACCGTTTCAGAAGAATCCGATGCTGTGTTTAATGTAATATCAAAAGCAGATAAAGCTTATGCCTTGGCATTAGAATTATTAAACAATTAAGGGGAATAAAATGTTATTTACTGAAAACAAACCTTCTTCTTTTTTTGATTCTTATAATGGATACGTGGTTTGTCGTTTTCCTTTTGACGGCAACATTAAAGATGTTTCCAAAAACAACGTGCCTGCACAGTGGGTTGGAAACGAACTATATTGTGATGCTAAAATAGGCCAAGGCGTTAAACTGAACGGTGAAAACTATATTAAAATACCAGGAGGAACCGATACACATCAACAAGGGGAACAAACTGTTGCTTTTTGGTTTAAGCAAGATTGCTACAATGATGGAAATTATGCCGTTGTTACTATAGGCAATTCTAATGATTCTAAAATAGCTATAAGGCCTATATCTACAACTGAAGATAATAAGCTTGTAATACATACTGGCAAAAAAAACGTTTTTGTTTCAGATAGACAAATATTTGAAATTGGAAAATTTTATCATCTTACAATCACTTTCAATGTTTATAGAAATGTTTTTGATGTGTATGTAAATGGAGCAAAAATAAAAGGAACTTCTAATGTATCGGTTATACAAGAAATGCCTTTAAATGAAATTTATATAGGAATAGAATCGGGAGGAGGAGTTAATTTTTGCGGTATAGTAGATGAATTTTGCTATATATTTGATTATCTTTCAGAGGAAAACGTATTTAAGTTATATAAAGATAGAATAACCAATTTACCTCAACAAAAGCAACTTGTTTATGAAGAAGAAATAAAACGTTTGGCCGAATGCTCTGTGGCAAACGTTGAAATTAAAAGACAAGAAAACATCGAAGTTAAATTTAATGAAGAATATAACTTAAACCCATTATACATAAAACCTATCATATTACTTGAATTTAATGGAAACACAATAAATACTATAAACGGTGAAAACGTAAGCAGCAATTCGGATTTAATTTTTGAAGAAAATAATAATTTTAAATTTTTAAAAAAAGGTAGCTCAGCTTTAAACTTAGGAAAAGTAAACTCAAATGGAATATCGTTAATGATGAGAATAAAGGAAGCTGATGACGGGCGCTTATTTTCTTTAGAAAAAACTGTAAATATTAAACCTGATACTTTTAAAGCTGAAATAGAAACTGTAGATGAAAATTATTACACTGTGAATATTACTCTTCCAAACAACCAGGTAGTTAAGTCTGTTCAACTTAAAAAAGAAAACGGATTTCAGAATTTATTTTTTGTAATAAATAGCGACTCAAGCAATACTTACATAAAAGCCTACTATAACGATAAAATAATTTTGTTTGCCATTGTTAAATCTTCAATTTTTATCGTGAATGACAATACTATGTATATAGGAAATCACTGGTTTAAAAATTCATTAACTTTTGATGTTGACTGTATATATCTTTTTGATAAAGTAATTTATAAAAATCAAGTTAAAATTCTTAATGCAAATTTTATAAAAAGAAAACCGGTAAACGGATTGAAAGATTACTCATATGCCGTTTTAGAAAGTAATGGAAAAATACTTGACGAAATATACACACTATCTAATAAAAAAATTACAAATGGAAAATCTGTTCCGTGTTTTTATATAAAACCAGACGGGATGTTTTTTAACGGAAACACTTTTACCGCTGAAATTGAGAATGGCAAAAACAAAAGAAATGGGTTTTATCTTCTAGATAATATATCTTTTCCTTGCGATGATATATACAACGACAGGGATGATTCAATTATTGTGAACGAAAATATATTATCAATATTGGAAGATGCCGGTGTTGGAGTTGAAACTGCTTATATGCCTTATGAATTTATAATTGCAGGCAACAATTTATATGAAGATTTTACAAAAGTTAATTATTTGAAAGATTTGATTGATGGTCAACCTTCAGAAACTGTATCCGGAGCTCTTTTGCTAGGGTTTGTTTCATACAGGGCTGAAAAGTTATATGTGAATGTGGATGAACAGGTGGATGATGAAAATTATTGTAAAATCCAACCTGATGATAAAAATTTGTATTTGTTATATCAGTTTGGTCTTAATGATGATAACAGCATAATTGTTGCAATAGGAAATAAAACCGAGGTTTCTAAGGTGGTAAGCAATATAGTTAAATACACTTTTGGGAAAGGCTCAGGTTCAAGTATTTCTTATACAGAAACTAAAGAATCGTTTGATTCAAAGTGGAAAACAGAAGGTAATAAAAGGCCTATTTGGGACGGATGCTGTGCGTTCCATACCGACCCGTCCATCGGGGATAGACAAAGCTCTGGAGTCTCAGCTCATTTTGATTTTGTTAAAACTATTGAATTTGACATGAAAGTCTCCTCTGAATATCGTTATGATTATATGAGATTTTATTTAAACGGCGTACAAAAAGTGTATATTAGCGGGACCACGAACTGGAACCATTATTCTTATGAAGTAAACGGCCCGGCAGATATTAAGTTTTTATACACTAAAGACGGAAGCGTTACAAGAGGAGATGACTGCGGGTATGTTAAGAATTTAAAAATAATTGGCGCTGCCGGATTGTTAGGCTTCCCTTATAAAGAAGATAAGGAAGTGTCATGAAATATGGATATTTGAAACCTGTTTTTAACGTTCCTTTTGATGGAAGCGGTATAGAGTTAGTTAAAGACTTGCGTCCTTCTTGGCATGGAACCGAATCTTATACTAATGGGGTAGTAGGAAAAGCTGCTCATTTCAACGGTTCTTCTTCAGTTAGCTTCAAAGCGTCTGATATAGGATTGGGAAATGAAATAACAATTTCTTTTTGGGCAAATATTCATGCTAGCGGTATTTTGTTTAATTTGGGTCAAGAATTGATAGAAGTCCAGCATAATGGAAATTATTTACAGATAGCGATAGGAAACAATTGGACCTGGATTAATGTTTACACTCCTCCTAAAAACGAATTTCACCATTATGTTTTGTATTACAATAAAAAAACAGGTGAAACCGAAATGTATATTGATACAGAATTAAAATGGACCGGTAGCCGTTCATCATATAGGCCATGGGGATATCCGTCTAATAAAATAGGGATAGGAGCTAGATATGATACTCAATCAGGAAGTCCTAATAGCTTTTTAACAGGAGAAATTGACGAGTTTTTAATTTTTAATAGAAAATTGAAACAGAATGAAATTGTGGCATTATTTAACAAAAACGTTGGCAAAGATTATGTATTATTTTTAAATCTGGACAAATACAAAAGGTTTACAAAAGAAACAATTATAAAAATGAAAAATGAAATTGAAATTGAGATAAACAGCGGTTTAAACAATATAAGCTTGATTCTTGTTAAAAATAAACATTTTATAACCAATGAGTTTGTGGATTGGCTTCTTGACAATGATTTAGCTGTTGATTTTTTAAAATTGTATGGATTTTGGAAAAGTTTAAAAGATAACGGAATAGATGATTTTTTTGCTACAAATAAAGATTTAATCGAAGAAGCTGCAAACAATAATGAGCACGTGCTGTTTCAATATGCTTTTTATGAAAATAATTTAGAATTTATTACTGACGATATTGTTGATTTAAAAAACTTTTTAAAAACCGATGCCTCAAAAGATTTATTTAAAACAATAGAAAAATATGAATCAGGCAAGGAATTATTAAGAGATATTTTCAACATAAACAACTTGAGATTAATTGCCGATTTTGTTTTAAACAGAAACGATAAAAAATATTACGAATATGTGCTTACGCCCGGATATATTGAAGATATGGCATATGAGGATATAGTATCTTTGTTTGGATTCTTAAATTTAAGCACAGAATATCTAAAAAAAGTGGAAGGGGTTTCAAATAAAAACATTTATGAAATTGAAAGCAGTTTTATCCCTAAGCACTTTTTCCCTACAAAAAAAATATTTTCCACTTGCAAAGTATGTGATAATTTAAAATTTTTAAACATATTTAGTTTTCATCATCATCCATATTGGACAACAGATGGCAATACAAAAAAAACTATCACCAGAGACATGGATAATGTTTTTACACTGGAAGGCGATGACGTAAACGGTTACAATAAAACCATTGTGGCTTCGTTTAAAGAAATTTTACCGGTATGTTACGACAAAAAAATAAAAGATTACATTTATCTTGATGCAAACGGCTATTTAAAATCTTTAACAAATAAAGACATTAAAGATTCTGAATTGGCTTTGTTTGTTGATGTAGCTAAAAAATATAAATTTATAATTAAAGAGTCTCCAAATAAATATACTTGGAAATCTGAAAACTTAATTGAAACAAATTACGGAAACGGGATGCTTGATTATAAGGAATTTGTAACAAATGATTTAAACATTAAAAACGTTAGTTATTCAAAAATATATAATCCCTCAATAGGGGTAATAAATAAAGAAAAAGAGATAGCATTTTTCCCTTTTACAAAAGATTTTAAAGAGTTTAAAAACAGATATACCGCTTCTCCTACAAATGTTTCAATTACAGAAAGAAGCTTGCTGTTTAAAGGGAACGGTTATTGTTTTCTTAATACTCCTACAAATATTTACAATAATAGTTTTGCCGTGTCTTTATGGGTTAAAGATTTCTCAAGCGGTGTAATTTTTGAAACCGGCTATTATGTTGATTACATTATGATAAGTGCGGCTGTAAATAAATTAGGTTTTTCGGTAAGGCCAAACAGTTGGTATGAAGGTGGACATGGAGGCTCATACAATGTAGATTCTAAACAATGGCATCACGTAATTATAACAGGAGATAACAAAACCATTAAATTTTATATAGACGGTATTTATAAGGGTGAAACAGCTAATAAAGCGGCCGGAACAAACAAGCGTTACACAATACTTGGAGCTGAACACGGAGCAGGTGGAAGCAGAGTATGGGATTATGAGTCTTATTATAATGGAAAATTGAAAAACCTTAAAATATATAATACAATGTTATCAGAAGAAGAAGTGTATTTGTTATATGTTTTAGAGGGAGAAAACAATGCATAATTATAAAGCGGTAAAAATTATTTCAGCGCTTAAGGCGCTTGATAAAAAAAGTAAAGATGAAATTGTTTCGATTTTAAATGATAAAAACATAAGAACTCAGATTTTAGACGCACTGTATAATTTGAAACCACAATTAAGCGATACAGATGTCGCCCTAATTCCTGGGGTGAAAATGAGCACATACGACACCCACGGACTTATTAGCTCTCATCCTACAAACAAAAGCGGGCTAGACTCACTAGAAGAAAAATGTTCATCTAAAAAATATAGCTCCAAAATAGTTCCCAATATAATTTGTACAAAAGATTCTGGTAACAACCCTTTTGGGTCAAGCGATTATTATATGACTATTTTTGAAGGATTTTTATATATACCTAAAGCCGGTGATTATGATATTGCTATAGATGGAGACGATGCAGTAGATTTTACGTGCAATGGAAACATTGTAGGGTGGTATGGCGGACATGGATGGTGTAAATGCACCAGCCACCATAAAGTATTTCATTTTGATAAACCGGGATATTATAAGTTCAAATTTAGACAGGAAGAAATGACTGGGGGAGATAACTGGAGATTACTATGGAAAAAACCTGGCGACAGCAATTTTGAAGTAATCCCCCCGAAATATTTTTTTCATTCGGATGATGCGGATGGCGATATTTATGAAGAAAACTATTGGCCTATGAGAACAATCAGTGTAAAAAGCCATAAAAATAAAATAGGCTTTTTGGTTAAAGATATAAAAAACCCTGATGCAGGTTCTTTAGCGATGAAAAAAGTTTTTGAAAATATTGATTTTGCAGGTGCTTATACTGATAAAATTATTTTTATAGATGAAAATTATATAAATACACATGGATTATCTGATTTTTATTTTTTGTTTATTGTAGGGGTAGGGACAAGAAATTCTTATCCTGCCAATACGGCTCTTGCAAACAAAATCAAAAGCGCTATACACGATGACGGCCTTGTTTGTTTTTTTACTGACAGAGGGTTGGCTCACAGGGTTTTTATCGATATGGGAATTGCTAGATATAGCTACGGTTTTAATATGAGCAGTAAAAAAGTATATTTAATGACATCTGTTACAGATTATGAAGTGAATAATGTTGGTAAGTTTTCAACCTTATTTTCTGGTGTAGAAATGTGCCCAGATATAAAAAATTCTGGGATAAATATTTGGAGCGGTAAAGCCCCTTGTGAGGCTATTCGTTCAAACGACAGTTTAAAAACATATTATTTAGAAAGTATGGTTTATTCAATACCGTTTAAAGTTGTAGGCTATGGTTTTAGAGAAACTTACAATTATTATTGGACAAGTCCTGAAAGCATGATAAGCGCAGCTAATTATGGGAAAGGGGCATTAATTCGTTTATTTTGGTATCTTTCCGATGATTATTCACATTTTGGAGAAGCTTTTTATGTGTTTGCCAAGAATTTGATAAACATCATATCTGACCAATTGGTAATAGAAGATATAGAGTTTAAAAATATTTTCTCTTATGATATATTGAAATTTTTATACGAAAATTATAAACAAGAATTGTTACCTTTATTTAAAAGTAAATTTTTTTGGCAGAATATTAAAAAATTCGGTGACAACAAAGTTCTTGATTTTATAGACGAAAAAGACTTATGTTTAAACAAACAAAGTGTTTTATACGGCACTTTGTGCAAAACAAATGCGGTAAATACGGTTAAAGATTACAACAATATTGATGAAATGTCTGTTGTTGATAAAGAAACCGTTTTACAAGGACTAAACTCTGATAAAAAAATAATTGTATCAACAGATGTGAGCAAAACAACTGTAGCACCTTGGGCGATAGATACCCAAAATTTAGACTATGAAAATATGACATTGGATGAAATATTTTGGTTATATTTTCCTGAGCATAAAGGTAAAGTATGGAATCATATTTTGAGCTCTGTTTCTAAATACGAATTTATGTCTAGAATTAAAGATGGGAAACTGGTTAAATATTTATCACTTAAATATGGGTTAAAAGATGTTTTTTTAAATAAAAAAATATTAACTCCTAAATATGACGGCATTTTTTACGGAAGTTATCCGGTAATCTCCAGTTTTGCTGAAACTAAAGAGTTATATGATGAAAAGTGGGAGCACAACTCATACGCTGTTTGGAATAGTGAGGATGAGATTAAATTAACGGCCAGACCTCCATATCGTGGAAGACTGAAAGGCGAGTGTCATTATGAGTTTAAAAAAATCAAAACTTTTGAGGCAGATGTCTATCTTCATTACTGCGGACATTTGTATATATACGTAAATGATGAATTAAAATACAACAAAACCGGACCAAATTATTGGACTGTTTCAAATATGGGTAAAGTTAGTCTCGATATAAACGACAAGGCTACAATAAAAATTGTTTTAGATACCAGATGTTGGTATGATTATGCTACAGGATATTTAAAAAACATTAAAGTAACATACTTTTAAAAGGAGATAAAATGACGTTTGATGGACAAAACAAATTAATTATCATGGATAATGGTGAAGATTTTGTGGACACAAGAAAACTATATTATAATTGGAAAATATGGTTATCAAATCCTCAAAATCTAAAATACCCTCTTGCAATGAGATATGTTGGAGGCGACCCTATAGGTGATACTAAATTGGGAATAACGTATTTTCTTATGAACGGTTGGAAGATAAGGCCTTACGAAGCCAACCATACGCTAACGGTAAAGGGTAATCTATACAGCGATGACCAGAGTTCTCCGTTTACAAGAACTTTAGGGAATTATAACGTGTTAATAAAATCAGTTGTATCCAACATTATAGACATTGTTCCAACTACTGTGTATAATAACATTACAGAGACAGGAACCGGAACTGGCTCAACCACAGTTATCGAAGACAGTGATGACGGTTGGACAATTTCAGGATAAACCAAAAAAAATAAATAAGGAGCACAAATGATTCTAGCAAAAGCAGGACAAGATTTTGAATTAACAATAAATAGTAAACAAAAGTATTTCGGGATAGAAAACTTTGTTGTTAAAACAATCAATCTTGCAGATGGAAGTGTATCGCAAGCGAATGTTAGTGTAACAGAGGTAATAGAGGCTGTTGACAGCCCAGCTACAGCAACAGTTGCAGAAGAAGCGCCTAAAGGAACTAAAACTATTAAAGTTTCGGATGACAGTACGCTTACTGATGGAATGGTGTTTAAAGATGAAAACGGCAACATGTACTACATTGAAAGTGTAGACAGTGGAATTATTAAGGTTAGAAAAGAATTAGTTGCAGATATTGCTTACAACAGCACCTTAACTCAGGTTGGTAACACAGGTATATACAAAATTCCTGTTAACATTCCTAACCCAGGAAAATATAATGTTGTAATAAGCAATCCTTCTATCGACCTAAGAAACCTTGCAGCGTTTGTGGAAGTTGTGCAATATACAACAGATGACTTAGGCACAAAAATAGAAGACAGCACAACATATCTTGACGGAAAAATTGAAGAAATCAAACAGGCAATAAGTACAAGCGATGACAGCGACTTTGAAGTAGTCGGATAAGGAGCTTAATATGCAAATATATTTAATAGGGGCTAACGTAGAGTCTTCTTACGAATTGGATAGAGATTCTCTTCTTTATCCTTGTATGGTTATAGACCTTAGAAAAGGGGATACGTTCATTTACGAAACTCCCGACGGCGAAAAAAGAAGCATAGCAAACCAAGAGCAAATTATGGCTATCAATCAAGATATTGCAATATTGAAATATAATTTGTTTAATACTTTTGGGACAGTTTCCCCAGCGGCAGTAAGCGATGATGTGTTGGGAACTTATGAGCAAATACCGGACAACAATCTTGACGGTTCTTACAATCCAAGCAATGATTGGGACGGAACTACAGGTAGAGAAGATAACCCAGAATATCCAAGCGATTCTGGTGAAATACATTATGCAGTATAAAAGGAGATAAAATGGCAGATTTCACAACAACCATTACGGATAACGACGTAATAAACCAATTACCTGATATGTCTGTTTTGGACAATCTATATAACGAAAATTCGACTGTTGAGGATGTAAAGAATTTTATTGATTCTTCGGTCTTGAGAAAAAAACTACAGCAATTGCTTGAATTTCAAATGTCTGATGATGTAATTGCAAAATTGCAACAAAGCCTAATGGACGCTTTCATAGCAAGTCAACCTGAAGGAACCACTGTTAACAAGAAAAGCGATACTGAAGTTGAAATTAACGGCAAGCTGTACATTATTTCAATCAAAAAGTTCGGGGACAGTATTTTTACAAATACACATTTTAACGAAGTATTCTTTACGCAAGATGTTATGGATGAGGTGTTTAAGCAAAACGACTTATTCTTTGAAAGAGCATTGTACAATGTTGATACTTTTTGGGATAATCTTTTAGTCAACAATGAGTTATGGGAATATGTAAAAAGCACATATCCTAACAAAGTTCAAGACGCTTACAAAAATGTTGAGCTTGCATACGTTAAAATAGCAGTGAAAGAAGCGGGCCTTGAAACGTATAATAAATTTTCAACTCTTGAAGAATTGGTTTCAAGAGCGACTACGTTTTCTCTTGTACTATCAGAAGACGCAAGTAGAAATATTACACTTGACAGCCCGTTTGGTTTAATCGGTAGAGCAATGTTCCTTTCCGGAGAATCAGATATAGCAGCTATAGCCAATAATGAAGAGCTTATTGCTCAAATGAGCAACGACAGCGAGATAAGAGAAGCTCTATGCGTATTTGAAGTTGTAAATAAAGCCGGAAAAGATAGTAAGCTATATACAGCTGTTGTTAACAATGATGCATTTTTAGGTTTGTTACTCAGCCAATATTACCATCTGGATGTAAATTTAACATTTTCTCAATTTGTGTATGAAGACAGCTACAGGGAATATTTTGAATCTCTTGTTAATAATCCAGATTTACTTAATCTTGTGAAAGATTCATCTATTATGGGGCTTATTTATGAAGATTTTATAAGAACATATTATGCGGTTTCAATTTTCAAAAACATTGTGTATGGGCAACAATATGATGACAAAGTGAGAATAGTGACTGTAGATGACAGCGGTAACGCAAAATATTTTGACGTTGTTTTCCCAGACGAAACAAGTGACACATTCAGTGTTACAGGAAATGCTATCGATTTTGGAGAATATGTAGTTGCGCCTATGTATATCAGTGATGATAAATTCGGCGCAATCTCAATGGACAGAAAAATTAAATTTAACAACAGCGACATGTATTTGTATTTTACAATGGCCTCAAATGTTAATGTGAGCTATGCCGGAACAAATAAAAACCACATGGTTATCATAACTGTAGACGGAGAACTAAAAGACAACAAATATTATACGGAAGAAAAATTTGATATTAAAAAAATCAAATCTGTAATCCTGTATAACACTGTAACATTAATTCAAGCGGAAGACAAAATCGTGGTTCTTGGAGAAACAGCTTACGATTCTAAATCAGTTTCAACTATTGCAACAGCGAATCTGACTGACATTGCCAATGTATTCCCTGTAGGAAATAAAATTATTGCGGTATTAAACAGTAACGCCGTAAAAGAAATTACGGACAGCGAATTGGTGGATTCAAATGTGTTTGATGATTACAAACTTGTTGATGACGATAATAATGTTACCTCTTCAGCAGTATCTAACGGAGTTGTAAAAACTCTTTCTTTAGGTGAAAATTTATTTGTTTTAGATAAAACACACACTCTATGGTATAAAGATGCTGACGGCAGTATAGTAACGGTGGCGAATATAAACGATATTCAGCTTGGTAACGATGCAATCAACGTAGAAACTACTGATGGAAGTAAATATATTTACGTTATTTTTGGCGGTAAAATCAGAAAATACAATTACCTTTCAAACCTCTAATAATCTCTTTCTCCCTTTTTTTTCTTGCTAATACCCTTGTTTTTTGATATTATTTAACAAAAAAAGGATTTGTTATGCATTCTTTTCAAGAATTTATCCAAAGCGTAAAAGAAGAAGTGAAAACGGAAGAAACTAAACCAGATACAAACCTGCAAAAAGAAGCTTCAGAAAAAAACACAGCTGAGCTGGATGACTTAAATCTAGAAGTTGAAGCTGTAAATAAGGTAAGTCAATCAATTGAAAAAATTGCTTCAGAACTGGATAAGGTTGATTCTCTTAGCGGCTTAATAAAAGTAGCTGAAGAAGCGGGAAATACAGACATTGCAAACTTGGTAAAAATAGCTGATGTTTTAGGTGACAAAATAGCCAGCAAGGTTATAAAAGCAATTGAAAAAAACAAATAATAAGGAAAAATTATGGCAACACAAAAATTAACCAGTAGTGATTTTTCCGTAGTAGGGGCCACTGCTACATTAACGGAAGATGGCGGAATTTATCTAAATAATGTAAAAAATCAAGACTATAACACGGGAATTGTTTCGAATGAAGCGTTTGATTTGTCTGTAAACAAAAGTGTTGTATTTTTATTTAAGGCCGACCCTTATGTTGAAACAGAATTACCTGCTCCATATTGGTTTAACGGAGATGAGAAAATTTATATCAACAGTGAAAAAAAACTAATTGTTAACGGGGAAGAAAAAGCGTCTTTTGATGAAATAGATTTTAAAAATATAAAAATAGACGGAAGTTCAACCAATAAAACAGCGTTAGTAAACGGAAATGTTTATATTTATGGAGACAACACTAATGGGCAAACGGATAATCAACCAAGCAACGTAGTGGATGTAGCGGCTGGAGACGGATTTGTGGCCTTCATCTATAAAGATACGAATGAAAATAAAAATATAGTAGTTGTAAACGGTAAAAGCGCTGATGATAAAGTTTCGGTTCCTGATGCTGTAAATGATTATAGCAGTTCAACGGATAGTCCGGTAAGAATATTTGCGGGAAGCAATTTTGTTGTAATAAAAAAAGCAAATGGAAAAATATCAATTTGGGGAGATGGAGACTATTCAGCTGTTGATACTACATTAACGTATAAAACAGTTAAAGCTTTTCAAGATTCTTTGACGCTAATAGACATTGATAACAATTTATATTTCTTTAATTTTGTTGACGGTACAGTAAATACCGAAAGCGAAGTACAAAACGCACAACTTGCCAACGGAAGATACTACATTGTCTCTTTAAACGGGACAATAAAAGTTTTTGACGGAACAGAAGAAAACGAGCTTTCATTAAAATATCCTGTATGGTCATTTATTGATGAAAACGGAAATTATCTTTTTGTGGACAGAGATAATCAGCGTATAGGAATTGTTTTAGATGTGGTAACCTATCAAGAAAGTGCAAACACTGAATCGGCTTTTTCAAAGTATCCGGAATTGGCAAGAAATGATATTTTTAATGTGATATTCGGGGTACAAACATATAACACTTCTCCTGATGTGGTGTATGGAGTTAATTCTCTTGGTGAGCAAACTTCAGTAATTACTGGTTCTACAGAAAAAAACACTGTATTTGAAACATTGGCAAACAATGTTAAAGGATACTGTGTAGTTAAACATCCTAACGGAGCGGACCTTACTTACAATTTCAAAGCTCAGCCTAAAAACAATTTCTTAGTGGACGGTTTTACTGTAATTCCTGAAGAATTTCTATCTTTTGATAATAATATTTACAAACTTGTTATTTCTTTTACTCCGTTCGGGAAAAGCTTGAGACTGTTTAAAAGCGTAAACGGAGATTTTATTGAAATAAAAACAAAAATGTTGTCGGTAGAAGAACCTCCTTTTGAAACTGGTAAATTGGCTATTTACGTTAAAGGGGCATCAAGTTTTGAGCTTCTTGAAGCTGAAATTACAGACGAGCTTAACACGACATTATTGCCGGAAGAAATAATTTACAGAGATATAGATACAGCTGTGCTTCAAACTAAAGTTGCCGAATCCATGAATAAACACGTAGAAGCTATTGATTCAATCTCAAATGCACTACTTGCTTTAGCAAACAAATTTAAAACACAAAACCAAAACAACAAAACTAAATTTGAAGACATTGAAAACAGACTAAGTCAACTTGAAGGCAATAATTAATGACTAATGTTGAATTGTTATTAAGCGGCAATTATACTTTAGAGGAGCTAAAACTGGCTCTCTCTGATGCCGTAAATCAATATGATAAAATTTTTACATTGTTAACAAACAGCAACGATATTAAAAACAATTTATTAGGAGTGACTTTGAATAAAGTATTTACCAATAATATAGACGGTTATTTAAAACAAACATCAGGTGATTTACTTGGGATTGAGTATGAATTGCAATCAGATGTTTTTAAAATTAAATGCGATAACTTAGTTTCAGACGATACGTCTATTAAAAAATATTTAGATTTTTATAATTTTCTTGAAGCTAATTTTTTGAAAAAGAATAAAACATGGGACGCTGCCCAAGAAAAAAATAACTTTAACACCAACGCTTTAAGTGTTAGGGAAATAAAACAGCAAGAAAAAATAAATACTTTATCAAAAGCCACTGAATCACTAACAGTAAACTCAGGAACCGTATCATATGTCTCGTTTGAAAGTAATTCAATTTTAAACGTTAAAGCTTTTAAAACTGTGTTCTATAACAAAGATGAAGTTTTAGATTATTTGTTTTTAACATTCAACAATATAGACGGTTTATTTTTAAGTAATTCATCATTTAAAGAAATCAAGTTAAATCTTACAGATTCTGAAATTACCGGAAGCGGATGCAAAATAAGCGATTTTGTAGAAACGCAAGCCGCACAAAGCGCACAAAGCGCAATAGTGGAAATATATGTAAAATATTTATTTCCGGGACAATCCAACACACTAAATGTAAATGGAGCAGATTACTCATATACGCCTACCACAGATGACACCCCTGACATAGTGGCCGATACACTTGGAGGTAATATTGCGGGAGGAATAGACGGAGTAAGTTATACAACTGAAGCAGGTTATTATTCTGCAGCTCCTCAGGATGATGATAACGAGATAAAACTTGCATGGTATTATCCTACAACGGAAACAGGTTTAGATGTAAACGTATCTCTTACTGAAGACAACTCAAGCGAACATGACTTGGAAGTAAATTGGGATGCTGACAATCACACTCTTGAGGTAGTGTATGCATCAGACGGAAGCGATACAATGTATCCAACTATAGGAGATATATTAGACGGAGTAAACAATTCAGACAGCCCTATTAAAGTGGAACTTGTTAACTCGTCGTATACTACTGATGATGATTACCCTTACGAAATGGACTTTACTTTAGACCAAACAGACAGTAAAATAATATTAACTTCGACAAAAACTGATTTAACAGTAACAGGAGCCCCTACGGATTTGTTTGACATAAATAAAACACAGTCTTATGTAGATGGAAAACATCAAACCGGAAATGTAGAGGTTGTTAAGTTTAGAAGAGGATATGTGTATTATATAAAAATAGACGACACTCAATACACCGTTGATACAACTAACGAAAACAATCCTGATATAAATACTGAAGTAGCTTTAGCTTCCAAGTTTGTAGAGCTAATAAACGCAGATACGTTAAGTACAGCCACTAATAGCTCAAGCAAAATCCTACTTACTCTAAAAGATTACTCAGAGCATACTATTTCAACAAGCGGGGAACAGGATTATGTAGAACCTGTTAGCAGAAACGTTCTGGTTAAATATGACGTTAGAAATTACGCTTTTCAAGGTGCAAGTTTAAAACTGTTCAAGCCTCAAAACAGTGTTAATTCGTCAAATTCTCCAATCAGCTTAAAAGAATCCGATGACATAATGCAAACAGGAGTTATCTTTACTCCAAAAGCTATATCGGATGTTAGATTGAAATCTGATGAAGATAATTATAAATATAACTCAATAGACGATAATGATGTTTCAACTTTGTATGAATGTGTGGATGAAATAAAAAATCTCACCCTTGTTAACAAGAATTTATTATTGCAAAAGAAATTAAAATATATATCTATATATGACAGTGTTGTAGATGCTGATTTTTATTTCCAAAATACCTCAATGGTAGAAAAATACGGGATATTTACTGCTCCAAAAAATCAATTTATTCCTTCTGTTCAATTAAATTATTTCAACGAAATATCGTTAGACGACATTCAGAAAGTGTTCTTGGGAATGAGTGATACATATTTTTCGACAATGCAAAATACGCTTAGCAACTATATGCAAGAAGAAAATGTATATACGCCACACGATTTACTAACCAAACAAAACATAAATATTATAGGGTCTTATGCGTTTAAAGAAACGGATTTAAAAGAAGTGTTCAAACCTTTTTACGGCATGTTAAATATTAAAGAGTTTAATTTTAAAAATTACGGAAAAGTAACTTTAAACGATTTATCCAGAAATCCTGAGTTGATTAAGCTGTTTAAAAACGATACTTTAATAGATGACAGCGGAAATGAAACACAAATAGACGAATATGTTTTAAAACATGCCCTAATGGATTTATTTCTTGCGCAGAACGCACCTAATATGCTTGAACAAATTACTGATTTATTAGAAGTATTCTTTTTTGACCTTAATGATGTAATAGTTCATTTACATAGCGATACATTTAGGAATGTAGTTTTAGAGCTTGATACTCCAGAATCAGCTCCAGCAATGGATTATGGCTTGGATGGAACTCCGGAAGAGGCGGTAGTAACTTTTTCAACTCTTTATATAAGACAATACAAAACAGAAATAAACAAAACATCTGATTTAGACTTGGATAAACTAACAACACAAGAATATAAAAACATGTCCACAAACGAAAAAGCTCTTGCATTAAGAATACTACCTTCCGCTATAAACGCAACGCTTAAAGAGACGCTTAATGGTGACAATATCAGCAGAGCTGTAGTGCTTCCTTTGTCTACTTCTAATGTCAAACTTATAGAAACTTTATCAATATATGATGATATGTTGCTTATCGACATTGTGAGAAATGGTTATTTTGCCACTATAGGGGGATTTTTATCTAATAGATGTACTAGCGGAGTTTCTTTAAAATATAAAGACACAGTATGGAACGCCTTAATTAAAACATTTTTTATAAAAGATAAAGACAACATTATAGGTGTACAGGATTCGGTTTCTCAAATCAAAATATTATACGACAGATTTAACGGAGCTGACCCTTGGGATTTTGCGGCATTATTAGGCCCTACCAGAAATATTTATTCATCAGAAAGCGCTTTAATGAATTTATTCGTTAGAATTTACGAGTCAATAAAAAGAAACGGTATTGCCTCATCAGATTATGAGAGTTATTTTAACGGATGCGTTGGAACTGTTTTTATGAACGACGACACAATGACAGATATATTACCTTATGAATTGTTTCACATATTTTTATGCGGCATAGGCGCAATGAATGATATAGCTGAAGGTGATGTTACTGATATAGATTTGTCAAAATTTGACTTTAAAGCAAATATTGAACAGGCAGCAGCTGGTATAAATTGTGATATAATCATAAGTGAAACAGATTTAAAATTAACATATAATGATAAAAATAATTTAATTTTAATAAATTATACTAAGGAATCGTAATGAAAAATGCTATAATATTCGATAAGCTTACAACCGAGAAATTGGAAAAGATTTCACAGCAAAAAAATTATTTTTATAACGTTAGTGCAAAAAGCTGCCCTAAGTTTATGGATGATTTTATTGTATCTACGGCTGAAGTAAGAAATTTTGAAAGATTTAAAACGGTTGAGGCTTTTAATGTAAGATTGTTGCAAAATATCGGAATTTTTTACAAAGGAGAGTAAATGAATGTAGGTGATATTGGAAGATGGAGTTGCACCAAATTAAGACATTTTTTTGAAAGCAAAAGTCCAAATTGGATGGCTGATAACCTGGATTTACAACAAGTTTCAGCTCTTCAATTAAAATTAAGAGAATGCAGTGGAGAAGTAGCAAGTAAGGTTGCCCCGTATTTAAAAATGGTTAAATCGGCCATTATGGCTAGAGACAGAAGAAAATAATGGACGTTTTCGGAACTTTCGGTCTTGATGGATACAAAAAGATAATAAAAACAAAAATGTTCATCTTCGCCGATTTTTCGGTGACAGACTTATATGAAGAATTTATGCAAAAACTTTTGACGGATAGCAGATACGAACATATCGAGACTATTGAGAGTACCGATATGCAGGGCACAATAACAAGAATAATTACATATTCCGTAATTGTAAAAAAATCTAACATAGAGGAAAATCCAATAATAGAGGAAGAAAATGCTGAGTAATGTTTTAGATTTAATAGAAAGCGGTTTTTTTAAAAACGTAAACCAATTACATAGAGACGGCTTTTTGTATAAAAAAAGTTCTCAAATAGATAATTTTTTTGATGCAAAAGAAACTGAATTTGATATAGCCGCAAAAAGTGATATATTTTCTTTAAATACAAAAAAAAATAAAATAAATCCATATTTAAACCAATACAATTTTCAATATGAAAACGCAACAAAGACAGACACAGGGTTAATATATCAGCTGATGTATTTAAGAGATTTTAAAATATATAATTTTACAAAGGACATTGATGGCTAAGGTGATTTTTAACGCACAATTAAGCAAAAAAGAAAAAAACATTCCGTCAGGTATTGCTTTAACGGTAAAAGGCAGAATGGATATAGGGGTAATAGATAATAGAAGAGTAACTTATGAGAACCAGCATTTGTTTTATGTTGGAGTTAAATGGGATGACAAAAAAAGACTGTTAATGATGACAGAAGAACAAATGTCTTCAAATAAAAACATAGGGGTTTTTATTTCCACATACCCAATTGAATTGGTAGACGGAAAGTTGTTTATACATGAAAAATTTAATGTAGGCGTAGAGGTTAGCTCAGTATGCTATAAAAGGGACATAGGAGGATATGAAGAGGATTCTGACGAAGTTCAGCCAGTAACAAAAGGACTTGTTGCTATCAATCCTAAAAAAGTAGATATATACCTGGCCGTTGGAACCGCTAAAGAAAAATTTATAGTAAAGAATAAAGCCGGCTTTTATTTTGTCTGTGACTTCAAAAAAAACAATTGGTTTACTTTAAGACCGGGCAGCTCTAAAATAGAACTTTACGATTATGATAATAATATAGCGGCAAAAGACATTCTAAAAGAAAAACTTCCATTTCCAGGGTTGGACAGAAAACTTTACGATGAAGCGGTTAGCGATTTAGAATACGGTAATTTTGATGTAAAAAAACATGCGCTCAAATATGTGTGATAAGGATTTGATATGGATATAACTTTTGATTTTGATTATTACAAATCTATAATAGACTACATGGACACTTCCACTACTTATATCGATGAGACGTTGCAGGATTTTGTAAACAATTATCTTGAAAGTAGGAAGAAAACAATAATGCCTGTGCCTGTATTTTCCTCTTCAGTTGAAGAAATGCAGATAGGTGGAGGTCTTAAAATAATCCCTGAAAATAACACTTGGACAGCTTTAACAGATATAAAAATGAAACTGTTTAACAACGAAATAGAATGTAGTTATTTACACATTAAAGATAATACCGTTATTCTTACTGATAGTACAGATAAATTAATTGCAGAACTCTCAAAAACATTTGCCCAACTGTCGCAAGTAAATGAATTTGAATTTACATATTCGGATACGGTAAGCTCTTCTGATTTTGAAGATTCCCAGATACCGTCCTTTGAATGGTTTGCAAATAATTTTTATACAATAAATGATAAAACCGTAAAATTTAAAATATACTCTCAAGATTTAAACGGTTTAAACGATACTGATGTTGTTAATATTGAAATAGGAAACTCTCTATCGTCTGCTAACAAACAAAACAAAAATATAAGCATAAATGTTTCAAAAAACATAAATAATAATATTTTTTCTGTATCTGAAACATCTTTTAGTTTATTGGATACTAATATTGTTATTGAGTTTTCAAATATAAAAACATTCTCATTAGAAGGCTTAAATTCAATAATTACAGACAGTGCAATATCTAACGAAGTAATTCTTAAAAATTTAAGCAATCTAAAACAGTTGACGGTAATTGATTCAACAGAATTAAACTCCGTCATATCTTATCCGGTTTTTTTAGCGAAAATGGGAGCGTATAAACCTACAAAACAAGAAATGTTAAAAATAGACACGGATGCTAAAAACTTTTTAACCAAAAACGATACTTTTGTAGGTAAATATATGGACTATTTTTATAGATTAATTCTAAGTATTGATTCTTTTGAGTCTTTATTTGAAAAAATGGTTCAAGACGGAAATGTGGTTTTTAAAGACAGTGAATGGAATAGGTATAGTAAACAGTTTGATGGCTATTCAAGCGATAGCGTCCCCACTCCCATTTATAAAACTATAACCACTAAAGTTAGTTCAAATATTTTTGACTATATTAAAGATTTATTATCAAACAGTGAAGGCGCACATGGAGAATCCACTTTAAACGACTATTTAAAAGACACCGGATTAACTGAGTTTAATGTGGAAAAAACATATACCGAACTTTTTATATATATAATAACATCCAGAAGGTTTAATAAATATTGTAACGATATTTTTTATTCTTTTGTTGAACCTGTCCCTGGAATTCCTGCTACTCTGGCGAACATAAATTTACTTGTTGTTTTGTTTAACCATGTAAATGCAGAAGTTCTTGTTTCAAATTCGGAGTTTTTAAACATTCTAAACAATAAAGTATCGTTTTTAGATGATGATGAATATTCTTTTACATCTCCTATATGTGTAAACAACGAATTACCTTGCAAAGCTATAAATATTAACAGCGGAATTAATATAGCTGCTGAAAAAACTTATTTATTTTAGGTGAATTATGGATTTAGGATATTTTAAAAACTTAACACAACTTTCTATTAGTAGTTTTAATGCGCAAATAACTACATTTTATTCCATATCAAAAACATACATATCAAAACCAGATGATTTTCAAGAAACAGGATGGATTGAGACCAAAGGTATTTCTCAGGTTAGTTCATCAAACATAGGTACAACTTCTGTTTTGATACCTAAATTGTTCGTATACATGAACAGAAACTATCCAATTTCTGCTGTCTCCAAAACTACTGATATTCCTATAATAAATTCTACCGATTTTTTAAAAATAATTACTGTAGATACAGATATTGTTTTATCGCCGGTTGACCTAATGAATCAACTTCTTAATTTGGTTTACAAGGCAGAAGGAGTTAAAGACGGAGACAAGGTTTTTATAAGCAAATCTAAAACGCTTCAAGATACCGATAATTTTATTTTGAATAAATTAACTATAAATCCAAATTCTGTAAAAATGCTTTTCAACATGATTAACTCATACATTAATGTTAATGAAATATTAAATGTATTATATCAGAATATGGGTCTTAGAATAGTGCAAGATTTTCCGGTTGGGTTGGATATGGCACAACCGTCCTTTACTATGTATACTTTAGAAGAATTATTTTCTCAAGATAATGGCATTCAAAGTAATGTTGATTCTGTACTTTCTTTAAATGAAACTGTTGACTATTCAAGAAATATTACGTTTATTAGTTATACATTAGATAATGAAGGTGGAATTTCAAGCGCTAATCCGTTTAATGGTTCTATAAAATACGATGACTGGGCAAACAAACATGTGGTGTCTTTTTTAAAGGACACAAATTTAAGTCACTCAACTGCGATAGGGGGTAATTATCAATATTCAATAGCCTCTCCTTTAATGTCTTTTTTTACGAATGTAGAAGTTAAAACAAAAGATAAAAAGCAAGAAACTCCGTTAGAAGTGGCGAAAAGTAAAATTTTAAAGTTAAAAGCAAAAAAAGACAATTCTTCAGCTAATTCTGAATACAAAGGAAGCTCTTTACTGTTGGCTTATTTAAAATATATATCAAGTTTAAAAAACAGAATAAACACAGTATCTACAAATGTTTCAGTGGTCGGTATTGCTCCTGCATATTCTGTGGTTAATGTAATTCCTAGAGACGATTTTATTTTAGAAAAATACAAAGATTTTAATTACGAAGAAATTAAACAATTGGAAATAAACCAGGTTGATTTACTGGTATTGTCCACCAGCGTACAATTCATACCAACATCAGAAGGGGTGGAAACTATTTCAAATTTATTATGTACAGAATTAAAAGATGATATTGTTAAAATAACATTAGCTGATATAGAAAAAGAGGTTAACAAAGAAACATCCGACAATAACTCAAGCGACGGAGGAAGCGGAGCGGATGATAGCGCTCCTGATATAGGCTATGAAAAATATCCAGGCGGACATTTAGTTATAAAAGATAAAGATGGAAATATTGTGTATGACGGTCCTTTGGCCCATAAAGATAATAATCCTGACTTAGGAGTATTAATAATTAAGGACAAAAATGGAAACATTATAAGCAAAACAAGAGCCGGAGACATAAATAACGACCCTGATTCAAACGTTTTAACAATCAAAGACAAAAATGGGAATATTGTATCAAGAACAAATTTACTAGACGAGCTTAACAACCAATCAAGTGGCAGAAATATAACAATAAGCAATAAAAACGGGGGAACGGTATATAGTGGAAATCTATCAAACGATAATTCAAATACCGGAACGCTAACAATTAAAGATAAAAGCGGAAAAGTTATTGATATTAAAAAAATAGGAAAATAAGGAGATATTATGATAATATTTAAACATAAAGTCAGGGATACGGTAACCTTAAACGTTGAAGTGGATAATTTGTCCTCTAATGCGTCTGACATTAAGCTAACTCTCTATAAAAGAAATATGGCGCAAGGATTAACTGATAAAATAAAAGAAGTTCCCCCTCAATCTATAGACGGAAACAAGATAACATTTATATATAATACTAATGATTTTTTAACTAGACCAACCACATATTATGGGTGGTTTACAATTAACAACAATGGTGTTATAATTAACACATATTATAAAATAAAAGCACAATATTAATAGGAGCAAAAATGCCAGCAATTCAGCAATATGACAATATACAGCAAACAAATAAAAAAAACGCTTACCAGCAAATAAAAAATGATACATTAACTAATACCGCTATTACTGGAGCTATAGGAGCTTTCGACAAAATTGATAAAAATGTAAGTAAAGTAAAAGGAATAGCTAAAAATATAGGCGGCGGTCTAGCTGGAGGATTTGCGGGAGGCGTTACCGGTGCCGCAGCTTCTTATGCAGGAAATAAAGCCGCCAATGCGTTAAAAGAAAAATACATAAAAGAAGACGATAAGCCAAGTTTACTGCACGCAGGAATGATATATGCTCCCGCTGCTGCCGGAAGTGTTTATTCGTTTGGAGCTATGATGCATGGAATGGATGCCGGTAAAAAAATGGTTAATTCAAAAAATAAAGCCGAATTGTTTAAAAATTTAAAACACGCATTTAATCCTGTCGAACATTTAAAGAGAGGAGTTAAAGAGATTGGGGAAGGTTTTAAAGCTTTTAACCCGGCTGCAAAAATGAGTAAATTTAGTAGATTTTTAAGAGGCAGCAATTTACTTGGGCTGGGATTGTCAGCTATTCCTGCAATTTCTTATTATTTACATAAAAGAAAACAGCACCAGGAAGAGGAAGCGAATAAAAATAATGGAATAAATCAAGCGGCTTTAAAATATGCCCCATATATTGATGATGTTGCAAATATTCCTAATTTATTGCAAAAAAAAGCAGCATATGTGCCTATAGTAACCAGCTTTAAAAAATATAGAGGGGCCATTAAAGGTTTAAAGCAACTTGAAAAAGAATACGGTGATTTAGCTAAAAACCATCCTGATTATAAAAAATTGACAAAAGCAGTAGATAAACATAAAAGCAATATGGTGTACGATACAATAGGCGTTGGATTGGCTGGAGGCATAATGTACGACAGATACCACAACCACAACAAAATGGAATCATATAGAGATATGGCCATAAGGATGTAAAGTGCTGGATGAAAAACAAAAAAACAAACTGCTATCTTATTATAAGACCAGATATGAGGGACATTTTTCCCCGGCTATGTTGGATTTCCATGTTGAAAGATTATACAATCAAGCCGTAAAAACTTACGACCCTAATAAATCCCAATTTCAAACCCATTTAGCAACATATATGAATAAAATGAGTAGAGCGGCCCAAGCAAAAGGGGGCTTAATAAAAACCACAGAATATTCTAAAGGTATTGAAAACAAAATAATTAACACTTACAAAGAAATGAAAACCTACAAACATATAACCCCAACCACATATGATATTGCTAAAAAATTAAAAATACCAGAATCAAAAGTAAAAAGTGTACTTGAAAACAATCAGCATGTAGCTATTGTTCATGGGGTAGATACTTCTAAAATAGATATTAATCCTAAAGATTTGTTGCATGGGCTTTCTAAAGAAGAGGAAAAAGTGTTGCATACAATATCTCAAAATATGACCCCTGAAAAAGCATATAAGTATACAGGGCTACCAAAAACAACATATTATTCTAAACGAAAAGAATTGCAAGACAAAATGAAACAAGCATACATTAAAACATTAAGGGATTACGGTGGTATCGATAATAGCTGAATTAAAGGTGTTTTTTAAAAAAATAAACTCAATAGACGCCCTAAGTTTAAACAGCATCAATTCTGTGTTTAATGATATAGAATTATCAATAAATTATTTTATTAACAAAATAAAAGAAAAAGGATTTGAAATGCCTATAATAGAGTTAAAAAAAGTAGATAATATAGAAAACATAATTCCAACTATAAATGAAAATATTAAACTTATCAACAGTTTTTTTGTAGATTTGAACAACAAAATCTCTGAAACGCCTTTAATTGTAAACGCTGCATCTGATGTGTCTAATATCAAATATAAAACAGACCAAATAGAAGGCACTATATCAATCTATAGAGACAACATAACAGTAATACCAAAAGATAAAAATAACATTAAAATAACTTCCAGTGAGATAAATTACAACGATGAAAGTATCTCATTATGATTGATATTAAAATATTACTAATTACAGCAGGAAATCTTGAGTTTGAAATTGTTACAGATTCAGAATATGATACTATTGTTTTGAAAATGATGACTGAAAATGCGGTAATAGAAATGGATTCTTATGATTTGACAAATGACAAATCTAAAAACAATATTTTAATAAAAAAAGATGACAATATATACGAAGTTGAAGTAAATATGATTGAATTTGACTTTATTTTTTATAAAGATTTTTATTTCGAATTATTAAAAGATGGCAATGTTGTAGAAACGTCTTCAACATTTAAACTGGAACCAAAAGGAAGAAAAGACTTATATGGTATAGTAAGCAAATTAATGTTTGACTTTGAAAGACTTTGGTCTATATCAGGAACAGAATGTGCTTTATTTGTGAAAAATTTAGAAAGCCAGCCTTGCCCTGAATGTTATGATGAGGACTTGGGGCAAAGAATATCAACAAATTGTCCAATGTGCAACGGAACAGGGCAGATAAACCATTATATCCCTATTTATTTTAAAGCAAGAAGAATAAAAACACAATCGCAACAGGTTGTTACTGACAAAGGTATCACGTTTTATAATTTGGCTGTATACACAACATTTAGTAGGCTCGATTTTGTTCTAGGAAGTATAATGTTTGATTTAACAACAAGAGAATTTTTCGAAATAAAAAACGCAAATGAAGCATCAATAGGAGGGGTTAGGACATCTACACAAATAACCGCCCAAATAATTCCTTCGAACGACGCAAGAATTAAACCGTTATTCCCTCTTCTAAAATAGAAACCCAAGTTTTTTCAAGAGCCTCTTTCCATTTTTCTTTATCAAATTCTTCCGGCCCATTTTTTATACTTTGTAATAAAAACCTTATTTGCGCATTTTTGACGTCTTCCATCTTTACTTCCCTATAAGTTCTTTTAGCTTTTTTTTCTAGCTCTTTGTTTTTGTAGACGCCAAACCTGTGGTCTGTATAAAACGGATGCACATTGCTGTAAGATGTTTTATGATAAGGAATATCTATTATTCCGTTTGCATTTAACAAATTATACATTTTTTTAGAGTGCCACCCTTCTTTTACATATAAAGGAAAATCAAAACCAATATTAAATAAATGATAAGTAGGTCCTCCAATAATCAGTTTTAAAACATTATCTACAATAGCGGGTGTTTTAATGTACACTGCTTGCTTAACAAAATTAAGTAATTTATTTAAGTTAAAAGATAAGTCTGTTTTATAAATATAAAAACTTCTAAAATTGTTAAATTTAACCCATTGTTTTTGGTTTTTAACATCCTTTATTAGCTCTACTTTTTTATCGTATACAATTTTTAATGTTCCATTTTTGCCCACCATATGAAAAGTGTTGTTAAAATTGCCAAAGAAGAAAGGTTTGTGTTTATTTAAAAGTTTTAATAACACTATTTCCATTCCGTATTGTATTTTGAAAGATTCAGACACATATTCACGAATTTCATTAAAAAGTTCTGTATGAGACACCTTTTGCATAATTTTAAAAGCAACTTGGGGAATGTTGGCATGGGTTAGCTCTTGTTTGAATTTTAGCGTTTTTGATTTTATTAAAATTGCGTCTTTTGAGAGATGTTTGTAATCAAAAAAAGCATCAAACAGATATTTAGCTTTATTTTCTTTAATGGTTTTAAAATCTCTAACTATAATATATTTGTTTGTCAATTTATATATTTGTTTTTTTTCGTTTATCTTTCTTTGAAGAGATACAATTAAATTTCTAAAATCATTATAATAGTTAGGGTGTATATATCTTGTTATATCCAAATCATATAACATTTTTTTTATTTGAGTAATTTCATTAGGTGTATAATCGCCAGATAAAATTGCATCATAAATCAATTCCCCGTTAACAGGAGAGTTTCTATACATAGCCCACATAATGTCCTGATGTTTTAATAAAAATTTGCCAGTTAATTTGCCCCTCATAAAAAATTTTATTATTCTTTTATTTTTTTTAACAATATCTTCAAGCAGTATAAACTGATTTGGTTTCACTACAATAGTGTCATCATCTTTATTAAATTGATTTATATCCATATTGTAATCAAAGTATATTTTATTTATTTTTTTTGAATCAAAATTTAAAGGTTTAGACAACAAAGATGCGGCTCTAACATAAAATAAAGTTTGTCCATTTTTGTTTGTAACAAAAAGGCCGGTAGTCTGTTTGGCGAAATTCTTCTCAAAATATAATCTTCCATATTTTGGAACTTTTATGGTTTTATCACCAAAAACAACGGCAACCGGTTCTGTAACTATTAAATAATCTTTCCCTTTATCTTGGTGAGGTATTTGAGACATAATTTTATCTATATTAACCAAGTTTTGCTTATACTCTTCAATTCTTAAAGTTTCAAGAGGGGAAATTATTTTTCTGTGTTCTTCTATAAAATAATTAATGTCTGTTTTAGGTTTAATAAAATTAACGAATGAAGTAACCGTATCAAACCAATATTTGTCTTTGTATAAAATTAAATGCCTATCAAAACAATATTGAATATCAAACGGTTTAACGTTGAATTCGTTTTTAAAAACTTCGGCCAGTGGAGAGTATCTGTCAAATTTAATCAACTATCAATCCTTTAATTAGTTCTTTTACATTTTCCTGTGATTCTTCTTCTAAATCTTTTCGGAATTCCTCTTTTACGTTAGGCGCAATTATAGCTTTTTCTATTAAACGTGTTGGGATTATTATTTCCAAAAATTTAGAATATTTTTTTAGATAGATTAGCTGCTCAAAAACCAAATTTTCTAAAGCGTCATCTGGAGGGGAGTCCATTCTGTCTAAACGCTTTAGTGCCCAGTATATTACTGCTCCCCTTTTTCCATTAAAAAACCCACAAAATCTTTATGCATCATTAACAACATTAAACTCCAAAATTTTTGAGTTTGGTTTAATATTGACGCTATTAACGGAGAAGGTAATGATAACAGATAATCTACTTTATCGTCAAAAGACATATCAGACATATCTTTATCCCCTAATTTAACAATACAATGGGCAAGGTTTCTTATGTTGAGCATGTACCTAAACTCTTCCATGCTCAACTCTTTCTGCATTGCGTCATATAAAAAAGTATAATAATCTACTTCGTCAAGCGCTTTTTTGCTTTTCAAAATTACTTCCATACCGAAAGGAAGCTTTAGTTTATATTCAAAATTGCCGTTAATAAATAATTGTTTTCCTGCGTCCAGTATATCTTCTTCACTTACTTTTAAATTTTGCATTGCAACCTCAAAAGGCAATTCAAGTATTTGAGATGCTTCATCAAAAATAGTTTTTTTCTCTTTTGTTTCCTCTTTGTTGTTTTCAGATTGTTCGTTCTTTTTTTCTGTTGCTTCAGTTGATTCTTCTGCAAGCTGTTCTAAGTCTAGTGCCATTATTTATCCTTTTGTTTTAATTTTGCCAACACATCTGTAGGTTTTATGAAAAGCATTGTTTTTTTATCAATTTCCATTTCAACTCCAGAATATTTGTTTATTAAGAGAACATCGTTTGGGCTTATTTCTTTTATTTCATCGCCTACAGATATAACTTTTACAATTAGCGGTTTCTCTTTCGAGATTCCCCTTATCACTCCTGACGATGTTTTTTTATCGTCTCCGAGCCTTTCACAGCAAATATTATCATACATTGGAATAACCATACAATTCCTTTTTTCTGTATTTTACCAAAAAATCAATAAAAAAAGCAAAAAAATTAACGTCTCATGTGGGGATTTTTAATTTTTAAATTCTTATCGTCTCCATTTTTGATTTCTTCCAATACTCTGTATATTGATTGTAGCCAAGAATTTGTCTGTTTTAAACTATTATCGCCATTTAATTGATTTTCTATTCTACCTAAATCAGCGTATGAATCTCCCAGATGTAATTTTTTTAGCAACCCTGGCAAATCTTTAAAATTTTTATCTAACTCTTCCTTGCTTTTAAGTGTAAATTTACCTGTCTGTTCATCATATTTAAAAGCGCCCTTTATTAGCTTCATAACATCTTCAGGGTCTTTATATGCGTCTATACCAAGTTTTTTGCTTATCTGAGACGCAAATCCGGCACTTAATATTTTTTTAGTATATAATTTAAAAGCACGTTCATCTGAAACAAACTCTTTTAATGACATGTATGTGCGGCCGCCAAATTCAAGCTTACCGTTTTTATCAAAATATTCTTTCAATGACTCATATACTTTACGTGTAGCACTAAGCTGTTCTTTATTGTCAAAATATTTTCCGGATGTTATAAAACTCATTATTTTTTTAGAGTTTTCACTACTTCCATAATAATCGTTTGATTCCTCATTCTCTTGCAAAACTTTAATCCCTTTATAGAATTTATTAAAATTGTTCTTATAGGTCTGCATAGCTTTTAATGTTTCTACTGCTGCTCCCTTTTTAAACATATTAGAAATAATGTTGTCTTTTTTGAATACTTCCATATAATCTTCTTGTGAAATTTGATTAAACGATAAAACATCAGCTCTAATATTGGAGTCTTTATTTCCGTATTCACCCAAATAATTAACTACTTTGGTAGCTACTTCTTTGCTTATATGATTGCTTTTCATTAATGATTCTATAAATTTTTTCTTAAAAACAGGGTTTGTTTTTAATGCTTCTGATATATCTTTAACATCATCGTATTTTATATCTTCCTTATATCCCATTTGCCTAAGTATACCAACTGTTCCGGCTTCGTCAGCTGTATATATAGTTTTCATCTCGTTAACGGTTTTTTGTTTTTTTATTTTACTATATTCATAATTATATAAAGCGTTTGCTTGCTCCTGACTAAGTCCAACTTCTTCATATGTTTTTATTATTTTATTTTTTAATTTTTTATCTTCATGCGCTTTTTGTATCATTTCCTCATAAGAGCCATTATAGTTTAATTTTTTAAGTAAATCTTCTCTTACATCGTTACTATTCATAATGTTGAATTGTGCTTCACCTATTTTTGCTTTAGCTTCTTTCATTGCGTTATTTATTTCTGTTATTGTTTGTGTTAATTTTTTAAAATAATTTTTAAATTCATCAGTAGCCCCAATGCCTGTAAAAGCTAGATTGGTTTCATCTTCAGTTCTTTTTTTAGAAAAATATGTCGCCAATTTTGCAGTTGCTCCAATATCTCCTTTTGACCATAATTCAACTGTGTGATACATATCTTCCATTGCCCTTCTTCTGTGTTTGGCTGCAGCCCATATGTGAGGAAAATCTTCTCTATTGTAAGAAAACCATTGTCCGCCTAGTAAATCTTGCATTCTGTTACTTACATCTCTTTCATTTCCGCTACCGATAAACGTTCTTCTTAACGCACTAAACACATTTCCTTCAAAAGAACTAGGAAAATATCCTTGCACTAACATATCATCCAATTTAGCGGTACCCATTTTGTTTAAAACATTATAGTATTTACTTATTTTACCTTGTGCCACTTTTGTGTTTAACGGTTTAAATGTTTCATCGTCACCAAATCCAGGTATCCAAGAAACCATATCCGCCATAGTTTCTTGAAATTTATATTTCACTCTTCTAAATACAGCTTGAAAACTGTTTTCAGCTTTTAGTCTTTGCCATCTATCTTTAGCTATTGCGTTTTCAGTTCTTTGCTCGCTTGTGTTGAATATTTTTCCAAACAAATCTGGATTATTGTTGTATATATTTAACATTTTTAACGTAGAATCATATTCTTCTGGGTTAAGCATTCCAAGTTTTTTATGTACTAATAAGTCTTTTAATTTACTACTCATATGGGGCCAATAGTCACTTATAAGGTTTAATACTTTTTTACTGTCCATTCTTTTTAAATCGTTGGCTGTTCTACGAAAATCTAAAACATCGTAATAATAACTATTGTCTTTGTCTGCCAAATGTTTAAAAATTTTACTATAATCTCCATTGTATTGTTGCTCTAGTTTTCGAAGCTCTTTAACCCCGTATCTATCCATTATCTTTTCTTGAAGCTGTTTATTATTGATTACATCTCTTAAGGTTAAATGTTCACCTGTGTCTTTATTGTACTTTTGTATGCCAGCTTCTAGTGCTGTTAAAACATATTGTTGAGGAGACATTGATTTGTTTGCTAATAAAATATCTCCGTGCATACCTAATACGGACATACTTCTTACAAAATCTGTTTGAAATTTTTCAACCCTATCTTTATTGGATAGACCTTTTTTGTAATATTGTTCTACAGCGTTACCAACAATATCTGTAGTACTATCAAGCATTGTTTTTAATTCAAACATCGTTCCTTTGGAAAATCCTGTTTGACCAGCAGTTATTTGAGATGTGTTTACTGCATTGTTAATATAATCAGCTGTAGTTTGTCCTTTATTTGCAGCTGCTACTCCTGCAGCCGCTGTAACATGAACAAAATCTTCAGAACTTATTCCTGTTAAATTTAATTGTCTTAAAGCTTGAATGGTTTGTTTTATGCTACCGTTAAATAAATCTCTTAATTTTTCTACAATATTTTTCATTTTTTTAACATTCATTTCAACTTCACCAAAATCTCCGCTATCATCTATCATTGAATTTCTTGCTAACTCATTGAATGTGAGCTGTTGTTCTTCTGGTGAAAATCTAGGGTGGTCAACAGCTGAAGATGTAAAATCTTTATATAGTTTAGTAGCTTGTCCCATGCTTATTCCAAAACCATTGTTGCCTGCCCCAACAACATTAAGTAAATTAGCAGCCTCATGAGTTTGTATAATTCTTCCGGCTGCAGTATTAAGAGGGGCCATTATAGTGCTTCCTAAAGCGTCCCCTAGCAAAGACCCAGCAATAGCTCCGATAGGACCACCAAAAGAAGCCCCTACAGCACCTAAAGCCATAGACATTCCTGTTCCTACAGCAAATCCGGTAGCCCCCATAGCCCCTTGAGCTTTAGCTTCGCTTTCATAATTATTAAATAGAACCGGATTTAATCCTGCGGGCGCCATAAATATAGGCAGCTTATAAGTTAAAAACGATTTAAACGGATGAGCAATCATGGTCCCGTAATAGTTGTTTGACATAGGAGTTTGGAAAGCTCCTCCGTAAGGAGTTCTCATCATAGCCATTGTGTCAGGAGCGTATTGTCCATAAGTAGACGGATTAAATACGTGAGGGGCGGCTAAATAACCGGATAAAGGAGAATAATAAGAGCTTCCTGTGGTTTCATATGGGTCATACGCAAACGGAGAATACATTCTTATTCCTTAACAATTTTTATTTTCTCAAAAGGCAACACCATGTTTATAGGGAAAGTGAAATCTTTTTTATATGATAAAACTATGATTCCTTCATGTTTTGAAAATGAAAAATTTTTTTCAAGCAAATCGCCTTTATTAACTATGTCATCAACATTTACGCATATTAAATCGTTGTCAACATTAAAAGCAGTTTCTCCTACTTTAATATAACCGTCTCCTATTTCTGTGATTTTATCATCTAATGTTGAATAAACACACCCAAATAAATAATTTAAAAACAATTCCATTCTATTGAGAAGAATTTTGTCAAAAACACAATATTGTTCTTTGTTTTTAAAAATTGGAATTATTTTTAATTGTTTATTATTTGGTATTTTCGCATATGCAACAAATCCTTTTAAGCTGTAAAAATCTGGATAATCGTTTTTATTAGCAGGAAAAGTTATGTTTGATTCAACTAAAACGTTATTTTCATTAAAATATCCCGTAACTGAATCTATTTCATTTCCAAAAGCGTCTTTTAAAGTAAAGTTATCTGTATCAATATCTTCTATATATGTTGGCAGAATAAAAAAATCATTATTTGAGTAATTAATATATTGTATCTCTGTTAGAGAATTATACAATTGTGATATTTTTGATATATCCCCATCAAGTTCTATGTTATCAGAGTAACTGCCATACACAATGCTAAAAGGAGTAAACATTGCCTGTTTCCTTGACTGTTATTTTACTAATTTTAATTAAACAATTGTCTTTGTTTATATTTGATGTTATTTTAGTTTTATCAAAAGGAATTCCTAAATAATTAAAGTTAATAGACTTAAATACAAAAGGATTCAAAAATATATTTGCAACATAATCTGTAATCATGTTTTTGTTTAAAATTAATTCGTTGGCACAAGTTTTTATTTTTTCAAAAAAATCATTATAATTATTAAAATTAGTCAATTCGTATAAATTTTCTAAGTTATTTTCATTGGTTACTGTTATTTCAGCTTCTATTTTAAAAGGAGCCATTATTTTATAATCGTATTCTTTAAGAACTGAATTTATTTCAGATGCTGTATTATCAGAAATTTTACTTCCATATAAGTCTATAGTTATATTTATAGGTCCTATTAATGTTAATAAATATTCCTTTTTCTCATTTCCTATAAAATTGTTATCAGTAAAGCTTATTTTTAGATTTTCATTATTGTCGGCTGTAATTTTAATATCAAAAAACATTCCGTCAATGGAAACAGTTTTAACATCACCATCTGATACATAAATAGTTTGAGAATCTTTTACTATGGTACTATTGCTAGTATATAGTGCTGCTGAATTATAATGATGAGTAGATTGTTTTGTGCTGAAATATTCATTTATTTTGTCAAAAGATACAGCTCCGTCTGCTATTTCTGATATGAAAAATAAGCTTTTTAAATTTTCAGCTAAATATAAATCTTTAAAATTATCATATGCATATTGCGACAATTCATTGCAAAAATGAATAAGGTTTGGACTAAATTGTATTGTTTTTATTTCACTATTTGAAAGCAGTGAAGAAATTTCTGTTGTTTTTACTTCATTGGTATAAAAAAGTTTATTTAAAATCAATTGGGCGTCTTTGTTTATGTCGCCGGTACTTTCAATGCCAAGTTTTATTAACAACGTGTCAATAAAATACTTTTTGTCTTCATCTGAAATATTTGGATTCATGATTGTTGATGTAATATCAGTCTCGTTATACTGAAAATATATTCCTGAAAAAAAATACAATTTAGACCAAAACAGAGGTTGGACAAAAAAAGTTTCTATTGCCTCTTTTTGTTCATCTGTCATAGTTGAGGTATCCACAATATTATTAACCTCTTTTCTGGTGGTATTTAAAACCGCTTCCTTAAATTGTGTAGAAATTAAAGAATTAAAACTTTCCAACATCTTAATATCCTAATACTATATTTTTTACGTGGTCAGTAGATTTATCTGATGTTTTAAAGCCTGCCATAACAGCAGATGTTGCGATAGGGTGTTTAACTGCTGTTCTAGCCAACCCTTTGGTGACTGTTGCTGCACCTTTTGCTCCATAAGCAATCCCTGTCCCTGCTAAATTCAACCCTTTACCTATTATGGTTGTAACAATTCTAGCTAAAGGCCCGAAAGCTTTTTTCTCAATAAGCTCATCAATTTTAGCTAATTTATCTATAGCATCATATAGTTTGGCTTCTTTTTCAAGATGCAAATTTTCACTTGCCACTTTTGACAGCATATCTGTTCTTATATTGCTCCTCATCAAAATATCTTCGGCATATTTTTCCATATTAGACTTGACTAACGCTTTTATTACAGTTCTCATTTCAGATTCCATATCCGTTAAAGAGGCTATTTTGTCAAGAAGTTTTTCTTTTGCCATATTTGCCTCAAACAACAACCTGTTCTTTTCTTTTTCTTCTTCAGCTATTTTATCTTTAATTTCATAAGCAAGTTCATCATTGATAGCTTCCTCAGCTTCTTTTGTTAGAGACTCTCTACACACGTATCCTGAAGAAATTTTTTCTCTGTATAGTGATTCATTTTGTTTGATAACGAACATAGAAGGCAATATTTGTGCTTTTTTCTCAATGCTTATTTGTTTATTAACTGAAGCTGTTTTAGTTATTTTTTGTGACTCTTTTTTTTCTTTATCACAAGCTATTTTAGACATCTCAGGTGTCTCAACAACATCAAATTTTATATCGGAATTCAAATCGGATTCTTGCAATTTTTTTAAAAAATTTTGTTTGTTTACCTCTCTAGCTAAAGTAACCTTCCATCTATCATCCATGTCGCTTGCAACTTTTGCAAATTCTGCAACAACATCATCTGAGTTTACTATTTGACTTGCTAATTCCTCTATTGGATACATAACAGTCCTTTTTTTGTTAATTATACTAAAAAAAGATAGATAAGTGAAATTTGATAGTAAAAAAGAAAGAGAGGGAGTAGATTATTCCTGGTGCGCTGCTGCAAATAATTCTTCAGCGGTAGCTAGAACTTTTTCATCTACAGACCCTAAAAACTCAACCACTTCTGCAATTTTTGTTAAATCTTCCTCAGTAAAACCAGCTTCAACTGCCTCTTCTGCAACTTTCTCGTCAGCAATCAACCCTTCTTCATTAACATTAGCAGCGATTATTAATCCGCTGATAGGGTCAATTCCGTTCGCATCAAGAAAATCCATTGCTTCAGCCACTTTATCAGTCAACTCTTCATCGTTTTCATTTGATTCAGATTCAATAACTCCTGCCTCTTGCGCTTGTTTTTCTATCTGTGCATAGATAAAATCAACATCTTCTTTTGTCATACCTAATTCGTTTGCATAGGCCACCACTTCTTCTGGAGTCATTTCTCCACTTGCCACTTTATCGAACGCTGTTCCGATAGCAATGATTTTACTTTCCGGATTTTCACTTGCTGTTTTTAAAAGGTTTTTACCAGTAAAAATGTTGCCATATACCAAATTATGATACGCAACTAAATCGTCAGCTGTAACTCCATCCTCAGCTGCTATTTTCAACAAACCTTCTTTAGCTGAAGAATTTTCATAAGTTTGAAAATAACTAGCCACTTTTTCTATAAAACTCATAGATGCTCCTTGTAATTTTTTTTAATTGTAACAAGTTTATTCGCTTTTGTCCAATATCTCCTTTACTTCATCTACACTTCTCACTATATAATATTTACCACCGGCTTTTTCTATCTTAGCTTGAACATTTTTCTGAGTTTCTCTTTGTCTACCTGTTTTAGTTTTTACTTCAAACCCTATAAATTTTCCGTTTTGTATTGCAACAATATCAGGGAGACCCTTAACGCTCGCACAATCATAGTGTCCTATTTGTCTATAAAAAGAACCTATGAGTCTCGCTTTTATAGCAGGCGTTAATCCTGGTGTTGAATTTATTATTTTACTTAGCACAGATTTTGCTTTTTCAGTGAAAGAGCCAGAGTTTTGTCTCCAAAAAAATATATCTTTTCTCCATTCAAGATACCTGATAATCATGTTTTGAATTTGTTTTTCAGTAAGAGGTTTTTTAGATGGTATTTTCATAGGCTGCCTTTTTAAAGGCATTATACAAAAAAAGAAAGGGGAAAATCAACTAGATTACTGCCCCGTCTCCTGTAGAACCGTCAGAGCTTCCATTTGAGCTTCCAGTTGAAGATGAAGAACTTGAGTTAGTATTGCAATCATCTAAAGCTGTTCCCGCATATCCGCAATCCATTGCCGCTCTGAACACGTTCGCCAAAGCTTCTGCATCAACAGCTGTAATACTTGCTTTTGTTACAAACGTTTCATCAACATAAGATTTATCAGCTTTGCCGCTTTCTATAGCGTCTACTCTGTTAGTTACATCTGTAAGGTTATTGTTTATATTTGTAACTTCCGTTTCAAGGTTGTCAACGTCTTGCTGAAGACTTGAAATTGCGTCATTTGATGCTAGGTTTGACAATTGGTTCTCTATGTTGTCTAATCTACCGTCTTGTTCTTGGTTTTTAGATTCGACGTTTGACATTCTTGTTTTAAGGTCTGAAACGTCATTTTCAACGTTTGTAAGTCTTGTTAAGATGTTTGTAATTTGAGTTATAATGTTTTGCGCAACATCAAACTCTTCTGTGTCCGGGTCTGCGTCAAGAATGCTTTCAATTGTTTTAATTCTATTTTGAAGCTCTTGAATGTCTACATTTTCCAATGAAAGGACATTGTTTATTTCGGTTCTTATTTTGTCCCCAACTTGCCAACCGAAATGCTTTGCAACAAGTTGTAAAAGTGTTTGAATTTCACTCATAATATCTCCTTTGGTTTGTTTTTCATTATTATTTTATAGATATAAAAAAAGAAAGTAAAATTTTTTTATAAAATAAGTGAATTATCAATGATGAGAGCTAGTACCATATATATCTATATAAAAACCTTTGTTGCCCACATGCATGTCTATATAATCTGTAGCTGTGATTTCATATTTATCAACTGACAATACTGCATCTCTTAACAGTAATGTTAGTTTTGGGTTTAATATTGCTAAAGAAGTTTCTCCTTCGTTAACATAGAAAGCGTTGTTTACAAAAATTTTATCAAATCTCATTTCGGCGGTATTTGTTTTTAAAACATCTGTATTGTTTAATTTAATATGTTTTGTCGTTATTTCAATAATATTTCCGTCAATAGTTATAGCTTTAAAATATGTAATATAATAATTTTTTCCAAAAAATGAAATTAAAATATTTGAATCATAAGTTTTTTCTGATAACACCATATCAAATTCAATTATCATATCAGTTTTTATTCCGAATATGCTTAACTTTTCAGTTAACATTGAAAAGCTGGTTTTAACATCATCTAAATAATCTGATGCGAAAGATGGGTTTATTGTTATTAATTCAATATAAGAGCCTACTCCAGTTCCTTTTATTTTGTATATATCAGATACCGATATTAATTGAGCCCCGTATCTACCCATTATTTCAGCAAAAGGGGTTGTTGATTTGAATATTATTTTTCCAATATCTTGTATAGCATCCAAGTGTAGCAAGTCGTCCCTGACTTTTCCTATTAAGAATTCAAATGAAATTTTTTTATCAAAGGAAAAACCCTTCACTAAAGGGCCCTCTATCAACGTTCCATTTTCAAATTTTCTAATAGTCAAATCGCTTTTCATTACTATATAATTGGCATAGTCAACGCCTAAGTACGCAATATCCGAACCTACCACTAAAGAACCGGAATTTAACAAATCAAAATTTATAACAAAACTGTCATTTCCTATATCAAGTAAAGTTACACCTGTAACAAAATCACCGGCGACAGTTGTATAAAATGGGGATTCTATATAAGTAAACAATGTTTGACTATAGGACGCTTTATGTGTAATGTAATACCTACCAAGGTTATCTTTTAAAACATATACTATATCGCCTTCATTTATTTTCTCAGACCCTAGCGCAACCTTTATATATCCGCCGCTATCTAACTTCACTTTAGCTCTTATTGTGTTTGTAGGGTCTATAAATATATTTACTATTTTTCCTAAACCAATCTTTTTACCCACTGATTACCTTTGAACAGCTATTATTTTTTCAGTTCCATTAGGCAATATACCGTACACGGAATCAATTGCTCCGCTATCTTTGAAAGCGTCAAAAACATCATTAAATATGTGTTCTTGAACGGTTACACTATCTCCATTGTTTAAGTTAATTCTTATTCCGGCATATTCATTGTATGGGTATGATGTAGTTTTATGTTTTTTAGTCAGCCTTATTCTTTTATTTCCAAATGCATCCATATTTTCTGCTTCCATTTGATTCATTGCTTCTTTTATTAAAATTTCTCTATGTTTTAATTTATTTAAAACCGGGTATTTGTCTTCTGACGCAAGCTTTATAACTGGCCCTGTAGGACGTTGGTCGCAACCCTCAAGTAAAGACAATAATTTAATCATAGTTTCAAGAGTGTCGTGTTTGGTTATAGAATAATATGTATGTTCGTCTATATTGCTTAATAAGCTTATTATCTCTGACGGTCTCAATAAAATATCATTAGCTTTGACAAAATTACTTAAAACAGGCATTGGTATTTGCTTCATTTCCTTAACATCTGAATGGCTAAGAGGATTTGAAACTGACCATGCGTCAATTCTTTTTTTAAGCTCAGCTATTTTAGAAAGAGCCATTTTTTTTGATTTTTGACTCTCGTTGTTATCTGATGCAACTTTTTGAAACAAGGCATATCCTTGAGTGTCGGCCGGTTTTCTAACTACAGAGATATCAAAAAAATTCAAAGGCGGATGGTTGACTGCAAAAACTTTTACACCATTTGGCATAATTTGGTGCATCATATATTTTAAGTGCTCACATCTGTTTGCCAGGCTATCTTTTGTTACATGTCCGCAATAAGAGCAATGCTCTTCGGTAACTTTGGTCCCCATAGAGACCGCTATTCTTTCTCCATTTTCTATAGCGTAATAAATATCAGGCGCCAATTCTTTTTTTATTTCTATAAGCAGTTCTACTCTATGCATATCATCATTATAAATTGCTTTGAGTACTTTACCAATGCTTTTTGAAGGGTCTTTGTTATCATGCTGAATAAATACCCCGGAAGTCAAAAATTTAGTGTAATATTGTTTTAAATCTTTTTCCCAAAAAAAATCTCCGTTCTTATTTTCGCCATAAAAATCACCTGCCCCCATAGCTATAACATACAAATATGCATGGTTTTTTTTGATTTTAATATCATTAAATATTTCTGGTCTTTCGGACGCTGTTTTAACAATTGAACATCTTCCATTGGGACATATTTCTTTTTCAGCTTCAGCATATTCGATTTGTGCGTCTATATATTTAGTGAGCATCACATTCTCCTTCATCTCTTATGTAGTTGTACATTATTTCAAAAGTTGTTTTTATTGGAACATTTCTTAAAATATCCATTAGTTCATTAAGATACACTTTCTCGGTAGCGAAATCTTTAGCTTTTAAACATACATATCTTTTTTTGCAAACAAAAACTTTTTCTCTCATGTATCTTACTATCTCTTGAATAACCCCAATGTTATCAATTCTTACACAGGTCATAGTATTTCTTTTAGCGGAATAGTTGCATCTACTAAAGATTTAATTAAAAACGGAACAGGATACATTTCGTTACCAACTTGCTTAAATAAATTAAAGTTATTTGGTCCATTAACATCAGACATAAACTCTTTTGTGATAATAAAGTTGTTTTCTGTATCATTTTCAACAAACGAAGCAATTTCAAATACCTCATAAGGCTCTTTATCTATATAATTAGATAATATATTTATAAAATCAAAAACTTTCATTTCTTTATTGTTTGCTATAGGGGTCGGCACTATAATATTGTTCCACCCTTCCTTAATTTCGATTACGTAATTTTTATCTATATTTGTATTAATGCTTACAAATTCTCCATTTACATATCCTAATATAGTAATGTTGTTATTTAAAATTTCTGCGTTTATATTTGTTGGATATATTGTTTCTTCTAAAATATCACTGTAAATATTTCCTGCTTGAGTGTTAAAAGTTACATTGTTCTCGTTGAGCTCGATAACGTTGTTTGTAATTTCTATGATTCTATTTTCACCTATTGATATAGTTGAAGTGAAATCTTTTTCTTCTAAAATGCAGTTTAATTCCACAGAACCAGGAAGCGCTTCAAAAGTAAATATCACATTTGGCTGTTGTATATTTATCTCTTGAGTTATAGTGGCTATTTTATATTCTTCTGACAAAAGGGACATATTTAACGTAACAGAGTCATTTATTAGTTGCATCCATATAGCATAATAAGGAAGCCCTTCAACAATAAAACCGCTTATGGAGCCTGTGTAAGTACGTAAATTGGAGATAAAATTAGCAGTGAAATTTATTTCTTCGCCTATAGCCTTTCCATTAAGCTCATATTTTTTAGTTACTTTTTCTGTTGTAGTGAATGCGGCTTTAATAGCCAATATGAAAGAACCTTGACCTGCTACGGCAGAGTTTCCGCTTCCTAAAAACAAAGGGTATAAATTCATGTTAAATCCTTTTTATAATACTGTTGATGTTTCAAACATCGTGCTTATTCTTATTTCTATAGAACTAGCAAATAATTTTGTATCTTGAGACACCAATCCTGTTTCGGACCAGTTTAGAAATTCATGTCCTATAATTCTATCTTCGCTTAAAGTTCTTATTTTATTTATTGATGACAATATTATTGCTTCTATCACTAAACTTGCAAGTCTTTCAGCTTCTAAATATGTATTTCCATAGCTGGTTATCAACAGGTTAAACATTTGGTATGAAACGCTATTAATTATGTTTTTGTCGTTTATTGTGTTAAGTCTTTCGTTTAAAAGCGCTGCTGTAGGAGGCTGTGGGCTATGAGTCCTTTTTAAAATTATCAAAGGCGCTCTATTGACATTTATTGTATCTGCATCCATAAGCCTTACTATAGTATCGTCTACATTTTTGTCTCTAAGTTTAGATTTTATCAAATCCATATAAACAACAAAAAAGTCTTTATATAGAACAGCAGAATAATCTGTGTCCGAATAATTAAAAATATCCATTATTTTTTACCTTGTGAATATTTTTCTTTTAATAGTTTCATATAGGCTTTCTCTCTGTCAGTAGGCTGTCCTATTAAAGCTTCTCTAGCTGCCATTTGGTTGTTGTATTTTCTTAGTTGTCTATTGACATCCATTGCCGCAATAGCTCCACCAAGCCCTATCCCTAACAATCCTTTTGCTCTGTTTGAAGTATTTAAAATATTCCCTATAGCAACTCCGGCAGTAGTTCCAACTGTGCCGTTTTTTATAGCTTCAAACAAGTCTACTGGTTGTTTTCTGCTTTGAAGAGCATCAGCCATAGTTTCCATTTTTATTTTTCTTAAATTGTAATAATCGTTTTTGTTTATTTGTCTTCTTCCGGATAAGGCAGCAGGAATGTTTTGTTGGGCCCCGCTTTGGATATTGTCTGAGCCAGAATCAAGAGCTATTTTTTCTCCGGTAATAGGGTCATATTTAGCTAAATCAACATTTGTTTTTATTTTAGGTAAATTGAAAATGCTAAATTTTGTTTTTTTGTTTTTTTGCTTTACTTTGTAAGTTCCCATTTTATCACCTTATATAAGACCCATTCCTGAGCTCAAACTGTCAGAGAGCCTTCCCCTTCCGTTTAGTTTTGAATGTATATCAGCGAAAGTTTTCATTGTGTTAGGGTCAACTTTTCCTCCCAAGCTGTTTCCTATGCTTACGAAACTTGCCGCAAGAGTAGGATTCTCCATTACTTCAGGAGCCAACTGATACCCAGCTTCTAACATTTTTTTAATTTTTCCGTCATCTGTGTGTTTTAGTTCAGGAGCTTCTTTTTTTACCGCTTTGGCCAAAGAGTTTAATTTTCTCTCAAAAAATATTTTTTTTACTTTTTGATGTCCAATATCCAACGTTTCTCCTGCAAGACCTATTCCAAGTCCAGCAACTAAAGCTTTAGCCATCGTTCCGCCTATTTGACTCAGTGAAGCTGTTGATATTGCGGCTTCTTTATTCATACCACCTTTGTCTATAACCTCTAAAGCTTTAACAGCGAAAGCTATTTTCTCTAAAGTTTCTTTAGCTCCAATAGCGTCCTCTATTTTAGGAAGCTCTTCAGCTATCTTTTCCAATTTAGTTACTATATCCGGCATCGTTAATCCTTTGTATCATTTTATTGTATTCTTTTATGTATTGTTTTGTTTGGTTTAATTCATTTTTCATAAAAGAATAATTTTCTAAGATTTCCTTAAAATCTTGCTTCGATAAGACAATTTTATCATTTTTGTTTGAAAAAGTAAAAGTTTTACTTTCTGGAATTGCAGGCTCATACCTAAAAGACGGGCATCTACTTTTTATATACACAATTTCTTTTTGTGTACAACCTACAAAAAACAACAAACTAAATAGTAATAGTAGTTTTTTTGCCATTTTCAGCCTCCGTTATTTTTTCTTCAATTTCAGATTCTTTTTTCTTTTGAGCTGTATCAAATTCTTTTTCTATCTTATGTTGCACGTTTGATAAATCCAATTCTTCTTTTTGAACTTCTACATTTTGTTTTAAAGCTTCGTTTTGATGTTTTATGTTTTCATTTTCGTTTTCGAGGTTTTCGGCGTGATGTTCGGTTATTTTAAGCTTAATAAACAAACCCAAAAATGCGACTAAAACACTTCCTATACCTACTATAATTAATTTTATTTTGTCGAACATAATTTCTCCTTTGCATATTTTAGTAATTCAGTAAAATTGTTAAAATCATACTTTGTGCATTTTACACGATTACTTCTTTTAAAATTGTTATGAAATTGTATATGACACTCTTTACATAGACATACTCCGTTTTCTACGTCAAATCTTTCTTCTACAAAATATGTTGCATGATTTAAGTGATGTGCGACTCTGTTTTTAATGCTTCCACATATTACACATCTAACATCTCTGCGTATAACCTTAGCTCTCCATTTTCGATACTCTCTTGAATTTCTCCAATTTTGCATATCTTGTCCTTTTTTTTATTTTCTTTTATTTTTTCATCAATTTCATCCATTATCTTTCTAAAACTATCTTTTTTAGGATTAAACTCTACACAGCTATAAGTTATATATTTAACATCTCTAAGGCATAATTTGTCATAAGAATGCATTATTATAACAAACTCATCGCCTCCTATTCTGAAGGCTAAGGCTGAAGTTCCGCTGCATCTTTTTTTTATTTCTTCGGCCACATATTTTATAATAACATCTCCGACATTGTAGCTTAATTGTCTATTTATTTCATGTAAACAATTCACATCAATCATACAAATTCTATATTTTGTTTTAGGGTTATTTTCTGAATATAAAAAACGCAATGTGTCAGAAAGCTTGTGTCTGTTTCCCAACCCTGTTAAATGGTCGTGTTTTAAAGTGTTTATTTCTTGCCTTAATTTTTTTATTTCTAACTCAAGAGCTTTTATTTTTTTACTAAAACTCATCACAATCTTCCAAGTGTATATTTTGCTCTATCGCTTTGCAGTTTTCCAATATCAGTTTCATTGTTGTACAGAAGCTCCCCAGTCAATCCTTTCTTGATTCCTCTATAATTCATTTTTTGCCAAATTGTTGTGTTAGCTAACGGTTTTTGCTCATAAGTTTTATATACAGGCACAACAGGTAGAGGGTTGTGTGATACTTTTACTTCTTTCAATCCGTGTTGTTTCATTTTTTTTACTATTCCTGATGTAATTTTGGTTCCGGGACTGTAATGTAAAAACGGTTGTGCTAGATATTTATTCATAATCTGTTTGTCAGAAGTTTTAACCGTGTGCGTGTTTGGGATTTCAACAGTATGAAGTAACGCATCGTAATTATGTAATTCATGCATATCGTCATTTTTATGTTTAGCCAATTCCAAATATCCTCTAGACAAAACCCCAAAAACTCTTTTATCTATATCTCCACCATTTGCTTCATAAAGTTTATCAACCGTATATTTTCTAGCTTGATATACTCCTGAATGCTCCATTATCTCTCTCGGAGAAGCTAGTCCTGTACTTAGTGTTTGTCCTTTAAACACTTCATCGCCAACTTTAACTTTAGGTTTAACTTCTGGAGAAACGTAGTGTGTTTTTCCGGCTATTACTATATTGTAACCACCAGTACTCAATCTTTCAATCCTTTCTACTTTGCCGTCAGTAGTCGATATAGTAGCTTTCCCTTTAAAAGATTTAGGCGTATTTAATAAAATTTTTTGTGCTTCAAAACCTGTAGGTATGTTAGATGTTATTTTACCTTTAATATTATGTTTTGCCGACAAAACAAGCTGTGTTGCTTTTTCTCCAACCGTTTGAGATGCCTGTATTCCTATATTGTGGCCAGGCTCATATAATTTACCCATCGCATTATGCCCATAGCACATTGAACATACCCCGTTTTTAGCCTGACATGTAATAGGGTCTCTAACTATTATTGTTTTTTTCTTTTGTTTTTTTAATTGATTAACATATTCTTTGGTTATAAGTCTATTGGTGCCCGCTTCATACCTTCCTATTATTTGTGGGTCATCAACTTTATATTCAATACCGTTTCTTGTCCCGCAATCTTTGCAGCATATTTTCAAATGTTCTGTGTTTGCTATTAATACTTTACTCATTGCTCCAGGTTCAGATGTTGAAGTAGCAGCTTGTACAGCGGCATATCTGGCCTGAGAACCGGCGGCAAACATTTCATGGCTTCTATATCCTGACGATAATGAGTTTTTAATAAGAAAAGGAAATGGTTCCGAGTTCATGTCCACAGTGTAAACTGAAGCTCCTATAGTTCTTGTTATTGTTGCTGGGTTTCCTCTGCTTCTTGATTTACCTTGGTCAACTAAATGGTTTCCGTCTGGTTCCATTGTTAGTTTTTGAACCTTATCAAAAACGTTTAACAAATGCTCTTTCTTTTTTTCGGTGCTTAAAAGAGATAATTTTTTATTTTCTTTATCCAAAAGAGATTCTATTTTTTTTCTGTTTGGATGCAGTAAATCATCAATACCAACATGATGACCGTGTAAATAAGCTAATTCTTCTCCCAAATCCCCTATTTTATGTATATTTTTAGCGTAATGGTCCGGGTATTTTTTAGCATATTCTGTTAACAGTTTATTTAGTTTGGCTTTTGTTAGTGGTAAATCGCTTTTTTTAACATGAAATTCGCTTGGAAGAAAACTGTTCAAAGCAGATACGGCATCCATCAAGTTTCCCTTTAATAATCTTTTTGCTACAATTATAATAAAATATTACGAAATATCAAAATACTCGTACAAAAAGGAAAAAAATGAAAAGCATAATTGTCGACATTTCAAATTTTAACGAAATAGGTGAGTCAATATATGGTCAATTATTTATTTTTGATGTAAACGGTGAAGATAGTTACGAAGGTGAAGTTTTTAACATAACTTCAAATCTTGTAGAAGTTAAAATACCTAATAAAACATCTTTTGAAACACCATGGGGTGATGGAAGTGATATATTAATATGTTTATGGTCTGGAGACAACAACAGACTACACACACATAATTATCTTAATAATTTAATAATTAAAAATGACAACAGCAAAACATCAGAGTATATCGCCGTATCTCTTTTTAACAAATCTGAAATAGGTGTGGAAATAACAAAAGAATACACAATCAAAATAAATGAGACATTAAATGAAATACAAGCGACATCTAAAGTAATGTATGAGTTTAAAGGAAAAACAATTTTCCCTCAAAGAAAGTACACAGTTGAAGAGTCAACAGAAAACGGTGTAGTTCCTTTCAACGGTTTTACAGGACTAAAAAAAGGCGAATACGACTTAAACATAAGACTTGTTTTTGCTGACGGAACTCAAACAGAGCCTACAAATATAAAAATAACAGTAGTGGGGGAAAATGAAGAGCAAGAGTTTATTACGCTTAACCAAATAAAATATCAATTTGCATATTTTAGTCCTATTTACAGTAACGCAGTAAAACCAATGATGCCTATCGCTTTATACATATCTAAAAATTTAATACCTCAGAGTGTGGACGTGTTTATAAACACGCAGAAAACAGAAACTATAAACGATTTTTCAACTCCCTTAAAAAACATAAACATATCCACTTGTAACAGTTATCAAGACAACGAAATAAAACTTGTGTTCAATTGTTTGGATGAAGACGGAAAACAAATATCTTTTGAAGACACTAAAACGGTATTTGTGTCAGAAGATATAAATGCCGTACTTGGAGTTGAATATAACTCGGATACAGGAGTGTACACTATTAACTTATCGTCCGAAAGCGGAGCTTTACAAAATATAACAAATATTTTATGGAGAGTTGTGTTTGATTCATACGTAATTCAAAACGTTGTAAATATTGCAGGAAAAGATGAACATATAAAAACTGATATAGTATATGAAGAATTGGCTGGAAACGATGCAATATCTATTGATATGGAAATGAAACAAATAGGAAAGTATACGGTTGAAACATACCTTATAGACGCTGGTGGAAATACAAAAAAATTATCTACAGAGATAACGTCTGTAAACGCAAGTGATGATACTGGAGAATATAGTATAGGAGATAAAATATCATTCAGCGTTATATCTAAAAGCGGAGCTGTTCCTGTGTATAAACTATATGCAGTTAAACAAGATGGCACATTTGAAAAAATACAAGTAGCCGGAATGAACCAATTATTTGATAATATATATGGAACAGAATTTACGGCTGACTTAAACAATTGCGCATATATTGCTAAAATAGATAAAGCGATAAAAATATTTAAAGTTGGTGATTCTAAAAATATTGTTATAGCTTACAGTCCTAATTATTCGGAAAACACAACATTAAATTATGTATTAAAAAGCGTAGACGGCGACGAACTAGAAAAAGGAACCGCAACTTACGGTGAAGAAGGGCTAATGTATGTAGTTTTAAATCCTAACAACCACGGAATACTTAAAATAGGAAATTCTTACAAGCAGGTGTAAATTGAAGCATATAAAAACTTTTGTTCCTATTACAGGGTTATACGGGTTTGTAAAAACCTTATACCCTGAAACTATTACAGTTGTATATTTTGATGGAAACACATCCACAAAGTTAAATTTAGAACAATCAGAATATAACGGAAAGTATATTCTTAAATTTTTAGCCATAAATGATGGGTATTATATAGTTATGGGAGCAAAGTCGTTTCAGGTAATGATAAAAGGTTCAATCCCATACTATGTGTTCGTATATGATGTAAAAAATAAAAACCCTGATTCAATACCAATTTCAGTATTTACTATAGATGGCAGAAATCTAACTTTTAACGCTGAAAAAATATATAATAAACTGTATTGTTTTAAAGCTGACGAAATAGACTCTATAGGTTTTGTAGAAATAGATAAATCAAAAACTGTTTCCCCATTTAATATGAATAATTCAAAAAGATTTAACAAATATACGTTTACAAGCAAAATATTTAATTTTAGTATTATACCTCCAAATTCTTCGTCCTTTTTATCACCTATGTCTATAAGCTCAAAAACAACAGCTCCAAAAATAACAACAACAATAAGTAACGCCACATTAAACAGCAGAATAGATTAGGAAAAAAAGGTTTTTCATGTTATATATATATGAGCCCGGTTTTTAATACTATGAAAGGAGAACAGATGAAAGGTTTCGATGTTTTAACAAACACGCTTAACGGAAGAGTTCCGTTGAAAATTAAAAGGACAGAAAACAGTCTGGTTTTAACGTTTAAAAGAGTGATGCTGTTTATAAAAGACGGCAAAGTATACAAAACAAGGAAGATATAATGAAAAAAATTTTAACAATTTTAATGTTGGTGTCTTTGGTGTTCGCATCAAGGTACAGGGTTTATTCTGTAAAAGATTATGTAAAAGCATTCAACTCATTATCTTTACAACAGCAAAAACTTTTATATGAAGTATTCAAAAGGGGTGAAGTTGTAGATTTACAATATACCCTTACAGCCATAGCGTGGAAAGAATCTATGGCCGGGCTTGCTAAAGTTAACATGTGGGATGGTGACGGAGGAAGCTGTGGAGTGTTCCATAACAGACTTAAAAGTGTGTTCGGGAGGCATAAAGAATGGAGGTGGACAAGGGTTAACGCCAACATGGTATGCACCAGACTTGTTGAAAACCTTGATTTTGCCTTTACGGAAGCGGTTGCTGAAATAAGATATTGGCAAAAAGTAAGAGGTGAGAATAACTGGATGTCTATATGGGCATCATACAATGCCGGCATACATTATAAAAGCGCTCAAGCAAAAGCGTATGCCGCAAACATAAGAAACATGATAAAAGCAATAAGGTATCTTGTTGCGGACAAATGGGAAAATAGTGTAGAATTTGTAAAAATAAAAAAAAGGATTAAGAAATGACTCTTAAAGAAAAAGACGCTATTGCAAGACAAAACGGATATACAGAAGACGAACTTAAATCTCTTCTTAAAACTGCATATTTTAGAAAATTTATGTCTATTTTTGGTGTAATTAACGAGGATAAAAAGTTTATAAATGAAAGAATTAAAAAATATAAACTTTTGTTGCAAAAGAAACGCAAGGGAAAGTAGTTCTTTTCCTGTCTGACGTTAGAAATTCAAGATTTATTTTTTGGATATATTCAATTAAATACTCCATTCTTATAACCTCTAAAAAAATACATGATATTTTTAATATTAAAAAGTGACTTTTATTTTTGTGTTATAATTACACAAAAAGGATACACATGTATAGTAAAGGGCATTTTAAAAGAAGCGAATTTGCTTGTAAGTGTGGATGTGGTTTTGCCGCTATGGATAGCGAACTTTTAGAGGTTTTAGAGGATGTAAGGGCTCACTTTAATTCCCCTATTAAAATAAATTCTGGATGCAGATGCGACAAGCATAACAAAGAAATAGGCGGAAGCCCTAACTCGATGCATAAAAAAGGAATGGCATGCGATTTTGTGGTTTTGAGTTTAGGGGAAAACCAAGATGCGGTTGCAGATTATCTTGAAAGCAAATATCCTGACAAGTACGGAATAGGAAGATATATTGGCAGAACTCACGTAGATGTTAGAGAAGGTAAAGCAAGATGGGACAACAGGTAGAAACATCCCATCTATCTCTACATTCGGTATCTTCAGCTCAATGGAAAAAGCTTGAGAAATTTAACAATTATGAAGTTCATCCCTTCTTGGGAATAAGAAATGCTAAAACGAAGAAGATACTAAAAGGAAGAACATGGATGGGATATCCAAAGGTAACTCTTATGTCGGACGGGAAAAAACATGAGGTAAAAATACACAGAGCGGTTGCAGAAACATTTTTACCAAAACCAAAACCTGACTATAATATAGTAAACCATAAAAACGGAAATAGAAGCGATTATCAAATAAAAAATTTAGAATGGGTTAATCAATCGCTAAATATTAAAGACAGGTGGGCAAATAAAGGGAAAAGACCTAAATATTTACCAGAATACTAAAATAACACAAGGAGAAAGAAATGGCTGCAAGAAACAATAACGGTAAATTAAATGTAGAAGATGTGGTAAAAGAGCTTGATTTGAAAGTCGATGCTCTAAAAAAAAACAAACTTTCGTTGCTTTTAAATAAAATCTATCAAAAAGAGATTCCGCCCAAAGAAGCTGTTTTAAACACTATACTTAAAATTGTTACAGCAGACCCAGAGTTGTCAGCTGTAGATGATATTTATATCATAGTATATAACGGCACAATCAAGATTGAACAAAAATATACATTTTGGCCAAAAAAACTTATTGAATATGGGGTTTTCAAATTGGTAGATGCGTATGTTGTGAGAGAAGGTGAAAACTTTCAAATAAATATAGACAACGGGAAAACGGAAATAAAACATACAGTTAACCCTTTTAATACTGACAACAAAATTATAGGGGCATATGCAAGAGGAGTTTTGCCAAACGGTGAAGTTGTAATTTCAACCGCCAATTTAAACGAGCTTAACGAAGCTAAAAAAGCTGCAAAAATAAAATCAAAAGGAAAACACACCGTATGGGATACTTGGTTTGATGAAGTAGCAAAAAAAGTTCCATTAAAAAGATTGGTTAAAATGATTCCTGTTCCAGAATCATTGAGATATGCAACAGAAATAGATAACGAAAATTACGCTACAATCGAAGAAATTGAAAAAAGCGAAAAAGTAGACAGTACATATGAAGCGATTGAAGAATTAAATCAAGAGGTCGAAAAAAAGATTACTCTACAAATGGCTTTAGATGATATGGGCGTTGAATATGAGCTTAAAAAAGGATATGTTAAAGTGTCTAAAAAAGATATTCCTGAAGAGCTTGTTGAAAAATTAAAATTAACAACAACGGCCAAATTGCCTGACCATTTGGTAGGAAAAGCGCAAACCATAGTTGACTATGAAATAGTTGAAGATGATGATATTGTTTATGAACCAGTTGAAAACAAATAATTAAGGAGAAAGAAATGGCTGCTAAAAAATTTACAGAATTAACATTTGACGAGGTGTATCAAAACAACGATAAGGATTCTATGTTGGAATTGCTAAGTATAGACCCTATTGAATGGGATTTAATGGACGAAAAAGAACAACTTGAAACACTTGGAATACCTCTTGGGGAATGGATTAAGCTTGAGGATTATTTATATCACAATCCACTAACTCCAGGGCTAAGTTCGTCAGGGATGAAATCAATCTACCATAATACCCCGGCAAAATATAGAGCTTTAAAAGATTATCCTGAAAAACAAAACAGAGACGCTCTTGTTTTCGGTAGAGCTTTCCATAAATATGTTTTAGAACCTGACGAATTCCACAGCGAATATTTCGTGTATCCAGGCGATGTAAGAAAAAACAGTGCTGCTTATAAAAAATATGCCGAAGACGCAAAAGGCAGAGAATTAATAAAAGACACTGTATTTAAAGATATTGAAGGAATGGCTGAATCGTTAAAAAATCATTACAATTTTCTACACTTGTTAAGAAGTGGACACAACGAAAGAGCAATGTTTGTTTGGGATGATGAGTATAAATGCGTATTAAGAGTTAAAGTGGATGCCGACACTAATGATAAAGTTTTGGATTTAAAAACAACCACTTCGGCTAACGCAAACGATTTTTCAGTGACAAGTGCAAAATTTGGATACGATTTACAAAATTGGTTATATTTAAGAATATGCGAATTGGGTGGAGACGCTAAAAAAATGTTCGGCTTTGTAGCTGTTGAAAAAACAAGACCGTATCTTGTTAACGGGTTGGTCATATCCCCCGAAGACATCACATATTACACCGACAAAATTGCCAAAAAAGTTTTAGAACAATATTCATATTGTACTGAGACTGGAGATTGGTTTGGATATGAAATGAATTTTGAAAACAAAAAGAAAACACCTTTTCAAGTTATATCTCTGCCTAATTGGTATAAATATAATATTGAAGAAGAGGTTGGGTTTGAAGGGTAAGCAGAAGGAGATGTAAATGTTAAGCAATATACCTTCGGAAAAAATAATACTTTCCACTTTAATAAAAGTAAAAAAATTAAGAGAAAAATATATAGCAGACATCAACAAGAAACATTTTTTCTTAACTATCCATCAGCAAATATATGACATTGTATTTGATTTGTTTTTCAGGAAAGAGGATATTAGCGACGATATTATAATGTCGTACTTTCCTGACAACAACACTGAAGTTCAAGATGTTTTGCTCGGAGTTGTAGCTACTGATAAAACGATGCCTATACATCTGAAAAACATCCAGGAAGCTTACTACAATAGACAATTAACAGCTAAATTGTCTTTAATGCTTGAAAAAATAAAAAACGGAGAAAAAATAGATGTAAATTCGGAGCTGTCAAATGTTGAGATTCCATCTGAAAATGTAACAATCAATACGGTAGAACAACAAATAGAAAGCTTAGAAAGACAAATGGAAGAAATAAGAAACAATGTAAGTGTAACCGGAATACCTTCTCTTGATAACAGATTGGTTACTTCTCCTGGTGACTTGATAGTTGTAGGTGCTAGACCGTCAATGGGTAAAACAGGGTTTATTGTGTCAGTGGCTTTAAATAAAGCTAAATTAAAAAAAGGAAGCGTTATATTTTCGCTTGAAATGCCAGAAGAAAAAATTACTGCTAGAGCTTTATCAAACATAGGAGAAGTTCCTATAAACGAAATAATAAAAGGAAGGCTCACTGATTACAACAAATATCTTGAAGCAAAGAAAAAACTTATATCTTTGGATAAATGGTTTAATGTCATTGATAGTGTTAACAATATCACCAGTATTTGTAATATGATTACTAAAATACGAATGTCTAATCCGGAAATTGAAGATTTTTTTATTGACCACTTAGGCTGGATAACAGTCGATGAGGATTTTTCAAGCACACATCACAAAGTTGGATACATAACAAAAAAATTAAAAAAAGTAGCAAAAACAACCGGAGCTAAAATATGGCTGCTATCACAATTAAACAGGTCTATAGAAAATAGACCGAACAGAAGGCCAACATTATCTGATTTAAGAGAATCAGGAAGTATAGAAGAAGATGCCGACACCATTATCGGTCTTTATAGGGAAGCATATTACCTTGTTAAAGACGGAAAAGAAAAAGAAGAGCCTAACCCATCAAAAATGGAGCTCATTATTTTAAAACAAAGAGACGGTTCGACAGGGGTATGCGAAACATGGTTTAACGGAAAATACGTAAGGGTTGGAGATGATGAAACTGCTCAGGTGATAGAAATGTCACCATCAATAGATATGAGCAGTATAGATTTGGATGCTATACCAGAAGTGTAAGGAGTAAAAAATGAAAAAACCTATTGTTTTTGATGGAGTTTTAGCTAAAAAAATAGGGGTTGAATGTGCTATTTTGTATCAAAAGATAATAGAGTCAGAAAAAGAATTTCCCACAATAAACGATGTTGATGTGTTTTTTTGGAATGATTCCAAGAAAAAAAAAGTTTTTTCTGAGTTAAAAGAAACAAACATCATAGAGGTCAAGGGGAACGGAAAAATCCATTTAACAAAAATAAACGTTGAAAATATAGACGGCGTAGAGGTCCCTAGCTTAAAAAACAAATATCCCGAATCTTTTGAAAAGATATGGAAGCACTACAACGAAAACAAACACAATCCTGGGTCTAAAAAGGATGCTTTTGAAAAATGGAAAAAATCAAAATTGTCTAAAATAAGACCAGAAATAGCAATTCATATTATAGATTTGTATCGTGAAGATATAGGAGATACAACATATATGAAGCATTTAAAAACTTTCATAAGCCAAGAAGTGTATGAAGATTATGCTCCTTCTCTTGTAAGAGTAAAAGACAAACAGGGAAACGTTTGGAACGGATATTTGTTTGGCGATAACACATTGTTTGCCATTAAAGAAAACAATTCTCTCGTAAAGGTGGATTTACCCAAAAATGACGTTGCAGCTTTAATAAGAAATGGAGGAATTGAATTAATCGATGACTGAAAAAATTTTAACAGACGAAAAGAAAAAAGAAATTGAAGAGTGGATAAAGAAACAAACAAGAACAGACAACATTGAAGCTTTGTCTGTATGTGAATACGAAACGTTTACATCAATAAAGTTCAAATACAAAGGGCATGTTATAGAGCCAATATCTTTTACTAATAATAAAAAAGAAATATTGGTTAGAATTGTTTCTGATATTAAAAGCGGTTCTTTGGATAAAACCATAGAACTACTGAATAATCAGTAAAATTGATATAATTATAAAAAAGGATAAACAATGCTTAAAAAAGAAATGGAGCAAATATTAAATGAAAACAAAACCCTTTCTGAAGCAATTGACGATTTAAAGAAAGAAATTTCAATTGCCTCTAAATTTTTGACTAAACAAGAATTAAACTTAGAGCTTGTTAAAGCTTTAGCTTCGTTGATTAAGGCTAAAAATACTGTTTCGTATTTAAAATATGTAAACGCTTCTGAGCTAAAATCATCCGATGTTGATGAAATATTAACATTCGAAGAGTTGGCGGGAGACGTTATAGAAGGGCTAAAAAACAGCATCATAGTGATGGCTGATGAAATAAAAAAAGGGCAGCAGACGTTATTGCTTGATGTTAAAAAGTTTGAAAAATGGGCTGCTTTAATGAATGAAGAGTCAATGGAAAGATTCTTAGATAAAATAACTAAAAAAAACCCTCCTATGAAAAAGAAATATCATAAAAAGGACGAATAATGGGTATTATTTTTGAGATTTTTCTTGCTATAATTAGATTTATCTTTTTTGGTGTAGAATATGTTTTTGCATTTATCTGGGGATGCATATTGTGGATTATTCATGGTGGCCACAAAAATTAATTAAAAATACAAGGAGAACAAATGAAATTAACAATGACAAAAGAAGAAAAAGGTATAAGACTAAACGGAGATTTAACTATCAACGATGCTTATGTTCTTTTTATGAGCGTTTTTGTAAATAACTGCTTAATAAAAGGTGTTGAAAATTGCCTAAAAAGTTCAGACCCTCTAATTGTGGCGATAGACAAAGAACATAAAAGCTTTTTAAATACGTTTAAAAATTTTCTTGAAACAAAAGACGCAAACGAAGAAAAAGTAAACAAAATAGACGGACTTGAAATAGTAAAAGAAGAAAACGGACAATTCAAGATAAACAAAGAGCTTGACAACTCTGATGTTGCATTTATTTTATCAATGGTTGCAAAAGCTGCTGCAAAAGACGATAAAACAAAAGCTGAAGAAATAGTTAAATCAATGGTTAAAGACCTTGAAATATCTTTAGCTAATAAAACAATTGGAGTAAGGGATGAGAATAAAACAAACAACGATAGAAATGGTGGACCAGTATCTGGTGGAGATAATAAGTAGCTATGTAGACCTTAAAAAAAGAGGAAGCCTATATGTTGGGTTTTCTCCATTTAACTCTGAAAAGACAGCTTCGTTTACAGTATCTCCCAGTAAAGGAATTTGGAAAGATTTTTCAAGCGGTAAAGGCGGAAAAGGTCCTATAAGCTTTATTATGGAATATGAAAGTTTAACTTTCCCTGATGCGGTTAAAAGGGGTGCAGAAATATTAAGAATAGAGGTAGAATACGAAGATTCAGACGAAGACATGATGCTATATTCCAATGCAATTGATTCCATTCAGCATTTTTTTAAAAAAAGCCTAAACAAAGAGGTTAAAAAATACGTTTATTCAAGAGGAATAAACGACCACAGCATAGAAAAATTTGGAATAGGCTATGCTCCTTCATATAATGAAATGTTGAACTTCATGCTTAACACATCATATGTAAAAGAGTTTTTAAAATTAAAGATTCTCGGATATGATAAAGAAAAAGACGAATATTACCCAAAATTTTACAACAGAGTAATGTTTCCTATTTTTAATAAGTTTGGAACTATAGTTGGATTTTCAGGAAGAGACATCACTGGGAAAAGCAAATCAAAATATGTTAATTCGCCAGAAAGTGATTATTTCAAAAAAGGAAATATTCTGTATGGCCTAAATTTTGTAGACAAGAAAAGAAAAAAAATAATCCTGGTGGAAGGTCAGATAGATGTTATACTTCTGCATCAAAACGGTTTTGATATTGCTGTAGCAAGCCAAGGAACGGCATTTACTAAAATGCAATTAAACCACATAAAAGACAAAAGTATATTAATTTGCTACGATGGAGATAGAGCCGGATATAACGCTGCATATAAAGCAACTAATATAATGCTGCAAAACGGAGTAATACCAAAGGTAACATTCTTAAAAGAAAATGACCCGGCAGATATTGTCTCAAGATACGGCATTAATGAGTTCTTAAAAAGAATAAAAAACAATATGTCAGGGACTGCGTTTGTAGTTGAGTATTTACTTAGTGGAAACACTGAAAAAAAAATAAAAGGCCTAGAGGAGCTAAAAGCAACAATAGACAAATACCCATACCCAATACAAGAAGAGATAATTGAAAGATATATTGCTAAAACAAATGGAGATACATCTGTTTTTAAAAAAAAGAAAACATCAAACATTACCATAGAAGAATGTATGGTAATCAAATATTGCCTTATAAACGGGCTTCAAAAAGAAATAGAAAAACTTTCGATGCTGACAGGTATGGATATAAATGAAAAAATGATTAAAAAATTAGAATGCGACATAATAGGAGATGAAGAATTTAATGAAATGTATGAAGGCGTAATTGAAAGCTTAAAACTTAAAAAAATAAACCAGATAAAACAATCTTCTGTTTCGTATTCTGACAAAAAAACACTCATAAACCAAATAAGGAGCATTTAATGGAAATGTACAATTTTGCAAAACCAACTGCAATAGAAAAAATTTTGTCAGACATAAGCGGATTCGTTTCTGAGACTTTAGGGCCATCAGGGAAATACGTTGTAATAGGAAATGAACACAATGTTCATACAACAAAAGACGGTGTTTCATGTTTAAGGCTTATAAAAAGCAACAACCCGTATGTAAACAATGTGGTAACAGTTATAAAAGAAGCTTCAGAATCTGTATTAAGGAGAGCTGGGGACGGAACCACATCAACGATTGTATTGGCTGAAAAAATGTTAAATGCGTTAAAAAACAATCAAATTACAGAAGAACAGTTATCTTCAAAAATAGAAGAAATGGTTAATAAGATTGATAAAATCAAAATAAAAGATATTGATAAAATCAAAGATAAAATTGTTCTTACTGCCGTATCAGGAGACAAAAATTTAGCCAATTTAATTAATTCGGCCCTAAAATTATCAACATCAGATAATATAGTTGTTGAAACAAAGCTTAACTCAAAATCAAAAGTTGAAATAATAAATGGCGTATTAATAAGGTGTAAAACGGCTGCTGAAGTATTTGAAAATCAAAGCAAAATCAAAATGTCTTCTCCATTGATAGTATGCAATGCTGGGACCGTTGAAACTGAAAGAGAGTGCGTTGAGCTTCTTGAGAAAGCAAGAGAATATGGATATAAAAATTTAATCATTATTTCAAATGGATTCAGTGATGACGCAATAGGCGTTTTATCCATAAATCACCTTCAAGGTGTAATGAATATATTGCCTGTTGTTGTGGGAGGTGATGATACTATGAAAAATGTTGACATTGTTAAAATATTATCATCATCTTTAAATGCTCCAATTAGCGGAATTGATTATGGAGCATATTTGTCAGATGTTAATATTGATGATTTTGTTCCTCCTAAAAAAGCATTTTTTTATGATAACAATTTAACTGTTGAGGATATAGAAGGCGAAAAAGATTTAAAACTTATAGAGAAATACAAAGCAATGCTCCGTGATTCAAAAGACGATTATGAAGCTGCTAAGTACAGGGCAATATTGGCAATACTGGAAAGAGAAGTGGTAAAGATAATAATAGGAACGTCAATAGAGAACAAAGCAAAAGAAATAAGAGACAGAGTTGACGACGCATTGCATTCTTACTACAAATCAAAAATATACGGAGCAATGCCAGGGGCTGGAGAAAGTTACTTAAAACTTAATGATATAACATCTGACGCAAGCATGTTTGTTGAAATCTTTTCAGCGATAAGAAATAAGATTGAAAAAAACGGATTTCCTGTTGATAAAGCAAAAAACGTGTACGATTCGGCTTTAACAATTGAAGAGGTGTTAAAATCATCATCAGAATTAGCCATTCTTTTAAATAATATTTCATATATAGTAAACGTGGAGGTTGGAAATGAATGATTTAATTAACGCTTTTGAAGTTATTAAACCAAAAGTTGACCAATCATCTTTTAAATTGTATGCGTCTTTAGCGTTAAAAGAAGCTGCTTTAAAAATGGCTGAAGATGACTTTGATGAAATCAAGATGCTCGTTAATGTAATAAAATTAACCTTAGTAAAAGGAGCGCATTCCCCGGCTCTTTTATATGATGTTTTTTATAACGAAAACTCATCATTTTCAAATCCTGAAGCAGAGGCTATAAAAAATCTAGTATCATTAATTTCAGATGAGTTAAGTATAGCTGAAAGTCTAATTAAAATAAGCGACGTATGGTCTTGCTTGTCATTATTGGTAAGCGATAAAGACAAAACATTAAAACAAATAATAAAGGAACAAAAATGAACAAAGTATGTCTATCAGGAAGAATATCTTCCAAAAAAGAATTAACAAAAACAACAAACGGATTTAGCATTCTTGAAATAAATATAGCCGTATCTGATAATGAAAAAGTTAAAGGAACTTATCAGGAAGTAACGGAGTTTATTCCTGTTAAAATTCTTGGTAATAACGCAGATTATATCAACAATTACGCAGATAAAGGCGATTTGATAGAGTTGTCTGGAAAAATAAAAATAGATACATGGAAAGATAAAAACGGAAACAACAGAAGTAAAATGTATGTTCTTGCATCAGATGTAAAAATTATGTCAAAAAAGAGTAAGAACGGTGTAAACAATGAAAAAAGCTACCAAGAAAACTCGAGCTACCAACAAAATAATTACGAATATGACGATAAAATAGACGAAGATAAGATTCCTTTCTAACGTCTTTTTTTCCGCTCTTTTTTTTATTTTTTTTGGCACCTTCAAAATATTTATTATAATTGTTAAAAAAATCAAAGGCCAACAATGTCTTCAGCTAAAGATGCTAAACTAAAAGAATATATTGAAAAACTGAAAAATGTTTTAAAAGAATTACACAATGACACTATGTCAAGCAGCGACTTGCAAACATATTATAATTTAACCAAAGCTAAAAATATAGAAGAACTTAGTGATTTTATAATAACTTTAGCCTCTAAGATAGAGACAGAACAGAAAAAATTAAAACTCACAATTTCTGAAATGACATGGTGCATTATCGACATACAACAAGAATATATTTATATTTTATATGATAAAAACAAAATAGACACAAAAAGAAAATGGTACCAGTTTTTTACCGATTCTCCGTTTAAAATAACTTTTTCAGTAGTATTGGGTGCTTTACTTTTAATTGGTGGTTTAATGATTTTTTACCATTTAGATGAAAAGGCAATGATTCAATCAACAAAAGCCGTAAAAGACATAACTTCAAGCGTAAAAGGAACAAAATGAACCTTAAAAACATAAAAAGCAAATTGGTTAATATTTTTTCAAATAAAAACAAATCAGAAATAACAGAAGAAGATATATTTGAAATATCCAAAATTAAAGAAGAGCTTCAAAAAGAAACGTTTGAAAAACTAAAAAAATGGGAAGACCTTAGTTATTTTTGCGGGTTTAAAGATTATGACAAGAAGCATATTTTAGTAACTGATGACAACAAGGGTGTAACAGAGTTAGTCTTAAAAGATTTAAAAAGAATACTAACTAAAAATGTTGACATATCAGCAGATATTGAAACTTTGAAACTTATAGACTCAGTAAAACTCAGCTATGAAGACGTTGAAATAAGGCCCATAGTAGATAGTTACGCTCCATATAGAATACAAAAAACATGTGATAATTACGACAAAACATTATGTTCTCTTGATTACGCAATAGTAGATATTGTATTCGGAGAATCTGTTATAAAAAACGGAAGAAAATATACAATGGACGGAATAGACCTTGTGTATTATTTACACAAAATAAACCCTAACGTAAAAACATGTATTTTTACCGGATGCTATCTTGATAATCACTTTTCAAAAGAAAAAGAAAAAATAATAAAACTATTGGGTGAAGATTATTTAAAAAACAATGTGTTAACAAAAACGCCTTACTTTGATGATAGGGCAAAATTTTTTATAGAATGCCTATTTAAGGATTGACATGTTTAGATGTTACAATAAATCAAAAAAACACATACATGAAGCCATCAAGATAACACTGTTTTTTATAGCGTCAATATTCCTGATAGAACTTTTGTTTGAATATTTGAACAGATGTCCTTGTTGTGGAAAAGGGCATATGATGTGGATGATAAAATCATTGTTTATTGTTTCAAGTTTTCTTGTTTTTCTATATAAAATATCAAACCTTTTTAAAATAGCATTTGAAACATATTTAAACAAAGAAAAGAATATTTTATCATACAAGATAACATATTCGTTAATGCAAAATATAGACCATCAATTAATGAGCCCTTTAATAGCTGTAAGAAATGCGTTTGAAGAAAATAACAAAATAATAAAAACTCTAGTATCGTCCGCAAAGAAAAACGGAAAAAGAAATATAGACAGAATAGTTTACGGATGCAGCGAACAGACAAAAGATTGTGAAAACTGTACATTAACAGGATATTGTAGCGGAGAAGTTAAGCTTATACAGGACATACAAACAAACACATCTCTTATAGAGAACTCAATAAACAACATGTTTGAAACATTAGGAATGATAAAAAGCATAAAAGACAACAAACTAAAAAACCAAGACTCTCTATACAATATAGCAAGCAACGTTTTTTCAATGTTTAGCATGTTTAACAAATATAATTTTGATTATTATATTTCTGAAGAGCTTAAATTTTTCTATTTAACAACAATGAAGCCTGTTGAAATGCTAAATGTTTTAAACAACCATATACAAAACAGTTTAGACGCAAACGCCTCAATAGTTAAAATAAAATACATATCGTATGATTACGAAAACAAAATGTTAACGTTTTATATAATAGATAACGGAGAAGGAATACCGGCTGACGTAGTTGGTAATATATGGGATTTAGGCAAAAGCACTAAAGGCGATGGAAGAGGGTTTGGAATGTATTTGTGTAAAGAAATAATAAATTCAGCAAATGGAAACGAAGAAATAGTTAGTTCGGACGAAAATGGAACTATTATAAAAATAACCGTTCCAGCTAAAAAGGAAACAAAATGAACCCTATAGTAGAAAAAATAGTAAATTTTATAAACCCTACATGGAGGCCAACATTAGCTGCAGCAATAGTTACATCTGTAGTATTGATATATGTTATATACCCTATTGCTTATGTGGTGTTGTCAGGATTTGGGATACATATAGAATTGCCGCCTGAGGTAATATCAAGATTAAACGATATTTTAATCACAGGAGGAGTGCTTGCAGGTTTAAGAACTGCTGAGAAGTATTTAGGTGTTACAGATAAGCATTAATTTTCAAAAGAGCATTTATCCCCAAATTCTTTTTCTATATACATTTTTACAATAGGGTTTTTTAACCCATATTTTTCAATGAAAAACACTTTATCTTTTTTAAATTTTTTCATAAAAGAATAATAAGTGTCTTCATCAACTATAAAACTGTTCATTTTGTTTATTTTTGTAATTTTTACCGCCTTAAAAAAATTTCTATATATCATTAAAGCATTATAATTGTTTGTTTGAACTGTTCTAAAACTGTCCATCATTTTATTGAAATTTTTAGATTTTATAAATTGAGGTGAAAACAAATCTGTAATAATAGTTTCATCGTGCCCAAAGTTTGTCGACATTTCAATATATGTCATATATGCGTATTTAGAATAAACATCACTTATTTCGTCAATTAAGTTTTTATCTTTTTTAAACCCTTTTGCGTTCTTTGTGTACATAGATGTTATTTTGTCATTTATTATGTTTCCGCTTTGAATAAATATAAAATCTTTAAATTTTGATGCAGCACTTACAATTGAAGAGTTGTGTACAGAGAAAAGTTCATCGTGAGATTTTTCGAAATGCGTCTTGTGGTATATTATGTTTTTTAAAAATCCTGGATTAAAGTTTGAGAAAACGTGTATTATATAATCAGATTCTTTAAAATTTTTTTCTATACTCCGAATGGTGTACCTTAGCAATAAATAATCTAAATCTGTTTTAAGGTTACTCGAAACTACAATATTAATCACACTTTGGACCTTTTTTTAAAGTTGTTGTATAATTAAAACAAAAAAAAGGAGAAAAAACAATGTTATACAAAATATCTGCCGAAAAAATGTTAAAATGTGAAGTTGATAACGATTGCAATCCTCTTGAAAAAGAAGGTTATGGTTTTTTATCTAAAAAAAGAACTCCTTCTGAAAAAGCAAGAATGAGATTATCAATAGGAACCAGAGGGCATTCAGGATTTAGAATGTCAACAAGAACAAGAAGAATAGGATAAAGGAGAATTAATGTTTGTAAAAGGACAAGAAGTAAAATGTGATTTCTTAGGTACAGGTAAGGTGTTGTCTGTGGATGAAAATTTTATAATGGTTGATTTTAACGGAAAAGTTGCACTATATGATACAGATGGTAGAATTATAGTAAACGGAACTGCTGCCCCAAAAGCTACACTTAAACCTAACAGCGCTGTAGATAAACTTGGCAAATTGTTAAACGATGATGATTTAGTAATACTTAGATTTCCGTATGAAAGATATGTGATTGCATCTTATAAAAACGGCAAATTTGTAACTGACAATGAAGAGCTTTCTTTGGACCCTTCTGTATATTCTATTAAAATAGATTTAACCAACGAACAGAAAGAAGCTATGGAAAATCAAGAGATAGTTGCAATGAAAGCTGTTGGTGTAGATGGTGGTCAAAAAGATGAACATAATGTAAAAACACAAAAAGACAACAATGAAAGCAATGACGGTTTACAAAAAACAGCATCTAAAGAACAAAAAAACGAAACATGCGAAAAAGATGACGAGGAAATAGAATCTGTTGAAATTTATTTTGACCCTTCTTTTGGAGCGCAGATAGAAAACATAACAGACGAAAAAACTATTGAAAAAATTTCAGATAATAGAGTTAAGTTTAAATATCGTGAAGGAAAAAAGCCAAAAATAGACAGAGTTTCGTTTAAATTTATAAAAATGGGAATAGAAACTTTTGTTGAAATAGCAGGATATAATGATAAAGTTGCAAGATATAGTCATACAGACACTAACCCAAAAAATTATTTGGAAGTATTTGACGCTTTTGCTAAATATAAAGACGGAAGAGATACGGTTCAAGACCAAATACCTAGTAGCTCAGTTAAAATGATTAAAGATGAAGACGGAAACATAATGATAACAATAGGCGGAGTTTAATCCGCTTAACTGTTATCACATATAACACTTTTCCAGTAAGTATCTGCTTTAACTATCTCACCTATTAGTGCATTTGCATAATCAAAATACGAATATTCTTTAGTAATAAATACGTCAAGTATGTTTCCAAAGCTTGAATCTTTTCCGTTTATCACAGGATTAAAATTATCAGACATTTTGTTGATTATATCAGCAACGTCAGTGTCTGTAGTCAAAGACAAGGCTTTGTCTTTAACGCCTGTAAAAATTGTATCAAACAAATACTTAATCCAGTTATTTGCAACAGTTATGTCGTTGTCAGAATCTTTGGCTTTTATTGCCGATACTATATCGCTTAGCTCTATTGATTCTTTTGATAAAGTAGATGCTAAATGACCTATTAGGTCTGCAGTTTCTTTTTCCCATCCAAAAGCTGATTGTAGTGTTAAAGCTATCATATGAGCTCCTTTGTTTTTTATTGTCAATTTGGTATAATTATATCAGATATGAATACGTATGTAAATCAACAATCAAAGTTAAGAAATTTTTCCTTAACTTATTAAATGCTTTAAAATTTTAAAAACAAAATAAAAAAAGATATATACTTCCAAGTTTTAGGTGTTTATTGTGTTTTTTTATTTAAGCTGTTTTTCCTCTCTAAAATAACCTCTAAAATCATAAAAAAATGTGTTAAAATTGTATTGGCAAAGTTGTCGGTTTAAAAGTTTATTTTGGCAAAGTTGTCGGCGTAAATTGATTTTTATTGGCAAAGTTGTCGGTTTACCCCCCTGTTTTATTGGCAAAGTTGTCGGCGAAAAATCGCTGAAAGCACCATGGTTGCGCAATTTAAAATTCATACATATTATAGTTACATTATAAGATACAATTAAAGAAGGAGATGAAATGAAAAAAAATGAAGAAAATATAGTGGTAATTGAGCTTGATGAAGAGTTTAGCATAAAAAAAAGTTCAATCATAATGAAGAGCAAATATGACCTGTCTATTTACGCAATTCAATTATTGAATATTGTTGTTACAAAAACAGAAGAAGATGTTTATATGTACTCTATAAAAAAAGATGAGCTGTTTAATCTTTTTGATAAAGATATAAGTGTAATATATAAACAAATTAAAAAAGCAATAAAAGAGTTAATGTCTAAAGTCATAATAGTTAAAAACGATAACGAAGAAATGTTTTTACACTTCGTAGATAAGGTGATATATAAAAAAAGACAAGATATAGTGTTTTATATAGACAAAGATATGTTGTCTATACTGATAGAGTATAAGAACAATTATCTTAAATATCATATAAAAAATATGAAAAACCTAAGAAAACCTTATTCGTTGAGATTGTTTGAAGAATTAAAAAATAGATACGAAATACAAAAAAAATACAAAAGAGAAATATCTTATTCAATAGATGAGCTTAGAGATTTTTTTATGTGTTCCGATAAATATGATTTCTATGACATTAAAAGAAGACTTCTGGAGCCTGCAATAGAAGAAATAAACAAACATACAGATATATTTGTTACATACGAAACAGAAACTGATGGAAACAGGGTGTATGATGTTATATTTCATGTAACAGACAACAAAAACAACAGATATGACAAACCAGAAGTTAAAAACATTAAAAACTTTGTAAGATTTTTACGTGAAACTTATTCAGGAACTGGAAAATATTTCATCGTCGGGAAGTTAAACAATAAAGTTGTCTGGTATGGAATAGACGTTAACGGTAAAATTTTTGCCAAAACTACTAACGGAGAAGAAGTTTTTATAGATTCAGATGAAAGCATGGAAATATACAATAACGTGTATATGTTTGCAAAAAAGATAGAAGATTATTATGATTTCTTAAAAGAAGGTAAATGTTATTTTGACTTATATAAATTCGATGTAAACAAATTTACAGAATTAAACTCTAAAATCATAAAAGTAATGGATGAAAATTGTTAATCGAAACAGATTTTAAAAAAATATATATAGTTTATGTTGAGAATGTTTATAATGAAAAAGAGGTTGTAGGTATTTTTAAAGTTAAGAAAAAAGCAAAAGAATACATAAAAGAATTATATAGCAAAATAGGAGACAACGTAATAATAGATTTTTATACAATAGAACAAAATGACGAATATTTTAGACGACTTCTTTCCTAACTTCACTTTTGTTGGTAATAATGGTATTATTTGAAAAAAAGGAGAAGCAATGTCTGAACAAATAAAAGGTATACCTGTTGATAAAGTATTACTTAAAAGCGATAATATTGACGCTTTTTTTAAAGAACAAATAAAGGGAGCGATGTTTAACTCTTTTTCTTTTATAGGGGACAAAGTGTTATCATATGACGGTAAGGTGGCATTATCGCTTAATGTTTCGTCTTTTAAAAGAGATGTTAAAGAGGTTAATATTTAACAAAATCTCAATAGTTTGTTATAATTCATTAAAAACAAGGAAATGTAATGGGCGTTAAAATTAATGTTATGAAGCAAAACATACTGGATGAAGCTTATTCTCAATTGATTACAAATTATCCTGCTTTTGCTCAATTTATTGTTAAATATAGTTTGGACGAAATAAATCCTGATGGTTCCGAAGCTTTAGGTTCTTTTAAATTACTTATATCTGGAATAGATTTAACCATTCCTATTATCTACAGGGATGGAAATGTTGATTGTGTGTCATATATAGGGTATGACAATACTGGAAGATATTATGCTCTTACAAAACTTTTATATAACAAACTTGTTAATTCTATTTCAAATTCAATAGGACAAGTTCTAACGAAAGACGACATGAAAGACAAGGAAGGTGAAATAGCTGTAGATAAAGGAATAATAGGAAGCTTGTTTGCAACACCTATGACATATTCTCCTAAAGTTGCTTCAGATAATTATACAAAAGAAGTAAGTACAGATGAAATTATAAGCGGGTTTAAAACTCTTAAGTTTAAAAAAATAGGATTGCCAGGAATTAACAAAACAGCATCCAACGAAGATTCTTCGCTGTTGAGTGATATGGCTTTTAAGGATAAAGAGTTCGCAAAAAGTATTGTTAAGATAGCTTCAAAAAATGAAACTGTTAAAAAAATGATTGAAATGGTTTCTGATTATTCTGAAATAGAAAGATATGCAAAATTGTCAGATATTTCTAAAATTGCATCCGCAAATAAAAAACCTGTAGTATATTTTACAAGAGATGAAATCAGGAGTCTGCCTGAATACGAAAAAGAGAAGGCTTTTAAAAAAATAGCGACACAAGGTTTTTATGTTAAAAATTCTGATGTATTAACTAAAGTTGCTGAAATTAACTCACCAACACTTAAGGAAATAGTTAAAGAATCGTTTCTTAAAAATTTATCAGAGGTAACTGATTCTGGGGTGTATACTCTGTTTGATAAAGAATTAAATCCTTACACATATGTTGTTGCGTCAAAACTCGGAGACAATAAAAAAATAATGTTATCTTCTGATAATGTTTGCGATTATCTTTCTGACAGTAAAAATCCTATTATGGGTATAAAAAAAGATGAATATGGAATGAGTATAGACTCTATCATAAAGCTTCACATAAAAAAATGGATTGATGAAAATCCGTCTTCAGAAAAAGGAGGAGTTTTATTAGCAAACAACGGAAATGAAATTTTTTATATAAAATATTGGAGCGGAGATTTAATTAAACTTAAAAACGGAAGAATAGTAATAGAGCAGGATTTTGGTCCTATAAAACAGGTAGTTGTAGTTCCTAATGGAGAGATTACCAGAATTATAAGAAATAATGACATTCTGTATATACCTGAAAAAAATGCGTTTTTTATAAAAGACGATGCTTTTTATAATTCAAGCAATAAATGCGTATTATTCAGGTCTGAAGATATTAATAATTTAATGCTAACAAAAACAGCGGAAGTTATTCAAAGAAGAGACGGTAAAATAGAATATAACGGTGACTACTACTCCAAAGAAGGTTTTGTTATAAAGCTCGCTAACGAAGGATATAAAGAGGAAGAAATATCAAAAATAATTAAAGAGGCAGCAAAACAGCCTGATACTGTTACTCCGCTATACCAGCTTAATGAACAGATGTCTCAATTGATTCAAATGGCCCAACAGCAACAGCTTACAATGCAACAGGTTATGATGTTGATAGCGCAGATGAAACAATCAATAGATATTCAAACTTCAACATTGCAACAGTTTGCTACTGCAGGAGCAATGGCAGGACAACAGCCTTCTGCAGAAGGTCAGACTGAGCCCGCAGATATTCAAGAACTTCAAAACGGGAACACTCAGCCTGCATCTTCTAACGGCTCAACACCTCAAGATGCGCAACAAAGCCAGTCAGAAGACCAGGATAAATTGAATAAAATATCTGAATTGTGTCAACAAATAGGTCAAGACCCCAATCAGTTGATTCAGGCTGCTCAGCAGCAAGGTTTATCGTTGGATGATTTATTGGTTCAACTTGAAAATTATGTAGCTCAAGTACAAAATTCTCAACAAGGAGGACAACAGCCTCAACAACAGCCTGATGCCCAACCTCAGCCTGACGACTTACAAGCTCAACAGATGGCTGATGCCGGTACTCAACAACAAGGAATGCAGGCTGATAACGGTCCTCAGACTCCTCCGGTTGACGATAATGGGTTTATGGTTCAAAATATAGACCCTGAAATGCTTGAACAATTAAAAGAGATAGCAGATAAAAAAGTTTTAGAATCTGCTATTATAAGCTATTTGGCTACCCTTGACACCCCAGTTGCTGTTATAAAAAGCTATATAGAACAGCTTAAAGACGGGGTTAACGGAATGGTTAGGGTTCTTATGATTATAGACAGCAATTACCATAAGATGCTTGACAGTGTTAGTGACGGAATGTTGTCATCGTTTTTAAATAAAGGTAAGGCGTTATCTAAAAAGATGACCGATTTTATAATCAATTTGGAAGGCATATAAAATGCCTTTCATTTTAAACAAAAGAGATGTGTCTTTAGTCAGGGACGCATTGAAATATAGGGGAGACAAAGATTTTAGCGGCATAACTCATATGGGAGGAAAAACAAAATCTCATTTAAGAAAACATTTATTGGCTGTCAAAATGTATTCTAACGATTTAAAAAAATCAGGAAACCTATCAAGACACACTAGACTTAAACAGGTAGAAAAAAAACTTTTATCCCTCTCAAAAATTCGCTGATTTCTTTTTTTTTGTTATAATTATCCAAAAAGAAGGCGTTTTATTTGATTGTACCTGAAATTAGTGCGTTTGACGAAAACTATTGTATAAAAGACGGAACCGTTGTTCAAAAAAAAGCTCTTAAGTATTATAATGAGATAGCGTCTATAAAATGTCCAAAAAGTAAAAAAAAACCATCTAAAATATCAAAAATAGCCGATGAAATATTGTATTTGGAAGAAAATAGTTTAAATTTTATGTTTGTAGCTTCAATGCTTTTTACAGATGTTCCACATGATAAAATATCAGAATACATGGGAGTATCTGTAAGGGCAGTTGAACTGTTTGAAATGTTTTTTTTTAATGTTAAAAAATTTAGGGGAGTGTTCGGTAAGATTAATTTTTTTAAACAACTTCTTTTCCATGAGGATGAAAAATTTAGAGAGCTTGGAGTGATACTTAAAAGCGCACATACTTTCGGTTCAAAATATATAGAATGGAAATTTGCATTAAATACATCTATGGTAGCTATAGATGATGTAATGAAAACAACTTTTATGGACATGTATTTTAAATATGTTGAAAAAAGCTTCACATTAAAGCCTGATGAAGTTGAAAATCATATAAGAAGCGGCAAACAATTGATAAGTGCTGCATTAGATATTCAAAGAGCATCTACTCAGACATCAGGCGGAAATACGTTCGATGAAATTAAAAATTATCTTGTTAAACTTAATGATGAAGTCATACAAAAAGAGCAATGGAATTTGCAGTTGGATATAATAGATGTGGATATAGAAAATGCTGAAGTTGATGAAAAAAACATTGAAAACTGATATAATGCTAAAATAAGAAAACACAAAGGACGGAAATGACACCATCTTTTACAAAAATAAACACCGAGTTTTATGATACTACGTTTTTAAAGAAATACAATTACCTGTCTTCAATATATCAATATGTGTTGCCTAATGATATAAAAGAGGTTTTTAAGTGGGTTAATTTTATTACTGCGAATGTTCCAATGGTTCAATCTGCGTTAGACAAAATGGCATCTATTTCTATCACAAGCTTATCATATTTGTCGAATGATTTAACAGAGTTAACTCAAGACGATGCGTTAAGCTGGAAGAGTATTTTGGAAGATGAAGTTGGAATTATAGAAAGATTGAAAGAAATAGGTTTTAACTTTCTTTTATATGCAAATCAGTTTATTTCTGTTAATTTTCCAATAGACAGAACTATAACATGTTCAAGTTGTGAAACAAAATTTAAAAGAAAAAATGTAGAAGATGTAAAATTAAAACCGAAAGTAAACAATAAAGAACTTGTGTTTACAGGAATATGTCCTTCGTGTGGAAAAGAAACAGCTTTTACAATATCGGACAGGCCTATAGAAGATTTATCAAGAATGAAGATTATATCTTGGCCTGTAAACAGTATAGATTTATATGAAGATGAAATAACTGGCGTTAAAACTATATATTATAATCCGTCAGAGGCTGATAAAGAGCTTATAAAAAACGGAAACAAGGATAAATTGTTTAATTTGCCAAAAGATATAATAATAGCTTCCCTTACTGACGGTAAAATAAAGTTTAATGAAACAAGCGTTTTACATGTAAGAAACAGAAAATTTAATTCAACCAATACATCATGGGGAATACCAATGCTTACTTCTGCTATCCCTGATATGATTTCATTGCTTTTGCTAAGAAAAATGAATGAGAAGATATATTCAGATATGATACTTCCTTTGCGTGGTCTAGTTCCTAGAGTTCAAGGTGTAGACCAGCAGCCTATATATAACTATATGGGCGGAAGTGATTTAAAAAACAAAGTGGAAGGTTTGATAAAAAGCTGGAAAAAAGACCCTACCGCTATTAAATTTTTTCCAATTCCTTTAGAGCCTATAAACCTGTTTGGGGAGGGTAAAAATCTTGAATTATCTCAGGAAATAGACGCATACTCAACTATGATTATGACATCTATAGGTGTTCCTCCTGAATTTGTAAAAGGAGGTTTAAGTTATTCAGGCGCCGGAGCATCATTAAGGGTTTTACAAAATCAACTTATAGAATTAACAAAATCTTTGGAGCAGGTTGCTAATTTTATTATAAGACAAATAGCAAACAGGATAAATAAAGAACAAATAAAAGTTAAATTAGTTCCTATAAAACTGATAGATGATATAGCTGATAAACAAAATATGTTAAATCTTCTTCAGGCCGGAAAAGTTTCTGGTCATACTGCACTTGATTTCTTTGATTTGGATTACCATAAAGAGCAAGAAAGAATGATGGAAGAGCAAAAAGAGGATATAAGAAGACAATTAGAGCTTCAAAGATACCAACAAGATGTAGCAACATCACTTGAAGACAAAATAAAACAAGAATCAATGATGGAGAATTCTTCTGCATGGAACATAAACCAAACAGCGATTATTCAAGAGGCTGACACATATGTTCAACAGCTTCAAAGTATGGATTATGGGGTCAGAAAATCAAAACTTGATGAACTTGCAAAAGAAAATCCTGTACTGTACGCTGTAGTGAGATGGAGAATGGAATTTTTAGACCAAAAACAAAAAACGCAGTCACAAGACGGAAACACCCAACAATAATTTGACAAGAATATTTTTTTAGAATACAATTAGGAAAACAAAATTAAACCAAAGGAGAATAAATGGCTAATTTATTAAAACTAGCTGGCTATCAAAACGATGAAGCGATTGAGAAAATTGCTGAAGCAATGGATTATTTAGAGGCTAACGGAGTTGACCCTATTGGAGGGCTTGTTACACTTTCTCTAACAGATGAAGACGGTAATGTTCTTGACGAAAAAGTTGCAAGCGTTGTAGAAAGCGAACTAACTCCAGAGCAAAGTGCAGCGCTTGTTGAAGTTGCAGAATTCCTTGGCGGAGTTGACGAAGACATGATTAAGGTAGCTGAAGAAATTTCAGCAGGAGCAGCTGATTTAATGGATAAAGTTGCAGAATACGCTACTTATGTTGAAGAAGCTGGAATGCCGTTTGAAGACGCAATGATTCTTGCATCATCTATTTACGAAGACGGAAGCGTTGATGAAAAAGTTGCTAGCGAAGCGGTAGAGCTTGGTTATACTGATGAGCATCTAGAATTTGCAGAAAAAGTAGCTGAAGCTATTTACGCTGAAACAGGATTAACTCCTGAAGAAGCTCTTGAAATTGCTAAAGAGGCTGCAAGCATTAAAGGTGCGGTGGACAGTACAATAGAAGGAGCTAAAAAACTATATACAGGCGACATTAAAAACATGGCAAAAAAAGCTTGGGGAAGTTATAAGGCAGCAATTACAGGAAAAGGTGCCGACAATGTTTCAAGAAGACTAAGATATGCTACACAAAGAAGTGAAGCCGCTAAAAATCTTGCATCAAAAGAAAGAGAAAAAGGCAAAGCCGCTTATGAGAAAATAGTAGGTTCAGCTAAAAAAGTAGACACCAAGAAAGCATCTAAACTAGGAAGTAAAGCTCAATACAGACATGAGCAACAAGCTAAAAAATGGTCTTCTAAAGCTAGACAAGAAGAAGAGAGAGCTAAAGAAGCTAAAAAATCACTAGGTCAAATCAGAAAAAGACAAGCTCTTGCAATTGGTGGAACAGCAGCAGGTGCTGGAGCAGTTGGTTACGGAACATATAGAGCAGTAGCTGGAAACAAGGACAAATAGTCCCTTTCCAGTTTTATAAAGGGAAAAAATGAGCGGATTATATAAAAAGGCCTTTACTGTTAATCCTTTTAAAGTATATAGGGCTGTAAAGGCTGCAAGACCTGAAAATCTTAAAAACCCTATAGAGCTTTTAGATGATGACAGTAAAAAAATAGCGTTGGACCTTGTTAAAAATGAAAGACTAAAACATTCAAAAGAAATTTCAAAATATAAAGACAGACTTAAAGATGCCGCTCAAGGAACAGCTAAAAAGGTTGGTATTGGTGTTGGTCTTGGTGTAGCCGGAACTATAGGTGCGCAAAAAGGGTATGCTTATTTAAAAAGAAGAAGCAGAAAGTTAAATAAGACAGCAGCTCTTCAAAACATACTTCACGAATTAAGCGGAACCGGAAAAGCTTTGGAGTATATGAATAGACAATCTCTAAAAGGTGCTCCAGGTGCTTTAAAGTCTTTAAGCCCAAACGGTAAAACTATGTATGACAAATATAGACACGCAGCAAGATTATACCATCAACCACAGCCGTTCAAAGGATATTCTCAAGCACAATTAAGTAAGATGAGAAACGAACTGGCAGAGGCATCCAAAAAAACTCAAGAAAAACATCAGGCTTTAAGCGAAATAAAATCTGCTTTACAGGGTAGAAACAAAAAACCTTCTTTACAAAAAAAACTATCACTACAACACGCTTACGCATAACGGGAAAAAGAACAATTTCCTGTTATATATAATTGGGCAATAACACTGCGCCCTTTTTCTCATTTTTTTATTATTTAATTCGTTGTTAAATTAATCAAATTAAAAGGAGATGTCATGTCTAAAAAATTAAGAGCTAGAATTGTGTGGCTTGAAGAACTGCTTGAAAAATCTCTTAAGGTTATAAAAAGCCTTGAAAAGAAAAACGAAGAGATAGAAGCAGATAGGAGAAATTTAATTGATTGGTATTGGAGAGCTCAGGACCTGTTGAAGGAAAAAGTTGAAATGCAAAGAGAGATAGACTCGCTCAAAACTTCAAACAAAGCGCTTTTGGAAGCTCTTGTCGAAATGGGTTATCAGAAAAATAAAAAGGTTAAAACAGTTAAAGAACTTAGTTGCGAAATAAACAGGATAAAAAAAGAGGCCGAAAAAAAAGAATCTGTTATTGAAGGTGAAAAATGTGAAGAGATTAAAGAGCGTGAAGAGCTAAAGGCAAATATCAGAAGGCTTATTAATGACAAACTAAAAAAAAGAAGTTTTGATGTTAAAGCTTGAATTGTTAACAGATGAAGAGCTTGAACAGTTAATAGAGGAAGCTAAATTAGAATTAGCAAAAAGGAGGGAAAACAAATGGGTGCACTTTAAGACTGAAGGTTGCTTTTATCCTAAATTTGGTCCCGCATATGTGGCCAAATTGTTTTTATGTGGTGATGAGGTTGATAGGGAGTTTGTTCCGTCAAACGGCAAGGAATGGTGCAAGAAAAAGAGGTTTTATAAAGAGGATTGGGATGTGGAGATTTCTGAAAATGATGTAATTGAAGTACGCCTTGAAACTGGAAGAAAAGTTGACAAGAGGCACTGGTTTTATGTTAAAAACGGAGAGCTTGTGTCTTTGTCTGATTTAGACGAAGCTAAACAATTTTTGAGAAACAGGAGATGAAATGGCAAAAATAGAGTATCAGGGGGAATTTGATTTCAATGAAATTTACAAACATCTATCAGATAAAAAAATAGATTTATCAAAACTTAATTCTTCAGCCGCAGCAGAATATCTAAAAAAATTTATAAAAGACGGTTCTTATGTGGTTTCAAAAAGTGTTGAAGATGTAGTTGTGATGTTTGAAAACAGTAAATATGTAAGTGTAGATTTTAACAATGGAAACATTGTAATTAAGGTTGAAGATAACGATAAGCTGAAAATTGCTATGAACGAATTAAAAAAAATAAAATCAGAATTTCAATTTAAAATAATTCGTTTAAGCGATGCAGAGAAAATGATTGATAGAGCTATAGAGCTTTCTATAACAAAACCATTATTTAAGGAGCTGTAATGGAGGATAAAAAATACAAACCTTTTATAACAAAGGTTGCATATTTTGTAATAGACGAAGATGATTATGAAAACCTTAAAGAGTTTCTTGAGGACAATACAGAATACAGTAGTTATACTGAAAGGGAAACCGATAGCGGACCGTATGTTGAATTTGAGTTGTTAGATTTAGAATGTGATGATGACAAAACTATAAACGGCATAGGGTATTCGTCAAAAGAACTGGGGGATGTAGAAATAGTTCAAGCATGGCTTGACGTATAAGGAGTGTGTATGTATATAACTATAGATTTTGATTTGCCTGAAAATATAAATAGATTTAAAGTCATTGAGCTTGCTGAAAAAAGTGATATTTCTTTTTCAGTGCTTGTTCCTATGGAAGAGAATTTTTTAATTATGAGAATTGTTAAAGAGGAAAACGAAGAGGATAAAATAAAATCCTTTTTGCTCAGTATTTTAACTGAGGACGATATTTCTAAGGTAAACGAAGCCGATGTTATTGAAATTTATATGTAAGGAGGATGTATGAGTGTAATTACGTGTGTAGAGTTTGTTAAAGAGATAGATGATATAAATCTCGATAACGACAATTGGAAACTCGATTCTTATGATGGGTATGAAAATAGTCTTGTTGGTGTGGTTATTGATAATATTCTAGTTGGTCTTTTTTTAGATATTGAATCTGCGGAAAAATATTGCAGTGAAAAAGAATTAGAGAATGATGCAATGGTTGTTTTTGATATGAATGAAAGCGACCCCAGACTGCTTAAATTGCTGAAAATGTATTATAAAATAAAAAACGGAGGTGAAGGTGATGCTTAATGTGTATGTAGTTGGAGTGATAGTTGCGATATTATTGGGGATGTTTATATTCAATCATGAACATGAAAATATTGTCAAAGAAATAAAAGAGGAAAGCGGAGAGACCATAACAAAAGAAGAGGCAATAATTATATTATTGATGTCTTCATTGTTAAGCTGGTTTGCGGTATTGTATCATTTAATTTATCTTGTCACAAAGAAAAAATAATGATATAATAATGTTGCCCGGCAACCGCAGCTGTGCTAAGAAACAATTTTTTCATTTCTTTCTCCTTGATGGGGACTAAATCCCCTTCCTTTTTCCTTTTAATCTTCAAAAAAATAACATCTTTTTCGTAAAATGTTTTCATTTTATATCGTAATAGCATATTTTATGTTTAAAAATGTATAAAATTTCCAAAAACATCCCCAAAAAACGTGTAAATTTCCTATTGTGTTAGTTTGTTTTTTAAAGAAAAACAGTATTTTTTTCACTACCTTACCCTTTTGTGCGTATATGCTGTTTCTATACCCCGTAATTTAGGGAAATGATACTAAGTGATACTTTGTAAATGGCTTTTACAAAACGCCTAAATTACAACAGGAAAATGTAGTTCACTCTCCGTGTTTTTGAAGGGTGCATAGAAAAGCTGAAATTAAAAAGCTAAAAAAAGAAATGTGCAAGTGTTAAAATTATGATTTTTAGGGAAATGAGAAAATTTATGTTGGCTTAAAAAACCATTATGTTCGAGTGAGTCTTCTATAGCCCCTAAAAAAAGGCAATAACTAAAAATGTTTAAAAATTTTTTCAATTGTTATTTTATTTTTATCAAATTGTATTTGAAGATAAAATGATTAAAATAAAGCGATATAAGAGATTTTATTGCTTGTGTGCTATGTAGGTACTAAAGAAAAGTATTTCTTTCATTAGCGTTTGAGCTAGGCATTAAAAACGCATATGTTTTAAAGTGTGTAGACAATAATTTAAAAGGAGACTTAATGGGTAAGAAAAAAATTAAAGTTGCAATTCCATGTCTTTATTACACAGAAATAGAATTGGACGTTCAAGATGAGAAGTTGATTTCTGAACTTGAAAACGATGTGGTTGAAGATTTAGAATTGTCTCACGAATATGAAAATGAAATAATGAAACAGTTGAAACCGCATTTCAAATATGTGAATTCTTTAAAAAGATTTGAAGTAGATGGAGACGGTCATATTTTATACTGGGTACCATAAGGAGGTAAAATGAAAATGAGAATGTTTACTGAAGTTCAATCTGACATAATGGACGTAATTGAATTCAGAAAGCTTTGGTTGGTATTTGCCGGATGGAAGCTTGTTTCAGAGTTCAAAGAGATTGGTAGAACGTTTTTTGATTTGGTTATGAAAAAAGACAACAAAAAAATTGGCATTGTTGCGGTGGAAGACGAAGAGACTTTAAACAGCCTTAGGAACTTGAGAACTTATTTAAAACATGTGGATGAAGTTGAGTTTTTAACTAACACGGAAGATATGTTTTGGAAAATTCGTGAAAAATTTGCAAGAAAGAAAAATTGGAGAGTTGTTATTTTAGACGGCTCAAGAAATAATTACAATTTCGTATATATGAATTAAGGAGGTAAATATGCAACACGAACTAATAAGGATTTTTCAAAAACCAAGTGATTATAAAGTGTGCAGAGAGTGCAGAGCAATAAACTGGTATGAAAATGAAGAATGTCAATGCTGTGGAGCAAAACAGTATTTAATTGACGATAGTGATGCAGATAATGTTGAAGACTGGGATGATTACGATACAGGTAATTTTGATGATAGTGAAGAAGCTGTTAGAAAATGGTGCGAAATAGAATATGAGTATTGGATTAAAGAAGAGGGGTACACAGAAGAGGAGGCCGACAATGTCTTTATCACAGTGTAAAAGGAGCATGATTATGAAAAAAGTACCTTTGGTTATAAGGGAAGTAGGTGGTGAGACTCAAAAATTCAGCGCAAACGAAATTCAGAAAGTTAAGTTTAAATACACAATCGGAGAATTCGAGGGAGATGCAGAATTCATCAGAGAGATAAACGGGGTTAAATATTCAGACAAATATTTGGCTACTCTAATGATGTTGGCTATTTTGGACAACTATTCGTACTATCTTGAATATGACGGGTTTAAAAAAGCTGAAGACTGTGCCTGGTTTTTTGATATGTTTGGTTATTGCTCAGATAGAGATGCTTGTAAAACAGGATTTAAAGTAATTAAATCTCTTCAGGAGCAGGGAGATGAACTTGAGAAGTATTGGGGTGAAGAAGTAGCTTTTGAAGAATTGGATAAATACAGAGAGATTTACTCAGATGGAGAGCCTGAACTGGTGCTTGGGGTGTATGATGAACTAACTGAAAAATATTTCGATTTTGATTTTGAAGAAGATTTTATTTAAGGAGTAAAAATGGAAATGAATCTATGGATTAACAGGGTTTGGAATTTTGAAAATCAGACGGGTATCTGGAGGAATTATTGCATGGAGCTTAATTTTGGAGCTGAAGAGTATATTGAAGGTGAAATGCCTAAATATATTGAAGATGTGTTTTCAAATAGAAATTCTTTGCCTGACGGAGTTGTTGTAGCGGCAGACGTCAGCGACCCGTTAAAAGAGATGGCTGATGCAACTATTGTTTTTTCTGATAAGTCGGTGTGGATTTTATATCTCACCGGAAGAGATGTGGTGGTTGAAAAAATTGAAACAGATGATAAGGATGTGTATTTCTTTAAAGCAGTAAAAGAGCTTTTTGAGGAAAGCAAAAAAGACTGCGAAAACAAATTGACACAGTTCGACAACTTAATCAAATGTGTTACCGAACGAATCGAAGGAGAGCAAAATGAGTAACTGTAAAATATGCGGAAAACCGTTATCTAATCCGTCTTCCATTGCAAGAGAAATTGGACCGGTGTGTGCGTCAAAATTAAATATAGTTAAAGCGGAAGGTGAGCACGGAAAAAGTTCTTACGCCTATCATTTTGTTGAAATTAACGGACATAAGGTAGGTATAGTTATAGACCTGATTAACGAATACGGCGGGATGAGCGTTACGAATAACATTGAAAAAGTAGCAGCTGAAATAGGGGTGGACAAGGTAATATATTGCGACAGTATAGGCAATTGGGATTATTGGAGCCCTGACACAGGCTTTAAAACTCTTGCCGTAGACGGAAAAGCTACTAAAAGCGAAAAAGTAGCTATCAAGGTTGCAGAGGAAAGATATTTGGGTAAACAGCCAAAATTGATAGAAGGTTGAACGATGGGCAAAAACGTTAAAAAGATTGAAAATGTTAAGGTAGATAATACAAATGACGTTTGCAAATGGATTGAGCTTGGGTTAGCTGTTGTAACTGTAGTTGTCACTGTTGTTGGAGTAATAAACGGATGTAATATCAATAAAAAGGGTAAATGATGAATGAGTTAAAGTTTTGTAACGAGATAAAATATAAAGGGCGAACTGATTACGGTGTATGGAAGGAAGGATTTGTCGTACTGTCGTATAAAGATGAAAGCAGTGCTTCGATAAGAGGTCAAAAGGTTGATAAAGACACTCTATCCGCATACCTGTTTACCACTGACAAAGGAGTTGATGTTTATGCCGGTGATGTGATTAAATGGGATGAGCAGTCTGCTCTTTCAAGCTCAGAAAAACATGAAAACATAGGTTACTTTGAGTGGAGAGATGATAGTTTGTCTTTTGAATACGTATCCCTAAAAGGCGATGCAACCGGGGAAAACATAAGAAACTTAATTAGTTGGATTAAAAAATCAAACGCAAAGGTTATGTCGCATATTTTGGATTATTCACTGTATAAAAAACTAAACGAAGCCGAGTTTATTAAACTTCATTTTGAAACTCCTAGTGGACACGTGAATAAAGTTTTATTTAAGGCAATTAAAGATAAAAACCATAAAAATACTGTTAGATTTATATCTAAGTCGCATCGTGAGATAACACCGGCTGAGATTATTTCCACCAAAATAATGCACGAAATAGTAGAGCCTGAAAAAGGAGACTATATTTGGGTATATAACGATTATGACGCACCTCAATTGAGGAAATTCGACAAAAGAGAGTGGTCATGGTATAGCTCTCCCGTGTATGTTGAACCCGTGCATGAAGATGACGATGATACTGAGTTTGATTACTGGGAGCCGTTCGATGATGAGTTGCCTTTCAAAATACTAATGAAGGAGAACAAATGAAATTATTGATAGCTGTAGAGCAAGGCAAAAAGAAAACTATCAAATACAAGAAAGAAGATTTACTTACAAGCACTGTGCTAGACATACTTGAGGAACACGGAATTAAAAACGTGCATCCTGACGATATTGAGATAGGAGAGGATAAAATTACCGTAAATACCGGCAAGGTACAAACTGTTGAAATCGATGAAAGCGAAATACTTACAAAATCGCTTACCGCCGTGGTAAAAGATAAGTTAAAGTTAAAAAGCACAAGAGGGGTTAAAATATCTATCAAGAGCTGCGGGGGAAAGTAGCAACTTCAAAACATCTTTCGGTATTCGAATTTATCAAAAGAACAAATAGATTGGATGATGAGTTAAGAGAATACGGTCCGAGCAACAAGCTGTATTTAAAAGCCGTGGAATTAATGCAGCTTAAGCCCGGATTTATTCAAATGGATACTGAAAGATATGTAAATAAATTTAAACCAAAGGAATAATATGAATGGATACAGATTGGCGTACGAAGATTTTATATTTGATGAGTATGAACTGATTAAAGATATTTGGTTTGAAAGTTTCATTGATGACATGTTTGGGGTTTACTGTATGAACACTTTTGAAAAACATTTTAAATTCATGGAACTGTCACAAAAAGCAAAAGCAATCCATAAAAACAATCTGAGTAAAGCTGTGATATTAGTTTTAAAGGAGATTTAATGTTAAAAATAGAAACAAAAAGTTTTGAAATTGAAATAGATGGGGATAGAGGATGTTTCGAACACAAACATCTTGGAGATGAAGTGGGCGGAGGTTTATGGTTTGAAGGTAAAGAACTTATTGATTATGACGGTGTATATTCTTTGCCTAAAGAGGTGGCTGCTAAACTAAAAGAGCTTGGCTATAAACTTCCTGACGGATGTTGCGATGAAGAGAGTTGAAGAATTATATACCTTAAGGACTGCGCTGAAAGATGAGCTTGCGTTTTTGCCTTCTGACGAAAAATGCAATTGTGTAGACAGAATATCTAAATCCTTAAAAAGAGTGTTAAGAGTGGTAAACAAGTTGATACCTCCTTCCGAAAAATACGATTCCTACACAATTAAAAGAGCTATATTTAAAGAATTTAGGGACAAAGCGTATTTATGCGATGAAGTTTCACTTGGAAGGCAAAGATTTGATGTTCTTGCAATTGAGAGGTTTTCAAAAAATAATCGTGTCATAGGGTTCGAAATCAAAACAAGCTCATCAGATTTAAAGCGGGACATAAAATATGAAGACTATCTGAACAAATGTAATGTCTTGTATTTTGTGGTTCCAGCATCTCTTGAAAGCAAAGCTCTTGAAAAGATACAGCAGTCCGGGAATAGAAAACATATCGGGTTATATATTATTGAGAACGGTGTATTGCGTTGCAAAAAAAAGGCCGTCTCAAACAAAAAAGAATTCGACATTGACAAACTTACCTGGAAAATAGTTGAAACAGCATATTTCAGGTATGTATACTAATTTAAAAGGAGATTGAATGGTTGAGCTTGAATTAAAAGTTTATAAAATTACAAACGAAGAAGTTGTATATGAAAAAGATGGTGTTGAACTTACTTTTACAATAAACAGAGGGCAAATAAACTGTCCTTCTGACGGATATAACACTTATATAATTGACCCTGATGAAACAGAAGTATCAGTTTATAAAAACGGAAAAGAAGTTGAAATCAAATATGAATACGACTTCAAATCAGACTTGATTGAATGCCTTGGTGTTGAGTCTGATGACACACTGTTCTTTGACGGCTCTATTGACCAAATATTAAAAACTTGGATAAAGGATTAACATGGAATTACATGTGTATTTGAATGACGATGAAGATGTGAATATCGAATATTTGGATTTTACAGGAAAATGGGAAGACGTAAAAAAGAAAGTTAAGAAACTTAAAAAATACGGACTTCCTGATGATTGGGAAGAGTTGCCGATATATGAGTGGTTAACTATAGATGATGCCGAATACGAGGATGAAGTTGAAGAAAGCGTATGGGAGAAACTGTTGGATGATGTATTCAATAATCCAAACAATGATAAGACGCTGAAAGAGCTGTTTGATGATTATACTGACTGGTATATTATGGATGATGATGATAAAGATAAAATAGCTGCGTATATGGAATATGGCTATACATACGATTGGTGTATAGACCATTTACAGGATATGGAAGTTTATTACTTTCCGGGAAGCTTAGATGATGAAGAAACTCTTGAGCAGCTTGCAAGGCTTATGGTTGACGAAGGGCTTTACGGAAATATACCTGAGACCATAAGATACTATATTGATTACAAATCCCTTGGGCGTGACCTTGGCGTAGATTATGCGGTTGTTAGTTCAGGTGTTGTGATAAGACCGGTATAAAGGAGATATTATGGATTTATTGTTTTTATTACCAGTGATTGTGGTGTTGTTTGCGGTTATGTATAACGAAGCTGAAGAAGAAGGAAGGTGGTTCTGATGTGGAATGCATTTAAGAAATGGTTGAAACGTAAATTGTACGGAAATTTGTATGTAATAACGTATTACGATGAGAACGGAAAGATAGTGGGGCAAAGATTTGTTAGAAGTAAATACTGGCACGATGTCAGAGATAATGCTATGTTCAATCTGATGAATATTAAGAAATCAATAACTTGCACTATCGAAATGGTGGACGAATGAGTTTTGATTTTAATCACACATGCCCCATTATTGACAGAAACATACGTTACATAGAATCTGATGTTGAAGACTTTTTTGAGAATGAATTAGGTTTTAACGAATCTAAAACCAAAGAATATACGGAAGAGATTATGGAAAGAATTCTCCCGTATATAGAGGAAGTAAGACAAACGAATGAAGATATGCGAACCGCTGCAGAAAATCAGATTGATGAGCTTTTAGAAGAAATAGAAGAGCTGAACGAGAGAATTAACGAGCTTGAGGATGAAATTACTGAATTGGAGGGATGAAAATGAAAATGCATTGCAGACACGAAACTGTTATAAGCGTGGATTACTTGAGGAAAGTGAGCCCTATGATGGATGCACTATATCAAGTGTATGGAAAATGTATGGACGGATTAGCTCAAGGACTACAGAGGGGAGAGCTTTACGATTACGATGTAGAGGATTGTGAATTCGGAGATACGTGCTTAGAGTTTGTTTTGGATAAATTTGAAGAAGATGTTAAAAGAGTTGAAGAAGAAGTTAAAGCGTTAACAGGTCTTGAAATTGAGTTGGATTATCATTATTCTGAATTTCCAGATTGCGACATTGCTGACGGCCACTTTTGGTCTGTAAGTAATGCGTTTATCAGAAACCCTAAACTTGACGACAGTCTGTTTGAAAAAATGACATCAGGTTGTTTAATAGAAGAATATGATTAAGGAAGTAAAATGGGATATAAAAAATATGAAGTTTATAAGTTTGAAGACGAGAAAGTTTTACTAGGGACTGAATGTTTTAACGACATTGTAGTGGAAATAGTGTTTGACGGGTATTTAACACAGGAATTAGACGCCAACGGAACATTATGGGAAATCCAATTCGGGCTGCCTTATAAAAACGATGCTTACAATATCGAAATAAAAAGCGTAGAGGTTGACAATGAGAACGTTCCTAAAGAAAAATATTCAGACTTTGAAGACGATTTAATCGAATGTTTTATGAGGTCGGTGTACGGAGTTGAAGATAATAGAATAAAAATTGTTGAAAACAAAGACGTTATAGATATGATTAACGCCATATATTACCATTTAAAGGAGGAACTATGACAGTATTGGCTATTTCTATTATTATAGCAGCGGTAATTCTATCGCTTGCTTATCTCGGAGCTAAATTTGTAAAAGAGGCTGGAGATGTAAGTTTTTGGATTATAGGCGGGATTGTGCTAATCGGAATGTATGGATTGGACGCCGTTAAAAGTATAAATAAACAAAACTGCCCTCAGGTTAAAGAGGTAAAACACGTTAAACAGGCAAAGGATAAAAATGAAAGTAAATAAAGATTTTCTTAAAAAACTGTATGAGAACGGCGGTAAGTTTTACGTATCGGCTGATGATACCGGTGAAGTATGTGTAATGGATGAAAATATGCAAATGGTTGGTGTATGCGCCGACAGTTTAAATCAGGCTTTGTTTAATTTAATCAGACACATGATGGATTTGCTCCATATATCAACCAATAAAGCATCTGTAAACGGTTTTGACGAGATTGAGTACGCTTTTGAAGAGCTTGGATTTCAAATTGTGAAAATTTCAGAAGAGGACAAATATACGTATTTGTATCAGCTGCAGCAAATTCCTGCCGTGTTAAAATACGACCCGTCAGACAGGATAGCGTTTGATGACGAGATTGATATGAGTATTGAAGAGTGTAGAATAATAGCAAGATACGAGACCGCAAAAACAGACAGTGATGAGTTGTTGGATTGTTTGAGCAACAAAAGGATGTCGTTTGATTCGATTGTAAGCACTATAAGGGATAGGTTAAATATACCTATGGATATGGCGTATTTTGATGTAACAAACGATGAGCTGGTAATAGCGATAGACTTATTGAAACATCAGATGTTTGTGTGCATATATGTTGCTCCGGCAGGAGACAGATTGTATATCCCATACGGGATTGAAGTATTAAACAACTAAGGAGAGAGAAATGAAAAAGGTATATGTAGTGACTGTTTTAAACAGTGGAGAAGCGGTTCTTGATACAGATTGCGTAATAAGAGTGTTTTCTGATTATGATAAGGCGGTTAGCGCATTCAAAGCTGAAAAAAAAGAGGCCGAAGAGTTTATGAAAGAAGGTGCAAGGTATTTGGTTGAAGACGGAAAATACAGCGACATCGGTAAAGCGTTTGAAAACATTGTGAGAGTGAACAATGATAACGAATTCGTGGCATACGATGATAACAGGGTATATGCTATTGCGGTTAGACTGAACGAAGTAAGCACTGACAACGGTGTATTCGCTACTGCGTTTTAAGGATTTGAAATGGCTGTAGATTTAACAAAGTGGTGGAAATCATGGGGTAACCCTGATGAAATCACTTGGGAGACAATGAAAGAGCTGCTTGACATGGTTGAGTTTGATGTAGTTACTGAGGAACTTGGAAACGGAAGAAACGTTTACTGGCTTAGGGACAGACAGGGGGCTAATTTGGGGGACATAGAATCTGAGGTGTTTGCAGTAAGGGAATGGTTATATAGTGACGAAGAAGAGAGGAATGTTGTCAAAAGACAAATCATTGAGAGAATGGAAGCATATCTGATTGACCTGTTTGAAGGAGAAGACGATGAAATGGGATGATAAGTTTGAATTTATTAATGATGTTAGGAACGCTATAAAAGAAAATCCTGAATGGTTTCGTGACGCATTAAACGCAATGGTGGACGGAATGCAGGACAGCTTGTATGAGTTGCGTGAAAGACAGATTGATACTGAAGTGATAGCTTCGGCTTTGTTTACTCTAATCGGTAAGAAATGCACCAAAGCTAACGAAGAGTTTATTGTAAATCTTATCAAATCAAAAGCCGAGAAGTTAAAAGGAAAAGACGCTACTCGCCTGTCTGAAGAAATTATAAATAAGTTCGGAGAAAAACAATGGGATTGAAAAAATGGTTAGAAAAACACGGTTTTGAAGAGGTTGAACATAGATGGGGGCTTGGAGTATGGGAAAACAAACGTGGAGAGAAAGTATATACGGATGAAAATTTTGATATTGCCGATTATGACCTGTTGCAAAAAACGGAAAGAAACATGAGAAAACATCAGGCAAAAGGAGAGTTTAATGTGGTATGTGAGTGAAATTATGGCAAACGGAGCTCCAAGCGAGGCATACGCCAAAGTAAGATTTTTCAAAGACAAAAAAGACGCTCTTGAATACATAGAAGAGCTTAAAGACTATCATCTCGGAGTGGGAATAGAAATAAACGAAGAAGAGGGTGATATGTATAACGAAAGCGAAGACGGATTCTATATTTACAAAGACGATGATTTGTATAAGGTTAGTGTAGAGCTTGGAAGAGCTGATGAAATTAAAGATGGATTTGATATTTACATGGATTAAAGGAGATAGTATGAATGAAAAAACATTAAGCAAGGCGAAAGATTTTGAGATAATCTATAAATTTTTATTCAATAGAGTGGATTATGACAAGTTTAAAGAATTTATGGAGCGTGGGCTAAACAGAAAGCTGGACGATGGGTATTTGAATGAAAAGTGGAACGAATTTATTAGAAATGTTGCCGGTTTTGCAGTATCTTATAAAAGTTTTCTTATTGAGGTAATTGATGAAATTGAAAAAACAGGGTATGAAGGATGATAAATGATTGAGTTTTACACAAAAGAAAAAAGTTATGAAGATTTTATTGAGAACTCAGATGAGGTGGATGCTCTAATTAAACAAATGTTGGTAAACGACCAAAAATATGCAAAGGTTATTTTACCTGATGTAGACATTGTTGTTTCAATGGAAGATTTAACGGAGGATTGGGATAGTATTGAATGGCTTGAGCTTGTTCAGATTGAGTTCGGGCCAAAAGGTGTTCCAAGCAGGTTCGCACATCACATTTCACTGTCTACTTGCGACCCAGACGAGGCGTACAATAAAATAGTTGACGAATACTCAAATGAAGAACTTATCGATAAACTTGTTGAAAGCGGAAAACTAGGATGGGTAGTTAACTTATATAAACCTGTCGGTTGGAATGATAGAATAGATGAACCAATCGAGCAAGATTGTGGAGAAATTGAAATTGACTACGATGAAATTTTAACAAAAGACGATATAATTGAATACTTCAAAAACCGTCTAAAAGAAGAGAGAAAATCTATTTCAGATGACGTGGATACTGAAGCGAAAACAGGGCCGGCTACTATGGCCGGGCCAACATTTACAGATAAAGGAGTAGAATGAAAACCTTAAAAACAGATTGTGGAATGGAAGTAACAATTAATCCAGTCGACGGAGTTGAATCAAGATATGCAAACGCATCAAAAGAAAACAGGATGAAATTTGCGGCCGATATGGCCTCTGTGTCTTTTGGTAGAAAAGGCTCAAAGAATCCAGAAAAAAGATGGAATGAATTTTTCCATGAAGCTGTAGGAGAGTTTTATGCAGAAGCTAAATGCAGTAAGTGCGGAGATGTGCTGAAATTTACAGGGTACGAGAATACTGCCGATGAATACGTTTATAAGCTTACGTGCATTAAATGCGGAAATGAGGAAAAAAGATTTTCACCACACAAAGTAGTGGACAAAGGCTGGTTTAACATATTCGTTGCAAAAGAATATACTCAGGATTGCGAAGTAAGATGCGGACCTAGCAGACCTCTTGAAAATATACCTGTGAAGATTTATTTGGAGGAACTTGAGGGCGGCATTTGGAAAATATTTGCACATCATTTGGATGAAGAGCCGATACTTACAACATCAACAGATAGGATACTTGACTTAATGAGACACGCTTACTCATCGCCTATGAGCGACAATTTCTATGTTGTGCATACGAACATGAGGAATTTACTTCAGTTTGGTATAGATGAGAAAGATATTCCATATGACAGTGATATACCTCAGTTTGTATCATTTAGAATCAGAGCGCCGTATTTCGTGTTTGCTCAAATAAGAACTCATGGGCAGTTGACTCAGATAGCTCAGTCAGACAGATGGAGTAAAGAGAATGAATATTGGCTGCCTGCTGACATTGAGGATAGGTTTAAAGAAAAAGGTATTCTGCACGCCGATAGAGAAGGGATATTAAAATACCTATTAAGTTTACCTCCGTTAAGAGCTCAGGAAATTCTCAAAGAAGCCGGCTATCCTCTTGAAATATATCAGAGATGGCCAAACCATATGAAGTTCAAAGAATGGACGTTGAGCGGGTATATAGATGACGATAAAAGCATTATGCATTTCTTACTGCAACGAAAAGCATATCCTGAACTAATAAAGGACAAAACCCAAGCTCAAACGGCTCAGGTGTCTAAAATGATGAGGGAGCTGCTTGAGTGGTATATGGAGGAGAAGCTATGATAATTAAAGCGTATCAAGAATATCAAATTCCTGTCAGCTTTATAAATCCTGAAACAAAGAAATTTGAATTATTTATCAAAGTGTTTTGCGATGACGAAAAAACTGGCGATGAAATTGTTCGTGGCATATGCGATTTAACAGCGGGACATATTGAGAAAAAAGGAATCAATGTCACAGTAGCAAGTTATTACAATGAGTTGTTTATGGGGTTTGATGAGCCTTTTACTTTTAAGCCAAGAGATAAAGGCTCTCTTGCCGGTAACAACATTCATATTCAGGTGTTGCAAGGAGGCTTTAATGGATAAAGTAACTCCCAAGCATTATGATATGAAAATAACACCGGTGGAATTTATACTAGCAAACAATATACCGTTTTGCGAAGGTAACGTAATTAAGTATGTTTGTAGATGGAAAAGTAAAAACGGGCTTGAAGACCTGTTGAAAGCCCGAACGTATCTTGATTTTTTGATTGAAGACGAAAGAAAAAAACTTCTTAAAAAAGAAAGGAACTACAATGAGGAGGGTAATATTTCTGGACGTTGACGGCGTCCTGAATACTTACGGAACCCCCTCTTCATCTCTCGCTAATTGGAAATACATCGAAGAAGACCTCACTAAAAATCTTGAATATATTATAGATAAAACCGATGCAGATATAGTTATATCTTCATCCTGGTGTGAAGAAGCTATAGAGCTGCTCAAGACGGTTGACTTTAAACATATTGGCAAAGTTGTAGGTGTAACTCCAAGACAAAAGAGATGGAGAGGGGAACAGATTATGCAATGGATTGAAGAGAACGCAGATATAAACAATATTGCGTTTGTAGTAATAGATGATGAAGACTTTGATATATGCGGTGAAGCGTGTTCTGTTATACCTGAAGAAAGATTTGTGCAGACAAGTTTCAAAGAAGGTTTAATTAAAGAAAAAGCTGAAGAGGTAATCAATAAATTAAGGAGACAGTATGAGCAAAATCGAAAAAATATATAAATTAATAGAAAAATTTGCGGAGAATGAAAGCAGTTACTGGCATGTTGAATGGATTAACAGTAGAGCGTTTGCTGTGTCTGATGAAGCTAAAAGGATAACGTTCGGATACAGTTATAAAAAATATGACATCAACATTAAAGGACTTGACCCGGAAGACAGAGAAGAAATGTTTTCAATTCAAAAAGACCTTTATGAAAGAATGTACGGATATGAGCAATTGGCTGATGAATACGAGGACAACATCAATTTTATAGAAAACCACAGACCAGAAGGCTATATTATAGCGACAGATTCTAACAGTGTTCTTGATACCGATTGGGAGATAGGCAGCATAGAAACATATGCATGGGATATTTCAGAATCTCAATTGGATTATTTTTGGAATGCAGGCGGTTTTGATATGATGTGTGAAGAGATAAATGGTGTCGCAGAACATACGGACTGTTATACGTATAAAGGTAAAAGATGGTATACGGTTCCAAAATACGATGACGTGTTTTTTGAGTATGTGTTCTACGATGATGACGGGGATTTAGAGTGGGAAGCGTATGAAGGATACGGAATATATCAGGTTCCGGAAGGTGAGAGTGAAAAAATTGTAGAAATAATCGCAAACTGGAAAAAAAGTTTAGAGGTTGCTTCGATTCCTGATTTCATATGGAATGAGATTAAAGATGATTATTCACCTGAGGCCATTGAAGAGCTGGGTATTGAATGGGAAATGATTAATGAGGTGTCTTATAATCTTACAGAAGATGGAAAGATATATGACTTACCACTTTCCGAAATAAAAGAGCTGGTTAAATATAAGGTTGTAAAAAGGGAGGGTGATGATTTCTTTGTAGAAGGATTTGGCGGAAAAAAAGAACTCCCTGGTTTTGAAAAAATGATTAAAAAATTTGGAATGGAAATTAAGAAAACTCCAATTCCAGGAACTTCTGTTGAAACTGAAGCGTTTGTGAAGTACGGAGAAGAATATCACGTCAGTTGGCTTATGTTTTTACTGGATGTATACGAAGAACATTTTATGTCTTTTGATGTAAGTATTAAGAGAGCTGCCTTGGAAAGACTTAAAGCAATACACAACAGATTGTATTCCAGGTATTTGAATAGGCTGGAGATTGAGGAAATATTGCGTGAAGCTGAAAACGTTTGCGTAACGTTTGAAGACTCGTTAAAAGGCGGTAACTGTAAACCTGGAACTATGACTTTTATTGAAAGACACGGAATAAACATTCAAAAAGTAAAATGTATAAACGGTAAAGAGCTGTATGAAATGGCGCATCCAAATGAAAAAAGATATGTTCTAAACGCAATAAAAGCGGCAATTTCTAGAAGAAAGGCTGAAGATGAACTTGACGGAAATAATAATTAGAACTGACAAGATTTCCAAAGATACGCTGATTGTGTTATTGGATTCTGAATCAAATGTAGGGTATTTACCGTATGTAACTATAAACGGTCCTCTTGATGAGATGAGTTTAGAATATTATACAAAACATACAAAAAAGGCAACTATCGCAGAAATAGAAAAGGCAAAAGAGCATATAAAAGAAAGATACGGATATGATGAGGTGATTGTAAGATACAAATTACCTGTAAACTTCAGAGAGAGATTATGGCCCGAGTGGTCAAAAAATAAAACAGCATAAGGAGAACGAATGTCTATCATAAGGGAAGCCTTAAGGGAAGATATTTTGGAGAGATACGACAATGAAGAGTATTGGGATGAAGATTTAGCTAGGCATGTTGCTGCAGATAGCGTAATTTATCTTTCATTTGATGAGTTTGCGGCAGAAACTGTAGATATGTGTGAATATGAGTTGTCTGTGTTAATGAGCGTTATTGAAGAAAATATTAATTGCATGGAAAACGGAAATAGAGATAAGGCTGATTTAACAAAGAAATTAAATTATTTAAAGGAGACAATGTGAACGTATACGATATGTCTAATTTCGCAAATTTATATGAAACAATTCTTGGTATAAATAAGCGTTATAAGAACAAAGAACTAACAAACGATTCCGATGAAAAAGGAGCTAACGGATATTGGGATTTAGCTGGAGAGCTTACAGGCTGGTATGATACCGCACAGGATGTGATGTACCAGGCACTAAAAGAGTTTTTTCTTTACAGGGCAATAAGTGTAGATAAGTTTATTGAGTTGGTGGTTGAGGCCAGAACGATGGCGTTGGTTGGAAAAATGAACAGGTTGGAAAAAGAAGGGGTTGTGTTTGAAAAGGTTGAAGTTGAAAAAACCACAACACAATGGCTTATTTCAAATAAAGAGGGAGGTGACGTGCTTGATGAGATATATGAAGAAGACACATCTGTTGTAGATGCGGTTACAAAAGGAACATATAACACATCAACGCTTCCGGAATTAATATTTGACAAAGCTGTACATAATGTAGATTTGTCCAGACTGTAGGAATTACAAAAAAATAAAGTTATATATAAAAGGGGAAACCCTTTTTACATTAAAAATAAAAGGAGATGTAATGGAATTAGAAAAAGTAAAAAATATGAAATCAGTTTGTTTTGATGAGTGTTTCAACAATTGGAAACCGGGTGACGACCTGGTGGTTATTAAACTTAACGATGTAGACATAGTAGATTCTGAAGTTTGGTATCTTGATAAAGATTTGTTTGATTTTGAGACATTTAAAAAAGAGGCTGTTGACACTAAAACAATTGTAGCTGAAATGGGAGCGGGCGATATATCAGGAGAAGACCCTATTTCAAGAATGCTGATTGTGTTATCCAACGATGGAGAGCTTTTTGCGATACTTAACTCAAACCTGTTGGCGCCGGTGACGGTGATAACTGGAATAATGACGGTTTTATCCGAAATGCTTGAGCATATGGAAGGAGAGGCGAAATGAGTTACAGTATATACTTAGACCACGAAATGTTGGACAATCTTAGCAACACAAATGTTGAGATTGAGTTTCTTGAAAACGAAAATGAAAGGCTCGTTGAGCTGCTAGAGTTTAAAGAGTATGTGAAGTTTTTCTATGATGTAGATGATGTAGACGCTTTTATAGTTGAAGCAGAGGAAAACGGCGATTTATCAGATGTGCTTGACAGTTTCATGGAAAGCGATTACTGGGGAGATTACATGGACTCCAGACGCTACCCTATGTACAATGTGCACCATGTGCTTCAAAATAAAGATTGTACATACGAGATGCCTCTGTTTCTTGAATTGGAAATTCCGTCAGTTACGGTTAATAATGTTTTAGACCTTGAAACATGTGTGTTGTCCTTAACTGGTTGCGGTATGGATTTTTCTGAGAGCCTAGAGCTTGCATATTACGTATTTGACGGGGTAAGTCCGTTTACGGCTTCTAACATTTATTATATGAGCGATAAACTTAAAGAGCTTACGTTGTTTTGCCGTGAAAAAGTAAAAGAACAGGGTAATGTGAGCATTACTCAGATAGAAGAGAAATGGAGGGAGCTAAATGCATAGGTATACAGTGTGCGCATTCAGCGTCGGAGAAAATTCGGTTAGAGAAGTGGAGAATCTTTTAAAAAAAGAGTTTCCCGATTTGTGTATTGAACACAAAGGAGCGCAAGAGGAAGAATCTATAATGGTTGATTTGAGCTGCGTTGACAATGATTTTGAAGTTGTGAGTTTTTTAAATAAACATTCTATTATTACAGACAATGAGGCATATGAAACAACAGTATCTATGCCGGATTATCTTGAATTTTTTTAAAAAGGAAACAATATGGATGAAAAACAATTTGAACAGTTGGTGGAAAAATTACAGGAAAAATATGACCAAAATGAAACAATTACAGAAGATGACGTAAAAAAACTGTCGGTTGATGATATAGTGTACGTTCTAAAAGAAATAGGACTTATTGAATGGTGGTGTGAGAATTACGGAGAGCCTGGATACGAAGACCCTAAAAAAGAAATATTGTTTGCAAATTGGAACTATGTTGATATTGATATTCAAGACAAAATAATGGATGACGGATATGAAATTGAATGGAGCGACGAATGGCTGCAAAGCGAAGAGGGGTTGGCTTTCAGGTGTGTTGCCGATAATTATGGATGGACTCCGTCATATTATATAAAAGGCGGGGCTGTGTATTCTATAAGAGGAAACGAAGAAGACTATATTAATGACGTACTTCTAAACAATCCTGAAAATGCGGCGTCTGATTGGCTGGACCTTGAAGAATATGGTTTTGTGAAAGTGGAAGAAAGCAGCTCCGGGTGGTATGACTACTGTAAAAACAAATCACCGGCAGAAATAGCTGAAGAAAAAGTCGACGAAACCGAAGAGTTTGTGTTCAAGATAGAGGCAATGGGTCCTTGGTGTGTAGAGTTTAGCCTTTGGGTTAGACCTAAAATCAGGTTTATCGGAGAAAACGTTGAATTGTTGTGTTCCAATACCGATGACGACGGTGAAGTGACCCAGGATTGGAACGTAACAGGTAAAATAATTGATAACGAAAAGGGTGTAGAGCATGATGTGTATGCCATATTCAAGGTTGTAGAACAAAATAAAATAATTATCGATATGGGCTGTATCGAAGAAAATTTCGGAAGCGAATATGTGGATTTGCTTGATGATGCGGAACAGTACTTAAATCGTGAGTTTTGAAAGGAAGCGAAATGTCTAAATATGTGAGCAACGGGGAAGAGGTAAAACTGGTTTTTACCAGTGAGAATGCAGACGAGGATGCGTATGTAACCCCTCAATGGGTTGCAGAAAACGGGACTCCTATCGATGATTACGGTGAAGATATGGTTCTAAAACATGTTGAGATTGACTTAGATGCTATAAACAAAAAAATTAAAAAGGACGAGAAATGAAAAAATTAGTAATTGCAATGTTTGTTTTAGTAAGCGGATTAATGGCGCAAAGATATTATTGTGCTACTACAGCTATAGTTGATGCGGTAACGTTAAAAACTATTAAGACGTTTACGAAAAAAGAAATGGAAATAGATATTATCGGTAAAGACGGGGATACTTTTTATGATTCTGAGGAAGTATTCCAAAAGTACGATGAACAGAGCGGCCTTGGCTATTATAAAAGCGAAAAAGGAAACATAATCATCGCAAAAGAGCTTTCTTCCGGAAATATTGTAATGATGTTCAAATTGAAAAACAGTGACAGATTTTTAAGATATTACTGTATGCCTAAAGAGGTTGTAGACAAAAAAATCAGGAAATAAAATGCTGCTTTTCAAAGTAAGACCAAAGCAAAAAACATATCTCGGTCAACAGAGGGTGGTTAAAAAATTCGCCATCCTGCCTACCGTAATGGACGACGGACATGTGATATGGTTGGAAAAATATCTGTGCACCCAGGAGTTTAAAGAAATGGCCGATATGATAGGCGGTTTTTATTACAGTTGGGAAACAATAAAGAAAAAAAGAATAAGGAGAAACGATGAAGAAATTAAAGGTTGAAACTCCGATAGCAGTGTATAAAACAGTAGTGTTTGAGGTTGAAGTTCCAGATGGTGTAGATACTGAAAGATTAAAAGAAGAGATAATTAACGGAAGATACGATATATTTGTAAACGGAGGCGGTGATTTGTTGGATAAATGCAAAATATCTGAAGTTGATGAATATATCAGAGATGTTGACTCATCGGAGATGTATGACGGAGATATAACAGAATTCGAAGTCTATGATAATCTTGAAGAGTTTTGTAAGAAAAACGACTGCAAAAACCCTACCCCTGAAACCATACTTAAAGCGTTTTTTGCTGTTGTTGAAGATGCTGATTATGAAGAGGTAGATGAAGAAGTTGTTAAAAATGCTTCTATTAGGGATTTGAAAAAAGCGTTTGAACTTTTAAAACACGACCCAAAAATCAGAAATATTGTCGAATCCGCATACGAAAGCATGAGGAGAGAAAACTGTTTTCTTGAGTTTGATGAATATGTTGAAAAAGTAAAAGAATATTACAAAGAGAAAGGAATTGTATGAACAGAATAAGAGTGCAGCATCCTAAAGACAAAGAATGGTATACGGTGGTGTATAGCGATAAAGTATATAACTCAGAACATTTGGCTATACTTGCCGAGTTTGTTAAAGATGTTGCTTCAATGTCTTATGATTATGATATTTGTTATGTGTGTAAAAAAGTTCCAAATGGTGCAGTTATGGTAACTGACGATGCTGTGTATTTTGGTACAGATATTCACGGGTTTGTTCATATTAGAATAATTGAGAATATGAGATGGAAAAACACTGAAACAAAACAAGCAAAGGAGTAAAAATGTTTAAATACAGAGGAATAAACGAAGCAACTAAAGAAAAAGTTTACGGGCATTATGCCAAATTTGAAGGCAAAGATGTAATAGTTACCGAAAACAGCGAGGTTATACCTGTTGAGCCCGGAAGTGTAGGGGTAAAAGTTGACGTAGATAAAAACGGCGAAGAAATATACACCGGAGATAAAGTATACATGAAACTGTATGTGTCCATTGCCGGTGAGAATGCAGCTGAACTTGAAGAAGATTTCGAGGTGATATTCAGTCCGTCAAATTATGGATTTGCGTTGGCTCACGAAAAACTTCCTGACGGGTTTATTATGTTGGATAGTTTGATTTACGGATTATCAGAAAAAGCGGTGCTTGCAAAAGCTGTTATGGAGCCTACCCATTCCGCATTGTTCTTTTTCAGAAAAGAATATGAAGACGACAGAAATGCTGTTCTTGCGGTATTAGAGTGGTTAACTAAACTTATGGGGCTTGAATGGGTTAAAAAAATGCGTGAAAACATTGTAACAGGGGTGAGTGGAATTGTCCAGATAAATAACCTTACGGAAAAAGATGTTGCAAAAATTGAACCCAATATGCCAGGAGAATTAGCTAAATATTTATCCAGATACGGATTTTACAGCAGACCTAAGATTTTTTACTCTGAACTGGCTGAGATAATTAACGGAATAAAGAAAGATAACCCGTTCGAAGTTGAATATAAAAAATACATTATAGATACTGTAAACGGGCGTAAGCATATTTTCGATTTAAGCAATTTAACATCTTTATGCGGCAAAGAAAAAATTCATGAAAGAAGAGCGTTTAAGGAATGTGAAGAATTCGAAATTGATGAATTAAGAGAATATGTCGCCGAACTAGCAAACGATGGAGTTGATATCTGTCCTGACTGTGTGGCTCAACTTTACTTTAACGGAGAGGGGTAATCCCTCTTATATTTAAAAGGATTTTGTATATACATTATTATATAAGGAGAAAAAATGGTATTAGACAGATATAAAGTAATCGGTGATGCAAATGTTAAAATAGATATAGAAGTTGGAGAGTTTAATGAATATATTGATGAAATTCAAAAACAGCTGGACGATAACAGTTTCGTTGACGCCTGGTTTGGAGAAGATTACGGTCCTGCAGACTTAAGATTTTTTATTACAAAAAAATGTGTTTATATGGTTGATAAAATAGGAGAAATAAGTCAACTTGAGCAGTGCGACGACCCGCTTGAACAAAAGGTGTTAAATTATTACAAAATGGACAACATTGTGGTTAAATGCACTCTGTGCGGCGAAACACTCGGAACCATTAAAGGTAACTATATGTGTTCCAACAGAATCAACTGGCTTAAAAGCATGTTCGGACACGCACACGCTCCGGTTTGCAAGAAAATGAAAGACAAAATAATACCTATCCCAGAAACATATTTGAGAATAGAGTTCAAGGAAGAAACTCAAAGCGATATTTTGGAACAGATTGAACGTGTCGTCGAAGATGTTGAGTATGATAAGAGCTGTGAAGCGGAAGAGCTTATTATCTACACATATTATCTGGACGACGAAGATAAAAGAGCTATTGAAAAAGTTTTAGACCTGCCTGAATACAGCCTATTTGAAATAGGTGGATTAATTATAGAATAAAGGAGGCAACATGAAAGTAGAAACTATAAAAACTCAATTGTTTCAATTCGAAAAACCTGAGGATTTTGATTTTCCTCTGGGCGAGAGAATAGTAGATGAAGAGCGTGAAAGACTTGAAGAGTGGTGGGATGCAGACTGGTTTACATGTGATTTTGAAACTGTGGCCGGAATACTCGGGTTTAGTGTTGATGATTTTAATTATACCGGATTTTATTCTCAGGGAGACGGAGCGTGTTTTACCGGAAGCTGGTCTAAGCCTGACAAAGACCCGGTGGAAGAAATGAAAGCGTATGCGCCTAAAGATAAAGAACTTCACAGACTAGCCGAATCTGTTAAAGAAGTTGACGATTGTCTGGAGTATGTTGAAATCGGAAGAGAGAGTTCACATTACTATCATTCCGGAACGATGATTGTAAGAGATTGGGAATGTAAAGACGAGTGCGGTAAAAGCTATGAAGAGTGCGAGAGTGAAGCGGAGTTTGTTTGTAACATAGCTCAACAGCTGGCTGACTGGGCATATGAACAATTAAGGGATGACTATGAATCAAGAACCGAAGATGAAGCCGTTAAAGAGTATATTATAGAAGAAGGTGCATGGTGGGGCTGTGACGGTAACAAATATATAGACCTTCCTGAGGCAATTGAATGCATAAATCTCAAAAAGGAAAAATAATGGACTGCTCTGTAACCGTAGATTTACTTTTGGTTCTTGCCGGATTCGTAACCGGTTGGATTATAGCCGACAGGCTTCTTTAATAATTTGACTTAAAAAAACAGATAAGGAAAAAGGATAAAAAATGAAAATTTTTGACGGAAAATATTATTTTAAACAAAAAAGCAACAAGTTTATTAATCATTATCAGATATTGGATAAATTTATCTATTTAAACGCTCAACAAAACATAGGAGATGAAGAATTATACGGATGGGAACTTCACACAATGAATGCGCCTATGTTTGATTTTGAAATAAAGGTTGAGCTTGATGAAAGACCTAAAGACGTAAACCAGATTAAGCCTATTGTTAAAGTAATGAGCGATGTAATGATTGAGCTTAAGAAAGTAGACCTGCACACATATTCCACTATTGACATAGAATACTACGAAAAACTGGGATTCACCAAAAGTCCAGACAGAAAATCATTGTATCAAAAAACAGTTGATAATGTGTTTGTGTATGCGCATGAACACTATAAAGAATACTTAAGCTCCCCTGTGTTCACGGACAGGCCCTTTTTACCGGATGTTGAAATATCTCCAAAATGCTGGTTAAGTCTTGAGAACTACGAAGAAAACGAGGCTTTTATTGTAAAAGCTGTGCAAAAAATCAAAGGGGTAAGAGATGAGGTTTTTATCAGATTTTAAGTATAAAGCATATCAGGTAACGTATGAAGGTGATATAAGAGAATGGACACTGGATTCTGAAACCATGAAATTCAGGGCTTTGGGAAGAGAATATTCTCCCGATGCCATGCCCGATGACGCATTGCTGGTAAGAGTGTCAAATATCACTGACGATAAAGACCATTACATTGAGGAAGGTCAAAGGATTATGGATATTTACGGTGATGAGTATGAAGTCCAGGTATGCGGAATAAGCGGGTGTTTTATAGCGGTTAACGATAAAGGCATGTTTAAACATTTGAATACTGTTACTAATCCGTCCATTATCAGAAAATATCCGTTAACCATAGTAGAAGAACTCCAGGAAGTTAAAAGGAATATCGAACCTGACGAAATCTACGACGGAACATATGATTTCAAATTCAAAATCGATACTCATGGACTCGAAGAATACGCTAAAAAGCTAAATATGTCTGTAACTCCGTTACGCAAGAAACAGCTCAAAATTATTGATTGGGAAATCGATATTGCGTTCGGACCGTTTGATGATGAAGAAGAAGAAAACGGCAATAAAGTAAGAGGCGTATATAGAAGCGGAGTATACACCGTTAAAGACATCGAACTCACTAAAGTAACGCATGACAGGGTAATAGAAATGTATGAAAACATCACTGAATACGGAAGCTATATCAAGAGTATGGAGATTGTTAAAAAGCACCATAAAGCCATACAATCAACATATGAGATAAAGGAGAATAAATGATAAACATTGAGTTAAGGGATATATTTATAGCCCAACCGGTATATGATGAAGACTTCTATGACGGAAAACCGTTTAATATGAGTATAGTGTTCTCAGGGCCGCTTAGATACATTAGAAGCGACTGGGAAACCGATGTTCAAATCAAATACGTTGAAGTGAGAATAGCGGAATACAATGGTGAAAAGCTCGGTGATTATGTATATAAAGAGATAGCGGAATATATAAGAAAAAACCTGGTATACATCGTAACGGTATGCACTGACGAATCTATTAAGCTGGATACGGACGGATTGCTGGAAGCTGCGTATGAGGCGTTAAACGACCTAGGTATATTATGAAAGGATAATTATGGGAGTATATGTTGTAAATGTTAAAGTAACAAAAACGGTTGAATATAGTTACGATTTGCACGTAAAAGCTGAAGACTGTTATAAAGCGGGGGAAATAGTGAGCTCTAAAAATGAAGAGGAACTCGCTAATGTAGCGGTACCTTCGTCTAAATTGAAAACAACAATAAATAAAATCACATTTGAATGCAAAGGAGAATTAAATGGGGAATAGTGTATTGAAAACACCGTGTAGAAATTTTGTAAATCAGAAAGTAACGGCGGATAAAGAATGTTGGCTGATTACGCACAAAGAAGACCAATCGCAGACTGTTACGGCCATTATAAACTACATTAGTCACGGGAACAGTTTTACAGGGCTGATAAGCGCTGAAGACTTAATAACCGGAGAAAGGTTTATGATACCGGTGCATTCTATATCTCTGATAGAAAAGGTGAGACTTATAAGCGTTGAATTTAGGTGCAGACCTAAAGAGAAAGACGGTAAAAAAACCAATGGGTATATCTGTCATTATACAATACCGTTTAAGAATACTTATGATTTTAGTGATGTAACTGGTCAAAACCCTCTCAGTTGGAATAATATTTCTTAAACAAAGCTTAAGCGAAAATGGGTAAATTGCAAAAATCCTTAAGCAACTCTTAAGAAAAGTGCGGTTTTGGGTATATAGAGATACACCTTTTTAGCCACTTTTCTTAAACAATTCTTAAAATCATTATTTTTTAAAGAAAAGGAGAAAGATATGAAAAACGTATTATTAATTGAAACTGAAAACGGAATAGTAGTTAACGTAGCTAATTATGGAAACAATAAAAAAGGTGCAATAGAAGCGTTAAAAGAAGTTGCAAGAGATAACCTTGAAGATGAATGGGTACAGGAATATATCATCGGCATTGAGGAAGAAGGTGAGTTGTATGTTGACTGGTTTGACGAATACGGAGCGCAAAGAGCTGTAACTTTTGTAGAAGTAGAATGTATAGGGGGTGAAAATGTATCTGCATAAAGAATTAAGCGACGACATCCTAAACAGAATGTATGAGTTGAGAGAAAGTTTTGAAGAGATAAACGATAAAGTTGACGTATGGTTTACGGGAGAGTATTACGTTGTTCAGACGCAGAATGAAGACGACAAAGAAATTGAGTTCAGATGGGAAGTATTTGACGATACGGAGTTTATAGATACATTTACAGTATTTTGCGATGTAATTATCTTCCTGGCCAACAATCAAGTATGCTAAAAGGACTAAAGATGTACATATTGGTAAGAGATGACAGGTATGTCCCTGGTGCAAAATGGGAAGTGGAAGAAGTTAAAGACCGTGGAGTAACAATTTACGGAGCTAAATATTTTGAATCGTTTGAAGAAGCTGATATGTTGGCCGAAGAGTTTAACGATGCGGAACTTAAAGAAGCTGGGATGGTAAGAGAATGGGGAATGTTGGATTTGAAAAACAACAATTGGTGTATAACTTACTGTAATGAAAAAGAGTTCATCGAAAAAGCAAATCGAATGGGCATTAGGGGCGACACGGTTAAAAAGGTGATTAAATATATAGAGGATAATAATCTGCAATATTCGGTCAGAGACAGTATATGTAAAAAGGATAACAAATGATGGAGAGAGTATGCGTAATAACAATGCGAGATGAAGAGTTTGAACTGGATGCTCCGGCAATAAAAGCCATAATTCTTGTAAGCGGAAAACTGACTTACACTTATGATGTTGATTTACACGATTTGCAGACAGATTTCGATGTAACAGTTAAAGTTAAGGAGCTGTATGTATGGGCTGACAGGATAACTGATGAAAAACAGATTGAAACGATTGAGAAGTATCTGGCCGAACATCTGTATTTTGAAGACGAACATCCGGATGTATCTATTATTAATGAAGATATTATCGAGGATGCTATTGAATATGCAACAAGGAGGAGATGATTGTGAGCAAAGAAAATAACGGCGGCGGTTTTACAGGGTTAACAAAGGTAATGTTTATAGACCCTATATACACGATTAAAAACCCGGATGAAAAAAATCCGATGCAGTTTCTGATTGAACTGCTGGACAGGAATGATATTTACTATATTGAAATGGAAAATAAAGATTCCAGAGAGATAAGGATTGAAAATCTAAACGGAGTATTGGAAGTACTGAAAGAGCATTTTGAAATAGCAGGCAAACCTGAAGAAGCGGAGTATTTTATTTTCTGGGAAGACAAATAATTAAAGGAGTTGAAATGACCAACATTGAAAAAGCAATCAAATGGTTCAAAATAAGAGGTATCAGTGCTTACGAAGACGACGGAAGTGTATATGTGCAGGTAAACGGTTATGATGACACGGAAGATGTCCAGGTCACCACGGCCGAAGTGGATTACAGAGCGGAACTGTATGACGAAATGTATGCGGACGATGAGGAAGTAGAAGATGACGAAGAATGAAGCTCTTGAAATATTAAGAACAAACATAACCAAGAACGAATACGGCAAACGCATGGTTCCGTACAGTGTTGTTGAAAGTGTGATTGAAAAACTTTTTGATGAAAAAGAAATTACAGAAGACGCAAGAAAAAAAGTCGGCAAAATAGTTAATCATCCAAGGGATATAAATATGCAGCACAGACATCAGATTATAAACGGCTGCAAGGTTGTGTTTTATGATGACAGAGTTGAAATTATAAACATGAAAAACTGTGTTCGTAAAGTGTTGAAAAAAGAGAGATATAAAACACTGGAAGGATTAAAAAGAGCCGTAATTAACTATACCAAGAAAATGGGTATAGGATACTACTAAAAGGAGAATTATGATATTGTTAACGAAAGATTTCAAAAGACTGCTTGAGCTTATAGACAGTATGCCTATGCCAGTCTATGAAGTTGATGAGGAAAAACGTGAGATAATCGTTAAAAACGTAGACGGAACGATAGGTTACGTGCTTGAAAATTATTCGGAAGACGAGCTAAGACAACTGAATCTTAAAATCAACAAAGGCAGAGTGAGAAACGAAAGAGAAGAAAAGGCGATTGTAATTCTTGAAGAGTTTTTGAGTGATGAAATAGACATCAGGGGTTACGATGCGTATTTTCAGCTGTACGATTTTATCGAGGAAGAGTTCTACGAAAAAGACAGAACCGTTACCGGCACTATGATTTTGTGCGTTGACGGATACAAGATTGAAATGGATATAATGGTTGACTTGCTTAGCGATGAAGTGTATGTATATCAGGCTGAAGACTATCAGAAGTGTTCGCCTTACAGTAAAGTATTTATTGTAGAGCTCATTGCATCCGTTATCAATTCAGTTAAATACAACGTTAAGTGCGGAGGATAACAATGGATAAAATTGAAGCAATTAAGCTGAAAGTTGACCTGATGAAAGCAAAGGTTGATTTGATAGTGCTTGAGCAGGAATATGCGCCGTGGATTGACCAGGATGAAGTTAAAAGAACCAAAAAAGAAATAGACGAAGCTATAAAAGAAATCAATAAGGAGAATAAATGAGAGTAGAAGCGTTAACACCCGGAATGCATTTTAGAGATAACGATATTGAAAACGGAAGTTTTAAAGTTATAGAGGAAAGGTTGTATATCGTATATAACAACGACAAAGATTTTGTTGCGATTGTAAATGATATTGGAAACGGAAACGGGATTGTGAGAGAAGTGATAGTAGGCAAGGATGCAGTTAACTATGTAAATGAAGTGTTGGGCGCTGAGAAAAAAATTGTAAGTGCAACGGAAGAAGCCAACGCAGACAAAGTGGAATACGCAGAAAAACGTACGCTCGGCGTATGGTTTGAAACGGTAGGAAAAGACAAATTCATAGTAAGCGCAAAAGTTCTTATTGCATTGGAGAACAGAGAGGAAGAGGTGCTGTATATAAGCAATATACTTGATTTATATGCAAAACACAGATACAGCGCAGAGATTGAGTGGGAATATGACAATGCGTATCTGAAAATAAACGGAATCAGTTTTCCTCTTAAAAGGGTGTCGGATTTAATTTGTTCTGAAGAAACTAACGAGCTGTTTGAGTACAGGGCTGAAGAAGCTGAACAAATAATAAAAGCGTGTATTTCAGATATTGACCGTGTATACAGCAGAGAAAGTGTTAAGAATAATATTAAGTTTTGGGTATAGCAATCTAAAAGAAAGGAGTCGGTAGGATAAGCTCCCCTCGCATAAGCGGCGAGCCGACTCTCTTCCTTTTTTTGGATAGAAGAAACTTTCCAAAATGTTCTGCGCTGGTTGGCTTCCAATACCGGCAAAAGAATTATAGCATATTTAAAGGAGATTTGTATGAAAAATAAAATAAAAAACGAAACAATTATCGAGCTGTGCTATAAAGGTTATCATTTCGCAACCGAAAAAAGAATCGTTTACGAAGATAGAGAGGTGAAGAGTAAATACCTAAATCCCAAAACGGGTAAATGGGTAAAATATTCCACGTTCAATAAGGTGAGCACACTAAATGATGATTTGATGTATCTGGTTAAAGCATGGTATTACAAAAATCTGCATAAACCTCTGTTTTACTATTACGGTAAAGTTAAAGTAGAACTAGCTATAAGACATCCTGAAGACAGTTTCGGAGTGGTTTTAGGACCGTGGGATAAACTGATTACAAGAGTGGAAGTAGACCCGTGGTCTATCGCAGACATCACTGTAAGAGATGAGCACCATTTGGTTATTGAAACCAGGTATGATAAAGACAGCGGCAAAGATGATATTGATTATACTATAGAGACGCTGGAACTTATTCTAAAAAACCTTAAAGCCAAAAAGGAAGAAAATGAGTGAAAAACAAATTATCAGGGCGTATGTTAATGAAGATTTAACAGAACCAAAAGCTCTAGCGCCTTACTGTGTTGAAATATATCTGGCCGATGAAGACGGAGGGTATGTCGAGTTTGTAGAGTTTGAATATAAAGAAACAATGGAAGAGGCTGAAGAAAGGGCAAGGGAAATAAACGAAAAAGGAGGCAAAGAATGGCTGTAGAAATAGATGGAGTAAGAGACGGAATACCTACATACAGCGTGGTTGTCAGCTGTTGCGAAAAGGTTGAAATTAAAGGTATTTATTTTTCAAAGGAATCGGCTGTAAAGGAATGGGTTAAAACAGTAAAAGAATTTTCAGACAGCGGAGATGTATATGAAGTTATAAAAGAACATTATTACGCTAGACTTAAAGACGGAAGACATATTGAGGTGTTGGATGCAAAAGCATACGGCAAGCTTACAAAATAAAAAACAATAACATTAGGAAAAGGTTAACAATGGCCAACCAATACACTAAACAGATAGACTGGTGGGAGGTGTTTAAAAAATATTCTCCGTTTAAATACACAAGCAAAGAGATTGCTGATAAAATAGGTGTTCATCCTACCACCGTAAGAAAAGCCAAAAACAGACTCGGCATTAAAACAAAAAAACAATATTGGCTGGAACTGTTTAAAAAATATCCTCCCGATACATACACTCTAAAAGAGATAGCTTTTGAAGCGGAAACAACGGAATGGGCGGTAAGCAAAGCTATAAACAGATATTTGGGTAAAAGAAAAAAAAGAGTTTACGGGGTTGAATATTTGCAGAAACTAAAGGAGAAGAGAAATGAAAGTAGAAATAGTAAAAACGGTAGTTGAGGAATATGAACTGACCGAAGAAGATGCGATAGCCATCATTAACGATTATGACGGAGATGTTAAAGAGTACATATTAAATGAACTTGACCCGGATTATGAGGATGAAACGGTTGAAGAGGTGAATTACAACATAGACGAGTTGCGCAGCATCGAAGCTAAGGTTAAAAACATGACCGCAAGAGACTGGTTTATTAAATACGGAAGCAGAGTGGTAGAATGCGACAGCTCAATTTTAAAAGGAGCGGTCACTCCTACAGAGGAGCAGATGGAGCTTGTTGAATTGTTAATGCCGTTTGCACACAGATACGACAGTAATTATGGAGACGAATTCAAGGGTGTAAGGATATTTAAGGATTATGCCGAGGCAAGCGATTTAGCTATTCTTGTTAGAGTAAACGTAGAAACAGAGCTTCCAGATGAAATAAATTTTTCTCTTGTAGGGGCGGCGGCGTTTGAATTTGACAGGAAGAATATTTTGCTTTGTGAGGGCGCATATGCCGTTAAAAGTGAAAATGGATGTTTAATTCCTGATAAAATCGTGAATAAACCTATCGATACCAGAAATAAACTTTCGTTGAATGTAAGCAAAGGAAAAGATATTAATCTTATTAAAATCGATACATCCAACGAACTGTGCGTTATTGATGGCGAGGAGTTTAGAAGTGAATATCTTAAAAAGGTTGTGGATTTACTTGGTTCAAATTGGAAATATTATATTGACGACGGAATTTTGAAACTTTACGAGGACAATATTGAAATTTACATTTCTCACGTACTTTCATGATTGCCCTCTGCTTCTCTTTTTTTTAATCATAATAGTTTTTATTTTTGTGTTATATATTAATGTAAATTACATTTTAATTAAGGAGATTGTATGTATTTTGATTGTACGTTTACGTACGGTGAACACGATGTGAAAGATTTCGCCAGAGATGTGGCCGATGAAATAAGAGGTATGAAGCAGAATGTGTTGGAAGATACCTATGTTGAAGTGGATGTAGTGTGTGATGTAACCGGTGAAGGCGAATACAGAAACTTTGATTTTAAAGTGTATCTTGACGAGGATGATGAAGAGGGGTTTGAGTTGTTGTGTGATGAAATTGAAGACAGATTGGAAGCTGAAATAAACAAGAGACTGCCGTATTTTTAAATCAAGGAGAAAACATGAAATTAACAGTACAACAAGTAGCTGAAATATTAATATTGGCTGATAGTGGTAAAACTAACGAAGAATTAGCAAAGCAGTTTGGAGTTCATAAGACAACAATAGCTAAACTAAAAAGCGGAAAAATAAAAAAAGGGGCTGAAGCAAGAGAGCTTATAAAAGAAAGGATTGAAGAAACCAAAAGATTGGGTTTTCATAAAATACCTGAAGAAGAAAAATTGTTTTTTCTAATACCCGATGAATATAAAAGAAAATATCTGACTGAAAAAATGAAAAGGGTGCTTGCAAGATTTAATGAGCTGTATAAATTTAATGATTACTGGAGAATAGAAACTGAGGACTTGCATAAAGACGCAAAAGAACTAAAAGAAGAGCTGCTTTTATATAAAGATGTTCTTATTAAAAATAAAGTTTTGTCAAAATCAACAGTGCAAAAATATATAAACATTTTAACAATGGAGGCGGATGATTATGTTAGCTATATTGAGGAGAGGCTATATAGACTGGCCAAAGCTTTCAGAGAGGATTTAGATGGAGCAAACAGATTTGCAATTAACGGAGTAAGGGGAGTGTGTGGAACTGAGAGAGGATTAATATATTGTATCTGTGAAGATGCTATAAGTGCAATTAAGGAGTTTTCAAACAAAGTAGATAACGAGAAAAAATTCGCAGGCATTAATTCTGAAAAATTCCGTAACAAGGCACATATAAATGTGTACGAAGTATTAGAAAACGCTAAAAGAGTCGTAAATATGGGAGGCTATTTAATGGGAATTATCACTGATAGGGTTGAAGGAATTAAAGACCTGTACAAAAGAATGTTCAACACTTGTGATTATTTCCGTTTTGAAAAAGAATGGTTCAGCCCTGATAAAGTCAACAAAAAATACGACGACGCAATAAAAAAAATTACATCAATATATGATG
>Ga0256843_1000005_pt1 | contig 189350 bp, 191 predicted proteins | sample AlvinellametaG_FD_191572 | JGI IMG/M metagenome (GOLD analysis project Ga0256843, IMG submission 191572) | Pompeii worm associated microbial communities from hydrothermal vent at the East Pacific Rise, Pacific Ocean - Alvinella | ecosystem: Host-associated > Annelida > Integument >... | reverse complement strand
TACTGATCTATCAAGTACACGATGATCGTAAGCTTTCAATTTTAAACGAATTTTTTCCATAATTTTCCTTCTAAAGAACTCGTTGGATCCTAGCCCAACTATTTAAGGGAGCGGAATTATACTCAAACTAAAGAGAATATTCAAGATTTTAGGGGGTAAAAATTGATTTTTTAATAAATTTACTTCCTTTTAATAAGGAAATATACAAATTAATTTTTATTTTTTTTATTAAAAAGAGTAAAATGTTTATGAGATTAGTAAAGATATGCTACAATTTTCAAAAAAGGCTCTCTATCCTAATGATTAAAAAATCACTTTTATTTATTGTTATTTTACTTATTGGTATCCAATTTATTCCTCTTGATCGTACAAATCCACCTATTGATGAAAAGATTGCTCTGCATACAGATCCAAAAGTAATGCAAATTTTGCACAAAAGCTGTTATGACTGTCACTCAAATGAGACAAAATGGTCAAAATATGCTTACATTGCTCCTCTCTCTTTTGGTGTAGTATCTCATGTAGAAGAGGGTCGAGCCGCTCTCAATTTTTCACGCTACAAAACAATTAGTAAAGAGATCAAAATATTACGTTTGCAAAAAGCAATACGCACACTTAAACTTAATACAATGCCATTACCTAGTTATATTCTTTTTCATGAAGATGCAAAACTCTCGCCAAACGATAAAAAAATTCTCACGCAATGGTTTCAAACTGAACTAAAAAGAGTCCAAAGCAAACAGTAATGGAAATATTACTTGAAGAGTTTTATAAAACCGATTTACAGATAGAGCGATATCAACAAAGAAAAGTCTCAATAGATGAAAAATCATATCAGATTGTAGGCATTACACAAAGCGGAAAGACAAAACTCATCAAAAATTATCTTCTCTCTTTAAAAAAAGGCTCTTATCTTTATATAGACTGCAATGATATACGCATAGATATTGAAAAACTCAACACGCTGCTTCCCTCTTTTTGTAATAGAAACAAGATAGAAGTACTTGCATTTGATAATTATAAAGACTCCTTTCGTTTTGCTAATGTTTCTCAATTACTTATCGCTTCAGAGATAGATTATAAAATAGCATATCTTGAAAAACTCCAACTCTATCCTCTTGATTACGAGGAATTTCTTGCCTATGAACACAAATATGACTCTTCAGCTCTTAATCATTTCTTTCAATTGGGTGGTTTTGCAGGAATGCATAAAATACCTATAGATGAGAGAATCACTTATTTACAAAAGATGCTACTTTATACTCTTAATGACATTGAATTTGACATTATGCGTTTATGTGCGAAGTTTATTTCACAAAAGCTCTCTGCTTTTACAATTTATGAACGACTTAAACTCTCACGCAAAATTTCAAAAGATAAACTCTACCAATCATTTGAAACACTCACCACAAAGAACTATATTCATCAATTACAAAAATATGCTCACGCAAAAGCTGCAAAAAAAATCTACCTCTGTGATACCTCTATAAAGGCGGCACTTAGTACAGAAAAAAACTTTGGACGTCTTTTTGAAAATATGGTATTTTTAGAACTTCTCAAATCAAATACAGAGTGTTATTATACAGATGGGATTGATTTTTATATTCCTCAAAATGATGAAATTATTTTATGCAAACCTTTTGCTGATGAGAGACGCCTTTTTAAGAAATTGGAATCTATTGAAGCCTTTCTTTTTAGTTATGGTATAAGAAAAATCAATGTAATTACTATGAATAAGGAGGGTACTATATCACATCCTTTAGCAACTGTTGAAATAGTACCTTTTGATATCTGGGCATTAGGAGATTAGAAATGAAAAAACTGTGTGGTATTGATGAAGCGGGAAGAGGACCTATTGCAGGTGATCTTGTAATAGCAGGATGTATTTTGCGTGAGAGCATAGAGGGTTTAAACGACTCTAAAAAACTGACAGCAAAAAAGAGAGAAGCTCTTTATGAAAAAATCATTCATTCATCCCAATATCATATAGTGAAATTTTCTGCCTCAGATATTGACAAAAACGGCATATCACATTGTCTTCGTGAAGGTTTGCGTGAGATAATGAATCAACTGAAAGCCTCGGAGTATCTTTTTGATGGCAATTCAACCTTCGGAGTACAAAATCTTAAGACAATGGTACAGGCAGATGGTAAAATTGCAGAGGTAAGTGCTGCTTCTATCTTGGCAAAAGTTGAACATGACAGAGATATTATAGAATTAGCAAAAGAATACCCTCAATACCATTTAGAAAAACATAAGGGGTATGGAACAAAACTCCATATAGAGATGATAAAAAAATATGGTTATTCAGCCATTCATAGAAAAAGCTACAAAATAAAAGCACTACAAAATACTCTCTTTTAACTATCAATAATGTGTTATAAAAATCAGAAAATGTGTAAATTTATTTTTAATTGGAATTTTTTTTGATAAAAGAACAAGACAACTCACTCCTTTCTCATTAATAAATGCTATAATATAACACTTCATAAAATTAATAAAAAAAGGCTACAAATGAAAAAAGGACTTATACTTTCGTTTTTCCTGTTATTTGGAATAGTTATACTTTCAGGATGTTCTGGGAAAATTTTGACAACAACACAAAAACAGCTTCCTTCTCTGAATAAGAACAAAACCATCACTATTACACTTTATGCATTAAAAAACTATACAGACACTCCAAGAGCCGGAAAGCGCGCTGCAAATATTGTAGAAGGTGTTCTCTCTGCCAAAGGTTACAAAATCAATTTTGTTCCTACTGCAGACAAAGGAGATGATGTAGCAGAAAAATCTGAATACTATATGAATGGTGCAGTTAGTGAATGGCGTTATAAAACAGGAATAGACGGAGAACCTGCCGTTGCACTTCGTCTTGCCTTATATGATACTAAGACAGGAAAACTTGTTTGGAGCAGTGTCGGTTCAAATAATGACTGGGGAAACGGTTCAATAGGAACGACTGCACAAGCACTTATTGAAGATATGTTCCAATAGACAGCACACAAAAAGAACATTATGGCCAGTAAAAGACTTAAAGATACTATTAAAGACAGCAAGCTCTTTCAGCTTATTAGAAATCATGTCTATTTGGAAACATTTTTCCTTGTGGGCATTTTTTTGCTTGCAGGATATTTTCTTTCTCCTGAAGATATATGTCTTACTCAAAAAAATATTCCATACCTTCTCATACTTTTGTCAGTTATTACACTCTTCCATGGTTTTGAGAGTGGTATGCTTTCACTTGGAATCATAGCCATTGTAATGTGGATTACTTATGCTGTTTTTCCTTATGTTCCTTTTCTTATCAATCTTTTAATGGTTATGATATTTAGTGAGTTTCACTACTATTGGACAAAACAGATTAAAGAGCTAAAGACAAGTTCCAACTATACGACAACAAAACTTAATGAACTTTCAAATGCATTTTACTCTCTTAAAATTTCACATGATCAACTTGAAAAAAGCCATGTCCTCAAACCTATGAGTATTCGAAGTGCTATCGAAGAGATACTTGAAGACAAAATAGATAAAAAAATCACGCAAGAGGAATATTTTATTGATTTCCTTGCACTTCTTGAAAAATCATTTCACCTTCAGGGAGGTTTCATTATCTATGCAAAAGAGGGAGAAGAATTAGAATATCTTACTGAACAAAACTCTCTTGTTTGTTATAGTTCTACAAGTGAAAGATATGCAAAAGAGGAGATTTTCCATGAGTATCTAGTTGATAAATCAATCAACTACAAACAAGTTGTCTATGTCAGTGACAATGAAGGGAATCCTGCGGTAAGAAAAGATATGGAAGATTCTAAATTTCTAGCAACTATCCCTGTTATTTATGAAAATAAGATGCTGGCACTTCTTGTTATAGAAAAAATGCCATTTATGGCCTTTAACAGAGAGAACCTCATCTCCCTCTCTATTTTATTTGAATATCTTCTTATCTCAGGAATAAAACAAGAGTTGCTGAGTAAAAGTGACAAACTGCTCTTTATCCAAGATAAAACTTTCCGTTACGAATATCTTAGAATGGCGATGCTTGAAAGAAAATACAAAACAAATTCAACACTGATGGTCATAAAAACAGATCAAGAGATTCGAAGTATCAAAATTTTTGAAAAAGCGCAAAAAATGCTTCGTTCTTTAGACCTTTTAACTACATACAAACATAACAATCTTCATTTTATACTCTTTTTATTTCCACTCAATGACAAAGCAGCTGCGATAGGTTTCTTTAATCGTTTGTCACAAACAATAGAAGATGAGAGAGATAAAAGATTTGAACATATGTTTTTTGATATACATAATGGCGATCTTTTAGAAAAATATATATTAGAGTACCATAATGATTGAAAACTATATCCCTTTATATCTCATTATTACACTACTTTTCTCTTATCTTTCTGCCTTCTATCTTCGCAAGCGTTTTCCAGGTGCGGATGAGATACATAAAGAGCTTGATAATCAGACTATAAAACAGTTCAAAAGAACAAAACTACAAAAATATCTTGCAAAAGTTTCTCTTTATAAGAACAACCGATTCTCCGCAACATTTTTTATCTTTTTGTTCAATATTGCCATTCCAATAGTCGGCTATCTCTTTACTATCTGGATTGTATGGTATCTCACGCAAATCAAATATGAAAAAAAAGTCACTTTTACCAATATTCTCGACCTTAATGAATTTAAAAATAGTTTTATGAAAATAGAAAGAGTTTTTGGAGAAGGCTCGATGATTAACCTTATCAATAACGAATATGTACCAAAATCCAAAAAGCTTAGAGCACTTGCGACACTTGCGACCAACCCATCACCTTCAAGTCTGACAATTATTAAACAGACACTCTCAAGCCGTGATGATGAGATACGCCTTTATGGATACTCAATTTTAAATAATCTTGAGAAAAAAATAAACTCTAAAATCAATTCAAGCTTGCAGATCATTCATGAAAATGCAGAGATTATGGCTGAAGAGAAAGCTGAAGCAGCTATGTCCCTCGCATTTGCATACTGGGAACTTGTTTATATGGAGCTTTCTCACGAAAGTTTAAAAAACAACTTTTTAAACTCATCTATGAACTATATCAACCTTGCAAAAAAATTCTATCTTCAAAAGATAGATATTCAAGCAGAAGAGATAGAAAAGGAGAAAGAGTCTCTCAAATATAAATTACATAAAAGCAAACTGCACTATTACTATGAAAAAGCATCCAATCTTTATACATTAGCAGGAAGAATTCATCTCTTTAAAGAGGAGTATGAAGATGCACAGTCTGAATTTACAATAGCAAAAGAGCTCTTACCTGAAAACTCAACTGCAATTATTCCGTATCTTGCAGAAGTCTATTACAACATTAAAAAATACAACATCACTAAATCTGTACTTAATCAGTATGACTCATTACGTTTTAATGCTAAACTCTATCCTCTTGTTGTGCAGTGGGAGAAAAAAAGTGCCTAATTTTCCAAAAAGTGACAATGTTGATATTATGCTCTTTTCAGAAGGCACATACCCTTATGTAAAAGGGGGAGTTTCAAGTTGGATTTTACAACTTATGAAAGGGTTGCCTGATTTTACTTTTGGTGTCTGTTTTATAGGTGCCACTCCCTATCTCGATGGAGAGCCTATGGAGATAAGCTATGAATTTCCACCAAACCTTAAACACCTTGAAGTTCATTACCTCTTTAATGAGGAGAGTAATAAAGATAAACCAAAAAAACGAATAGGTGATGCCAAAGCCTTTGAATCTGTCAAAGAGCTCTATAAATCTTTTCGTACCAACAATGGGCAAATTCCTGAAGTCCTCCAAAATATAGATTTTTACATCAATGAAGTTACTTTTGAAGATTTTCTTCACTCCAGACGTGCGTGGGATTTTTTAACAGAAATCTACACTCAAAACTGTCCTGATACACCTTTTATTGACTATTTTTGGACACTAAGAAATATCCATAAACCTATTTGGATTTTAGCTAATATTATCAAAAATCTTCCAAAAACAAAAATTTACCACTCTCCATCTACAGGTTATGCAGGTTTTCTAGGAGCACTCTCATCTTATGCAAACAATCGCCCGTTTATTTTAACTGAACACGGTATCTATACAAGAGAGAGAAAAATCGATATGCTTTCTGCAGATTGGATTGAGTATAAAAAACCAGCCCTTTTACAGCTCCCGGAAGATTATAACTATATCAAAAAAATGTGGATTAACTTTTTTGATAAAATAGGACTCTTTTGTTACTATCGTTCTAACCACATTCTTTCTCTCTTTAGTGGAGCCAGAGATATACAGATAGCTTTTAATGCTCCTGCAGAACGAACGGCAATTATTCCAAATGGTGTTGATGTTGATACCCTTATGGCAACGATGAAAGAGAGAAAAGATCCTCCAAAACCTATTATTACCCTTATAGGTCGTGTTGTCCCTATTAAGGATATAAAAACATTCATTCGTGCTATGAAAATTCTTGTAGAGACCATTCCTGATGCAGAAGGATGGATTGTCGGTGCCGTCGATGAGGATAAAGAGTATGTTATGGAGTGTCAGCAAATGGCATTAGCACTTGATTTAAAAAAAGAGATACAAGAGTTTGACGGTAATAAATCTCTACTCAATGCAGAGGAAATTGAAGCAAGTAGTGATAAAATAAAATTTTTCGGACACTCCGATATAAAGAAAATTCTTCCGAAATCTGCATTACAGACACTCAGTTCCATTAGTGAAGGTATGCCCTTGGTTATACTAGAAGGTTTTGCTGCAGGTGTTCCCTGTGTTGCTACCGATGTTGGAAGTTGTCGTGACCTTATTGAAGGTGGCATTAATGATGAAGACATAGCTATTGGTAAAGCTGGTGCCATTACCGGAATAGCAAATCCGAATGCATTGGCAACAGAGTATGCAAAATTTTTAGATTTTTCTAATGGACTTTGGTATGAAGCACAGCAAGTTGCGCTAAAGCGTGTCCAAAAATATTATCGTCAAGAGATGTTTTTAAAAGAGTATAAGAAGTTATACACACAAGCTTTAAATCTATCATGGGATGAGCTTCAGACACAACTCTATAAGCGGGAGGATGGAGAATAATGGCAGGTATCGGTTTTGAGCTTCGTAAAATCCTCAAAGAAGACAGAATACTCTCTCTTGCAAAAGTTTATGGATACTCAGCAATACTCAGTTCTGGTCCGTGGGTTATATCGATTATTGCCATTTTACTTGTAGGTTTTATCAATCTGGCAAACTATGGAGGACATAGTGATGTCTATAGGTTTCAGGTTGTCATCACCTATGCTATTGCCCTTGCTTCGAGTCTGATAATTACAGGTATTGTCCAGCTTCCATATACAAGATATGTTGCCGACCTTATCTTTAACCATCAAGAAGATCAGATTCTTCCATCCTATTTTGGAGCTATTTTCTTAGCCTGGATTTTGGGTTTACCGGCTATTATACCTTTTTATCTCTGGATTTTTGAAGGACAGAGTACCTTCTTTATTATTGGTGTTATAGTTACTTTTCTTGTTCTGTGTGCAGTATGGATATCAAGTATTTTGGCAGCTAGTCTAAAATATTACAACAGTGTCGTCTGGTCCTACTTTCTCTCTTACGCCTCTATTGTTTTCTTCTCTATCTATTTTGGAGAGACAATTGAAAAGCTTATCTATATCTTTTTTGCAGGTAATGCAATTTTATTGGTAATCTTAATGACCCTTATCATAAAAAGCTACAACTCCTCAATTTTCCTAAAAATAGACTTCTTTTTAGAGAAAAACTTCTACTGGAGCCTTGCACTTGCCGGTCTGTTTTATAATGTAGGTGCCTGGATTGATAAAATAATTTTTTGGTACTCTCCGCAAACAGGTTATGTCGTTATAGGAAAACTTCACGCTTCTGTTGTCTATGATATACCTATATTTTTAGCCTATCTCTCTATTTTACCGGGCATGGCTATCTTCTTCTTTAGACTAGAAGCCGATTTTGCCGAGAAATATGATTTTTATTACAACGCAGTTCGAAATGGTGCTACGCTCAAACTTATCTCAGACTATCGAAATGATATGATTCTTGTTATTCGCCATGCTATTCATGAGATTATCATTATTCAGGCAACTGTTGATGTTATTCTCTTTTTGACCGCACCCTATGTTTTTGACTTTTTAAATATTCCCCAACTCTACCTGGGACTACTCTTTATCTTAACAATTGGAGCAATGCTGCAACTTGCTTTTATGTCTGTTTTGGCAATTTTGTACTATCTTGATCGTAAGATGGTTGCTATGTGGCTCTCACTTGCCTTTTTAGTGCTCAATACACTCTTAACACTTATCTCAATACATATGGGACCTGCAATGTTTGGTTACGGATATGCAGTATCATTATTAATTGTATTTCTTGCAAGTGTTATAATTATTAGAAATGAAATGGAAAGATTAAATTATGAAACATTTATGCTGCAATAAAATTATTTTGCTCTTTTTACTCTTTGGGATAACCCTCTTTGGTTCAGTTAAAGACAAAAGTGCAATCGTCTATTATGGAGAACACATCTCCTATCCACTTGTTGGTATCCACGACTATATAATAGTGGAACCGAACAATATAGATACCTATAGACACGGATTTGAAGTCTATAAAAATAAAATGTATGCCTATGTAAGCATCGGAGAAATAGATGTCAATGATCCTGCTTATAAAAAACTTGACAAAACTCTTATTGTAGGAAAAAATGCCGCTTGGAAAAGCAAACTTCTCAATCTTACAAATCCACACTATAAAGAGTTCCTGTTTAATGAAATGATAGAACCTCAAATAAAAAAAGGATTTCAAAACTTCTTTTTTGATACGCTTGACTCCTATCAACTTGTAGCAAAAACAAAAAAAGCACGTCAAAAAAATGAAGCGGCTCTTGTAGATATCATACACTCATTCCATCAACGTTACCCTCACGCAAAACTTATTCTCAATCGTGGTTTTGAAATTATTGACAAAGTGCACAACGATATCAATGCTATGCTTTTTGAATCTTATTACAGAGGAGTCGGAGGAAAAAATCTTGCTTATAAAGATGTCTCTAAAGATGATAGGGAGTGGCTTGACATACAACTGAAAAAAGTACAAAAATATCCCCTTGATATTATCTGTGTAGATTATCTTCCTTTAAATAAAATACAAAAAGAAGCAAAACCTCTCATTAAGAAGCTTCAGAAAAAAGGTTTTATTCCTTATGTCGCAACGAAAGAGTTAAACAGTTACGGATATTCAAGTAAAAATGCTTTAAAAAGGGAGATATTGACTCTTATTAATGATACAAAAGTCAATAGAATCGAACAATCTGCACATCTATACGGAGCTGTACCACTTGAATATCTTGGATATATCCAAAAACTCTATAATGTTGATAAAAAACCTCTACCGACAATGGCTCAAATGCAACGCTATGGAGGTGTAGTAATCTGGCTCAATAAAAATTACAATGATCCAGAAAAACTGATGGAGTGGATAGAAAAAGTACGCAAGTTCAATATTAAAATTGTCTTTGCCAGTAGCTTTTCTATGAATAACCTCAATCTCTTAAAACCCTTGAATATTATAAACAAAGAGATGAAAACAGACATTAAACATACTTATACTCTACTACACAAAGATTCTATGATTGGCTACGAAATGTCACCTCCTTTAAATACTGTTCCTTATCTTTTAGAGGCAAAAAACGGTGAAGTTCTCTATAGTGTCAAAGATGAAAAAGGAGAAAAAACTACCTTAGCCGCTATTATGCCATGGGGAGGTTATGCCATAGAAAAAGCATTTATGATTGAACTCTCAGGTGATAATCTCTGGACAATCAATCCTTTTAAATTTTTTCAAAAGGCCCTTCGTCTTCCAAAAATTCCTGCTCCTGATGTCACAACAGAGAATGGAAAACGAATTTTCTTTAGTCATATTGACGGTGATGGTATAGCAAATCGTGTAGAGTGGGATCCGGAACTCTTCTCGGGTAATACTATTTACAGTGATATTCTTTCTCAATACAAAGTCCCTATTTCCGTCTCAGTTATAGGTTCAGAAATCAATAAAAACGGACTTTTCCCGAAACTCTCACCACAACTTATAAAAATTGTCAAAAAGATGTTTGCCTTACCAAATGTAGAACCGGCAACACACACCTTTACGCATCCATTTTTTTGGAATAAAATCATCAACGGAAATCTTGATGAAAAATACAGACTTAAACCAAAAGGATATAAATTTTCTCTAAATTATGAAATTAAAGGTATGCTTGATGAGATAAATGAAAAACTCTTACCTCCAAATAAAACACCAAAAGCAAGAACGATATTTTGGAGTGGTGACTGTACCCCTCCGGCTAAAATATTAAAGTATGTATATAAAAATCATATTTTGAACCTCAACGGTGGAGATACTACTATTACAAACCTACACCCTTGGTTAAGTAATATTGCTCCACTTGGGTTAGAGAGAGCCGGTTATTATCAGATATACACAGGTGAGCAAAATGAGAATATCTATACAAATGAGTGGCTTGGCCCTTTTTGGGGATTTAAAAAAGTTGTACAGACCTTTAAACTAACAAATTCTCCACGAAGACTTAAACCTATAGATATCTATTATCATCTCTATTCAGGTTCAAAAAGAGCATCTATCAATGCGCTAAAATATGTTTATGATTGGACATTAAAACAAGATGTCAATCCTATATTCGCATCAGAATATATCCGTAAAGTTATGGATTTTTATACACTCTCAATAGCTGAAGATCACAAGAGTTATCTCTTTAGCGGTTTAAAACATCTCAAAACAGTTCGTTTGGACAATATGCAAAAAAAGGAAATAATACAACTCAATAACAATATTGCGGGATACAGCCATTTTGAAAACCATACATATATTCATATGGCACAAAACGATAGTGCCACAATAGAAAAAAAGCTTATACACAAGCAAAATAATCCTTATCTTATTGAAGCAAACGGTAAAGTAGTATCATTAAAAAGAGAGGAGAAGAGGTTCTATCTAAAACTTCAATCACATATTCCTCTGAAAACACAACTCTTTATACCAAAAAACTGGCAATTAAAAATCAAACCACAACCGAAGGTTTTAACACATAAGAAAAATATTTATACTATAAAATATCAAAAAAACACAAGGGCAGAAATCAATGTCTTTAGAAGATAATCAGCACTACTATGTAGCTACCTATAAAGAGATTTTTATAGGTTTTATAGCTTTTATACTGATTTTAATAGTACTCTACCCAAAAGAGTTGCTTCACAAACAGATATTATCTGAAAATGCCAACTATGACCTCAGTATGCTCTACCTGCAAAATATGCTAGCAAATGATCCAACAAATGAACAACTAATGCTAAATCTTGCACAACAATCATTGCGTGGCAACAAAAGAGATCTCGCATATCGTCTATTAAAATTACTTAAAAAATCAAAAAAAACGGATATCCGTCAAAAAGCCTATCAACTAAGTTATGAAATCGCAAAAGAAGATTATTTTTATCTGCTACACGATAAAAAAAATGGAGAAGCAGAAAAACTTTTTCAAGAATTACAGGCACTCAACCGCTATATTATTCTAAAACACTATTACAAACAAGACAATCTTGCAGAACTCTATAAAGAAGCTGTATTTGCAAAGAATGATACTCTTGCATACAATATATTAAAACAGTTACTACAAAAAGAACCATATAATATAAAATATATTGAAGACATATACTATTTAGCACTCAATTTACATAAATACACCGAGGCTCTTCACTATAGTGAGCAACTCAGCAGATATGATATAGCCAATACAAAAAAATGGAAAGAGGCAGAGTACTTTATACTGTACAAATATATTTCCAAGAAAAAAGCAGAAGATTTCTTAATGCAAGAAGCAAAACACTCTCTCCTGTGGTTAGAAAGACTTGCCCAGCTTCAACTTGGGCAAAAATTTTACAAAGCTTCAAGTCACAGCTATATGCAACTTTTTCAAAGAAGTAAAAATTACAATAAAAAAGTTCATTATTGGCTGATGGCAATGAAAGTTCTTCAACAAGGAAATTATCTCAAAGAGGCAACCAAAATTGGAAGAAAATATCAAAAAAAATTTTTACAAAATCGAGAAGTACGCATATATCTGCTTAAGCTCTATCTTGCAAACAATGATGCAAAAAGTGCCGACAATCTGGCAAAACAAATTTTAAAACTAAAACTAAAGAGATAACTATGCGATTTATATTTTTTCTATTTTTATCAACACTTTTACTAGCAAAAAGCGAAGATGTCTGTTATACAGTACAGCTATTTTCTGTACCAATCTCACTAAAAGAGAAAATTAAAGAAGATAACAAACTTTCAAAAGATGAGTGTCAGCTTATGCAAATCTCAAAAACACTTACTATGCGCTGTGGATGCTATGAGCATATAAAAAGTGCAAATGACAAACTCTTATCCTATAAAGAAAAGTATAAACACGCTACAGTAGCTATGAGTTATAAATATAGATTTAACAAAAAAAGCAAAAAAGCACTCCAAAAGAAAAAAGAAAAAAAGCATAAAAAAACAAAAATCATAAGAGCTTCTTCAAAAGAGAACGAGCTTAGACTGCTACTCCAATCTTTTCTCTTTTCTCAGGATCTTGACAATGCTTTAAGAACTATACGCTTTGCATTAAAAGAGGAGCCCCACTCTCTCTACTGGAACCAAAAGATGGCAGAAGTACTTAGATGGAGCGGAAAAGGACAAGAGGCCATCAAATATATGGAATATATATACTATCGCACAAAAAAACCAGAACTTGCAAAAGAGATTCTTGATTATGCCCTTGACAGTTATCAGTACGAACAGGTAAAAAACCTTGCCCGTGTCAGCTTTTTAAACAACCCTACACAAAAAAACAAAGAACGAATGCTTTTTATTTATCATCAGATAGGGGAACCTCAAGAAGCAGCACAGGTTTTAGAAAAATTTTATGCAAAAACAAAAGATCCTTTACTGTTAAAAGATATTTTACAGATCTATATGGATATGGGTGATCTTGAAAATGCACAAAGAATTATAAAACTTGTAGAAGATAGAAGCTACTATACTGCACGAACCGTAGAACTTATCTCCTATTATAATTATATTATTCGTAATATTCCACAGGCATATGCTGTACTGAAACATTTTGATCTCTCCAAGCAATATCACAAGCATCTTAATGAACTCGTCAGTGACTTAGGATGGTATCTTGAACATTACAATCGTGCTGCAACAGCATCCTTGGATCTTATAGAACATAAAGATGGAAGACTCGTCGATTATGAGCGTGTAATCTATGCGAAAAAAGAGACAAATCCACTCTTGGCACTTAAGATGACACAAGAAGGATTTGCAAAATATCATCTTGATTATCTTTTTTACAATTTTGCCAATCAAGCACTCAAAGAGAACAAACTTGCATTCTTGGAAAAGACACTCAAAAATATAGATAATAGCAATTCACCTTTAAAAAATCAGACAAACTACTGGATTATAAAAGCACGGCTAAATGAACGCAAAAACAACAAAAGTGCTGCCATAGAAGCACTGCAAAAAGCAGATATATTAGCTCAAAACAATGCAACTGCCACATTAGAAATTATTGATCTTTATCTACAGCTTTCAATGAACAATGAAGTAAAATATCATCTAAACACACTAACAAAAGACAAAGAGCTTTCACAAAGCTACCTCTTAATTGTTTCTGCCCTCTATTTTACCATTCACGATATCAATCAAGCATCTTTTTATATTGAAAAATTAAAAGAGATGCACTCTCCATTAGAAAAAAATGTAGAATTCCAATTTCTACAAGATGATATTTACAAAGCACAATTCAATGAAAATGCCCATTTTCAAACACTCCGTACAATACGCAGACTCTTAACACAACAGCTCAAAAAAGATCCACAGCTTAAAAAGGATGATGCATTTCTTTATAACAGCCTTCGTGTCTCACTGCACCTTGATCCTATAGAGAATTTTTATACAAAACTGCAAGCTGCAAAAAAACATCTCTCTGAAGATCATTACAGTGATCTTGCATACTCTTATGCAACAAAAATAGATGCAGTAGATTTGGCACATGAAATCTATCTGAAAACAAAGCACAAACCTTACTGGCTTCAATTTGCAGATGCATTACTGCAAGAGAACCATACAAAAAAAGCTGATCTCCTGCTCTACCACCTTCATCAAATTCCTCGTGATGATGCCTCATACGGAGCACATCAAATAGGCGATATTGCATTGGCACAGACACTGGCATTTGATTCACTGCAAGACAACCAAAAAAATAAAAATGCATATATCAGTATGCTTAACTACACAAAAGAGCGTACCAATCTGCTTACACTAAAAGCCTCTTACTATAACAGAAAACCGCTTCTTCAAAAATATGCAAAAGTAGAACATAAATTTTATCTCGAAGATGGATACTACCTCTTAAACTCTCTATACTATACAAAAAATTCACCTATAGGCACCTCTGATCTTATCTATATACCAAGTAGTGCAAGCAGAGTCTCTGCGGGTATTCAAAAACTCTTTAATGATGCACAAGTGAGTTTCAGACTCTCCTATATACACGCTATGAAAGACTATTATGCTGCAAATCTTTTTGGAAGATACAAAATAAACAACTATTTTACAACCGAAGCAAGAGTTGAAAAGAACACAAAAGCTGACGAGTCGGTAGAGTTGATACTTGGCGGAAAAAAAGAGAGTGCTTCTGTTAAACTCATCACAAATATATTTAATTCAACATCTTTAGAGGTGCAGTATAAACAAAACAGATATTCATCGCAAGATGATATATATATAGGAAAAGGGAGCTATATCAATGCACTTCTTGGCTATCAAATACGAAACGGTTACCCCGATATGCGTATAATGCTCTCTGCAGACTATGCTACTTTTAGCGAAACACTCGGAGCAAAAGGTGTCATAGAACTCTTAAGAAACCAATATTATAAAGTACTTCCTAAAAATTTCTATGATATTGGAATCACATTTGACTACGGTATGCAAAACAGCACTATCTATACACGAGTATGGAGACCTTTCTTTGAGGTTTCATCCTATTACAACAGTGAAACAGGAGGACTGAGCTATGGCTTTAGTGCAGGATACGGCGGTAAGGTATTTCTTCAAGACCATCTTGTCTTTGGAGTCAATTACTCCAATAATATCAATGGAATTGAAGGAAAAATCTTTGAGCTCTATTTACAGTATCAGTTCTTATATCCATCTGGATTTTGAGACTGCCATCGCCACGCATCTTCACACATCTCTTTAATCCCACGCTTGGCTTCCCAGCCAAGTACCTCTTTTGCATAACTAGGATCAGCATAACACTTCGCTATATCACCTGATCTTCTTTGCACTATCTTGTACGGAACATCACGTCCTGAAGCCTCTTGAAATGCTTTGACCATATCTAACACAGAGTAACCATTCCCTGTTCCCAAATTAACAGTTAGAACATCCTTTAATCCACTAATCTTATCAAGTGCCTTCACGTGTCCCATAGCAAGATCTACTACATGAATATAGTCTCGTACCCCTGTTCCGTCTTTTGTATCATAATCACCGCCAAAAACCTGCAACTCTTTGCGTTTTCCAACTGCCACCTGAGAGATATACGGCATTAGATTGTTTGGAATACCATTTGGATCTTCACCGATTATACCTGACTTGTGTGCGCCTACAGGATTAAAATAACGCAGTAAAACCACTTTCCACTCTTTATCTGCCACAAAGAGATCACGCAGTATCTCTTCAATAAAAAGCTTACTTCTTCCATAAGGATTTGTTGCACTCAGGGGAAAGTCCTCTTTTATAGGAGTGGTATGAGGATCCCCATAAACCGTTGCAGAAGAGCTAAAGACAATCTGTTTGCATCCATTTTCCTGCATAACTTCGCACAGACTCACAGTTCCACAAATATTGTTGTCGTAATACTTTAATGGCTGTTCAACCGACTCACCAACTGCTTTCAAACCGGCAAAATGAATAACTGCATCAATCGGGTAGTTGTCAAAAAGTTCCTGAAGCCTCTTTTTATCACGAATATCACCTTCTACAAATAAAACTTCTTTATTTATAATCTTCTCCACTCTTTTTAGACTCTCACGCGAAGCATTACTGAGATTATCATAAACTATAAACTCATACCCCGCTTCACTCAGAGCTATGCATGTATGCGAACCGATATATCCTGCTCCCCCTGTTACTAAAACCATTTTAATACCTTCTTTAGTTAATTAGGTATATTATACACATTAATAGATTTAAGTGAGTTAATTTGAAATCAATAATAAACAAATTTCTACAAGAACCTCTGTTTCATTTTCTTCTTTTTGGAGCTTTTGTATATCTTTTTTATACGCATTACAACCCACAACAAGAGTCAATATCTCCACAAAAGATTACAATCATTCTCACGCAAAGTGAAAAAAAACATCTCACGCAAAACTTCCAACAGCAGTATCACTACAAACCTTCACAGGAACTTATATCACTTCTTGAGAGATATGACGCACGACAAAAAGCATTACTTGCTGAGGCATACAGACTGCAACTCTATAAAAATGATCCGAAAATAGAGAAGATACTTTTAGAAAAAATGCACTATATCCTGCAAAAACAAAAAAGCAGTAAAGAGATCAGTGAAGAGAAACTTCTAAACTACTACAAAGAGCATATACAAGCCTATGTAAAAAGGGGGAAAATAAGTTTTTACTACCTCTATCTAAAAAATACAGATATACAAAAAGCAGATAAACTCTATAAACTTTTCAAGTATCAAAAAGCCATAACTTCGCTTCCAAAAGAACTCAATGCCACAACAGATTATCTCACGCAAAAATATGGCAGCTACTTCAGCAGACAGCTCCTCAATGCTCCCATAAAAAGATGGTTAGCTCCTATTGCTGTTAAATCTGGTTTTATGCTTGTCTATATTTTTGATACAAAGGAGAATAATAAACCTTTAGATTTTGAAGAGGTTGAAGATCGTGTATATCAAGATTATATCTACTATAAAGAGAGAGAAAATTATCTCACGCAAGAGAAAAAACTACACAAACGCTATCTCTTTGATATAAAGGAGAGATAGTGCAAAAGATTCTGCTTTTGCTCATTCCGCTCTTTCTCTTTGCACATCAATCAGGGCTCTCTTATATAAAAATAACAAAAAAAGGTTCACAACTCTTTGATGTTGTCTATAAAAAACCACTCTCCGATCTTTATGCAAATAAAATTACTATCAATTACCCCTCCTACTGCATAAAAACAGAAGAAGATCCCCAGACTATTCTGAACGGTTTCATCATAAACCACTACTATCTTACATGTCAAAAGAAAGGACTTATAGGATCGCGTATCTGGATAGACGGACTTCTTAGACAAGACAAAGGGGTACTTGTGGAGTATGCTCAAAAAGATTTCAAGCAACAAAGAGTTCTCCGTTCAAACAAACCCTATATACATATAAAAAAAGAGAGTTCAACGGGCGAACTCTTTTTAGACTATGTCAAACTCGGTATTCATCATATTCTCTCAGGTTATGATCACCTTCTTTTTGTCTTTTCACTGCTTCTATTGGCAAAGAGCAGAAAGTCACTCCTTTTTGCCATTACAGCTTTTACTCTTGCGCACTCTATCACACTCGCATCTGCAATGCTAGGTCTTGTAAATCTTCCTGTTGCATTTATTGAGTCAATGATTGCTTTGAGTATCATATTTTTAGCAAGAGAGCTTGTAGAGGAAAAAAGTAAAACTGTAACAAAAACTCACCTTGAGTATATTGCATTTATATTTGGACTACTTCACGGATTTGGATTTTCAAATGTACTCAAAAGCATAGGGCTTGCAGACAACGCACTTCTGCTCTCCCTCTTCTCTTTTAATTTAGGTATAGAGATAGGACAGCTCTTCTTTATCACTCTAGCGGCACTCTTTTTCTACTCTCTTAAAAAGCTCACCCACTTTGACATCTACAACAACAGACGCTATGCCGGTTATCTTATCGGTATAACCGCCTCATTTTGGTTTATCCAAAGAGTGCTCTCATTTTAAGCTGCCGCATTGAGTGCAAGTTGTGCCATCTTTTGCATAAAAGGCTCAACAGCTTCACTCTTTTGTAAAACTTTTTTCAATTCATCTATAAAGTATGCTCTTGTTCGCTCATCTGCCATATTAAAAGTATAGAGTACCCACTCGCTGTTAAGTGCTAGTTTCTCTTCATTTTTTTGAACTTCAAAAGTACGGTAGAGATTTATATCTGTCTGACTCAAAAGCTCCAAAGCTTCCCTATAAAAATCATTGACTTCATATTTTATGAGAGATGCCAGCTCCTCTTTTGAGATTTTTGCATCCACATCCTCAAAATCATATCTTCCAAGCAGTAATGCATCACCTATAACCAGCTGCTCTCCAATAAAAAACGGCTTTTTCTTCTCACTCAAAGCATTTGCATCACAGTAGAGCATATGCTCTTTAATAGGGGCAATCTCATCTATTAAAATTGAGTTGAAAAATGTATAGAAGGTATTTGCCTGTATCTTGATATCTAGCTCTTCTATAGACTCTGCATCTCTTTGTATATGCAGAGCTCTCATTAAAAGTTCTCCAGCAGTATTACAGAGACATAGGTTCCGGCTTCAAGGTACTTGTCATCCTCTCCTGCTATCATAAGTGCAGAGTTATGAAGCATATTGACTAAAATAGCCGAACTTCCGACCTTTTTACCCTCAAAATTTACAAAATACTCCCCATCTTCTACAACAACATTACAGGCAGTAAACTCTGTAAAACGGCTTCGCTTTTTAAAATCTTCTTGAAGTTTTGCAGCCACAATACGGTATGGAGACTCTTTACCAAGCATTTTTGCAATAAGCGGCAAAATATAAAGAACTGCCGTTACGGTAGATGAGTAGGCAAATCCAGGAAGTGCAACCATAAACTTCTTCTCTTTTTGTGCAAGAAGAATATGTCGTCCCGGTTTAATACCGACACCTTTAAAGACCACTTCAGCACCCAAACGTGGGATAATATCTTTTACAAAATCATAATCCCCTACACTTACACCACCCGTACTGACAACGATATCAGCCGATGCAAGAGCACTCTCAAATGTCTGCATAATGGCATCTCTGTCATCAGGTGCAGTTCCAAGCTGAATTACCTCTGCTCCTGCACTCTCAAAGAGTGCTGCAAGTGTGTAGTTGTTTGAACTTCTTATTTGAGCAGGATTGTCAGAGTGCTCACCAAGGTCAAGTATTTCACTCCCTGTTGCAATAACAGCAACACGAGGACGAAGTGCTACTTTTACCATAACCGTGTTGAGTCCCGCCATAACACCTATCTCTGCAAAACCTATCTTTGTACCTTTGTGTATAAGCACTTCAGAAGCTCTATACCCCTCACCAATCGGACGTACAGCATTAGCTAGCTCAACCATCTCATTAATGAGTATCTGACCATCCTCATAAGTGACATTCTCTATCTGAATAAGCGTATCACTCCCTTTTGGCATCTTTGAACCGGTAAAGGTTTTAATCGTCTCGCCACGCTCCAGTACTCTCTCTTCATTGTTTCCGGCGGGATTATCCCCTAAAACTCTAAGCCTCTTTCCAAGTGCCAAATCATCATATTTGACAGCATAACCATCCATTGATGCTGTAGGAAATTGCGGGTCATTAAACTCAGCAACAATATCTTGCGCAAGAACCCTGCCCAAAGAGTCACTCAGAGCAACTCTCTCAAAACGCTCTGTATCAACCTGCAGTAACTCTAACATATTTTGACTTGTCTCATAAGAGATAAAATCAGCTCCGGTTATACTCATTGTTTCACTCCTAAAATTCCACTTCCTGTTATGGCAGTTGAACGATCTTTTGCATAGATTCGCTCACCACCAATCAAATCATATTTCCAAATAGGTGCACTCGCCTTAAAATCTTCAACAAACTCATCTATCAGCTCAAGAGCCACACGTCTTTTTGGCGAAAATACAGCTGAGATATAGGAGGATTGATGCAACATAACATCACCGCGTGAATGTGCCATCTTAATCAAAGCCCCTTTTTCTTTTGCTCGTTCCTGCCAAGCATCAAACCAAGATGTCAATATAGGTTCATAAATATCAAAACTAAGCCCGTCAATACCATTTTCACTTCGAACAGTCCCAACAAAAGGAATATATGCGCCATAATTACTCTCACGCTCTGCTTCATACCACTCTTTAAGTATTGTAGGCACATCAAGTGCTCCATCATAAAGATATAACATTATCAACCTCCACAAACCGGCGGAAGAAGTGAAACTCTGTCACCATCACATAGATCTACATCCAAAGAGGCAACTATCGTATCATTAACAGCAACAGCTGAGTTCTTAAGCCACTCACGCAACTCTCTATCTTCTTGCAACAGCTCTGCCAACTCTTTGAGATTTGATATCTCAACTTCCAGCGTATCTTTTTGTATCGGTCCTAAAAATTCTACTCTCACCATAATTTTGTATGCCTTACTATTTTATTGGATAAATTATATCTAAGATAAGTTAAGTGCGCTATAATTTTGTATGATTTTTGGAAAGATAGAATACCTTAACCTCCTCCCATTTCATATTTTTATGAAACGCTTTAGCAGAAGTTCTCAAGCAAAAGCAATTATGAATCATAAAAAAAATGTCCCGGCAAAAATCAACAATTCTTTTTCCAACCGAAGAGTTGATGCGGCTTTTATCTCGAGTATCGCAGCAAAAAAGTATAAATATGTAAATCTGGGCATAATTGCAAAAAAAGAGGTTCGCAGTGTGCTTGTTATCCCCTCACGCAAGTATCTACGTGACAAAGAGTCAGCATCTTCCAATATACTTGCAAAAATTTTACAGCAAAACGGAGAGGTAATCATTGGAGATAAAGCACTTCGATATGCTCTTAAAAATAGTGACTATATTGATTTAGCAGAACTTTGGAATAAAAGAGAAAATCTCCCTTTTGTCTTTGCACTTCTATGTTATCATAAAGATAAAAAAAGTTATAAAAAAATTGAGAAAGAATTCCTGAAAAAAGAGTATAAAATCCCTCGCTATCTCTTAAACAAAGCAGCAAAAGCAACAGGAATAAAGCAAAAAGATATTTTAGAGTATCTGAAACTCATCTCCTATAATCTCGATAAAAAAGCAAAACTTGGCCTCAAAAAATTTTATAATGAGGCCAAAAAAGTTTAAATAAACTTAGATTTTTCCATCTAAATGATCTGCTAATCTTTGAAGTTTTTCTCTATATGCATCCATATCAAAATCTTTCACACGAGCAACACCATCTTCAATAGCAGCTTGTGCAACAGCAGAAGCAACATAAACAAGTACACGTCTGTCAAATGGTGAAGGAATAATATATTCAGGACCAAAAGTCATATCATCGCCACGACCATGTGCAGCTTTAACATGATCAGGAACTTCCTCTTTTGCTAAAGAAGCAAGTGCTTTTGAAGCTGCCATTTTCATATTTTCAGTAATTTTTGTAGCTCTAACATCTAATGCACCACGGAAGATTTGTGGGAAACCAAGAACATTGTTTACTTGATTTGGGAAGTCACTTCTACCAGTACCGATGATAAGATCCGGACGAGCCTCTTTTGCAACTGGTGGTTTAATCTCAGGATTTGGATTTGCACAAGCAAAGATAATTGGGCTTGTATCTGACATTGTTTTTACCATCTCAGGAGAGATTAAATCAGGACCAGAGAGACCAAGAATCATATCTGCACCTTTACAAGCATCTTCTAAAGTTCTATCTGGAGTATCAAAAGCAAAAAGTTTTTTATATTCATTCAAATCATCTCTACCACTATGAATAACACCTTTTGAATCAAGCATAGTAATGTTTTTAACACCTAACTCTTTATACATACTAGCACATGCAATTCCTGATGCACCAGCACCAATAACTACAACTTTAAGATCTTCAGCTTTTTTACCGCTCATCTCTAAAACATTGATAAGACCTGCTGTTGTAATTACCGCAGTACCATGTTGATCATCATGGAAAACTGGAACATTACAGATCTCTTTAAGACGTCTCTCAATCTCAAAACATCTTGGAGCAGAGATATCTTCTAAATTCACACCACCAAAACTATCAGCCATAGCAGCTACAATTTTAATAATCTCTTCAGTATCTTTAGTATTGAGTTCAATATCAACAGCATCTACATTCGCAAATGATTTAAAAAGAACCCCTTTTCCTTCCATTACAGGTTTCCCAGCTAAGTGACCGATATCACCAAGACCAAGAACTGCTGTACCATCACTAACAACTGCTACTAAATTTCCTTTATTTGTATAATCATACGCTTTATCAATATCTTTTTCAATTTCAAGACATGGATACGCTACACCTGGAGAGTATGCCATTGCCAACTCTTTTTCTGTATTACATGGCTTTGTTAAAAGCGTTCCTGTCTTTCCGTTTGTATCAAATTCGCTTTGGGCTACATGATACTCTAATGACTCTACTTCAAATGATTTTTCTGACATTTTATTTCCTTATATTAATTGCATAATAAAGATTATAGAATGAAATACTTAAACAACCTATTAATTCATGAAATTTTATTCAAAAAAAGAACACAATTGCCTTTTGTATTGTAATATATTCCCATTGAGTTTTTTCTTGAGACAAAAACACCACGCCCGTTAAACTTTCTTGAGTTTCTAAAAATCTGAGAGAGAATCTGTGTATCAAACCCTTCTCCCTCATCGCAAATTTTTGTTATGATATATTCACTAGAGAGTTCCTCTACTTTATAAACTTCAATAAAGATTTTTTTATCACATAAACGCTCTGCTTCACTGAGTTTTTCAAAATAGACATCATCTTCCAGATATCTGTGTTTTGTTTTAGAATCAATTCCAAGATTTCCGTGTTCATATGCATTCATAAAGAGTTCGCTAAAGACAACACCAGCTTTATATACACACTTCATATCAACATTAAAATCCTGCCAAAGTCTCTCATACCACTCTTCGGCTTTGCTAAGATCATCCAAAGAGGTACCAAAACTATTTTTACTTAAAAGTGTTTCTTCATTCATCTCTAAACTGTTTATAAAGATAAGAGTCAAATCATCTTCTTGATCTGCTATGCGATCAAGAAATTTTTCTTTAAATTCTTCACGAGTAAAAGATTCTCTAAAATCATTCTCTATATATTTTCCATATATTGATGAAGGTTCTTTTATTGAATTTTCAACAACTCCATCACTGTAAAATAAAAATTTTTCAATATTACTTATATCATATCTATTAATATTGTAAGATGTTTGCCACTTACTCATTGGAGTATTATTAGATTTTATTTTAATAATATCATCTTCTTTATTATGTAATAAAAAAGGAGGCATCGCAAACTTTGCATACTCTAAAACTGCATAATAACTGTCAAAACAGATATAATCTATTGCCAATACTTCATCATCCAATAAAACAGGTCTGATAAAATCCATAGATTCACGAATCAATATATCAAGACTGAAACTATCATGTTCAATCATTTTATCAACAAGATGATTAATAAAACTAGTAATAATAACGGTTGTAAAAGAGGCAGAGACACCTTTTCCCATCCCATCTACAAGAAGATAGAATGTTCTATGTTCATCTATTCGTCTCGCGCTGTAAGCATCTCCGCTTAATGTGTCAAGCGGTTTGTAAAGAAAATCGACCAGAGAAGTTTTCTTTGAATCTATCATCTGATAATAGAAGTCATTTCTTAAGATATTGAGCTCTTTTTCAAATGCAAGATTTGCTTGATATGAGGCATATGCCTCACTCTTCTCTAATACTTCCAGTCTATTCTCTGACATTATATTTTAAACTTACTCAACTCAGACTGCAGTGTATGTGCATCTTTTGTAAGGGAATCAACTGCACCTTCAACAGTAGTTCGCAACTCACTGTTTTTAGAAGCAACTTCCACAATCTCATCCATAGTAGCAATAAGTGTTTTTGTTTTTGTAGCGATAAAGACACTCTGATGCATAACATCTGTTGATTTATTTTTCGTAGTAACCAGATTCTCTTTTGTCTCATTAGATGAAAGAATCAACTCTTGGGCAGAATCTGCAATATCTGTCATACTGCGTGAAGTTCTATCTGTCTCTTCAGAGATTTCAACAACATTTTGCGTAATAAGATTAACATTTGCACTTATCTCAGAGAGTGATTTTTGTGTACGCTCTGCGAGTTTTCTTACCTCATCGGCAACAACGGCAAATCCACGTCCATGTTCTCCTGCACGCGCAGCTTCAATAGCAGCATTGAGTGCCAATAGATTTGTCTGGTCTGCAATATCTGAGATAATTGCGAGGACCTCTTTAATATTTTTAGCCTGTTCTGTAAGTGATGCTACTTTATTAACAAGTTCTTGCTGCTGCTGACTGCCATCTTCAATAGAAGCAACGACATTTTCAAGCTTAACAATAAAAGTATCTAAAACATTAAAAGTTGCATCTAAATCTTCAGCAACAATAACTGTGGATTCTTCAACAACATCAAGTTTTTCTCCTATCTCTGTGGCAAGGCTGTTAACCTCAGAGATTTTTATCTCCTCTGTTTGAGAGTTTTTCGCTAATGTATCAACAACTTCGTTGAGTCTATTACTCTCTCTTGTAGTTGCCGTTGCAACATCCTGAGCGCTATAAACACTCTCTTTAAAAGAGACTATCATAGTATGCAGAGCTCGTGAGATTTGTGAGATCTCATCATCACCTTCTACCACTACATTACAAGTTAAGTCAAGTTCATTGGATACACATTGAATTTTATTAAGAGAGCTCTCTACACTTTTGTTTACTCCTCTTGCGATTAAAAGAATAATAATAAATACGGCTATTGCAAAGATACTGTAACCCAAAAGCGTAATCAGTGTTGATGTTTTATATGCTGATTCTATTTTTGCCAACAGTTTATCATTTTCTTTTGCAAGTTTATCATCTACTTTTTTCAAGAGATTGATTTTTTTAGTAATTGTTTTAAACCAGACAACACCATCAACACCAAAACCACCTTCATTCGCTTTTGCAACAGCAATATTTCTCATATTATTAACATCTGTTACAACAGGTGAGTCCATTATTTTTTTATACATTAATATTGAATCTTGCGGTGCAATACTAATAAATGCATCCATATAAGCATTTTGTTCAGCCATCAAACGAATAAACTTTGCAAAAACACCTGGTGAGAATTTATCAGCAGCAAATGTCGCACTCATCACTGCTCTCTCAATTCCCGCACGCTCTTTTGATTTTAAAAAGTTTGTATAGGCACTAAGTGCTTTTACTAGTTCAGGAGTATCAGCAAGTTTTGCAGTTAAAGAGACAACATTTAAAATATTTTTATTAACACCCGTGTAGTAACCCACTTCATCTTTGACAGAAATTGTCAAACTATCTACGCGAGAACGAATAGAAGATATTTTATTCATACCATCTATTACCGCTGTAATACTCTTTTGCAACTCTTTGTTATAGTTTTGCAAATCTACTGTTTTTATATAAGCTTGTAATTTATTATATCTATCATCTGTTAAAACTCTTTGCTTTTTAAGAATTTCACCAAATTTTGCACCTTTTGAACCAAGAAAACCTGCGCTCGCTCCCCGCTCTTTTTGTGTCTCGTGTATCAGCAATGAAAGTTTTTGAGAGAGTATATTAAGCTCTTTTGCTTGTGTAATAACTGTACGCTTCTCTAATGCATCTGAAATTGTCAATGCAATAATGACTACTGCAAAAGAGACAACAATTGCCGTTATAAGCTTCAATTTGTTCTTTATTGTCATAATTTACGCCTTTCTTACTTTGAAAAGTCTTGTTAAATTCAAATCATCAAAAAGTTCTATCAAACTCTCATCTCCAACTTTAATAGTTATATCTATTCCCTCTTTTTGAACAAGTTTTGTCAAATATCCTATTAGTGAAGATGTTATTGATATAGAATCTTTTATATCTAATATAATCGCATGTTCCCTTGCTACAAGCGGTTCTAAGCTCTCTTTTATTTTTTGAGAATCGCTTACTGACTTTATATTTCCTGTAATTACCGCACAATTTGAATGAATTGAGATATTCATGTGCCCCCTTTTATATCTTCTTGTTTTATGATACCCAATTTAAACTTATTTAGGCAATAATTCCAACCACTCTTTCATCTTTTTTTCATATCCTATAGCTTTTAACTCTACAAATTTCATATATTCTGAGAGATATTGTTGTTTTACATATCCCCCGAATGCGTGAGGATTTTTATAGCCTTGATGATTCTGTCTTATCTCTTTAGGTATATCGGCGTTAAAACCATTTTTTAAAGCATCCAAAGCTTTGTTAATTGCCAAATAGGCTGAATTAGACTTTGGTGAAGCACAAAGATAGATAACTGCCTGGGCTAAAATTATCCGAGCTTCAGGGTAGCCTATCTGCTTTACACTTGTAAGTGCAGAGGTTGTTAGTGTCAAAGCCTGTGGATTGGCATTACCGACATCTTCACTTGCCAAAATTACAAGTCGCCTTGCTATAAACTCCGCACTCTCTCCACCATCAATTAATCTTGCCAAATAGTATATAGCTGCATCCCCGTCACTACCCCGAATTGATTTGATAAGTGCCGAAGTAAGGTCATAATGCACCCCCGCTTCACTACTTCCTACCTGTAAGGCATTTGGACGGAGAGATTTTAACAGTTCAAGTGTTACATGAGTGTTAATTGCCGTTGCAAACTCCAAAAGTTTCAACATTGCACGTCCATCACCGCCACTAGAAGCCACCAAATACTCTTTTGCATCATCATCCAGAGTCATTTCTGCCTTTTGTAGTGCTTTTTGCAAAAGCTTTTGTAAAGCTGCGTGAGATATGGCCTTGAGCTCAAAGAGCATAGAGCGCGAACGAATGGCAGAGGTCAATGAGTAGAAGGGATTTTCAGTAGAAGCACCAATGATTAAAACAGCGTTGTTCTCCATAACAGGAAGTAAAACCTCTTGTTGATTTTTGGAGAGACGATGAACCTCATCAATGAAAATAAGTGGTTTTTGCAGCGTATTTGCATACTCTTTAAATATCTTTCTCAAATCTTCAATTTTTAAAGAGGTTGCATTCATCTCATAAAAAGGCATATCAAGTGTTGTAGCAATTATACGTGCGAGTGAGGTTTTTCCGACTCCTGCCGGTCCATAAAAGAAGCTGTGTCCAAGAGCATTTTTTTCACACAATGTTCGCAAGGCAGAACCCTCTTGCGTGAGGTGCTCCTGCCCTACCATATCATCAAAAGATTGCGGTCTTAACAGATAGGTAAAATCCACACGCTACTCTTTGTCTTTAGAAACTCTGCTCTTCTCTTTGGCTTTGCGTTTCTCTTCTTTTAAAAACTTATGCAGAGCGGAGTATTCACTTCTTGTAAGATAACGGGTTTTTCCGGTAGGGAGGTTATTTAGCTCTATCTCTGCAAAGCTCAAACGCTTCAAATCAACCACTTCTGCTCCAAAGTGTGCAAAAAAGCGGCGAAGTTCTCTGTTTTTTCCTTCTGAGAGTGCCACTTTCAGCACAGAGTAGTTTGGCTGATTTTTTTGAATCTTATAACCTATAAAAGGTTTAAACTCCATAGATTTTATCTTGGAGTGTGAGTGTGCGCCTGCTGTTGCATCTTCAAGGTAAAGACCATTCAGCATTGCATCTTCCATATCGTGTGTCACTTCTCCACGAATTTTTATCTTGTAAATTCTCTCCAAATCTGACTCCATAAGAGCCGTTGCCACATGAGAGGCATCTGTCAAAAGAAGCAATCCTTCAGAAGCAAAGTCCAAACGACCTACTGGGATGAAGTGGCGAAAATCTCTATGGAGTGAGTCATAAATAGTGCGACGCCCTTTTGGGTCTGACTTCGTTACCAACTCGCCCTTTGGCTTGTTATAAACTATTACCGTATATTTTTCCTGTGGACTTACCTGTTTTCCGCTGATATAGACAATATCACGCCCCTCTTCTATCTGCGTAGCCGGATTCATCTCTATTTCACCATTTACTCGGACATAGCCATCTTGGATTGCACGATCAGCCTCTCTGCGTGAGTAGGTTGAGTAGTGTGCTATATATTTGTTTAATCTCATTGTTTATGAAATTCCTTTTTCTATAAGGGTATGAATATGAAGTACCCCTTGTATCTTTTTATTTTTATCTGTTACAACCAAAAGCTGTATCTTCTTCTCTTCTATCAAAACAAGTGCATCCGAAGCCAACATCTCCTCATCATCAATGCTTAACGGATTATTTGTAGCATATTTCAAGACATTATCTTCTAATGAAAAGCCATCACTCAAAAGCGCTCTACGAACATCACCGTCACTCATAAGTGCAACAAGTCTGCCCTCTTTGTCCGTAATAAGTGCTGTTCCGAGTCGTCCCTCGCTAATTGTGAGTATGGCATCTTTTACTTTGGCATCTTCAGCAATTAGCGGCAGATTCTCACTTTGCATCAGATTTTTCACTTTTACAAAGAGTTTTTTACCCAAAGCACCGCCCGGATGAAACGAGGCAAAATCAGACTTTTGAAAATCCCTCGCCTTCATCAAGCAGACTGCAAGTGCATCCCCAAGAGCAAGAGTAAGTGTTGTTGAGCTTGTCGGAGCAATATTTAAAGGGCACGCTTCCTTCTCTACAACAACAGGAATAAGCAGGTCACTGTAAGAACCAAGTGTAGAGTTACTGTTGCGTGTCATTCCGATAAGCGGCACATTAAAACGCTTAATATGCGGCAGTATAGAACTGAGTTCTTCACTCTCGCCCGAATAACTGATGGCTATGACCACATCATCTTTGCCTATCATTCCCAAGTCACCGTGGAGTGCTTCTGTCGGATGAAGAAAGAAGCTCGGTGTCCCAGTTGAGGCGAATGTTGCAGCCATCTTTGCACCGATAAGCCCACTCTTACCAACACCGCTGATAATAAGTTTGCCTTTACAGTTTAAAATCATCTCTACTGCTTTATCAAATTCATCAGTGATTTGTTTTGCAGCTTCTAAGAGCGTATTTGCTTCAATATTTAATGTCTCTTGTGCAATTGTTTTATAATTCATAGCCATATTATACCTTTTTTACTATCAAGAAGATATAATAAGCAAAAAAATAGGAGTCATCTATGAGAGATACCATCGGAGAGTACCTAGATACGATTGATACATTAAAACTCGAAAAACGAATACTTTGCCATAATACTTTAATATTGGGTGAAGAGGGTTCTGGAAAAACAAATCTAGCCTGTAAAATACGAAATTATGTCATTGACAATAATGTACCGACACTCTATATGGATTTTGCCAACTCTCATGAAGACGATGTAGAACTCCGCTACAAAGATGAACACTTTAACTATATAAAATTTGAAGAGAGTGAAGCATTTGACACTGCTTTTGCAAAATTGATGCATGACAAAAAACATATCTATATGGCAGTTGATCCTCAGTTTTTTGCGAAAAAGAGAGATGAACGCAGCCGACTCTCTCAAATCATCTCACAACAAGAACTTCTTGATAACTATTACTATTTCTTCCACGATATTGAAAATCTCAACGGTTTTTATACTCAGTTTGAAGATTTCTTACTCTATATGCTCTCTTTTGCAAATATTCAGAAGTACGGCTTTACATTTTTGGCACAACCACATGAGACATTTGAAAATCCTCACCTTAAACTGCTTTTTTCTTTCCTCTTTTTAGGAAAATGTTCCAATGCAAACTACTTCAATACGGCAATACTCAAAACATTGAAGAAAAACAAATTTCTCTACCAGTTTAGAACGGCATATCCGACACTTCTGTTTAATGAAATTGTCAGTTCTATGGTTCTTGTTGATGAGTATGTCCCTGAGCTCTAAAGATGCAAAAACTTTTTGAGGAGGTTGGCTCACTTGATGTGAGATGTTATGAGAAGTTTGAACTGAGTGAAGATATTTTGATGGAACACGCCGCTGAAGGAATGGCAGCATATATCCGTCAAAACTTCTCAAACGACTCTACACTCTGTATTGTAGTTGGCAGCGGAAATAACGGTGCTGACGGTATAGCTCTGGCACGACTGCTTCACGGTGACTTTCAAGTAACACTCCTTCATGCAAAAACTCCCAAATCTCCAATGGCACTCCTGCAGAAAAATCGTGCAGATGCCATCGGTGTTACTGTTGTTTCACAACTTCCATCTCACGCAGATATTATTGTTGAGGCTATTGTCGGTACCGGATTTAAAGGCTCTCTTAATGAGACGCTCACGCAACTCATTGTAGATATCAACAAGACAAATGCTTTTAAAATAGCCTGCGATATGCCGACTCCAGGATTTTTTGCAGATGTAACACTTACAATGGGCGCCCTTAAAAAAGCGCTCTTTTTAGATAAAAACAAAGATGCAGTAGGCAACATAGAAGTAATCAATCTTGGTATCTCACGCAATATCTATGAAAAAGAGTCCAACTGGCAGCTGCTTGATATGGACGACATAGAACTGCCACACCGTCTGTGTGAAGATAGTCATAAGGGAAGTTACGGACATCTTGCAGTAATAAGCGGAGAGAAGATTGGAGCATCGCTGCTGTGTGCCCAGGCAGCTCTTCGTTTTGGAAGCGGTCTTGTTTCACTTGTAGGCTTTGAAAAAGAACACGCTTTACATATTCCTCACGCACTTATGTATGCACACTCTCTTCCAGAAAACACAACAGCCATAGCAATAGGAATGGGTTTGGGTAGTGAATTTAGCGAGAATGAACTGTTGGAGTTTTTAGATAACGGACTTCCTCTAGTAGTTGATGCTGACCTTTTTCATATGCCTCTTCTTCTAAAGCTCCTTCAAAAAGAGCAAATTGTACTTACCCCACACCCAAGAGAGTTTGTTTCACTCCTTCGTCTGGTGCAACTAGCAGAGATTACGGTAGAGGAGCTTCAAGCAGACCGATTTAAGTATGTAGAGCTATTTTGTAATGCCTTTACTCATGCGACACTACTGCTTAAAGGTGCCAATGTCATCATTGGTCAAAAAGATACTTTTTATATCAATCCTCACGGAAGTGCGAAACTGGCTAAAGGCGGAAGCGGTGATGTTTTAAGTGGTCTTATAGCCGCCCTTTTAGCACAGGGCTACACCCCTTTAAAAGCTGCCCTCAATGGCTCTTTAACACATACTTTTTTAGCCAAAAACTACTCAGGAGCTGATTTTTCACTTACACCGGATGATTTAATAGCAGGGATTGGAAAGTTATAAGAAATCTTATGCTATAAATCGTACAATAGATACAAATAACGCTTATGAAGTTACTCCCTATGAGGACAAATCCTCCCTTTGGTCTGAGCCTCACAGGGAGCAACTTCAACGCTTTCGTAATATCACAAACAAAAAGTTATAAAAAGAGATAAAACTTTAAAAAGGAAACGCTACAATGAATAACAAACTAAAAATCGGAAAATATGAACTAGGAAGCCGCCTTATCGTCGGAAGTGGTAAATATGACTCATTTGAGATGACAAAAGAGGCTACACTTGCATCGGGAAGCGAGTTGATTACTGTTGCTGTTCGCCGACTCAATATTACAGATCCGGATAAAGAGAATCTTCGTGATACTTTTGCAGGTACAAATGTAAAATTCTTACCGAACTCTGCAGGATGTGTAACGGCTGAAGAGGCTATTACAACATTTAGACTCACACGTGAGGCAACGGGAATTGACCTTATCAAGCTTGAAGTTATCGGTGATACGCAAAAAACACTCTATCCTGATGTTTTAGAGACTATCAAAGCGTGTGAAGTGCTTCACAAAGATGGTTTTACTATTATGGCATATACTTCAGATGACCCGATTATGGCAAAAAGACTTGAAGATGCAGGTGCTCACGCAGTTATGCCTCTTGCTGCTCCTATTGGAAGCGGTCTGGGGGTACAGAACCCTTACAATGTTGTCTTCGTTCGTGAAGCGGTAAGTGTTCCGGTAATCGTTGATGCGGGTATTGGCTGTGCAAGTGATGCAGCGTATGCTATGGAGCTTGGGGCTGAAGGTGTTTTAACAAACACAGCAATCGCTCAGTCATCTGACCCTATCGCGATGGCTCAGGCTATGAAACACGCTGTTATTGCAGGACGTATGAGCTATCTTGCAGGGCGTATTCCTAAGAAACCATACGCTACGGCTTCAAGCCCGGTTGACGGACTGATTCAGTTCTAGTTTGACCTCGCCAATGCGGCGAAGTCAATCTCCTCTTTTTGATTCTCCTGCACTCTTTTTTTATCCTCTTCATAACTTCCGCTTGAGAAGATATACTCATGTTTGCCTTTGTTTAAAATACACCCTTTTATACCGGGGGAACAGGCTACATTTAACAATTTACAATGCCCTTTAAAATCGTGTTGGCACGTCCAACCCACAGAAGACTCCTATTTTAAATTTTCAAACTTATCGGAGAGATGTGTCATCAACAGAAGCTGCCCCATTCCTTCAAAAAACTTCTCTATACCCATCTCTTTAGCTTGAAGTGCTTTTTTCAAAGCAGAGTAAAAAACAAGCTGAGACTCTTGGGAAGCCTGCATATAGCTCTCTATAATAGAATCAAGAGTAAGACTCATCAGCTCTCCATTTACTTCAAAATCAATAGATGAAGCGGAATTTATACCCTCTTGTTTTAGAAGTTCTCTACACTCTTTTGCTATATCCATCTATATAACTCCCATAAGTGAGAGCATTACAACAAACATTGCAATCGGGGTGATGTAACGGAGTGAAAAGTACCAAGCCCCGTATGCCCATCCAAGCTGTGGTTTCATAACACGCTCTACTTCACTTTGAGGCACAACATAACCGACAAAAACAGCCATTATCAGACCACCAATAGGGAGCATAATAGCCGCTGTAACATAATCTACCCAGTCAAAGAAATTTTTACCACCCCAGGTGAGCATCTCTTTTGCACCATCTATATTTGAGAGAATCGCAAAAATACCAAAGAACCAGAAAAAAAGACCCATAGAGAGTGAAGCTTTTAGTCTGCTCCACCCAAATCTGTCTATAAAGTACTGGACCATCGGCTCAACCAAAGAGACCGAAGATGTAAGTCCCGCAAAGGCAAGTGCTATAAAAAAGAGTACGGCAAATATATTTCCTATAATGCCCATCTCATAAAACGCAGCCGGTAGAGAGATAAAGACAAGCCCAGGACCTTTTGCAGGACCTGAACCATACTGATAGAGAAAAGTAAAAAGCATCAATCCTGCGACTATAGCTATTAGTGTATCTAAAAAGACGACCCAAAAAGCACTCTTTACAAGATTTGCTCCTTTTTCAAGTGAAGCCGCATAAGTCATAATAGCACCCATACCAAGACTCAAAGTAAAAAATGCGTGCCCCACAGCTACTACAAAGGCCTCTGAAGTTACCTTTGACCAGTCAGGATAAAACATAAAGCTTAAAGCTTTTGAAAAGCCTCCCAGTGTCGTAGCATAAGCAAACATCCCTGCCAAAATAATCATCAATGCAGGCATCAAGTAGAAGTTAAGCTTCTCTATCCCTCCTTTGATTCCTTTATGAACAACATAAGTAACAAACATAAATGAAATAGTATGATAAAACAATTGTGTCCAAAATCCAGAGTGCAACATTGTAGTAAATGTACTTTCTGCTTCATGTACAGAAGATGGAAGATATGTTAAAGAAGTAACTATATAGTTAAATATCCATCCAATTACAACAGAATAAAAAATCATTATAAAAAGTCCCGCAAGTGCTTGAAAACCACCATATTTCCAGAGATGTTTGTTTTTTGGAGCCAAATCTTCAAAAGAGCTTACCGTATCTCGACGCCCAAGATACCCTATAAGCATCTCTGCAATCATTATAGAAAATCCAATAAGCAAAACCGTTATAAGGTAGATAAGTACAAATGCACCGCCACCATACTCACCAGTAATATATGGAAACTTCCAAATATTTCCAAGTCCTACAGCCGAACCTGCTGCTGCTAAAATAAATCCCAATCTACTAAATCTTGCTATTTTCATACGACACTTTCTCGTTAATTTCAGCTAATTATACTAAAAATTGCATATTTTTTAAAGAAATTGCAAAATACTATTGACAAATGCAAAGTTATTTACTATAATTTCGCCTCATTAATCAGCATAACCGCTTGTTTAATGTGTAGGTCGGGGTGTAGCTCAGTATGGTTAGAGTACTTGGTTTGGGACCAAGGGGCCGAAGGTTCGAGTCCTTTCACCCCGACCATTTTTTTTCAAATCACAACTTTATATTAAAAAATCAGTTTTACATGGTGGGATTAGCTCAGTTGGTTAGAGCACTAGTTTGTGGCACTGGGGGCCGCGAGTTCGAATCTCGTATCCCACCCCATGATTTTAAATATAAACAAAAATATAACAATTATTGACGCGTCCGTGGCTCAACTGGATAGAGTTTCGGATTTCGGCTCCGAGGGTTATAGGTTCGAATCCTATCGGGCGTACCACTTTGATTTGAATGCACTAAAGCAATTTGACTTAGATTGTTCAACAATAAAATGAGCGTCCTTAGCTCAGCTGGATAGAGCAACGCCCTTCTAAGGCGTAGGTCAAAGGTTCGAATCCTTTAGGGCGTACCACTTAATACTGTTTGTCAGAAGTGACACTAAACACTTAACCACGCGGACGTGGTGAAATTGGTAGACACGCCAGACTTAGGATCTGGTGCCGCAAGGTGTGAAGGTTCAAGTCCTTTCGTCCGCACCACTCAACGAAATAAAAATCAAAACAACTTCATAAGACAACTTAGATTGATGGAATGAAAATATAGATTTTAGAAATCTACATCTTCACTAAAGAGCACTCCCATCCATCATACGAACCTTCACAAGATTCACTTATATCTATGATTTTCATTGTCAGCTCATCAATGTTGTAATAAAATGGTATATCTTTACGATAGAACTGCAGACCGTACATTGTCTCACCATTAAATGGCACCTCCATCTCATTCTGCTTTATGAAGCCTTCAGCCTCTATGAGCTCTATAAACTTTTTACGATTCTCATCACTTTTAAAGTATGTTTTATGCTCAATGGCACGCTCTAAATGTAGATTATCTCCCTGCTCTTTTAAATTATCGCAGGCGTGATGATTAGCGATAATCTGCCACTCTTTTATAGTTGGGAAAAGTAGCTTTTGATAAACTTCCCACTCCATATCTTGACGCGAGCCATACTCATACTCATAGTCAAAATGTTTCATCGCTTCACTAACAGTATTACTCCACTCAAAATCAAGCTTTAATGCATAGATGAATGTTACTTCGCCATTAGAGATAATTCGTCCAATATACTTTCCGCTTCGCCATCTGAGTGACTCCATCTCCAATCTATCTTCGACAAAACCAACATCATCACTCTCTTGCTCTCCTGCAAGTCCATCCTCTTTTGGATTTTTTAATTTTATCTTGACAAAACCAACATACATATACTCATAGTTTGGTAGGCTATCTGCCACACCTGCATTAAATGCAACCATTGCCTTATGCCCTTCTATAGGCTTTATATAACTTTCCCAGTACTCTTGCATAGTTTAATTTCCTTAAAATTTATATTATTTTTATTCCATCTCTAGTGACATTAAAAACATATCTTCACCATCTATCACCTCAACATCTGTTGAACCACATAATTGACAGCAGTAGTGAATCTTTTCAAGTTCACTCTCTTTTTTACAACTGTTACATTCTATTTTCAAGGGCTGAATATTCATCACGAACTCTGCTCCATCACAAATAGTTTTCTCTTTAAATGTATTAAAGGCTATCTCTAAAAGATGCGCCTCTATTCCACTCATAACACCAATTTTGACAACAATCTTTGTAACTTTTTGAGCTCCATTTTGAGCTGCAACATCTTCTATCTGTTCTAATAAAGCTTGAACAACACTATATTCATGCATAGTAATCCTAAAGTGAATAATTATTCACTTATTATAGCTAAAAATTTTGATACACTTTTTAAACTACAGTAACTCTACTATATCTGATTCTATTGCACTTGGTTTTGTCATTGGCGCATAGCGTTTTACAACCTCTCCCTCTCTATTAACTAAGAACTTTGTAAAATTCCACTTTATACTATCTCCAAAAAATCCACCAGCCTCTTTTTTCAGATAGGCAAAGAGTGGATGTGCATCTGCTCCATTTACCTCTATTTTACCAAAGAGTTCAAACTTTACCCCATAGTTTAAAGAGCAAAAACTCTTTATCTCTTCACTTCCTCCCGGCTCTTGTGATGAGAACTGATTACAGGGAAAGGCCAATATACTAAGCCCTTTTGAAGCATACTTCTCATGCAGCTCTTCTAACTCTGCATACTGTGGTGTAAAACCACATCTACTCGCTACATTAACAATTAAAAGTACTTTGCCTCTATACTTTTGAAGTGTAAACCTCTCCTGCTCTATATTTTCTACCTCTATATCATAAATGGACATCTATCTCCTTTCTCCACAGCTCTAAAAACTTCTCTCGCTCCAATATCTCTGCACCTAAACGCTTTTTATACTCCATATATGGATGCCCAAGATTCCAAAAGGCAAAGCCCTCTTTTTGAAGATGTTGTGCTAAAAGTACCAGTTGCAGACTACCATAGTTTTTATACGCCTTCTCTCGTGAGCTAAAACCGCTGAGACTGGTATAGGTTCTACCTATAACATACCCAACTTCACCGGCTATCAACTCGCCACTCTCTTTTGAACTCAACTCTACACTCATCACAGAAAAGTTTTCATACGCCCCTCTTTTTAAGCGCTCTAGTAATACTCTATACTCTCCCTTGAGCCAGTTATACTTATGAAAATACTCCAAAGCATCTAAAACCTCATCAAAACGGTTATTAAAAGAGAGTATATAGTCATCTTTTTGCAGAAGTTTTTTTACTTTTTGTGAAATATGGAGCTTTTCAAAGAAGAGAACGGCATAGGCAAACTGTATTTCAGGAAGTAAAACCAAGCCTTCAAGAGTATCGTAACTCGTTGCAATAAAGCCACGTTTTGCAAGCTCAATATAGAGCTCCTCACTCCATTCATCACTCCAATAGTAGTTATTTTTCATATTTTTATAGATATACTCAAAGAGATAGTTCTCATCCCTTAATAACTCAGGTGTGATTTTATAAATCTCTTGCATCCACCACTATCCAGTTTGTTATTTTTGCTGTTGCATAGATCTCTCCTGCTGCATCTTTTACAACCACATCAAAAATAAGCCGTCGTTTCTTCTGCTCAAAGAGCGTTGCTGTGATATAAAGCGTCTTCACATCCATTGTAATAGCTTTAATAAGTTTTGAGTCAATATTTCGCGTCATATTCAAAGGTGCTACAAGCATACTGAGTGAGCCTATGGCATTATCCATAGCCGCTACTATCATACCACCCTGCATCGTCCCAAAAGGGTTTAAAAAGGTCTCTAAAACAGGCATCTTAATCGTCAAAGAGGCATCTGCCTCATCATAAGCAATAATCTCAGCCTGCATAATGCTAAAACTCGGTGCCGGCATTCTATACTCTTTAAAAGAGTCACCCAGTTTCTCTTCATATATCTTTTTAATATCTTGCATATTCTACTCCTTTTTATACTTCAGACGCTTCGGTGTCTCACGTGGGCATATCTTATAGACAAACTCATATCTTAATGTATGAAAAATACTCTTCTCATCCCAAAATTCAGGGTGCATAACAGCTATCTCTGCCTCTCTCTTTGCCTCTATAGTTTCTCTATTTGCTTCTAAGTAATCCTCTTTATCCCACAAAAAGTCCTCATAAACATCTTCATCGGCTAGTAGTTCTTGAGAGAAGCTTTTTAATTTATCTCTGTAGCTTGCCTGAGCAAAAAGCTTATCTACCATTTTTATCTCTTTTGCTCTGTTTGCACCTATCGGCAGACACTCTTCCAGCAGTTCATTTGCTCTTTGTTCTCCTACTCTTTTTGATAGGCTGTAAGTATGGTACTCACTTCCACTCAGCCCTAAAGTTTTATAATGAGGATTTAACACAACTCCCTCACGCGCTACAACGTAGTCACAAGCAAGTGCCAAAAATACCCCACCAGCACCTGCATTTTTTTCTAATGAAGCTACAGTTATGACATCATCTGCAAAGAGCACACTTTTGACTAAATCATTCATAGCATTAATATTACTCCATCCATCTTCACCGTTTTTCTTGCTATCTTCTAAAATATTAAGATGAATACCATTACTAAAAAAGTCAGCTCCACCCATAAGTACAAGCACTTTAACCTGCTCTTTGATATACTCAAAGGCATATTTAAGCTTCATACACTTGTCACTACTAAAAGCACCGTTATGAAAGTTAAAGTGCAGGTAGGCAACTTCATCTTCTATCTCACAGCTTATCTCATAAAATGTCTTATAGCTCTTATCAAAAATGAGTGGAAGTCGCTCCTCTTTTACTCCTTTGAGACGCTCTTTGAGCACATAGGTAGCTGGAAGTTTAAATTTGCCAACTTCTTTTAAATGTGTTATCCAAATCGCTCCATCAACAGTTGCAAGACATATCGCCCCATCTCGTTTTGCGAGTATCTCTTTTGGCTTCTCTCCTCGCAACTTATCCTCTTCCCACGCACCATAAAGGTAACACGTAATGCCGAGTATCTCATCAAGTACACCAGGCAGGGAATCACTCATATATATCTTTTTGAGTACCTCTTTTGTAGTGTCTTTTTGCCAGTTAATCTCTCTATCTTTTTGCGTGAGCTGTTTATGAAGCGGTGTGGGGAGTTGTGGCGTGGAAGTGAAGTTCTTATCAGAGATATTATACAACAGCTCTTTAAGGGCTTGCAAAGAGGCGACATTTACCTCATTTCTATAGAGTGATGCCTTATAAGTTTTACGCATAGCAAAATTAACCTCGGCATAGATATCGCCCCCATCAAAATCATCATTGGCACGCAGATAGACCACACCCCACTCACTTTTTTCTTCAGCGATGGCATTATCAAGTGAATATGCTCCCTTATCCCCGCGGATACCAGGATGGAGTATAAAAGTCGGATAGTTATTATAAATCTCAGAAGGAACAAATTTCTTTAAAAAGGGGCAGAGAATTATCTCAGGCTCAAAAGCTTCTATCTTCTCTATCATCTGTTTGTTATGAATGGCATACACCACATCAACACCATGCCCCTGCTCTTTTAGGTAGGTGTAGGCTAGTTGAGAGGTAGAGTTAAAGGTGGTGATGAGTAGGCTTATCTTCATAAATCTCTTTTATGCAAAGTTTTTAATGATTATAGAAAAAAGATTGTTTTATTTGGATAAAACACCTCTATAAACTTCCACTTTCTCATCAAACTTCATAGCTCTGTAAGCTGGACTTGAACTTGGGAGGTAGTGTGTAGGTATATCTAGGTGTGAAAAGTTTTTATCGTAGAGTTTTTGGGAGGTTTTTCCTGTAAAGCAGACTTTTTTGATTGTAGGGTGCTCTTTTAAAAAGCCCTCTATATTATTGACTTGTATATTTTTAAGATTACTATCTAGGGAGTTTTCACGCTCACAGCTTTGTACCATATCCCACAGAGCTATTTTATGCTTAGTTAAAAAGTCGCTCTTCTCTTCAATGCTTTTTGGTGTTGCTTCATCATAAACAGCGGCTAAAATCTTCCAAAACTGGTTTTGTGGGTGGGCGTAGTAGAAGTTGTCTTCAAAAGATTTTATACTTGGAAAGCTTCCAAGAATCAACACCTCTGCCCCATCAGGAACAAAGGCATCAAAAGGGTGTTCAAAACTCTTATGCACCGGTGTACTCTTTAATATGCTCTAAGCGTGCTTCAATAGGCGGATGTGAAGCAAAGAAGCTTCCTAAAAATCCGACAATTCCAAATGCTTTGTAGTCATCATTAAGAGCGAGTTGCTCACGCGGAATCTGTCCGAGTTTTGCTAATGCATAGTAGATACCCTGCGCACCACTTAAATCGACTGCTCCCTCATCAGCTTTATACTCTCTGTGGCGTGAGTACCACATTAAAATTGCTGTTGCAAAGAGGCTAAATACCATCTCCAAAGCCATACTTATCATAAAATACATCCCTTGATTTGTATTGCCTTCTCTATCACGAGCAATCATTGAAGCAAGTATGCGTGAGATGAAAATAACAAAGGTATTAAGTACCCCTTGCATCAAGGTCATTGTCACCATATCGCCATTTTTAACGTGGCTTATCTCATGCGCTAAAACTCCCTCTATCTCCTCACGCTCCATCATCTCCAAAAGTCCCGTACTGACAGCTACAAGTGAATTGTTCTTATCCCATCCTGTTGCAAAAGCATTGGGAGCAGCTTGAAAAACTCCCACTTCTGGCATTCCGATGTCAGCCTCACGTGCGAGTTTTTCTATAGTACTGAGTAGCCAGCGTTCTGTTTCGTTACGTGGTGTCTTAATAATCTCTACACCCATAGAGCGTTTTGCCATCCATTTTGAAAGAAAAAGAGAGATAAAACTCCCTCCAAAACCAAAAAGTGCAGCCATCATAAAGAGCCCGCTCATAGATTGCTGGTCTATGTAGATACCAAAAAAGTTACTGAGTATAAAGAGTGCTACATAGAGTGAAGCCATAACAGCTAAGTTCATAATTATTAACATTATTAAAGCCATAACTATCCTTTTATAAATATTTTTTATTTAATTGTAGCATAAAAAGTAAAAATGGATTTGCTACTTTTGTAGCGTTTGGGAGGAGAGAAAAGGCTCCTCTAGCAGATACGAGGCAGTAGCTCTCCAGTTGGTGTATCTAAAAAGCGTTTTGTGCCGTGTGCACTTAAGAGGATAACTTTGCCTACATACGCATCACTGACTGCAGCTATCTTACAAGCATTGTGAGAGTTTTCAAAGTTATGAAGTACTTCAAGTGCTTTTGCTTCATCCTCTTTTTTGACAGCCAAAACAAATGTACCCTCATTTGCCAAATTGACCGCTTCAAAGCCTAACATTTCACAGATACCATACACTTCCTCTGAAACTGGGATAGCATCCTCTTGCACCTCTATACAGATATTTGACTGTTTTGCCCACTCATTAAGCACTGCACTCACTCCACCACGTGTTGCATCACGCAAGGCTGTTATTGCCACACCTGCATCAATAAGAGCTTGCACCTGATGCGTGAGCGATGCGCAGTCACTCTTTAAGTCACTTGAGAGCTCTATCCCCTCACGTGCAGCAAAGATAGTCGCACCGTGACAACCAATATCACGTGAAACCAGTATTACATCATCTTGACTAATATTATTGGAACTTATCCCCTCTTTTTGGATATGCCCTATTCCCGTTGTATTGATAAATATCTTATCGACACTTCCACGCGGAACAACTTTCGTATCACCACTTACTACAATAGCACCATTATTTGCAAGCTCTTTTTTCATAGAACGAACTATCTTTTCAAGATCGCGTGTTGCAAACCCCTCTTCTATGATAACACTACACGTAAGATACTTTGGTGTAGCTCCCATCATAGCCAAATCATTACAGGTACCACAAATAGCAAGTTTTCCAATGTCTGCACCAGGGAAAAAGAGCGGACTTACTGTAAAGCTGTCAGTTGAGAAAGCAAGTTTTCCATCTTCAATAACTGCAGCATCTTCACTCTTTGCAAGTATCTCATTTTCAAATGCCTTATAAAAGACTTTTGAGATAAGTTCGTTGTTCTCTTCTCCACCATTTCCCATTGCTAAAGTTATTTGTTTGTTCATTTTAATAAATTCCCATATTTATAATACGCTGCACACGCACCTTCACTACTTACCATACAACTTCCCATCGGTGTGTTTGGCTTACACGCAGTTCCAAAGATAGTACACTCATTTGGTTTTGCCATACCTCGCAGTATATCCCCGCAAATACAGAGTTTATGGTCCTCTATCTCCTCACGCGGGAGTATATCTGCATAGATCTTCTCAGCATCTATGTCGGCAAACTGCAGACGAAGCTTGTAGCCGCTCTCTGGTACATTTCCAAGTCCACGCCACTTAAAGAGATCAGTCTTTTCAAAGTAGTTTTCAATGAGTGCCTGAGCTTTGAGATTACCATCATAACTTACCGAACGTTTATACTCAATTTCTAACTCACATCTTTCTTCATTAAACTGACGCACTATCATCAAGATAGCTTCCATTACATCCACCGGCTCAAATCCAGCTACTACAACAGGACGTCCATACTCACGAGGGAACTTCTCATAGATTTTACTTCCTGTTATCACACTCACATGACTTGGTCCTAAAAACGCATCTATTCGGTTATTGTAGCTATCTACATGTTCATCACGGCTATCTATAAGCTCTACCATCACTTCAGGAACTGTCACATGGTTGATATGAAAGAAAATATTTTTAATACCACGTTTGAGTACGATATCTACCAATGAAGCTGTCATAGGTGTTGTTGTCTCAAAACCTATGGCAAAAAAGATCACTTTTTTATCTGGATTTTCCTGTGCGATTTTTAGCGTATCTAGTGGAGAGTACACAAAGCGAACATCAGCACCCTTAGCCCGTGCATCTTGCAAACTTCCACGACTTCCTGGTACTTTTATCATATCTCCAAGTGTAACTAAGATAACATCCTCTTGCATAGCAAGTATGTAGGCGTGATCTATACGCTCTTTTGGCATAATGCACACAGGACATCCAGGTCCATGAATAAAGTTAATGTTATCTGGTAGCAGTTGTGGCAGTCCAAACTTCATAATAGAGTGCGTATGCCCTCCACACACTTCCATAATGTTAATAGGATGAGGGAGTTTTTTTGCCTCTTCATCTATAAGTTTGGCAAAACCCTGTATCACTTCAGGATTACGAAAGCCATCATAGAGATCTTTGAGTTTAAGCTCAGCCATTATGCACCTCTGTTGGGGCAGTTATCATCTTCTTCTATAACCCTCTGCCTCTCTTGTTCATCCATAAGCTCTAAAATTTCATTGTAAACACGCAACGATTCTAAGGCATCGGCTTCATCAATCTTGTTCATAATAAAACCAATATGAAGCAGTACATAGTCGCCAATTTTCACATCACCCTCTTCCATCAGCTCTAACCCTGCTTCACGCTTTACGCCCATCGTATCTACGATAGCTACATTTCTCTCTTTGTCAATCTCTACAACTTTGCTTGGTATTGAAAGGCACATCTACTCTAGCTCCTCATCTTTCTTTTAAACTCTATCCACTCTATGACACGTTTGATGGAATCTTCATCTTTAACACTTACTTCTAAAATATCTACACCCGGTTTTATCTTGCGTGCTTCATTTTTTTCATGCTCTAAGTCATACTCAAAATGCTCTATTAAATCCATCTTTGTAATGAGAATCAAATCTGCCTGACGAAACATAACAGGGTACTTCTCTATCTTGTCACTCCCCTCTGGAACAGAAACAAGCACAATGTTTAAGTGTGCTCCTACATCATAAGAAGCAGGACACACTAAGTTACCAACATTTTCTATAAAACACACATCTATCTCATCAAGTGGCATATCATGCAGCCCTTTGTGCACCATAAACGCATCCAAGTGACACGCTGAACCTGTTTGAATCTGATAAGCAGGAATCCCCTTAGACTTGATACGGTCTGCATCACGGCTTGTCTCTAAGTCTCCCTCAATAACACCAAAATGAAACTCAGCCATATCTGCCATCTTCTCTAAAAGTGTTGTTTTTCCACTTCCAGGGCTGCTCATAAGGTTAATGCTCAGCACACCATGCTTATCAAAGTGTGCACGGTTATGGGAAGCTTCGTGGTTGTTTTTATCAAGTATCTTTGTGATGACACTTATCGTCTTTGCATCATTGAGCTGTGGGTTATGGTGAAGTGTCTCATGTGCTGCTTGATGTTCGTGAGAGTGGTCATGTGTATGAGAATGACCATGTTCATGGTCGTGATGATGATGGTGATGCCCATCCCCTAAAGTTGTTCCTGTTATACTGCATCCGCAATCTGCACACATAATCTATTATCCTTTAATTTATTTCATAAATTTAAGGGAACCTTTTTATGCCCCTTAAGTACGGAATTGGGAATAATCCCACTTCCTACGTTAACACTAGGTTTCCTTCGGCAGGAAACCCTCGCCACATTGTGGCTCTTAATTTCTCTACTATTTAAAAAAAATGAATAGTTATTCAATAATGCACAATTTTATCGAAAGTTTGTAAGAGAAAGCTAAAAGTAAAAATTTCTTCTATATTTTTCGGACTAAGAGAAGCCTCTTAAAAATGTTTATGATAATGCGAATGGGAAAACTCTTTGTGTCTGTGTCTGTGTTTATGGATAAGATTTGCTTGGATGAGTGTTTCTAAATCTTCATAGAGTTTCTCTATACAGCCATCATATATCTTGGTATGTCTCTCATCTATTACTACAGCACGTTCACTTACCTCATAGGCTAAAGAGAGGTCGTGTGTTGCTACTACCAAAGTTGTCTCCAACTCCAGCAACAGGTCTATAAGCCAACCTGTTGTTTTTGGATCCATCGCGGCTGTTGGTTCATCGAGTAACAGAAGTTCTGGCTCATAGACTAAGATGGCTGCGAGTATCACTTTTTGTTTCTCTCCACCACTTAAATAGAGTGGATTTTTATCTAAAAGATTCTCAATACCAAACTTCGTAGCAATCGTCTTTACTCTTTGTTCTACATCATCAAAACCAAACTCTTTGAGACTAAAAGCTATCTCATCAAAAACCGTAGGGTTAAATATCATACTCTCAGGGTTTTGAAAGAGTATCCCTACACGTTTTCTAAAGGCTTTATTGGTACTCTTTTTTGTAACCTTGCTTCCATCAAAGCTATAACTCCCCTCCTGCGTGAAGTAAAGCGCTGCCATAATTTTAAGCAGGGTTGATTTTCCACTTCCATTACTACCCAAAAGTACCACTTTTTCACCCTTGTGCATCTGCATTGAGAGTTTATTTAGTGCCATATGCCCATCATAAGAGTATGAAATATTCTCTAGTCTAATCAAAAAATCCCCTCGCTTTCATCGCCATTGTACGCTCTTTTGAGTCACGAAGAGCTTTGAGCAAGAAAAACTCAAAGACTCTGCTAACAAACCCCTTCTCTTGCTCACGCAAACTTCTTACAACTCTTGCTTTGTATGCCAAACGAAAATCTTCAAATGTCTTTTTATACGAAATAATCTGTGAGAGTGCAATGCTTAGTAAAAAGCTCAGCTCTTTTGAGAAGCTAAAAAACTCTATCATATCAACTTTTGAGAAGAAGTAAAAGACAAAGTAGGTCAAAAGATAGACTTTAAGGTTAATGTAAAGCAGATACTCCCAGGCAGAAAAGCCCTTGAACATACTCATTATGAGATACCCAATAGAAATACTTAAGTTAAACCAGACAACAGATTGTAGTACTCGCTTATTGAGTTTCAAAAACTCTTTGTATGAAACAATCCACAAAGGAACTAAAAAAAGAAGCACATAGCTGCTCTGTTTTATAAAGAGCATACCAAAAAGTGCCCCAAAGAAAAAGAGCCTAGTGAGATTTTTCATTTTTTACAACTTTGAGTAAAATATAGTAGATTCCAAAGAGCAAAATCACACCAAGAAGTGCCGAGAGATAATAGCTTGAAGTCTCACCCATACCATGAAGTGCATAATCAGGTATGGGCGCATCAACACCTTGAGCCTCTGCTATACCTTTGGGAATAAACCCCAGTAACTCTTTGTAGTGCTCATTCTCCCATTCACCCCACGCAGCATAAGGGCTTAAAAGCCCAAGTGGTACCAAAACAAATAAAATTGCTACTATTATATAGAGTCTTTTTTTCATACCAAAGCCTCTTTTTTATTGTGTAAAAATCTATACACAAGTGCCGTAAAAATCCCCTCAACTACACCAAAAAAGAGTGCGTGAGAGCCAACAAGTGCTACAAATGTTGTTTGCAGATCAAAAGGAAAATATAAAGGTTTTCCACCTTCAGACCAAAAAAGTGGCTGTATCCCCAAAAAGAGCGCAATAGCTGCTGAAGATGCTACCATCCCCATCCAACCTGCTACAAATGGAGCAAATGTATACTTTTTCAAAGCTACAAAGGTGTAGTAGCCTACAAATGAGCCGACAAACCCCATAGAAAGAGCATTGACCCCAAAAGTTGAGATACCCCCATCTCCAAAGACGATAGCCTGAATAAGCAGTACCAATGAAAGAGCAATAGAGGCTATCCACGGGTTAAAAAGTATGGCAATGAGTACAGCACCCACTGCGTGTCCACTTGTTCCACCGGGGATGGGAATATTAAACATCATCACAATAAAACTCAAAGCACTCAACGCACCAATGAGTGGGAGTGTCTCTTCGTTAAGCTGCTCTTTTAATTTTTTAAAGCCTATCATCCATAAAGGGAAAGTAATGGCATAACTTGCAATAACTGTTGCTGGAGAGAGATAACCGTCTGGAATATGCAAAAGTTTGCTCCTTAAATAACAAAAAATAATGAATGTTTATTCAGTTTTAAAAGATTTTATAGTAAATTGCGTAAGAGAAAGATAAAAAATAGTGTTTCTTATATATTTTTTGGACTAAAAAAGGGGTTTGCGTGTTGTGGCTGGAGGAGTGTTTGTACTGTGGAGGGTTTGTCTATCATCTTAATGACGGTAGAATAAAATGTTCTGCGTGTTTAAAAAAAATATCTAAAAACAAAATCAATAAAACCATCACCCTAATCGATGCATTCATTACAAATGAAACAGCACATGCAACAGCAAAACGCTTAGCACTCTCCTATGCTTCTGTACAAAAACAGTTTCATATATTTCGTGCTCTTTGTGGTGTTATTTGTGAAGATGAGTATGAGCAGATACGTCACCTTTCATGTGAATTTGAGGAATATTTTTATCTTGAAGAGAGTAAAAAAGCTCAAAAAGAAGCGATTTTTGATGCACATAATTTTTTAACATTTGACTATCAAGGACATATTTACACCCTTTTACTCCCCTCTTTACAAAAATATAAACAAAAATTTTTAGATGATAATGTTGAAGATGCTTATATACAAACTTTTAAAAAATTTAAACGAGAAAGTAAACTTATCAAACTGCAACATTCTCAAAAAAACATTATTAACTTTTGGCAATATTTTGAAAACCATATCTGCATCTATAAAGGGGTAGAACACACACAATTTGCCTACTTTTTAAAAGAGTTTGAATTTAAATATAACCATACCAAAAATCAGGCAAAAGAGCTACTTATAAAGGAATATTTTACATCATGAAAAAATTAGCAATTTTAGGCGTTGGCAACATCTTGGAAAAAGATGATGGAGTAGCTGTTTACGCTACAAAATATCTTGAAGAGAACTACACATTTGTTCCTTATATAGATATTATCAATGGTGGTGTTGAGGGGATCAACCTTTTAAACCTGTTTATGGAATACGAATATATATTAATCCTCGATGCCATTGAGATAGATGACAAACCAGGAAGTATCTACCATATACCATCAGACAAACTTACTGGATATGGTCTTAATTCTGGTGGAGCCCATGAGATAGGTGTTTTACAATGTTTTGATATTTTAGAGCTTATGGGAAAAGAGTTACCTCAATCCAGTGTACTTGGAATAGTACCACATATCATAGATGTTGAAATAGCTCTGAGCAAAACACTTACACAAATATTTCCAAAATATATAGATACACTTGTGAACATATTAGAAGAGAAGTTTATGATAGAAGTATGCAAAAATACTCAAGAAACATCATTGCAATCAATAATAGAGAAGTTTAAAAATCCCCAAAGTGGTATGGAAAGCTTTGAATCATAAAGGGAAATACAATGATCTTTCATACCATACCACTTATGAAGTATGCCGTAGTCGTCATCCATAAAATCTCAAAACTGAATGAACATTCATATTGTATTTATTTTCATCTTAGAACACTCTTAAAATCCCCTTGCATGTTCTACACTTGGATTGGCGAAAATAGCTAGTATCTCTTCTAAACTCATACCGTTTGCTTTTTGTGTAACCACTACACCAAGTTTTTCAAGCTCAGTAATTATTGTATCGATATAATTTTGCCATACATTATACAGTGCTGGAGTCAGAGCAACTTCCACAGCAATGATATCTTCAGGTACTATGCTTATAACGGTAGTATTTGCCATTGCTTCAGTAAGTGAACATATTTGCAACATTTCAGCAATCTCAACTTCATTGGCTGTTTTTTTCACCAAAGAACCATCTAAAAATTCATCAGTTGTTTTTACAGTAATATCCCCTACATTTTTTGTATCATCTGAAGCAGTATTGACAATGAGTACCTCATCAAACTCCTGCAAAAGTGGCATCAGTTTAAACCCAAGTGTTCCACCATCGACAATCTCTACTTCTGGAGTAAAAGTGAAATTTTCTTTTAAATACTTTGCAGCATATAGCCCTACCCCTTCATCTTTAAAAAATGCGTTTCCCGATCCAATTAGTGCTATTTTTTTATCCATTATTATCCTTTTTGATTATGTAGTGCATAGTAGGCTTGTCCCAATGAGATTGAGCCGTCATTTGGTGTAGTTTTTTGGGAGATATAGTAGGTGATATTATGCTCTTTAAAACGCTGCAACGTTTGTTCTACAAGGAGTTTGTTTTGAAACACGCCACCACACAGTACAATATCTCGCCCAGCATAGTGTTGTGCAATATCAGTGATAATATTGCTTAGTGTATTGATAAACTTTGTAGCAATTTGGTGTGGATCATCCTCTTTAAGTATCTCTTGTATAAGAGTGCTAAAGAGTATCTCATCACCCTTTATCTCATAACTGTAACACGCAGTAGTTGCACACTCTTGTGCCAAAGACTCCATCATAAGTCCACTCTCCCCCTCATAGCTCAAAGAGGCATCAAAACCACTCAACGCATACACACCATCAAAGAGTCGTCCTATAGAACTGGTGCGTGGAGAATTAAGCTTTTTTGTGTGCATCATTGAGAGTGTATGGAGCTCTTTTTGAGTAAAAGAGTCTACAAGGGGATGATTGAGTGCTTTAATCTCTTGGAGTGTCATCATCTCAAACAATAATCCCATTGCAACTCTTTTGGGCTCTTTGATCGCTTTTTCACCCCCTAAAAGGGAGAATTGTTGCAGATGGCAAAGGCGTTTATAACCATGAAGTCCGACATCTAACACCTCACCACCCCACAATGAGCCATCATCTCCATACCCTGTACCATCAAAACAAAATGCTACAACATCATGCGTTATATTATACTCAGCCATCACACCAAGAGCATGAGCATAGTGGTGTTGTAAAGAGATAGCATCTACCTCAGAATGTTGTTCAAGATAGTTTTTTGCCCATTTAGTTGATTCATAATGAGGATGCTTATCATACACAAGCACCTGAGGTACACAATCATACAAACGTAAAAACGTCTCTACAGTCTTATCAAAATACTCCAACGATGCCAACGAGTCAAGATCACCTATATATGCAGAGAGAATCAAATGCTCCCCTACTCCTAGAGTGATCGTACTTTTTTGATTTGCTCCAAGAGCTAAGATCGTTTTATATGCTTTTTTTTGAGTATAAAAGCTTAGTGGTGCATATCCACGAGCAACACGCAAGAAAAGTGGTTGTGCCTCAACACTCATCATCACGCTATCATCACACCCATTTACGATGGCTCTATCATGTGTAAGTGCACACGCAACGACATCAGAGAGTTTCTCAAAAATGGTGTGCTCATCAGTGATGATAGGCTCACCACTTATATTGGCACTTGTTGCGACAATAGGCTTTTGAAAATGGTGTAAAAGAAGTTCATGCAAAGGGGTGTAGGCAAGAAACACGCCAATTTTTTGCATATTTGGTGCAATAGATGGAGCTAAAATACTCTTTTTACTTTTTTGCACCACCACTATAGGTCTTTGGATGGAGGTAAGAAATAATCTCTCTTCTTGTGTGAGTTGCGTGTTGTTCTTAAGATCTTTAAGTGAGCCAAACATTACAGCCAAGGGCTTTGATGGTCTGTTTTTCTTCACACGCAATCGCATTACGGCTTCTTCATTTGTAGCATCACACACCAGATGAAATCCACCCATCCCTTTAATGGCTATCGTTTCTCCATCTTCTAAAAGGTTGCACACCTTTTCAAAAATACTCTCGTTTGTTGTTGTACCATCACTATATTCTAAAAAGAGTTGAGGGCCACACGCAGGGCAACTAATGGGCTGAGCATGGTAGCGTCTACTCTTTGGATTATGATACTCCTTATCACAATCCCTGCACATAACAAACTGTTTCATACTTGTATTGTTTCTATCATAAGGGAGATTTTTAATAATAGTATATCTAGGTCCACAATCGGTACAATTTATAAGTGCATAGCTATGTCGCCTGTCACTTTGAGATAACATCTCCTCTCTACACGCTTCACACATTGAAATATCTGGAAGTACAAGTGTATCGATAGTACCTGTAGTGGAATTATCTATTATAAACTCTTGCGTGTTTTTTGTAGCGATAGTTTGTATACGCAAAGCATCGATTCGAGCTAAGGGAGGAGGACTCTCTTGCAACTCATGTATAAAATGCTCAATATTTTTATCATCTCCTTGCACCTCTATATAAACACCATCACCACCATTTTGCACAAAGCCATTTAAGGCATATTTATGTGCAAGTTTATACACAAACGGGCGAAACCCCACCCCTTGAACCATACCAATAATATGTAAAGATTTGCGTGTTGGGTTATCTGGCAAAAGGGTTCCTTTTTAAGAGTGAATTAGTATTCATATACTACTTAAAAAGGGCTGAGAATTTTGTTAAGCTTTCATACTCACTTCAAGAACTGGTGTACGAAGATCGATACTGTTTGTATTTGTACTCTCTACTATGTAATGAGTTAATGTATCTTGTAAAGTACCATACTCTTTGAGCTTGTCTGCTTTTACTTTTATACGAAGTTTTACTCCATAACCATAATTATGATCAAATTTCGTAATGATTTGCTGATCAAATCGCTCTTTATGTTGTTGTTTAAACTCTTCTACAATAGTATCGAGTAAGGTAGCTAATTGTGTTTGTTCCTGTGGAGTTGAAACAACAAACTCTTTTTGTATATAACGCCCATTTGGATATGAAGTCATTACACCATTTAAAAAAAGCTTATGGAAAAAAGTCACAATAGTATCGTTATAGTAATCTTTCAAAGCGATCTTAAAAAATGTTAACTTTTTAATACTCCCAAAATACTCTTTGCCCCCTACATTGATACTTACAAATTTTTCAAAATCAACCTCTTCATCTTGGGCAAATACAAATGTAGTATAAAGATCTGGATAAAATGGTGAAAGGACATACGCGATAATAAATGCCAAAAGTGTTATCATAATCTCTGGAGCATTCATCTCAACTTTTAAGATATACACAAGATTAATCACTAAAAATGCCCATAACAATACAGCTAAGAAACCTGTCCAAAACTCACTTTGTGCCGTAGGTTTCTTTGTTGGAACCTGTTTAAAAAAGGTGTCGTTTTGATAAAAATATGTTTGATCCTCGTACTCAAATTTATTAGCATCATCTTTATGATTTTCAAGAGTATGCAAAAGATCTTTATCTGTTATCTCTTCAAGTTTAAAACTCTCTTTACCCCATTTTTTCAAGCTAAAAGGGCGTATCATATTAACTAAAAGCAACATCATCACAACAGAAGCTACTATATGCAAGATATACGCTTTATACCCTAAAAACTCCAAAATAAGATAAAGGATCAGTGATGCTGTAAACAAATGAAGATTTTTTTGTGCTGTTTTAATATTGTGTGCTTCTACTTTTTTATTTACATTTCCAAAATAGTTTGGGATAAATTTTTGTAAGACAAATATATATCCTATAACAACTATACATAGCTCTACAAGTAAAATCACACTATTTCCTGTATTCACTCTTAAAAACCTTTATTTTTGCGCTTGTTTCTGTAAAAGTTGCATTGTTATAATCGCTGCTACTTTAGCACCAAATGGGATACCATTGAGATCAACTTGATAGTTTGGATTATGATTTGCAAAAGGGATCTCTTTGCCTTGTTCTTTTGCTTTTTTAAACAGTTTTGGATCAGCAGTACCAACAAACAAATAAGCTACTTTAACATTTTTTAGATCGTGAACAAGCATTTGTGCATCTTCAGAACCAGTTGCTGGTGTAAATTTTGTAACAAGATGCTCTTGTGATACTAATGTTGAATCTATCAATGCCTTATCAAGCTGTTTCATAAGTGCTTCATCATTTACTAAAGTTGATGAATACCCTTTTCGTACAATTGTTGGTAATTTATCTTTTGGCATTCCATATGTACGAGCTATCCCGTTACTGATAGTCTTTACACCTTTATAGAGTTGCTTATGTGTCTGTTCACTAAAAAAACGAAAATTAAGTTTGAGTGTTGCATCTTCTGGAATTATATTATTGCTTGTACCTGCATGAAATGCACCAACTGTAATCACTCCCATATCTCGAGGATCTAAAACACGCGAAACAATCGCTTGATATTCTGCTACTGCATACGTTGCCATCAAAATAGGATCTTTTGTATATTGTGGTGAAGAACCATGCCCACCAACACCATGAAATGTAACATCAAGTTGTTCTGTTCCTGCTTCTAAAAGTCCACCACTACCAACGACCATACCTGTTGGTATAGGAGCAGTATGTAAACCTAAAAAATATTCTGGCTTTGGTACTTTATGCTTTGTATAGAGTCCATCTTTAACCATTGCTGTAGCACCCTCTATAAGTTCTTCAGCTGGTTGTGCGACCAAAACAAGTGTTCCACTCCATTGATCTTTTAATTGCATCATCGTTTTTGCCAAAGAGAGTAACCATGTTGTATGGGCATCATGTCCACATAAATGTCCAACTGGCGACGTGCTACCATCTGAAAGTTTTACATGAACTTTACTTGCATAAGGAAGTCCTGTTGCTTCTTTTACAGCATTTGCATCCATATCGGCACGATACATAACAACAGGACCTTTTCCATTTTTAAAAATAGCAACGACACCTGTTTTTCCTATGCCTGTTTGCACTTCATATCCAAGTGCTTTAAGCTCTTTTGCTACAATAGCAGCTGTCCGTTTTTCCATAAAGCCAAGCTCAGGGTGTTGGTGAATATCTTTAAATATAGTTTGTAATCTTTGGGTATCACTATCTACAGAAGTAACAATCTTTTGTACCAGTTCAGGTGAAAGAGTGTGGTGTTTTTGTTGCGTTGCACTCTCTTGAGCCATAATTGTTGAAGTTATTCCTAGCAACAATCCAGCAAGTGCAACTTTTCTAAAAGATTTTTTTACAATAAACATGATTCGATCCTTGATTTTATGATATTTATTTATTGTATCATATAAAAGGGATTTTCAAACTCTTTATTATAAAAAATAAACAAAATACAAACTACCTAAATATACACCCCACCAACAACACAATTTTCTTTTCCTATTGGATAGTTTTGGGAGATATATGGTGGTGTCATTTTAAGGTTTCTTTGCATTCTTGAGAAAAGTGACTGATTGGCAAAGTGACTACCACACAATACAATCTGTGTCGCTTTTGTTTTGGCTTTTAATTCTTGAAGTATCTCATTAAAATAGTCTCCAAAACTCTCAAAAATAGAATATGCCAAGATTGGAGTACTCACACCTGCTATCATATAAGAGATAATACTTGCTAAAAATGCCGTATTGTCAAATCTATTATCACTTACATGCGTATCTATCTGTATACCACCTTTACCAACAAACTTCATCGCCTCTTTTGCTACACCTCTCATTGAGATATCATCAAGATCTAAAATAATAGCTACAGCTTCAAAGAGTTTAACATTTTTTTGAGTTTGAAGATCTTGAAGTTTTGCATATACATCAGGAAGTGTTTTTTCCAAGTTTTCTACAAGTCTATCTGAACCCTCACGCAATGATGCAATCTTTTCTAAGAGATTTTCTCCATCAAAAGGTTTGGGAGGAACAACACGCAACACTTTTTTCCCATCATAGTATAAAAATGAAGGTACTTCATCAAAATAAGCTCCCACACACTTTACTCCAAGAAGTTTATGCTCTACTATTACGGACATAAATGAAGCTTCATCCTCTAAAAAGTATTGTTGATTGGTATGGTAACGTTGCGTATCTCCTTCAAGAACCTTCGCACCACCAACTTCTATCTTGTCAAAATACTCCATTGCATCAAAAAGCATCTTTTCATCTTGTGGAACGCCTACCATATCTTTTGCAACACACACAAGATTTTTTGCCTCAAGATTATGTGATGGAAAACTTACTCTACAACCACCTGCTATAAAACTGGTATCTTTATTTAAAAAGAACTTCATATCACTTTGAGGTGTAACCTCAACGTCATATTCCATTAACATATCAGCATCACACGAGCTATCTGCTTCTTCATAAGCTATATACTCTACACCAAGTTTTTGAAGCTCTGCACCAAGAAGGATACAAAAACCATCATCTGGATATTTAACATACGCAGTATTTGCTCCATAGAGTTTTTTAAGTTCTTCATTTTTAAGTGCAACATACATTACAGGTCTTTCAATACTTAAAAGTGCTTGATACTCTTCTGTAATCAACGAAAGATTATCTGTAATAGTATTTGCATTTATCATCATTAAAATAGAATTATTATTAACTTTCTTCGCCTCATAAAAGAGTCTGTATCCCATTGTTGTTTTTATCAATACCTTTTTACCATCAAGAAGTGCTTTTGCTGTTACTTCAAACATTGTTCTAAAACTTCCTGCATCATTTGCGTATCGTTCAGAATTTTTACTAAGCAAACGTACAGGTATACCACAACTATGACAAGAGTTTATATGATGTTGCTCTTTTTTCCCTTTTGCTTGTTGTTCCTCTTGACACGCATCACACGCAACTAAAAACTTTAATGAACTATTTGCACGAGTATATGGATACGATGTTACAAAACTATGGTTTGCTCCACAACAGTTACAAGAAGTAAATGGGTAATAATAGCGTCTTGAACTTACATCAAACATCTCTTTTTGACACGATGGACACATGCCAAGACTGAGTGGAAAACGGTTATCTAGTTTAGGGAGTGCAGTTGGCTCATCTTCTGTTTGCGTGTTTGTTGAAGCTTTCAAAAAAAGTGATGCAGGAAGCGTTTGTGCGATCTTTTGTAGTGCATTTTGAAGGTTGTCTCCCTCTTTGGCTACAAATGTAACACTTTGAGACTTATATAAAACATCGGTATAAACACCATGCTCTCGTAAAATATTAATAATAAAATTTGGTATATGTTTTTGGGTAGAAGTGTAGTGAAGTTCTAAGACAAAAGCCATCTTTTTTCCTCATAGTGAATTAGTATTCACAATATATCGAAAAGTTGCTAAGAGTTTTTTGAATAGTTATTCATTAAAGAAGAAGTAAAAACAAAAGTGTAGAAAAGAGAAAGCTTATGCTTCCTCTTTTACAAATTTTGTACCACTTACAACGATACCGATATCTCCCTCTTTCCAGAAGATTGTACGCCATACTTGGTAGTAAATATGAAATGCAACCCATGCTAAAATAAGCCACATAGTGATATGGTGAGAGATTCTCACATCCATAATACATGGCGTTGGAGATGCACTTCCTATTAAAAAGTTACTCGCTGGAATAGTCCAGTCTGTAAAGAGATGCAACATCCAAGGCCACCATGCTCCAATAGAACTCTCACCCGATGCCAATCCGTGAACATATAACTGAAGTCCAGTTAAAAGCATCCATGCAAGCATAAGGTGAAAGAGTAAAAAGAACACAGTATTGAAACTATCTGCGTGTGTTGAATCAAACTCTTTTTTACGATTAAGTGTTAAAAGATTTACAACAACAGCTTTAAACTCTGCAATATTTTGTTTATTTGGTATCAACTTTTTATACGGCTTCTCAAAACGTGAGAAGAAGTACAGGTATGCTATAACGATACTGCTTACATCAAAAATGATAGCGATCATAAAGTGTACCCATCTGTTCCATGCCATTACATATTTACTAACAGCTGGATCAGCAATATAACTTTGGTAGTACGGATGCCCAATATAAAGTCCCGTAACTACAGCCGCAATCATGCTAAATGCGACAACCCAATGGTTGATACGCATAAAGCTTGTCATCCTTTTGACTTGTTTGTATCCAGGTTTCATAACCAACCTCCTTAGATACTACAACCAGTGTCTATTTTATAAACACCAAGCTCTTTACCTTTAGTATCAACAACATGCACTGCACACGCAATACATGGGTCAAAACTATGGATAGTTCTAATAATCTCTAAAGGTTGCTCAGGATCAGCAACTTTTGTACCGATAAGTGCTGCTTCATACGCACCTAAACGCCCTTTATAATCTCTTGGTGCTGCATTCCAAGTTGATGGAACTACTGCTTGATAGTTTGTGATTTTACCATCTTTAATTTTTACCCAGTGACCAAGTGCTCCACGAGGAGCTTCAGCAAGACCTACACCCTTTGTATCTTTACTAACATAGTCAAAATCAAATTCTGTCCATGTAGAATCATCACCAGCAGCAACATTTGCAGCCAATTCATCTACCCATTCCATCATCACATCAGCCATAAGTTCAGTTTCAATAGCACGACCTGCTGTACGACCAATAGTTGAAAAAAGAACTTCAATAGGAAGGTTTGCTTGTTTTAAGAACTTCGTTACATATTTTGTAATTCTTTCATCTTTTGCTGCAACACCTACAATCATACGAGCCAGTGGTCCAACTTCCATTCTCTCATCATCATAGATTGGAGATTTGATCCAAGAGTATTTTTCATCTGTTTTTAGGTATGCCATACCATCATCTTTTTTCTCTAAACCTGTATAGTGTGGTACTGTTGTCCCTTCATATGGATGCTGAGGCTTATCTGCATCATACCAAGCATGAGTAACATCTTCTACAACTTTTTGTGGATCAAAAGGGTGTAGTTTACTTAAATCACCATTTAATACAACACCTGATGGGAAAAGTAGTGCTGATTTATAAAAACCAGTATCATCAAGACGGAAATCTCCATAACTCATATAGTTAAGTAAACCACCACCAGTTCCACCTACACCTTTACCTTGTTTAAGTTCAGTAAATGTTGCTTTTGAATCTGTTGCTTCATCTGCATACATAGTTCCAGCCATATAAACATCTGGTAAATATGCTTGTTTAATAAATTTTGTACCCTCTTTAAGAAGTGATTTAAACAGTGCAATACGTGCAGGATTTTTAATATCTTGAACACAAGTCACACCACCAACAACAATAGATTGTGGATGTGGGTTTTTACCACCAAAGATCGCTTGCATTTTTGCAAGATCACGTTGAATATCAAGTGCTTTTAAGTAGTGTGCAACACCAATAAGGTTTTGTTCAGGTGTAAGTTTATAGTGTTTGTTACCCCAATATCCATTACCAAAAATACCAAGACGCCCTTGTTTTACAAATTTTGCAACTCTGTCTTGAATCTCTTTAAACTGTCCTTCACCCTCAATAAATGGATTTGTTCCAGCTACTTTTGCCCACTTAACTGCTTCTTCACTCGTCTTTTTAGGATCAGCTGAAAGCGCAGAAACTACATCAACAAAATCAAGTGCATGAAGATGGTAAAAGTGTACTAAGTGATCGTGAACATAAAGTGCACCTTGGATCAAGTTACGAACCAAACGAGCATTTTTAGGAATTGTTATATCAAAAGCATCTTCAACACCCTCAATACTTCTTTGGTAGTGTGTACCTGTACAAACACCACAAATACGCATCGCTAAAAGTCCTGCATCTCTTGGATCACGACCTTGTAAAATCGTCTCTATCCCTCTAAAGAGTGTAGATGCTGTATATGCGTCAACAATAGTGTTGTTTTCATCAATCACTGCTTCAACTCTTAAGTGTCCTTCAATCCTAGTAATTGGATCTACAATAATATGTTTCTTTGCCATTTGCTACTCTCCTGCTTCTTCTTTTTTACCTGCTGCTGCACTTGCTGCTGCATGGATACCTATACCGATACCAGCTGCTGTAAGTAAACCTAGACCAAATTCATCAACAGTTTTTTCAACACCACCTGTTGGAGCTTTAATATGTGCATCTGCCATTGGTCTTTCGTATGCATATTTATCCCAGAAATCTGGTTCTGAACATCCAATACAACCACGACCAACACCAACTGGCCAGTTTACACCTTCGTTATAACGAACGATAGAACAGTTATTAAATGTCATAGGTCCTTTACAACCAACTTTATAAAGACAGAAGTTGTTTTTAGCACCCTCATCACCCCACTCTTCAACGAACTCACCAGCATCAAAGTGTGCACGTCTTTCACAGTTATCATGGATACGATAACCAAACGCAAATTTAGGGCGTAATAAAGAATCAAGTTCAGGAAGTTGACCTGTTAGGATATAGTGAATAATTACACCAACCATATTTGCCGGATTTGCAGGACATGCAGGGATATTAATAAGTGGTTTTCCTTGAATAACATCCATCACACCTACTGCACCTGTTGGGTTTGGAGCTGCTGCTGGAACACCACCAAATGTTGCACACGATCCAACTGCAACAACAGCTGCTGCGTGTTTAGATACACGAACAAGGTGATCGTACATAGTCTCACCACTTGCTCCAATTGTTCCAAAGTTTCCATCCATACCCATTGGAACAGCACCCTCTACAAACAGAAGATATTTATCTTTGAATGTTTCCATTGCATCTTCAAGTTGTTTCTCAGCTTGATGACCTGCTGCTGCTTGAAGTGTTTCATGAAACTCTAATGAGATAATATCTAAAACAATCTCATCAATTTTTGGTCCATCTGAACGCAATAATGCCTCAGAGTTACCTGCACAGTCAGAAAGTTCCAACCAGATAACTGGTGCTCTGTTCATAAGTAGTGCGGCATCTGCAACTAGAGGTGTAAAAGAAGCTGGCAACATCAGCATACCAGTAACAGCACTTGCCCACTTTAAGAAATCCCTTCTTTCAATTCCCTGTGTTTCTAAAACATCTGCGATATCCAATCTATTGTTGATTGGTTGTTGTGTTTTTAACTCATCAATTCTTGCTTGACACTTTTCAAAAAGTTTCGCATAATATGCGTCACCTCTGTTTGTCTCTACGCGTGCACTTTTAGATGTAAAAAGCTTTTTTACACCTTCGATTTTATCCGACATAGCCAACTCCTCTAAAATATTAAATGAATAATCATTCATCATATTACTAAAGAGGAACTTAAAAAAATATTATATTTATTAAATTAAAATAAAAATAGTATTTTCTTATATAAATAAAGGACTAACGGTACAATTATCTATTAATGTGTCGTACAAACTGAACATACATCAAAAGTACGAAACACAAAAAGTGCTTCTTGTTGTGTTAAACCTTTCATTGCGTGTTGCACAGGAGTCAGCTTGTTTGGAGTATCACTTCCAATATTAAATTGTGTTGGTGTAGTAATTTTATAGTTTGCAATATGCCCATTTTCAATAGAAATTTTGTGGATTAAAGGCCCTCTTGGTGCTTCAACAATACCAACACCTACGCCACTGAGTTTAGTTATATTGGGAAGTTCATTTACAGAAGGCTGTGTTACATCAATCTCATCTAAAAGTTTTTTTGCGTGTTGTAGATGAATACCAACTTCATATATACGAGCTATAACACGAGAATATGCACTATCTTTAAAACGTCTATGGATATTTTTTACTAGTTGATGCGATCCTGCCATCATTCGTGCTAAAGGACCTGTTTCAAAATATTCATCTTTATAAAGTGCATTATATGCAAATGTTTGCTCATCTGGAGCATATCCCATCGTAGTTGTAACATACTTTGCATCAGCTCCTACAATACGAGTCCCTTTGATTTTAGCACTTGTACTAAAACTATGTTCACCTAAAATCAAAAATCTATCATATCCAAACCCTTTTTGCTCCATTTCAAGAGCTAATAGATGACGTTCTATCTGTGCTGCATCTGATAAAAGACCTCGAAAATCTTTACATGATTGCATAGCAATAAAATGCTCAATCTCTACACCAAATGTCTCTTTTTCAACAAAACGAATCAATTCATCAAGATAGTTGCGTGCTTGCATCACCTCGATATATGTTGGATCAGAGGTAATGCCACCTGGTAACATATATGAAGCGTGAGGCCACTGCCCTGCAAAAACAGCTATCGCTTTAGATGCGATCGAAGCACTAAAAGCTCCCTTGAGTGGCATCTTCTTTACACCATTTTTTGTTAAATGTTGCAGTTCTGGAAGTACCACCATATAGATCCATTTAAGATGGTTTTGAATACTCTCCATAAGCAAAGTAAACTCACGAATATTTTTTGCTTTTTGAGACACAACCACTTCAACACCTGCATTGGTATACACATCCTCTAAAGCCCGAACCGTTGCCATAAGGTGTGCATGACCACATATTCCACATACACGAGGAGTATACACAAGTGCATCAAGAGGATGTTTATGTTCTAAAATCGACTCCATACCTCTAAAATGGGGAAATGCAACTGTTGCATACGATACCTTACTACCATCCATATCAAAAGAGACAAGCGCTTCACCCTCTATTTGTTCAACGAGTTTTTTTGTAATCAATAAGTTTTGCCTCCAATCGTTCGATATGAAAAGTTTTTGCTATACCAGCCATTGTTAAATAGCTCCGTTTAGGTACACCAAGTGGCATCTCTTGAGGGATGGACATATTTGTTTTTGTTACAAAAAGGTCACTTCGAGGAAAATCGTTTTCGGTACATCCAAAACATGGAGTTCCAATACGGGTTTTTGAACTTACTTCATTCCAAAGTATTTTATTGCATGATGCGTGTGTCATAGGTGCTCGACACCCTTGTTCATAAAACAAACACCCCTCTTTAAGTCCAAATCCCTTAGCATCAACTTTCCATTCAAAATACTCATTGCGTGTACATCCATGATGTGCTAAGGTACTATAAAGTTCTACAGGTCTGTGTTGTGCATCAAGTACAATCTCTTGATTATGCACAAGCATAGAGAGTGTATATCCAAGCCACTGAGGATGTATAGGGCATCCTGAGAGGTTGATAACTTTTTCCTCCATAACACTAAGAGGACCTGTTTTTGTATCAATATCAAAAAGTATACCACTGTTTCTTTGAGGGGCACTTTGTTTAAATATCCCTCCAAAACTTGCACAACTTCCAACAGCTATAATATGTTTTGCTGTTGTTGCATAATGGTGTAATATTTTTTCTAGTGCCACGCCACCACGTTGCATCTTAGGATCATATGTACCTTCAAAGATTAAAATATCACACTCAAGTTCACACGCAACAACCTCTTGTAATGTATAATGACCTTGTAATGAAGGCATATGAAGCAGTGTGATGTTTTGAAGGAGTGTATCAAGATAAGAAAGGTTTAAAAATGAGTGGGTATTACCATTGCACGTAACACCCTGAAGCCAAAGGACTCTTGGTTTAGTTGCGTGTTTTGAGTGCATTATAAATATTTTGTGCTATAGAATCTTGATACTCTTGTAGTGGATGTGGAAGTATCTTCTCACCAAATAAAAATACCATACCACCAAGATATCCCATAAATAGACCAAAGGCACTAAAAAAATCTTGATTATGAAGATCACCTTTGGCAACACCATCATCAAAAAAGATCATCATCTCAGTTACAAAGGCTGACACGCAGATCATCCCTTCACACCCTTCACCAAAAACCTCTCTGTTTGAGAGATAAACACGCAAGAAATACTCGATCATCTCTGGTTTTTCCTGAGCTATTGCGAAGTACATAGCAACAATCTCTTCGATCTTCTCTTGTGTTGATATATCTTTTTCGTTGATCGCTTTGATCTGTTCTCCAAGATACTCAGAGATATAGACGATAAGTTCTTTAGCCAGAATATCTTTTGACTTAAAGTAATTATAAAAGTTTCCAACACTCATGCCAACTTTTTTGGCAATATCTGGAATAGTTGTGATATAAAAACCCTGCTCAGAAAAAAGTTGCAATGATGCTGCAATAATCCCCTCTTTTCTTTGTTCTTTAGTGATTTTAGCCATGTTGATCCATTCATTTAATACTCTATTATATTATACCATCATTTTACAATAGAATACAAATTTAGCATTTGACAAAATGGTAGCACCACTCAAGATTACCCTTCTTTCCTGCAAGTTTTGATGCCTCTTTTGCAAGAAGTTTCCACCCTTTTACATGGGTTGCATCTTCAAATCTCTGCATCGCTTTTTGGATCGCTTTTTTATCCTGAACAACACCATTTTTATCCCGTTTGACCTCACGACCAACCTCAAACTGTGGCTTAAATAACAAAATAATATCTTTAGATGCCAAACGATCAATATCATCTAAAATATAAAGCAAAGAGATAAATGCGACATCACTTACCACAAGTTCATACTCTTTTTGTGGATCAAAAGAGCGAATATCACACCCCTCATATAATCTAATGCGAGGATGCTTACGTAATGAAGGATGGAGCTGATTTTCACCAACATCAACAGCTGTAACACTCTGTGCACCAAACTCTAAAAGTACTTGAGTGAAACCACCTGTAGAAGAACCGATATCAAGCGCATCAACCCCATCAACACGCAATGCAATATCTTCTAAAAAATATAAAAGTTTATATGCAGCTCGAGAAACATACTGTTTTTCTTGAGTAATATGTATGGTATCTTCTTCACAAACATCAAAAGCAGGTTTACATACCACTCTACCATTAACCTTAACAAGCCCAGCTTTAATAAGTTGCTGTGCTCTGTTTCTACTTTGCAGTTGATCTTTGTGCAAAATATAGTTATCTAATCTCATCATCACATCCAATAACTGATAAGAGTTCATTAGGAGTTTGTATTATGGAAGATGCACTGTGACACTCTTTTGAAAATCCCCATGTAACAAATACTCCATTTATGGAAGCATTATATGCAGCTTCGATATCTTTTGGATTATCCCCCACCATCCATGCACTATCAATGTTTTTATCATACTGGCATCTATCTAAAATATTATAAAGCATTTGAGGATCTGGCTTTGAGACCTTAACATCATTTGAACCGACTATTGATGTAAAAAAATGTGCCACATTAAGATGTTGCAGCATGATTGTAGCAAAATGTGTAGGAGCGTTGGTTGCGACACCCATACATACACCTTGAGCTTGTAAATGGGATAAAAGTTCATATATTCCATCATATAACTTCGAGTTTTTGATACATTGCTGTTTGTAATGCTTTTCAAACACCTCTTTATCATGCTGTTCATACATTTTTGTATTATAAAAAAGTTTTGAAAGATTACGTTCGTGCATATTGATTGCCTCAGCAACAAACTCCTCTTTTAAAGGGGGAAGTGCATGGTTTTTTGCACGAACATAGTTAATTGATACTGTAATATCTTTTTTTGAATCTATCAGCGTACCATCCATATCAAAAATAACGATCTTTTTCATTACGCTTACTTCATCTTTTCATAGAGTTCACATAATGCATCTACAAACGCATCACTGTCGTTTGGACATCTACACACTTTGTACTCTTCAAAACCCATCTCTTGTGCTATCTCTTTATACTCAATAGCGAGTTCATAATCTGTTTCAGAATTGTCAATAGTAAAAGCTATTGGATAGATAACAACCCCTTTATTTCGTACAGTTGCAAGTTTTTGTTCAAGTGATGGTTCAAGCCATTTCATAGGTCCAACTTTTGACTGATATGCAAGGTGCACTTTATGAAAATTCATCCCCTCTTGCTGAAGTATCTCCTCTAAAATCTGTACATGATGATTAATCTGTTTTTCATACACATCCCCAGCATCAACGATCTTTTGAGGAAGTCCATGTGCAGAAAAGATAAGATCAAAATCTTCATATCTACTATCGTGCATTTGCTCTTTAATACTTTGGATAATAGCTTTGTTGTATGATCTGTTTTCATAAAAATATTTAATCTCTTTAAGTGGTGCTGTAGCACCCTCTTTATGGTAACATGCTTCAAAATCTTCAAAAGAAGATTTAGTTGTTGTTGTAGAGTATTGTGGATACAATGGGATTAAGTAGATATTTTGTATCTCATGTGCAGAGATTTTTTTAAGTACTTCACATGCAAAAGGTGGTGTATAACGCATCGCAAAATCAACTATCACATCATCGCCTAAACGATTTTGTAATTTTGCAACAAGTTTTTGCGTATGTCCAACCAAAGGAGATTTTCCACCTAATGTTCTATATACCTCTTGTGCTTGTTCTGTTCTGTTAAAAACGATCATACTTCCAATAAACTTACGTAAAAAAGCACTTTTCATTGTCAATATATTTGGATCAGCAAACATATTTTTTAAAAAAAGTTCAACCTCTTCAAGATTATTTGGTCCACCCATATTAAGAAGTATTACTGCATCTTTTGCCACTATTGTCCCTTTGTATTGTAGATATATACTGCCAACCACACAACCACTTTTTTTGTTTTTAAGAGTGTATGTTGCGTGTTTGCTGGAATAAAAAGTGTATCACCTTTTTTTAGTTTATACACACTTTTATCCATTTGTATTTTTGCACACCCTTGCAACACAACAACCCATTCATCACATTCTTGTGTAAACGTTTGTGGTGTTGTAAGGGTATTACTTACTATCGTTTTGATCTGTGTATGTTCTGTTTGTAGATGTGTGTAGAAGTTTTCATGGTTGATTTTTGGAAGAGTATAATCAAAAATATTATCCATTATCTACTCTCAAACTCACCTCATACATAAAGCGTTGCAATGGTACCATATCTTCGTAGATATTGTATAGTTTCTCTATCAACTCTTCACCGTTTTCTATAATATGAGGATCTAGTTGTGTATAGGTTGCCATCCCCTTATACAAAGAGAGTTCTGCGTGTTGCATCTGTTCATGAAACCCTTTTGGATAACGTTTATACCCTTTATCGATGATTGTATACCCTTGTGCTACAATCTCATCTAAGATAACACGCAACTCTTGACGTTTTGTCTCATCTTGTATCATAGCTCTATAAGCATCAAGCATCGGTTTTTCAAACCATCGAACACCAACAGCAACAAAAAGTTCATCAGGAGAAAAGTGAAGATAAAATGAAGAACTTTGAAGTCGTTTACCACTTCCTTGCCAAAAAATCACCCCTATTCTGTGCTTTAGAGGTACTTTATTTGCTCCCATTCTTCTTGTATCACGATAGATCCGAAAAAGAGACTGATTGATCTTAGGTGCAAAGTTAATTGTTGGTTCCAATGCCATAAGATGTTCTCCCATCTCTACAACAAAAAGACGAGATGGTTCAAGGATAAGTGTTTCATACTCATGTTTATGAGCTTCAAACCACTCTTTATTATTATTTTGACGAATAGACTCTAAAAAAGGGAGTGTTTTTGTACTAAAACCTCTAAACTCCACACCCTTTTCCTTATGCTATCTTTCTATTTCTATACGCCAATGCAATAACAATAAAAATCACAGCATAGCTTACAGGAACAAAATCAGGAATAGGTACAGGATCCCCTTTTGCATACGAATGCATACCAGCAAGATAGTAGTTTACACCAAAATATGTCATAAGCACTGAAGTAAATGCCAACAGCGAAATAACACTATAATTAAACTCTGTGTATATTGACTTGATAAATCGAATATGCACAACAACTGCATACACAAGAATCGTTACAAGTGCCCATGTCTCTTTTGGATCCCATCCCCAATAGCGTCCCCAAGATTCATTTGCCCATACACCACCTAAAAAGTTTCCAACAGTTAAAAGCGCAAGACCGATCATTAAACTCATCTCATTGATGGCATTAAGCTCTTTTATAGATAATGCAATACGCTCTTGATTTGCACCTTTTGCAAAGATATATAAAAGAAGAGTTATAAACCCAAGCAATGCACCAAGTCCTAAGAAACCATAACTTGCCGTAATAAGTGAAACATGTATACTTAACCAGTATGAGTTAAGAACAGGAACAAGGTTCGTAATTTGTGGATTCATCCAGTTTAAGTGTGCTACAAAAAGGATAAGTCCCGTTAGAATCGATGTTGAAGCCAATGTTATTGGAGATTGTTTTGAGAAAATAAATCCTGCTAAAACTGTCGCCCACGCAATATATGTCATAGATTCAAATCCATTTGACCAAGGAGCATGACCAGAAATATACCAACGTAAACCCAATCCAACAGTGTGCGCAACAAAAAAGAGTGCTAAAAGTCCTAATGAGATTTTTGTAACTTTTTGCATTTGAAATTCTGGTTTAATAATCTTAACAAAACTCAAAACAAGTAATACAAAACCTACAATAAAATAGAGTGGCCATAACATCTCAAAGATATTTGAATGATTATAAAAAATCTCTGCTTTTAGCTTCCCTTCTGGTGGATATACTGCTGAACCATATTTTTTTTGATATGCAATAATCTGTGCAAGTGCGCTATCACTTTTCTCCCATGAACCTGTTTTCAATCCACTATCTACACTACTAAAAAATGTTAGTGCAAGATCTCTAACCTTTTGTGCTTGTTTTTCTGGTAATGTTTGTAAAGCATCTATTGTAGAGAGCCATTTGTTATTTGGATCATTTTGAATAGGCCATATTTTAAAAAGTGAACCAGTAAAAACCATATAGACAATATTCACTTTTTCATCGATAGCCAATGCTTTTTTATCAAGTTTATTACGATCTTTTGGTGCTTTACGAGATGCTTGATCTACAGTTTGTGCAAGTTTATATCCTTGCATCGCTTGAGGATCTTGAAAAAACTGTGCAAATGAAACATATTTTGTATCTTTATCTACACCGATAATAGCATTGACCTTTGGATCACCTGTACGGATAAGTGGTACATTCATATACTGATCAGGGCGTATCATCATCCCCAAAACAACTTGGTTTTGATCTAGTTGTGTTCCATTAACATCAAGTGTTGCACTTCTATGGATTTTTGCCAAAACCTCAGTAGCTAAAGTATCAAGAGGCTTCATACGTCCTTGTGTATCTTGCACCACTAAACGACCAAATTTATCTGCGTGTTGTTGATCTATTTTTGTAATATCACCTGCATACAGATCATGCCCCATACCCAAAGCAAAAGCTACCATAACTAAAGAGAGTGCTTTAGCTTTTGCTGCATCTTTTGCACGTTTAGACAACTGTGCAAAACGTAGTTTTTTAGAAAAAAGTGACCAAAACATTCCAACTGCTAAGAGGAAATATCCAATATATGATGGTAGTGTTCCTGGATCATGGTTTACAGACAAAATAGTTCCTTTCTCATCCTGATCATATGAAGATTGGAAAAATCTAAAATTTTTATAATCTAAAATATGATTCATATAGATTCTAAACTCAAAATCAACACCATCTTTTGGATCGATTACCTCAACAACACTCGCATATGATGCAGGGCTCATAGAACCAGGATAGCGATCAAGCTGAAAATCTTTGAGTTTTAATGCAAATGGTAATGTAATCTCTTTTGCCCCATAACCTATTGCAACATTAACACCATTTACAAACACACTATAAAATTTTGCTTCATCTCCTGCACGACCATAGACGATAAGCTCTTTTGCCTTATCTCCAACACGTACACCAAATCGTAAAACATCAACACCACCAATCTTCATACGCATCTTTTTATTGACACCCATTAAAGCACTGCTTACAAGTTTTTTTACACCATGAAGTTTAAAATCTCTTAGTACAAAACTGCTTCCATCTTTCATAGAATACAGTACACGAGGTTCTACTACTTCAGCTGCTGAAGCTTCCAATTCACCTTTTGTACCATCATCCATACGAAAATAAGAAAAAGTTTGTTCATGGCTCATAATCAACTTGCCATTCTCAACACTAAGTTCTATTGTTGGCTTCGTTGATGTGTGTTTTGATCCAAAATTCACTACAAAGCTACCAGCATCGATCGCCTCACCTTGCGAGAGTGTAATCTGATTTGCACCCATATTTGGTGATGTAAGCATAAATTTTGCAATTGGTTTTCCATGTTGTGCATCATCTACAATAGTCTCAACTGCATCTGAAATATACTCTAAAAGTTCTACTTCAACATCTTTATCACCAACATGGAGCATCGCCTCTACATCATTTTTCTTACGTACTGAAAGGTAAAGAGGCTTTTCATAACTAGCTTTCTTTGAATCTACCGTTGTTGCGTGTACTTGTAAATATGTCTTTGCACTTACCATAGTATTACTTTGCATACCTTCACGAATATGCATCGTTCCTTCATAACCAACATAACGAGTGATTGCAGCACCTACTAGTACAACCAAAAAACCTACATGAAAAAGAAATACTGGAAGTTTTTTACGTGTATACATCTTATACCGAAAAATATTTATTATAAGATTGATCGCTAAAAGCCCAAGAAGCACTTCAAACCATCGTGCATTATAGATCTCAGCTTTGGCACTCATTGTTCCAAAATCATTTTCTACAATAGTTGCATATCCTATCGCTACTGCAAAGATAAGCATCATTACTGCCATACTTTTCATAGAACCTATAAAGTTGAGGAGTTGTTTCATATATTTACCTTTCTCATATTAAAAACATATTGTATTGCACATAAACTAATAGATAGTATCTAAAAGAGAATTTTTATCGCTAAGATGCAAATCCCGATTTAAAACAATCTTTTTTTACAACTATCTGTTTTTGTTTCTCTTTTCTGCGTGTATCTTTTTCCACAAAAATCTTTTTGCGTGTTACAGGATCCATCTCTGTATAATACATCACAGCTGAGTATGTTCCAGGTGTTGGAATAAACACCTGTGCTTGTTCAGGATTCATTTTTAACTCTTGAGTTGTAAAGCGTTTGAGCTCTTTCATATCGCTCTCTTTGCATCCAGGGTGTGCTGCGATAAGATAATAGGTTAAAAACTGGTTTTTCCCCTCCTCTTTATTCATTCTGTCATACATCTTTTTAAATTTGACCAGCTCTTCTTTTCCTGGTTTTCCCATAAGTTGTAAAATATGTTGTTGCGTGTGTTCAGGTGCTACTTTCATCTGTCCAGATATATGATGTTTTACCATCTCTTTAAGATATGAATACCCATGCTCTTTATCTGCATTAATAAGATCATAACGCACACCACTTGCAACAAAAGCTTTGCGTACCCCTTCTACTTCACGTATACGTCGTAAAAGCTTAATATTTCTATCATGATTGACATGCATCACCTTACACAATCTGTCAGCATCAACACATCGCATATGATCGCACGTCCCTTTTTTAAGCTTTTTATCACACTCATACCCATACATATTTGCTGTTGGTCCACCCACATCAGAGATGATCCCCTTGTAGTCTTTATACTTATTAAACTCTTTTGCTTCTTGTACAATGTTATCTTCTGAACGGGTACGGATAGTTCTACCTTGATGTACCCCAATAGCACAAAAATTACACTCACCCCAACATCCATGATGTGTCATAATCGAAAATTTAATAGTCTCCAAACACTTCACTTTTCCCCATTGTGCATAGTAAGGGTGGAGTTCTCGTGTAAAAGGAAGTTTTGAGTTAGCATCCATCTCATCTTCATTCAAATAATCACATGGTGGATTTTGAATAAGATAACGACTATCTACTGGCTGACAAAGACCATTTGCAGTGATAGGATCATTGTTATCATAAAAAGCATCAAAAAGATCAATATATTTCTCTTTATCATCTAAACACTCTTGATGCGAAGGGAGCTGAATATACTCATATTTTGGCTCTTTTGCAATATAACAAATACCACGTATATCTCTATAGTCCCTTTTTTGTTCTATAGCTTTTGTAAGTTGTTCAAGTGCAATCTCACCCATACCATAGATAAGAATATCAGCTTTTGAATCAAATAAAATCGGTTTTTTCAGTTTATTTTGCCAATAATCATAATGAGTTACACGACGCAAAGAGGCTTCAATCCCCCCTAAAACAATAGGAACAGTATTTTTAAAATATCTACGAATAAGGTTTGTATAGACCAATACTGCACGATCGGGGCGTTTGTTATTGATACCACCTGGAGTATAATCATCAGAGTTTCTAAACTTCTTTGTCGCTGTATAATTACTCACCATAGAATCAACACTTCCACCACTCACGCCCCAGTAAAGGCGTGGTTCACCCAAACGCATAATATCATCAGGTTTGTCAATGTCAGGTTGTCCTATCATCCCCACTTTATATCCCATACGCTCAAGCATACGCCCAACCATAGAGACACCGATAAATGGAGAATCAATATACGCATCACCACTAACTAATATAACATCACAATAATCCCATCCCCTTTCATCCATATCAGCTCGTGTTGTTGGGAGAAAATCTTTTGCACTAAAAGTTTGAAAGTTTGTATTTTTTCGTTTGGTTTTATGGCGACGACTCATCAGTTTGTCTCCTCAATATAGTGTGGAACTAAAGAGCGTATCTTGTGATATATTTTTTCAAAATCTGTTGAATATACTCTTGTTTCTCCTATAGAAGTAATAAAATTGGTATCTCGTTGCCAACGTGGCACAAGGTGCAAATGGATATGCTCAGCAATACCTGCTCCTGCAGTTGCACCAAGATTCATCCCAATATTTACCCCATGTGCACCAAAACCCTCTTTAAGCAGTCGAACACCTTTTTGTGCCAATGCACTGATATGAAGCCATGTTGCACTATCTAACTCTTCAAGTTTATCAGTATGATGATGTGGAATAATCATAAAATGACCTGGTGTATACGGATAGCGATTCATCACGATAAAACAGTGTTCATCACGATAGAGTACATGGAGTGTTTCATCCTCCTGTGCGTGTTGCGAAATATGACAAAAAACACACCCCTTTATATCATGATTTGTCACATATTCATCACGCCACGGTGCATATAGTACATTTTCCATCTTCTCCCCTTTTTAAATAAATGCAAAAACCAAATCTGGAAAAAGGATCACAAGTCCCAATCCGATTAATTGTAACACAATAAAAGGGATAATCCCTTTATATATTTGCATCGTTGTCACCCTATCTTGAGCAGCCCCTTTGAGGAAAAACAACGAAAGTCCAAATGGTGGCGTTAAAAATGATGCTTGAAGATTCATCGCGATTAAGACACCAAACCAAATAGGATCTATCCCAAACGCTTCCATTACAGGAACCAAAATAGGAACAATAATAAAACTAATCTCAATAAAATCGATAAAAAAACCAAGTACAAAAATGCTCAGCATTGCTACAGTAATAAAGATCCATACATCACCAATATCTTCACTAAAAAACTCAACAACCATATCGGTTCCACCGAGTTCATTAAAGACCAAAGAGAATGCTGTTGCACCAATAAGAATCATAAAGATCATTCCACTAAGCTTCATCGTCTCAAAGAGTGCATAACGTATCATTGCTATATTTAGCGTTTTGTTATATGCTGAGAGGAGTATCCCACCAACAACACCAAATGCAGCTGATTCTGTTGGAGAAGCAATACCTGCAAAAATACTTCCTAAAACAGATACCATCAAAAGCAATGGTGGGATAATCGCACCAAAGAGTTTTGAATATTGCAGTTTTTCATTATTTGTAACTATCGCAGGAGCGTCCTCTTTATATATCCATGCACGAAGCAAAATATATGTTATATAGAGTCCTACCAAAACTATACCAGGAAGTACAGCACCCATAAAAAGCTCACCAACACTCACACTCATCACATCACCTAAAACGATTAAAATAATCGAAGGGGGAATAATTTGTCCAAGTGTTCCACTTGCTGCTATAGTTCCACTAGCTAAAGATTTATTGTATCGAGCCTCTATCATCAATGGAAGTGCGATGACACTCATCATAACAACACTTGCTGATACAATCCCTGTTGATGCTGCAAGGATAGCACCAACGAGTACCACACTTACACCAAGTCCACCACGAATCCCTTTAAACAAAGAGCTCATCGATAACAACAATTTTTCAGCCATTCCAGACTTCTCTAAAATAAGTCCCATCATAATAAATAGAGGAACAGCCATTAGGGTTGTATTTGACATAATTCCATAAATACGAAATGGCAAGATATTAAACACTTCAAAACCAACATCAGGGGTAAAAAAGGCAAACATCATTGCAACACCACCAAAGGCAAATGCAACAGGAACACCAAGAAGCAATAATGCTAAAGCAACAACAAACATCACCAATGCAATCATAAGCTTCTCCATTTTTTGATCTCATCAAGAACTTCAGCCGATGCTTGAAGTGCAACAAGTGCAAATGAGAGTGGGATAAACGATTTAATCACCCAACGATACGGCAAACCACCAGGATCACTTGAAGCTTCATGTTGTATAAAACTCATCTGAACAAAATCGATCCCGATATAGATAATCATTAACGATAATGGTAAAACAAAAAAGAGTAATGAGATGATATTAATAAAACTTTGTACTTTAGGGGAGAATGTATCATATAAAATATCTACACGAACATGAGCATTTTGATGTAGGGTAAAAGCGATACTCAGTAAGATCACAACATCAAAAAGATGCCATTCTAACTCTTGTAATGCTGTTGAACCATGAGAAAAAAGGTATCGTGCTGTTGCATCATATACAACAAGCAAAACTAATGCTCCAAGCGTTATTGCAGTAATAACAGAAACAATGTGTGTCAATCTACGAATAAGACGCATATTTCAACCTTTTATTTAAAAATTGCATCAAGCAGTGTTGTTTTAAACTCTATCGCACCTGTACGTTGCTGATCTAGTATTGCACCTTTTACAATCCCCAAATGATACTCATTATCGATAAAGAACTGATACCCACCAAGATCATGTGTAGGATTATCAAAAAGTTCCATCACTCCAAAACCAAAAAGATTTTGTAAATGGAGTGTTTCATAAACATGGAGTGCTTCATCTTCCCAACCATCAGCATCTATCTCATCATCTTGAATCGATCCATCATTATTTGCATCATTCCATGTTGCAGTTGCAATAGCAATATAAGGCATCATAACAGGTTTATTGTAGCGTTGATGTAAAAATACAGCTAAATTATCGATACGTTGTGCAAGATATGCAATCCCTATCTCATCATCTGTATAGCTCACTGGATTTGGATCATCCCATGTTCCAGGATCTAAAGGATCACGACTAAACTGTGCTACCATTTGTTCAAATGAGATAAAATCGAGTTTATCAAGGAGTGCAGTATAAATAGTGTCTACTCTGCTCCATTCTGTTTTATCACCAAGAGCACAATATTCATATCCACATTTACCTAAGTCGCTTTGTGTTGTTCTACTTCCTGTATCCATCATAGCCAAAGAGATAAAAATATTTGGATCGTATTGTTTAATTGTATCAATTGCATCTGATATAGTTGTAACAAAAAGTGCACTTTGTTGTGCATCATCAATAACACTGTTTTTATTAAATTCAGGTTCTAAAATAAGCATTTTATCCCCATGAAATTGTGCTAAAAATCTTCCTAAGCGTTGCACATCTTGAAGATATGTATCATGATTTGCTTCTAAGTACCCCTGCTCTTGTAAATGATCTCCAAAATACCAATAGATAAAAACAGGAATTTTCCCCTCATCCATAAGATGTTGCAAAGATACTGTATTAAACCAACTCTCTTGCCACTCTTTTGTCAACCATAAAAATATATACTTTGATTTTGTAAGATGTGTATGTAATGTGTTAAATGCTGTTTCGTTAAAATCAGTTATACTATCTTTATATGCACTATAATTTCCATCTATAATATCAGCTACATCCATATAAATATTATCATGAAATTTAAATGAATCAGCACCACCAAAACCTACATTGCGTGTTGTAAAAAGATAGTCATTACAATTATAACGATATGAGCCATCAAGATTTAATGGGAGGATATTTGTTGAAAACCCTAATGCTTTTGCACTGTTACATAACTGTGTCATTGCATCACTATCAAGATTTTTTGCATCATATTCTACATTAAATACAGGTTTTTTGTCTCTAATAAAAGGATCTAAATAGTGACACTCATTGTATCCAAAGCACTCTTCATTCACTGCAAAATCAAAATCATCTACAAGTGCTTCTACTTGCAAAAGATCATTTTTCAATCCTATAGAGAGTCCTCTTGCGTGTGCTTCTTTTGCCAAAAATCTATTATATTCAAGTTGATCTTGTGCTGTAAAATCAAATCCGGTATTATTGATAAATCCATCAACATTATCTGCTTCAACACCATCACACCCTTTCTCTTTGGCACGATCAAGGCGTTTGAGCATAATGGCATGAACATTCTCACTACGGATATCCAACCATCGCTCACCATCCCATCCATCAAGATCATTACCCATATCCTCTGCATTAAAAAGATCAAAATCACTTCGCCACTCTTCTGAACTTCCTGCACTAAAATAGCAAATAACTTTTAAAGAGTTTTGATGTAGTTGTTGTATCGTTTGTGCTGATGTATCTTCCATATCTATATCGTATACGGTAGCATTTGTAGAGAGGTTCAGATCACCTGTGAGCTGGTATTGCCAAATATCACTGCGTGTTGGTGTGGTATATGGTACTACAGAATTAAGAGTGCTAGTATCTGATCCACTACCTCCACACCCTATAATCCCAAATACTATGGAAGAAAGAAGTAGTGTACCTAGATAATTCATACTATCCCTTTTATCTATATAAAGTTTGGCGCATCGTTTGCAAATAAGATAATATCACCACTTTTTGTTTGTTGCGCCAACACATCAGTCAGCGTTGTTTTATCTGCTAAATAGATACTATTTGCAACACGCAGATGTTTTTTAAACAATTCTGCATTAAGTGTCCCTGTTACTATAACAAGATCAAACACCTCATTAATCGCTTCTATAAGTTTAATATTTAATTCATCAGAGCTCTCAACAAGTCCAGGTGTTACAATCACCTTAGCACCACCTTTGTGTATTGAACAAAGACGAATCCCTTCAAGCATACCATCAATATTGCCATTATATCCATCATCTAGTATCGTTTTACCACCTGCTACAATCTTTTGTAGCCTATGTTCTACTGGTTCAAGTTTCGCAACAGCATTGACAATCTCCTCATTACTCATACCAAACGATTTGGCAATGCGTACAGCAACAGCAATATTCATCGCTTGAAAACCACCAAGTATCTGCGTGTTAAGATGAAGCACTTCACCATCAAGATCTATATCAAACGATGTACCATCAAGAGTTGCTTCAAGATTTGAGATCTCATCTCCAAAAAACCTTACTTTTGGATGTTCTTCATCGGTAACAGAAGTATGTATAAAAGCTTGTTGTAATCTTGGAGATTGCATAATCTCAAGTTTTGTTGCAATAATATTTTCTAAAGATTGAAAATACTCTATATGTGCTAATCCCACTTTACCAACAACAACACGCTGTGGTTCTAAAAATGTTGTAATTTCATAAATATCGCCACGTTGTCGTGCACCAGCTTCACAAACATAAATTTGTGTTGATTGAGGAAGTTTTTGATTGATATCTGCAACAATTCCACCTATAGTATTAACACTTCTTGGTGTTGCATATACTTCAAATTTTTGTGCAAGGATATTCGCTACAAAGTTTTTTATACTTGTTTTACCATAACTTCCCGTAATCGCAACAATTTGGAGATCTTGTATATTGGAGAGTTTTTTCTTTGCTTCTTTTTTATACATAGTAAATAAAAACTTCTCAATAAGTGTTGAACCTATATAAGCCACTGTCAAAGGAAGAACTACACCATAAGTTGCGCACCCCTCTTTGAGCGTACATAAAATATCTTGAAAAAGTGTCAAACCAACTAAAAGGATCAAAAAACGCTTAACACGCCATGTTAATACCAGCTTTTTATCAAGTTTTTTATGCCAAAGAACCAATGCAGGTACGACACCAAAAAACAAAAAGATAGGAAAATATACCCCTGTTGTATAGTATGCAATAAATGGGATAATAAAATAGATCACATGCCATTGTGGTTTATGATGTTTTAAAACAACACGTGAGATCTTATAGTCGTACCATTGTAGATTTGTTATAAGATACCATCCAAGGGCAAAAACTAAAACAATATTTGAAATAAGTGCTAGTGGAAGTTGATAATCTTGCATAGAATTCCTCTTTAATTTTTATATGCGTGGATAATTTTTTGTGCTATATCAGATGCATTGTTCATAAAAAAGTAATGATCTCCATCATATACTTCAAGCTCTGCATCATTAATGAGTGTTGCTATTTTTTGAGCACTGCTTAATGGTGTTGCTGTATCAGATCTACCCCAAAACAGTAGTGCTTTAGAGTTAAATTTTGCAAATTCCTCTGCCATATCCTCATTAACAACAGTTTTAAATGTTTCATACATCTGAGGTGTTAGTGCTTTTGCATCATCTGCAACAAAAAGTGCACGGAATTTTTGTAAACCAAAAGTTTTCAAAAGCTTAAAAAGTGCTATTTTCAAACGAACACTGAGAGGTTTTGGCGTTTGTATCCCAGCACTTGCAACCAAAACAAGAAGTTTAGGATCTAATACCAACGCTACTTTACCACCAAAGGAGTGTCCTAAAATAATATCTTTTTTTCCATCGATCTCATCTAAAAGCAACCCTACAATAGCAGCAACATCGTACGTATCAAGGGCAATAGGTGCAGTTGAGTTTCCAAATCCAGGAAGATCGATATAGATATGGCGAAAATCTTTCATATACGGAGCAAAGCTTTGTTTCATAAGATTTTTATTGCTTCCCCATCCATGCAAAATGATACAATCAGTCGTTTGCTTTGGATTGAGGATCTCATAACTTATATCAAACACTTCCTCTTTGTAATGAATAGATTTTTGTGCCATTACTTCCCTTTTGCCTGTGAAATAGAGTGGATATACTCATATTTTGAATGGATCACTTTTTTCTTTGGAAGTGCTACCATCAAATCACCAATAACAGCGTTAAAATCTTCAAAAAGGTAGTTCGCCATCGATCCTGGGATAGGATTGATCTCATTTAAAAGCACCTCATCTCTATAGACAAAAAAGTCACATCGTATCAAAGCACCATCAAAAAGTGTGTTATAGATTTTTGAAAAATTACTTTGGAGTTTTTGTTCAAGCTCTTGTGAAATATCAGCTTGTAAAACCTGCTCACTACGAGAAAAATCCATATATTTTTTCTCAAAGTCTAAAAACTCCTCTTTATGTGGCTCTTCAACTATAGAAAAATGGATCTTTCCATCACTCCCTTTATACCCTGCAAGGTTATACTCTTTTACCCCTTCTAAGAAAGGTTCAACCAACACGCAACTATCAAACTCAAATGCAACATCTAACGCATAATCAAGTTCACTCTCATCACGAACAATACTCACACCAATAGAACTACCAAGTGATGCAGGTTTTATAATAATAGGATAATCAAAACGGATAGATGGTGATTCCCCTTTTTCTATAATCTCATACTCAACACTTTTGACACCAAGTGCATCTGCATAGTATTTTGTATACCGTTTATCGTATGAAAAAACTGATGCATTGATGCGTGGACCAATATAATTGATCGCATAAAAGTCTAATAAACCAGCGATCGTTCCATCCTCTCCATCTCCACCATGAACAAGGTTTAAAACTGTCGTTTTATATTCTGTCTTAGAAAACATACTCTTATGATAAAATCCACCTCTCATCAGTTGTAACTGAGGCATTTTTTTAAAAGCACCCTTACTAAATGTAACAGCTTTCATCTCTTTTGGATCAATCAAATAAAAACTATGATCACTATCACAAAATACAAACTGTAAATCAAAATTGACTAATTTTTCTTTTAATGTTATTGCACTGACGATACTAATCTCATGTTCATAACTAGCACCACCAAATAAAATGGTTATCTTCAATATATTATTCCTTACATTTTTCATACAAAGTGTTGATATTATACCATGTTAAGCTTTAGGAAGATATTAGGAAAGTTTTTTTATAAAAAGTGCATAAGGGCAAAGCCCTTAGCATAAGGGAGAAAAGCTCTACGCGTAGATGCTTTGTTTATTAAAAGCAACCACTAAAAGGTAGTAAAAAATTGCTCTGTATTTATTTCTGTTTGCAGAACCCATTTTTTCACAAACATCTTTGATTGCACTATTAAGTTCATCATCACTTTGTGTCAAACCAAGTTTTTTCTTTAAAAAGTTATCACGAACTCTACCAAGTTCATCATCACAAGAACACGCAACACATTCTGCATCTTTATTATAAATTGATGGCCCTAAACCTTTTGTAACTTTTGCTAAAAGCTCTGCATCAAAGTTAGCATCAATCTCAGCCATTTTTGAGCTGTAAAGCTCAATTTTTTCATCTAATTTACTCATATCTATAATCCTTTTATTATTCTGATTTGATAAATTCTACTTTAGAGTTTCTTAGGTTTTCCTTTTTTTATGAAGCTTTACCAAATTTCAACAAAAAAGATCCTTAAAAAATCACTAAATAATCTCTTTTAGCTCTTCCTCTGTTAAAAGTGTAACACCTAGTGTCTGTGCTTTGTCATATTTACTTCCAGCATCTGCACCATAGATCAGGTAATCTGTTTTTTTACTTACACTGCTACTTACCTTTGCACCTAAAGATTCTAAGAGCTCTTTGATCACTCCTCTTGGCTGACTCATGGTTCCAGTAAGTACCACAGTTTTTCCCTTAAATGGATTATCTTTTGCTTCTGTTTTTTGTGCAGGTGGTGTTGGTAAAATACGTGCTTCAAGCTTTGTAATTGTATCAAGATTAACACGCATAAACTCCAAATAACTCTCAGCCATCTCATCCCCAATCCCATCAATGGCAATAAGTTGTTCTTTTATTGCGTGTTTATACTCAAGCCCAAACGCCTCAGCTATCATCTTAGAAGCTACTTCACCAATATGCTCAATCCCAAGAGCATTGATAAATCGCCACAGCTCACTCCCTTTGACACGTGCAATAGCATCTAAAAGGTTGCGTGCCTTTTTCTCTTTAAACCCTTCTAAGGTTACAAGCTGTTCCATTGTTACGTTAAAAAGATCTAACACACTCTTTACAAGTCCAGCATTAAAAAGCTGTTCTACAATTTTTGTTCCCAAACCATCGATGTTTAAACACGGCTTAGATGCAAAGTAGATAATGGAGTTAACAACCCGTGCCTCACACTCGAGGTTTTGACATTTTATAAGCACATCCTCTTGTAAAAGTTCACTACCACATACAGGACACGCAGTTGGTCGCTTCACTTGAACTTCTGTTCCATCGCGTCTATCTGTGAGCACTTTTATTATCTTTGGTATCACATCACCACTACGCAAGATGATAACACTATCCCCTATACGGATATCTTTACGCTCAATCTCATCAAAGTTATGCAGTGTCGCTCGCTCAACCACAACACCCTCTATATCGGTTGGTTCAACAACAGCTACAGGTGTTACTGCACCCGTTCTTCCAACCTGCAAAATAATATCTTTAACCTTTGTTACCTTCTCAACTGCTGGAAACTTATATGCAACAGCCCAACGTGGTACTTTTACAGTATAGCCCATATCTATTTGTGCGGCTATCTCATTAACTTTTACCACCATACCATCAAGCATCATAGGGTAACTCTCACGCTCTTGTTTCATCTGCTCATAAATAGCTTCTATCTCATCATACCCTTGTGCTACACCCTTTAGAGGTGGTTTTTTAAATCCAAGGCTATAAATATACTCCATCTTTTCACTAAGCAGTTTGTGTGAGAGTTCATTAACCCCTACTCCATAAGGTAAAAAGACCAAGTTGCGTGAAGCTGTTATTTTAGGATCAAGTTGTCGAAGGCTTCCTGCTGCTGCATTGCGTGGATTGGCAAAAAGGGTTTCACCATTTTTAAGTCGTTCTTCATTAATCTTTTCAAATTCATCTTTAAAAATCACCACTTCACCACGAATCTCTATAAAACTTTTTTCATCAATAGTAAGTGGTATGGAGCGAATTGTTTTAACATTTTGAGTAATCAATTCACCCTCTACACCATCTCCTCTTGTGATACCTTGAATCAGTTTACCATCTTCATATACAAGATTTAAACTTGCACCATCATATTTTGGTTCACAATAAAAGGTGATATGCTCATCAAGTTTATAAGTTTTTTTAAGCCATTTTGCCAAATCATCGCTATTAAAAATATCTTCTAAACTCCACATTTTTGAGGGGTGTTTAGCTTTAACAAACCCTTCGCTTATCATATCTCCTACCCTTTGAGTTGGAGAATCTTGTAGTATCTCTTGTGGATGTGCCTCTTCATACGCCACTACTTCATGATAGAGTTTATCATACTCTTCATCAGTAGTGATAGGATCATCTAAAACATAGTAGTGATATGCCCATTTATTTAGTTGTTTAATTGCGTGTGTATACTCTTGATAATTCATAACGATATTGTATCACACCTTAGTATATAGCCACTCTTTTTTGGAATAAATATAAGAGTAGACAATCCCTTTTATTAGAGTTTCTACATTCATGATAATAAAAATAACAATAATGTCATACCCTAGTGTATAAGCGATATATGATGGAATAACACGAAATAACCATAAGGATGTCACATTGATTTTTAATGTTGTTTTTGTTGCACCTGCACCACGAAGTGCAGAAGAGTACACAAACATAATAGCTAGAGGAATTTGCGCTAAACCAACTAAAATAAGATATTCAGATGCTATAGCAACAGTATAAGGATCTTGTGTAAAAAATGAAACTAAAAAATCAGGAAACATAATCATAACAAGCCCAACACTTCCCATAAATGTATAAGCAACACGACCAGATATAATCCCCATCGCATACGCTTTGTCAAAATCTCGTGCACCTATATTTTGCCCAACAAGTGCCATCGCTGCAATTGCAAAACCAAACCCTGGCATAAATGCAATCCCCTCGATCCTCAATCCAACCTGATACCCAGCTAGTTGTGCTGTTCCATAAGAGGTAATAATACTCACAAAGAGCAAAAAGCTCAAACTCGATATCCCTCTATCTAGGGCTGCACTCCATCCAACACGCAATACCCTTTTGATATCATCCAAACGAACAATAGGTAAAAAGTCAAGTTTTGCATCCAATCTTTTTATAAGAATATAATACGATACAACATTAAAAAAGTATGCTATTACAGTCGCTAGTGCTGCACCTTGAATTCCCATCGCTTCTACACCAAAATGCCCAAAAATAAAAATATAGTTCAATCCAGCATTGATACAAGAGGAGAGAAGTTTTATATATAACGAGCTTTTTGTATCTCCTGCTGCTGAGAGTGCGTTGTATAACAAATTATCTATAAATATCAGGATAAACCCTAATGACAAAATCTTAAAATATTGTGATCCCTCATCTACAATATCAGCTGTTGCACCCATAAGTTCATAAACAGTTGCACTTCCAAAATAACCACTTAGTGAAACGAGCGTACCTAAAAAACCTGCAACAAATACCAAAGAGAATAATAATGCAGAAGCTCTTTTTTTCCTCCCTTGTCCAATATAACGAGATATGAGTGCATTGCCTCCAATAACATACAAAGTCATAAGTACATTAATAACCATCATAAACTGCATACTCATCCCAACAGCTGCAAGTGCTGAGACACTTACCATTCCAACCATAATCATATCAATAAGGACTTGTAAAATATCTACAAGATGTTTTAGAGCTGCTGGAAATGCTAAGGAGAGTACTCTTTTTGTATCACTAGAGATTACTTGTATAATGTTGCAACCTTTTGCATCTCTTGCATAAGAGCTTCTTTTGTATCAAATTGCAAAACAGTTCTGTTTTTCTCCTCTTCACCTGGTTGCGTAAAATCAAAAACAAGTACGTAATAAAGGAGTTTTACTTTTTCTCCATAAAGATCAATCCACTCCAAACTCATCTCAGCGACTTCACCCTCCATCTCAATCACACCAGCTGGATAGAGGCGTGTTACTTTTGTGAGATCTATAGCACCTTTTTGTGATCTATATATCATCCTATCTCCTTTATATCTTGTGTTGCAATAATCCATTTATAGTAGAGTGCACCAATGAAAAAGCCACTTCCTATGTAGTATGTTATCATTTGCAATGAAACATTGTGTTGTGCCAAAAAACCTATCATATATGATACACCAGCTGACACACTTAAAAAAAGCATATCATTATATGCAACAACACGACCATAATAGTTAGGATCTATATTGTTTTGCAATAATGTATATGTATACGACCATAATGTTGTGGTAAAAAGACCAACAATAATACTTGATCCCAAAGAGAGATAAAATGATTGTATACTCATAGCCCAAATAAATATTGCTATAGCCTGAAAACAAAAGAGTAACAATAATCGCTCTTTACTTACCCACTTTCCTAATATAACAGGTCCTATTACAAGTCCTAGTGCACGAAAAGCATGTAATAACCCTAACGCTAAAGATGGAGCAACAACAAGAGCATAATAGTGTTCTACCATCAGTGCAACCAATGCATCAAATGCTGTCAATCCAACAAATGCATGTAAAACCATAAGATGTAGCGCTTTTGGTTGTTCTTTAAAATAATGCCATATTGCGACCATCATACGTACCATATGTTGCTGTACTACCGTTCCCGTATTGGGAAACTCTGTCATTATTAAAATCACCAATGCGATACTATACATAAAAGCATCAATTATAAATGCCCAAAAAACACCAAAATAATAAACAAAAAAACCACTAAGTGCCATCCCTAAAGTATATGAAAATGACCATATTATGGAGTGTATTTCATTAGCTTGACGTAATGCTACACCATCTAATATTTTAGGAAGTAAAGAGATCTCTGTTGTAAAATAAAATGATGCCGCAGCCATTTTCAAAAATATAAGTATATATAAAAAATTTAAATCTTCATATGTTTGTACGGTTACTAGAAACAGTGTTGCAATGATCTCTATACAAAGCAACACAAGCATCAGTTTTTTTGGTGCAAATCTATCAATCAATGTACCAGAAAAAGGGGCTTGAATCACACCTGCTAAAAAATGAAGAATAGCTACAAATGCTACAATTTCTGGTTCAACATTTATGGAGAGTAAAAGTGTATAAATCGCAACATTACTAAACCATGCACCAAAATAAGAGATAAGTTGAATAGTTGAGAGTCGTGCAAGAAGTTTATGTTTTTGTAACAACTGTATATAAAGTTTCATAAGTGCAAGAGTAACATATTTTTCTATTTTTTTGTAAAAATATATTTTTTTTGTTAAACTTCTTTAAAAAGATGTCGATTTAATGTTTAGGATTTTTATATATATTAAGGAGTGAGTCATGGATGGCATAGCAAATGTTGCAAAACAGCAACAAACTCAATTAGCACACCAAGATATACAAACAACACAACACGCAACACAAACACAAAAGGTTGCGCATCAAGATATTGTAAAGCAGATGCAAGATAGTACTATCGCATCAAAACAAGATATTAATAAATCTGAAGAGATGGTTCAAAAACTTGTTGAAGATCTCAATAAAGCACTCTCTCCATTTAATACAAGTATAAAATTTGGTGTTGATAGTCAAGATGTTTTTTATGTCTCTGTTATCGAGGAAAAAACACATAAAATGATCCGACGTTTTCCTGCAGAAAAAGCGCAGTCACTATTACCAAAGATGAAAGAGCTCACTGGTATACTCTTTGATTCAAAAGGGTAAGACTCAACAAAGTTGAGCCCTACCCCTTTCTATATAATTCTTCATATTTTCTTATGTTATAAACAGTTTAGTTTTACTATAAGCAAATTCTCACATACATTTGGATATAATCGCGTTATTTAATTTATTATCAAAGGTTTTTTACATGAAAAAGAGTGTTAAAAAAGTTGTATTAGCATATTCTGGTGGACTTGATACGAGCGTTATTTTAAAATGGCTCCAAGACGAATATCAATGTGAAGTTGTAACTTTTACAGCTGACTTAGGGCAAGGTGAAGAGCTTGAACCTGCACGTAAAAAGGCACTTGAACTTGGTATAAAACCTGAAAATATTTTTATCGATGATCTACGTGAAGAGTTTGTAAAAGATTTTGTTTTCCCAATGTTTAGAGCAAATACAATCTATGAGGGTGAATACCTTCTTGGAACTTCTATTGCGCGTCCACTTATTGCAAAACGTCAAGCTGAGATCGCAAAAATCACTGGTGCTGATGGAGTAAGCCACGGTGCAACAGGAAAAGGGAATGATCAAGTACGTTTTGAGATGGGATATCTAGGTCAAGATGCTACACTGACAATTATTGCACCATGGAGAGAGTGGGATCTTAACTCTCGTGAAAAACTTCTTGCATATGCTGCAAAACATGGTATTCAGATAGAGAAAAAAGGGAAAAAATCTCCATACTCAATGGATGCAAACCTTTTACATATCTCTTATGAAGGTGGTATTTTAGAAGATCCTTCAGCTGAGCCTGAAGAATCTATGTGGCTGTGGACAAATTCACCTGAAAATGCTCCAGATGAAGCAGAATATATTGAGATTACATACAAAAACGGTGATCCAGTAGCACTCAATGGCGAAGAGTTAAGCCCTGCAACTATGCTCAAAACTCTTAATGAACTTGGTGGTAAACACGGAATCGGTCGTGTAGATATCGTTGAAAACCGTTTTGTTGGGATGAAAGCTCGTGGTTGTTATGAAACTCCAGGTGGGACTATCATGTTAAAAGCACACCGTGCTATTGAGTCAATCACACTTGATCGTGAAGCTGCACATCTTAAAGATGAGATGATGCCACGCTATGCAAAACTTATCTATAATGGTTTTTGGTGGTCTCCAGAGCGTGAGATGCTTCAAGCAGCAATTGACAAAACACAAGAGTTTGTTGAAGGAACAGTACGTTTAAAACTCTATAAAGGGAACGTAACTGTTGTTGGAAGATGGTCTGATCTTTCACTTTTTAATGCAGAATATTCTACATTTGAAGAGGATGAAGTGTACAACCAAAAAGATGCAGAAGGTTTTATCAAACTAAACGCACTTCGTTTTATCATTGAAGGAAAAGCAAGAAAAAATAAAAAGGAAAACAACTAATGAGCATTATTAAAATTGATATGAACTCACCAGAGTTCCAAGCAGAATTAGAAAAAACGATCAAATTTACAGATAAAGTAAATGCACAATTTGGATGGGTATACAATCCTCAAGATGAAGTTAACGAGGGTGTACAAATGGGTCTTGCTCGTAACAAAATGATGTATAAAAAACGTTTTTGCCCTTGTTTTATGGTTGTAGAGGAAAATGGCAAACCTAAATCAGTTGAAGATAGAATATGCCCGTGTAAACCTGCTATAGAGCGTGAAATTCCTGAAAATGGTGTATGTCATTGTGGTATATTTTGTACTCCAGAGTTTGCTGAAAAAAAACGTATTGAACTTGGAATGGAAGAAGCTGTTCACAACCATTCAAGAGGTCTTTCAAAAGAGGAGTGCCAAGCACTTCTTGAAAAAGAGGAACTTGATGGTGATGAGCTTTTAGCACTTTTAGAAGCTCGTGATCTTGGAATGGTTTCTTTTACTATTGTTGATGTTCGTGAACATATGGAGTGGCAAATGGGTCATATCAAGGGTGCTGATAAACTTGTTCCTACATCTTCATTTTTCCATAGCTGGGAAGAAGCAAATTTAAGTAAAGATGAACACATTATTTTATATTGCCATGTAGGAAGCCGATCTGCACACGTTGCTAGAATCCTCCGTGACAATGGATACAAACACATAGGAAACCTTACATACGGTATTGTATCATTTCCGGGTGAAATAGAAAGATAAACTAAAGGAAAAACATGAAAGTACTTTTAATAAAAGATGTAAAAAGCTTGGGTAATGCTGGTGAAGTCAAAGAGGTAAAACCTGGTTATGGTCAAAACTTTTTAATCAAAAAAGGTTTTGCAAAACCTGCAACACCTGAGATTATTGCTGAGCATGAAGCTGAAGTACAACGTAAAGCCCAAGAGGAAGCTGCTGAAATTGCTCGTCTTAAAGAGATTGCACAAAAGCTTGATAAAGTTGAGATTGTTATTACAAAAAAACTTGGTCAAAACGGTCACCTTTTTGGTGCAGTAACTAAAGATGAGATTGCCCATGCACTCCAAGAGCAACATGGTATAGAGATAGATAAAAAACATATTACAGAGAAAAAAGCGATCAAAACTGTAGGTGAGCACGATATTGATCTTAAACTAGGTCATGGGATACACGCAACACTACATGTTGATGTTCAAGGGGAATAATACAAATGTTTGATGCAACAACCATCCTTGCGTATAAAGGAAAAAACAAAGCAGTTATCGGAGGAGATGGACAAGTTACTTTTGGCAACTCTGTTTTAAAGGGTAATGCAACAAAAATCCGTACACTCCATCATGGCAAAATTTTAGCTGGTTTTGCCGGAAGCACAGCTGATGCGTTTAACCTTTTTGATATGTTTGAGTCATTTTTAGAAGATAAAAAAGGTGATATATTAAAATCTGTTGTTGAGTTTTCTAAAGCGTGGAGAAAAGACAAAGTACTACGTCGTCTTGAAGCTATGATGATTGTACTCAATCAAGAACATATTTTTATACTTACGGGAAATGGAGATGTTGTAGAACCTGAAGATGGACAAATCGCTTCTATTGGTAGTGGTGGAAACTTTGCCATATCAGCTGCACGTGCACTTAAAAAACACGCAGATATGGATGAAGAAGAACTTGTAAAAGAGTCTCTTAGCATCGCAGCTGATCTATGTATCTATACAAATCACAATATCAAAACACTCATTTTAGAGGACAAAAACTGATGAATATGACTCCAAAAGAGATTGTAGCATATCTTGATGACTACATTATAGGACAAAAAGATGCTAAAAAAACGATTGCATTAGCACTACGAACACGCTATAGACGTATGCAACTCGATGATGAGATGCGTCAAGAGATAAAACCAAAAAATATTTTAATGATAGGTTCAACTGGTGTAGGTAAAACGGAGATCTCTCGTAGACTCGCAAAGATGATGAAAGTTCCTTTTATTAAAGTTGAAGCATCAAAATATACTGAAGTTGGTTTTGTAGGTCGTGATGTTGAATCGATGATTAGAGATCTCGTTGTTAATTCTATCTCAATTGTCAAAGCTGAAAAAGAGGAAGCAAATCGCCAAAAAATCGAAAACTATATCATCAATCGTATTACTGATAAACTTGTTCCCCCTCTTCCACAAGGTGCAAGTGAGAGTAAAAAAGATGATTATCAACGTCTACTTGAAGCGATGGAAAAACGTGTTGAATCTGGTGAGATGGATGATAAGATGATCGAAATTGAGGTAGAACCAAATATCTCTGTTGAGTTTAATGATACCAACCTTCCTCCAGAGATGGCAAAAGTACAAGAGAGTTTTTCTAAAATATTTTCTGGAATAAATAAAGAAGACAATAAAAAAGAAGTTAGTGTAAAAGATGCAAAAGTACTTCTTCGTCAAGAGGCAAGTGCAAAACTTTTAGATATGTCAAGTATCCAAGCTGAGGCGCTTCGTCGCGCTGAAAATGGTGGTATTATCTTTTTAGATGAGATTGACAAAATTGCTTTAAGTGAAAAATCTCAAGGGAGAAATGACCCTTCTAAAGAGGGAGTACAACGTGATCTACTTCCAATTGTAGAAGGGAGCAGTGTCTCAACTAAGTATGGAACGATCAATACAGATCATATCCTTTTTATCGCAGCTGGTGCATTTCATGTAAGTAAACCAAGTGATCTTATCCCTGAACTTCAGGGGCGTTTCCCATTGCGTGTTGAACTCGAGAGCCTCACAGAAGAGACACTCTATAAGATTTTAACACAAACACAAAATTCACTTCTAAAACAGTATGAAGCACTTTTAGGAGTTGAGGGGATGCGTTTGATTTTTGAAGATGATGCGATCAAAACGATAGCAAAACTTTCACATCGTGCAAATGAGACAGCTGAAGATATTGGAGCAAGACGTCTACATACTGTTTTAGAAAAAATCTTAGAAGATATCAGTTTTAATGCTGATGAGTATAAAGACAAAGAGTTTATTGTAACAAGTGCACTTGTTCATGAAAAACTTGATATGGTTGTTGAAGATGATGACCTCTCAAGATACATTTTATAAAAAATAAGGAAAACACTATATGACAAAAGCTGGTTTCGTTTCGCTCATAGGGCGGCCAAATGCAGGAAAAAGTACGCTGATGAACTCCCTTTTGGGAGAGAAAATTGCAATGGTAAGCCAAAAAGCAAACGCAACACGTAAACGTTCCAATGCCATAGTGATGCACAAAGATGCACAAATCATCTTTGTGGACACTCCTGGACTTCATGAAAAAGAGAAAATTCTCAATCAATTTATGCTTGATGAAGCCCTAAAAGCTATGGGAGATTGTGATCTTATTGTCTATCTTGCACCAGTTACCGATTCACTTGAACATTATGAAAAATTTTTAAAACTTAACAAAAAGCAGATACCACATATCATCGCTTTAAGTAAAATTGATCAGGTTTCACAAGAAAAACTTTTTAAAAAAATTGCCGCATATAATCAACACGCAGATAAGTTTGAAGCACTTATCCCTGTAGCAATCCCAAGAAAAGTGGGACACGAAGATCTTCTTGATACGATAGTCAAGCTTCTCCCTGAATCTCCTTACCTTTATGATCCTGAAGATTTAACAAGTGAGCTTGTTCGTGATATCTATGCAGGGTTTATCAGAGAAGCTATATTTGAAAATGTTAGTGATGAAGTCCCATATGAATCTGATGTTATTATCGACTCTATCGAAGAGGATGCAGGAATAGATAGGATCTATGCAACGATCATTATCGAAAAAGAATCACAAAAAGGGATTTTAATAGGAAAAAAAGGTGATACCATCAAACGTATCGGCAAATCTGCCCGTCTAAAAATAGAAGAACTCAGTGGACAAAAAGCATACCTTAACTTGCAAGTCACGGTAAAAAAAGGGTGGACAAAAGATAAAAACTTTTTAAAAGAGATAGGATATGATGAAGTTAAATAGATATATATTTTTAGGTTTACTTGCGACATCAACACTTTTTGGTGCACAAAATTCAATAAATGATTATAGTATTTTAACACAATATAAAGATGGAAAGATTGGTGATCTACGCTATTTTTTAGATCAAAAACTTGCAAATAAAGATTTTTGGCATAATTACCTACAAGATAAAAACACTACATTTGGATATTTACAAAATAATCCAAATATCCTTTTTTGTGACAAATCACAATCAACACTTTCACTATACCAATATAAAGATGGATCATATCAACAAGTAGATCACTATAGTGCTTTTACTGGAAAAATGGAAGGTGATAAGCAAAAAGAGGGAGATTTACGAACTCCTGTTGGCGTATATAATCTTTTACAAAAACTTAATAAGGTCGATCCATTTTATGGTCCTATGGCTTTTGTAACATCATATCCAAACCTTTTTGATCAATATCAACATAAAACTGGAAAAGGGATCTGGATACACGGTGTACCTGAAAATGAACAAAGAGATAATTTTACTAAAGGATGTATCGCTATAAACAACGATAATATTACAGCCCTAAGTAAAAAAATCAATATTCACAATACACTTTTAATTATTAATGAACATGATATCAAACCAGTAACAAAAGAGGAACTCGAAGAGTTATTAGCGCAACTTTATGCTTGGAAAAATGCATGGACATATAATGACTTGCAAACGTACCTTTCATTTTATGATACAACTTTTAGACGCTTTGACGGAATGAATAAAAAGACTTTTGCACAATATAAAAAACGAATTTTCAATAAAAAAGAATCAAAAACAATTCAATTTTCTCAAATGACAGTGATCCCATATCCTGGAGAAAAGAACCTTTATCGCATAACATTTTATGAAAAATATAAAGCTCGTAGCTTTACATACAATGGGAATAAAACACTTATTGTAAAACTTACAAAAAATACAATGCATATCATTACAGAGAAATAACAATGAAACACTTTATTTTTTTACTTATATTTTTGACATCTGCTCTTTTTGGTGATGTACAACTTATTAAAAAAGAGAATAATGATTCCAATATAACACTTTTAGTTATTGGTGGTATACATGGCAATGAACCAGGTGGCTATTTCGCTCCTGCAATCCTTGCACAACACTATACAATCACTTCAAAAAACCTTTGGATAGTACCAAATCTCAATAAAGCAAGTATACTTGCAAACAGACGTGGTATTCACGGAGACATGAATAGAAAATTCTCTTTTATTAAAAAAGGGGATAAAGACAATGCTATTGTCTCTGAAATAAAAAAGATCATCCTTGCACCTCAAGTCTCTTTGGTACTTAATCTTCATGATGGGCATGGATTTTACAGACCAAAAAGTCAAAGTAGTATTTTTAATCCAAATGCTTGGGGGCAAACATGTGTTATCGATCAGTCTGAACTCAAAACACAACATACATTTGGTAATTTAAATACTATTGCAACACAAGTACAAACAAATGTTAATAAACGCCTGATCAAAAAACATCACACTTTTAATGTAAAAAACACTCATACAAAATATAAAGATGAAGCGATGCGCTTATCATTAACATATTTTGCTGTAACACATAATAAACCAGCTTTTGCTATTGAGACAAGTAAGAACCTCTCAACACTCACACAGAAAGTATTTTACCAGCTTCTTGCCATAGAAGAGTATATGAAAATTATGAAAATTGGATTCAAACGTGACTTTAAACTTAATGCCCAAGAACTCCAAAAAATCATCCAAAACTATGGAACTTTAACAATAAATGGCAATATATTCTTTAATTTATCAAATATCAAAAGTAATTTAAGGTTTATTCCGATAAAATCAAAAGATAACGAGTTTGCTTTTAGTCATCCACTAGGTGCGATTAAAAAGCAATCTAAAAACTATGTTGTTTATATAGGAAATAAAAAAATCGCAACGTTGCATCCTCAATATTTTTCAATGTATGAAGGATGCCCAAAAGAGTATGAAGTACAAATTGATGGAAAGAAAGTTTTTGTCAAAAAAGCTTCATATTTTGACGTAAAAGACGATTTTATGTTAGTTCCTAACAAAGATTATCGTGTAAATATCATCGGATTTTCAAAAAAAGGGAAAAAAGATGAGAGTGGCTTAAAGATCTCTAAAGAAGATCTTTCTAGCAGATACTCTTTAGATAAGTCCCATCGAGATTATCGGGTTGAGATTTATCACAAAAAACAGTTTTGTACTATGCTAGTGGCACATTTTAAATAGGATTGAAAATAATGAGTAGTGAATCAAATAAAAACTCTTTTACAAGTGTTCTTTCAATAAATCCCTATAATGAAACATACTATAAAAGTGTTTCTAGTTTTTTAAACGAAGAGAATGCTGCTCATTTTGCAAAAGATCAGTTTGTCCTTTCATATATAAATTCACGTGAATTTATCAATGCACAAATCTCTATAAGTAAAAATATTCCAGAGATAGATCTTTATGATGCTATCTATAATAAAGCATATGATGAACTAGCACTCGATCAGGCTGTTGAATATAAAATAGAATTTATTGAGATCTTTGATACAATCGATGAAGATAATCGTCATTTTAATGTTTTCATTATTGACCCTTTAGATATTACTGAAACTTTTGCTCCTATTATTGAGAAGATCAAATATATTGATACAATCATCCCCTCACCTCTTCTTATTAAAACACTCTATTCTAAAGAGATTTTAGAAACAAGTGGTGCGCACTGTTTTATCTATTTTCAAGAGAGTGATGCATTTTTAGTTGTATATAACAACCAAGAGTATGTCTATACAAAATCATTAAAATACTCTTTTAAAGAGATGTATGAGCGTTTTTGTGAACTTTATGGTGAACGTATAGAGTATGATGATTTTCTCTATTTTTTCTCACAAACAAATCTCAAAAAGACTAATAGTGACTATAAGCTCTACCTTTTAAGACTTTACAAAGAGATCTTTGCAAATATTAACGATATTCTCACTTATGCAAAACGTGCCTTTGATATAGAAAAATTTGAACATGTATATATTGGTTCAAATATTGACACTGTTACAAAACTCGATGAGATGCTAGAGGTTGAAATTGGAATCGCATCAAGTGAATTCAATTTTGATTACGGTTTTGAATCAACGCAACACTACACAGATCAACTCCATTCACTAATGCACTTATATGCGCACTTACCGTCAGATGAACGCTATGAGTGTAATTTTACACAGTTTAACAGACCACCAAAATTTGTTAAAAGAGAGAGTGGAAAATTTATCCTTGTTACACTTTTTTCACTTATTGCAGCATTTATCTATCCAGTTACATATTGGTCACTTAACTATGCGCAAAAGCTGCAAGAGGATCTTTTAAACCAAAAATTTAAAGAGGTTCACAATCAGCGTGTAACTCGTGAAGCAACACTCAAAAGTAAAGTTGCCGAAAAAGAGCAAGCAATGACGCTGCTTAACAAAGAAAAAGATGAATATATCGATAAAAAACATACACTTCAAAAAATTCATAAAGTAAAAGTAGAATATACAATGAAAGCAAAACTGCTTGCTACTTTAACACAAGACCTGAATCGATACAATGTTCAAGTTCATGCACTCGTGTATAATGAAGATGAACATGGTAAATATCTTCGTATGGATCTAGTAGCATCAAAAGATAAGCAGATTACTCGAATGCTTGCATATATTACAAAAGTTCATGAAGGAAAAATGAGATTTTCACTCGATAAAATCGAATATGATAAAAAACTCAGAAAATACAGAAGTGAACTGAAAGTGACAATATTATGAAGATAACATTTGAAGACTACTTACATAAAATAGATCTCTTTTTCAAAGACAAAACGCAAAAAGATATCTATATGATATATATTATGATTTTTGCAGTAATCTTTGGGCTTTCTTATAGCCTCTTTTGGGATAGTTCACTCAAAAGCTTTGAACAGACAAAAGAGCATGTAAAAAAACTCAAAGGGCAAATAGCTCAAGATCAGCGTTTTTTACAAATGAACCCTCAAAGACGTGTTGTACAACTTGACCAAGAGATACAAAATATCAAACTGCAAGTTGCAAAGATACATGATAACAATGACTATATCAAATCAAAAATTGAAACAATTTCATCACTTATCTATGATGAGCGTGCTTGGGGTGAATATATAGATTCTATCGCATCCAATGCTCTAAAATATCATGTAAAACTCTTAACATTGACAAATAAGTTTTCTGATACGAAAAATGATTTTGGACATCTTCTTGATATTACTGTGCGATCTACAGCAGATTTTAGAAATACACTCAAGTTTATAAACTCACTTGAGCAAAGTGAACTTGTTGTAGATTTACACGATTTTAATATCAGTGCGACAAAACGTTTAGAATCTGATCTTAATATCTCTGTATGGGGGATTAAATACTAATGAAAACATTACAATTATTAACACTTGCAACCATTCTTAGTAGTAATCTCCTTTATTCAGCAGATGAGCTTTCATGGGTTGATGAACAAATCAAGGCGATTAAACCTCCTCGACATGGGATAGAAGAAAGTGTTATCAACAAACTTAAACCTCCATTTATTTTCTTCAAAAAAGATGATAATAAAACAAAACAAGAGGATGTAGTACCAAGTGTAACTGTTCCTGTAACAAACCATTATCATGCAAAAACAAAAACACGCCATTACAGAGGATTAACTCTACGTGCTATTATGAACAAATCAGCACTTATTGGTGGAAAATGGTATAAAGAAGGAAGTAAAGTACATGGTTATACCTTACGTCATGTTGGGAGAAAAAGTGTGATACTTGTTCGAAAACATAAAAAAATCACACTCTCAATCAAAACAAAAAGAAAAAATTTAAAATTTAGTAAGTAGGAAAAATTATGAAGTCTATTAAAACATCATTATGCACAGCTCTTTTAGCATCTGCACTCTCAATAAACTCTTTTGCATCAGACTGTACGTATGAGCTTTTTACGATAAGCTCGTCAAAAGAGACAAGAATTATAGATTTTATTGAACAACTCAGTGATGAGTGTAGTTTTAGTATTATCGTTACTGATCCACATGCACAAAAGTTTTTACAACGTCGCTTAAACCGACTAAACCTTAAAAATTTAACACTTGATGAAGTACTTGATATTGTACTAGAAGAGAATAATCTCTCCTATTCACTTAAAAACAATATCTTAAAAATCTCTTATCTTACTACTAAAATATTTAATATCGATTATATCCTTTCACAAAGAAAAAGTGTTGGAAGTACTGATGTGACACTCAGTTCATCTGGTACATCAACACCAAATAAAGTAAGTGCATCTGGTGGTTCTACAGAAGGTGCTTCTGGAAGAAGTACAGGAGCATCATCAGATACTGGAATAAAAATTGAGAGTACTGATGAAGTGAAATTTTGGGAACAACTTGATTCTGAATTTAGAAGTGTTTTAAATCGTCCACATGACACATATAAAGCAAGTGCTCCAATTATCAATAAAAATGCTGGTCTTATTACTGTAACAGCAACAGCAAGTCAGCTCAAACGTTTTGAAAAATATCTCAAAAGACTGCAAGAAAAAGTACAGCTTCAAGTTCTTATTGATGTACAACTCCTTTCAGTTACAATGAAAAAAGGGAAAACTACAGGGATTGACTGGAGACAACTTTACGCACTTCAAAATATTGATATCGCACTTGATAGAAGAAACTGGCAAAATGTTAGTGAATACTCTGGAAATGAGATCACACAAGGGATGTATAGTAATGCAAGTGCCATCGGTCAAATGGTTACAATCAAAGCAAATGCAAAACTTAACGAAGTGATTAAATTTCTAAAAACACAAGGGGATGTAAACTCTATCTCAAATCCAAAAGTGCTCACACTAAACAATCAACCAGCACTTATCACTGCTGGTACTGAGTACTTTTACAAAATCAAATCAGAAACGCAACAACAAGGAGCTGTTGGTGGCATCGCTGCTACAACGCAAAATGATAATATTCAGTCTGTTTTTGCTGGTGTTTTACTAACAATCACTCCTGAGATCTCAAATGACAACACTATTACACTAAAAATCAATCCATCACTTTCAGAAACAACGACAGATCTCTCTCAAGTATCAAATATTGGCCGTGAAATGCCACCAGATTTAAATAGAAGAGAACTTTCATCAGTTGTAACTGTTAAAGATGGTAACAGAATCATTTTAGGTGGTCTTATCAATACAAGAACAATTAATGATACATCTAAAGTGCCTATACTTGGAGATATTCCAATAATAGATTCTTTATTTAAGTATGAAACAAAAACGCGTGAAGTTCAAGAGCTTGTTATTATCATCGAACCACATATTATCCATAAAGAGAAAAACACTATCTCTCTTTCAGATCTTGGTTATGATGGAATAGATAACTCATTACTTACAGATGAATTTGCATCAAAAAAGAAGAAAAAACAACACGCAATCCGTATTGATACAAATACTTCAAAACAAAAACAAACTAAATAATTAAGGATGGATGGATGGAGAGTATCTTTGCAAACTCTAAAGAGGTCTTTTTAGATACAGTCAATGCAAAGGACTACATCCAACTTGATCGTGTTTCACAAATCTATCAGTCGCTAAAAGATTCTATCAAAAAACCTCTAAAGCTTATTTTGCTCTATGGAAAACCAGGTACTGGAAAGAGTATGTTTTTGGCAAAACTCTATACAGATCTTTCATCTTCACAACCTATTTATCTATATGAAACACCCATTTTGGATGAGAGTGAATTTTACAAAACAATTGCTCGTGATGTTTTCCATACAAAATATGCAGGAGAACTCAACTTTACCCAAATGATGAAAATCATTAATAATATGCGTTCAATGCAAAAAGAATCACAACAAGTTCCTGTAGTTCTTTTAGATGAAGCACAACTATATTCTGAAGTACTTATGGAAAAGATACGACTTCTCTCAGATACACGTGCTGTTAAATTTGTTATTACACTTCATAAAACAGAAAGAGAAGATGTTATTGCAAAAGAGCATTTTCAAACACGTATTTGGGAAAGTATAGAGCTTGAAAATGCTTCAAGTGCAGAACTTAAAATCTACATTCAAAAAAAACTGATGAAAGCAAACTGTTTTAATACAGCAAGTATGTTTACAAGTCGTGTAGTCAATAAAATACATAAACTCACAAATGGAAACTATAGAGATACAAACAAGTTAATGTACACACTTTTTGATATTTATGTGACCTATGAAAAGGATAATAAGTTTATGGATATAACAAAAGTACCTACAAAATATATTGAGATGGCAGCTATCCATACAGGACTTATCGATGCTTAATCTTCCTGAACTTGAAAAACGTTGGTTGCGATACAAGATAAAATCGTATATCCCCTATGGAGTAACGACACTTTTACTCGGTAGTGCACTTACTGCTGGATACTTTTTCTATCCTACATTTATGCAAAAAGAAACACATACACCTGTTACTACATCTAACAAGCTCACAAATAAAGAGCATAATAATACAAAAACACCTACTATTATTGCGCAAAAACATCCAATAAAAAAAGTACAAACAACACAACCTAAACAAGCGCTTAGAGGACAAAACAAACACGCAGATATTTTAACACCATCGATGGATTTTTTATCAAAAATCGACCATCCAAGGGAACAAAACAGCTACAATGCTCCAACATATCAGCCACCAGCTTTTATCGCACCTCAAGAACCAGACCATTACTATAAACCAAAACCAAAACCTCGAGTAAAACCAAAACCAAAACCTGCACGTGTGACCATTACAAAACACAAAGAACAAACTCAAACATATACACCAAAAAAAAGCTCTATTCTTATAAAAAGAAAAGAAACACAGCACGATATTGATAATATTATTGCACGTTTTAAAAAGTCACAAAACCCGGCATTAAGCCTTTTTGTAGCGAAAAAATATTATGAAATGGGATTATATAAAAAAGCATACAACTATGCACTAATTACGAATAAAATTGATCCTAAAATTGAAGATAGCTGGATTATTTTTGCAAAATCTCTTGTAAAACTTGGGAAAAAAGATCTAGCAATTAAAACACTGTATAAATATATTCAGTATTCTGATTCACAACAAGCATCAAGACTACTAAAAAAAATACAAACAAGAAGGTTCCAATGAGAATAGTATTTTTAGCTATATTGATAGCAACATCACTCTATGCTGATGTTCCCTACTCTATGTACCAACTCTTCAAACAAAAAAATTATGATCGTGCATGTTCTTTAGGTTATAAAAATTTTCAACGCTACCAAAGAGATGAAAACTTTTTAAATCTCTATGGTTTTTCTTGTTTGTATGCTGATAAAATTGATCACCTTGCTGTACCCTTAACACTTCTAAAAAACTCAAAAACTGCCCGTGCTAACAGTGCATATTTTGCAACTATTTTAATGGAAAAAAAACTTCTCTTTCATGCTCTAAAAGACAACTATCCTTTACACAACTTTAAACTTCCATCAACTGATTATATCCTCTCTAAGGTGTTTCGTGCATACTCTCAACTTACAATAAACACTAAACAAAGGGTCTATACACTACAAGATACACAAGATCCCCATGCAACATATAAGCTCTTTATTGAGAAGGAAGGACCTCGCAGTAAAATGGTTATTGAAGAATTTTATGATACAATGCTTGTTAAAAGACATGAATATTATTAATAAATAGGATAATGACGTGGATAGAATAACAACAGATTTACTTGCAAATGGTGCGATAATGAAAGGGCAAGTAGATAGACTACTTGCAAAAGGTATCAGCGAAAACCTTATCTTGCGGGACATTACATTATCTGGTTTTATGACGATGGATCGTCTTGTTCGTTTTATCGTTCATAAGATCAGAGATGGAGAGTATGATCTTTCTATTATAGACAACTATGATTATATAGAAGAGCGTGTTGTATTACAAAAACTCGCTCAAGAACTAGATCTTCCATTTGTAGATCTTGATTCTATCGATATGGACTACACACTTACGAGTAAAGTACCTCTCGCACAACTACAAAAGCATAATGCTATCCCTGTTTTCCAAGATGATATGAGTGTTACCGTTGCATTTAGTGACCCTTTGGATATTGATGCTCAAGAAGCCATCCAAAGACTTTTTCCAAGAAAAATTTTAAAAATAGCACTTGCAACAAAAAAACAGATTGCATCGTATCTTTATAAAATATATCTTAAAGACAGCGTTAAAGGACTTGTTAAAAATATTCGTGAAGAGCTTAACTCTATCTCAACACTTGAAGAGCAACAAGAAGCTTCTTCCATCTTACAACTTATAGATGTTATTCTTAAAACTTGTATCAATGGTCGTGCAAGTGATATTCATATCGAACCAACAGAGAAAAACTGTGTTATTCGTGGTCGTGTTGATGGAAAGCTCACAGAGATGTTTATTTTTGAAAAAGATATCTATCCTCCCCTTGCATCACGTTTAAAACTCCTCTCTAACCTTGATATTGCTGAAAAAAGAAAACCTCAAGATGGACGTTTTTCTACTATGGTTGGTTCAAGAGAATATGATTTTCGTATCTCAACTCTTCCTATCCTCTATGGTGAATCTATCGTTATGCGTGTTCTTGATAAAGAGAAAGCACTTGTAAGACTTGAAGATGCCGGTATGGACTCAGCAAGTTATCAAAAACTTTTAAAAGGGCTACAATCACCTTATGGTATTATCCTTGTTACAGGTCCTACTGGTTCAGGTAAAACAACAACGCTTTATGGTGCTTTAAATGAGCTTCGTAATGTTGAAGATAAAGTTATTACTGTTGAGGATCCTGTTGAATATAGAATGAACCTTATTCAACAAGTACAAGTAAATCCAAAAGTTGGTTTAAGCTTTGCCGATGCACTACGTTCTATACTCCGTCAGGATCCAGATAAGATCATGATTGGGGAGATTCGTGACCAAGAAACACTTGAGATCGCCATAAAAGCTGCACTTACTGGACACCTTGTTATCTCTACACTACATACTAATGATGCTGTTAGTGCCATCCCTCGTATGGCAGATATGGGGATTGAGCACTATCTCATTAGTGGTGCTTTGGTTGCTGTTCAAGCACAACGTCTTGTTCGTAAGATTTGCCCACATTGTAAAACAGTAGATAACCTTTCAGCATCAGTTTTAGAAGAGATTGAAGAAGCTGTTCCTCCAGGGAGTGTATTTTACAAAGGTAAAGGGTGTAAAGAGTGTGGTGATAGCGGCTATATGGGACGTGAAATGATTTGTGAAGTTTTAACTATATCAGAAAAAATCTCTTCAATGATTGCAAAAGGTGCATCAAAAGATGAGATCTTACATCAGGCACAAAAAGAGGGATTTGTCAATCTATTCCAAAACGGTCTACAAAAAGCGATCGATGGAATTACAAGTATCGAAGAAATATTAAAGGTTGCTAAAGGATGAAATACTACGTAGCTACTGTTCTCTCAAAAGGGAAACGAGAAGAGTTTGGTCTTTATGCAGAAGATAAAAAAGAAGCAAATAACTATGCAAAACTAAAATTTTCTGGCATTATTATCAAGGTTGTAGAAGCACCCGAACCATTTGATATGAAATTCAAAAAGTTTAAAGAAAACTTAACATCAGGGATGCAAAAGAAAAAGATCAAGCCAGATGCCCTCATTGCAGCGATCAGACAACTTGCAGTTATGACAAATGCCGGTATCTCGATTCACGATTCACTCAATGAGATTGCCAATGCGACAACTGATGAAGCACTAAGAAGTGTATTTTCAAAAGTTGCAGATGATATTAATGCTGGTCATTCATTTTCAGCAGCAATGAAAAACTTTCGTTATGAAGTTGGAAACCTTACTATTGCAATGATAGAGCTTGGTGAAAAAACTGGTAATCTTGATGAAGCACTTTACTCTTTGGCAAATATGCTCGAAGAGATCCGTGCAAATGTTATCAAATTTAAAAAAGCGATGGCATATCCAAGAAATGTAATGATCGCTATGGCTATTGCATTTACAATATTGATCTCTTATGTTGTACCACAATTTAAAGCTATTTTTGAAGAACTTAATGCTGATCTTCCACTCCCTACACTTATTTTATTAAAACTAGAATATATATTTAACAATTATGGGCTTTATGTATTAGCTATACTATTTTTAAGTTTTATGACTTTTAAATATTTAATTAACAATAGTATAGAGATCCGTTTTAAATGGCACCAGTTTCTCTTAAAAGTTTACCTGATAAAAAATATCATCATGTACTCAACTTTAAGTCGTTTTACCCTTGTTTTTTCTGAACTTATCCGTGCAGGTATCCCTATCGCTGAAGCACTTGCAACTGCGATTGAGATGATTGACAATCTTCCATTAAAGAAAAAGCTTCAATCGGTTATTTTTACCGTTGAAAAAGGTGGTACGCTCAATAAAGGTCTTGAAGAGACAGAGTTGTTTGAAAATATGATTATTCAAATGATCCGTGCCGGTGAGGACAGTGGTACTCTTGATACTATGGTTAATAAAGTTGCAGAGTATTTTAAAATGCGTTTTGATGCTATCATTGATGGACTTAGTGAAGCGATTGAACCTGTTATGCTTCTTATTATTGCATCGATGGTTATCTTACTTGCTCTTGGTATCTTCTTACCTATGTGGGATATGGGCAACGCTGTTCAAGGACGCCATTAAAAATAAACACGCAATCTATTTGCGTGTTATCACTCGTGTAACTTTTTGTAAGAAAGCTTCAAGATCCTCTTTTGGAGCTTCTACACTATATACAACTACATTCTCAAAATCTTTTTGTACAATGCGAACACCTGCGTGTTCACACTCATAGTCAATAAAACGAACATCACTGTATGGTACTTCAAAACGCACTTTGGTTTGCTCCTTATACTCAATAAGTTCTGCTTCCCCAAGAACAAGATTAACAGCATCACTATACGCTCTTACCAATCCACCTGTGCCAAGTTTTGTCCCACCAAAATAGCGTACAACAATCACTCCAACATTAATAAGATCTTGCCCTTGAAGTACCATTAAAGAGGGTTTTCCAGATGTTCCTTTTGGTTCACCATCATCACTTGAGTGCTCCACTATCTGAGAAAATTGATTTAGGTATCTGTAGGCTGTAACAAAATGTCGTGCTTTTGGGTGCTCTTGTTGGAGTTGTTGTAGTGTTGTTTCATAAAGTTCATAAGGGACAAGGTGAGCAATAAATTTTGATTGCTTCACCTCTAATGTTGCTGTGTAGTGTTGTGTTATTGTTTGCATTATGCGAGGTTAGTATACACCTTTTGAACATCCTCATCATCTTCAAGACGCTCTAAAATCTTATCAATATCTGCGTGTTGCTCTTCTGAGATCTCTATTGGCGTATTAGCAATTCTCTCAAGTGTTGCTTTTTTAATCTCAACACCCATCTCTTCTAATGCTTCATTCATTGTACCAAAACTTGTAAAATCAGCTGTTGCAAGGACAAGTCCATCTTCCTCTTCTATCTCTTCAAGACCTGCATCGATAAGTTCTAACTCAAGCTCTTCTAAGTCCATTCCATCTTTGAGTTCAAACTCAAAAATAGCTTTACGAGAGAACATAAATTCTAACGAACCATTTGTAAGCATCTCTCCACCATTTTTATTTAAAATACTTTTTACATTTGCAACAGTACGTGTATTGTTATCTGTTGCACATTCGATAAAAAGTAACACGCCATGAGGAGCTTTACCTTCAAAATTCACCTCTTTCATATCAGCACTATCTTTAGCTCCTGCTCTTTTAATAGCTGCTTCAATATTGTCTTTTGGCATATTTTCAGCTTTGGCATTTAGGATAGCTGTACGAAGTTTTGGGTTAAGATCTGGATCCATCCCTCCCTCTTTTGCTGCCATTGTAATAATTTTTCCAAGTTTAGGAAACAGTTTAGACATTGCTCCCCAACGTTTTAATTTTGATGCTTTTCTATATTCAAATGCTCTACCCATTCTTAATCCTGATATATATTTTTCGCAATTATACCATTTTCAAAACTATAAGTGTATAATACACCCAAAGGATTACAAATATGCGTTTAGGATTTCGTTTAAAACACTATTTTTTCAGTGCATTTAGAGAACTTTTTGTTTATCATCATGGTTCATTGGAGTTTCGTGCAAAGATCTATACACTTCTTATAGCAGTCAATGAAACTATCAATGTTCAAAACTATATACTTGTCAAACAACACGCATTAGAGGTATATAAAAATGATGAAGATCGAGCAAACCTTTTACTCCTTTCAACTAAAGAGTATGTTTCAAAAATTCATGAAAAAAAAGGTTTAAAAATTGATAGTTTGATCGATCAAATCCAAAAAAAGCTTAAACAAACACCACGATATGCAAAAAAGATAGATGTAGAGTTTTTATATAATTTTGTCGATTTAGCAGATAGTGATGATACAGCGCTTTATCAACAAAACATTATAGAGTTTTTACAAAAGCTTAAAGAGGAAACACTTGGTCTCAAAGAGCAAACAGAACAAACCAATACAGAGGAAAGAACAGATGGATCTTCAGACTAAAGCACTTCATGAAGGGTATGAAAAAGACACACAAGGGACAATGGTTGTACCTATTTACCAAACAACTGCGTATGAGTTTGAAGACACGCAACACGCAGCTGATCTTTTTGCCCTTAAAAAACTTGGCAATATCTACACAAGACTCAACAATCCAACAACAGATGTTTTTGAAAAACGTTTTGCATCTTTAGAGGGTGGAGAAGCTGCACTTGCGACATCAAGTGGTATGAGTGCTATCTTTTTTGCCTTTGCCAATGCAGCTGAAGCTGGAGACAATATAGTCTGTGCAAAACAACTCTACGGTGGGACACTCACACAAAGTGCTCATACACTCAAACGTTTTGGAATAGAAGCACGTTTTTTTGATGTGCACAACACCCAAGAGCTTCAAAATCTTATTGATGAAAAAACAAAAGTGATCTTCTTTGAGTCACTTACAAATCCAAGTATCGATGTTGCTGATATTGAAACAATTGTTGCTATTGCCAACAAACACAACATACTTACTGTGGTAGACAACACTGTTGCCACACCTGTAATTTGTAAACCATTTGATTGGGGTGTTGATATCGTAGTGCATAGCTCTAGTAAATATACTACTGGGCAAGGATTGGCTATTGGTGGAATATTAGTAGAGCGTAAAGGGCTCAATGAAAAACTCAAGCAGAATCCTCGATATGAACATTTCAATACACCAGATGCCTCATATCATGGACTTATTTATACTGATGTTGGACTTCCAGCATTTACACTACGTGCCCGTTTATCACTTTTGCGTGATCTTGGAGCTGTTGTTTCTCCATTTAATTCGTGGCTCTTTATCCAAGGGATGGAACACTTAGCTCTACGCATGAAAGAACACTCTAAAAATGCTTTAGCTCTTGCAGAATTTTTAGAAGCACATCCAAAAGTTAAAAAAGTAAACTATCCAGGTTTGCAAAGTAATGCAAACTATACAATGGCACAAAAGTATTTTCAAGATGGGATGTGTAGTGGACTTTTAAGCTTTGAACTTGAAAGCCTTGAAGAAGCGATAAAAGTGGTTAATGCAACAAAACTCTACTCTTTGGTTGTTAATATTGGTGATTCCAAATCTATCATCACACATCCAGCTTCAACAACCCATCAACAACTCTCACACGAAGAGCTTGTTGCGTGTGGTGTTCCACAAGGACTTATTAGAATCTCATGTGGTTTAGAGAGTGCAAACGATCTTATAGCCGATATGGCTCAAGCTCTTGAAGCATAATACAAGGGATTTTTGCTAAAATGTCACCATTAATTTTTTCAAAGAGGTCGCTGTGTCTTTAAATCTGCAAACACATACACAACACTTTACAAATCCTCTCTACTTAGAAAGTGGACGTATCTTAGAACCGTATGATATTGTTTATGAAACATACGGTACACTCAATGAAGATAAAAGTAATGTTGTTGTGGTATGCCATGCACTTACAGGAAGCCATCACGCAGCAGGTGTTTATGAAGATGAAACAAAAGCTGGATGGTGGGATGGTCTTATCGGCAGTGGCAAAGCGATCGATACAGATAAATATTTTGTTATTTGTTCCAATGTTTTGGGGAGTTGTTTTGGTTCAACTGGTCCAATGAGTCCACAATTTCCATCACAAGAGCCTTATCGTTATAAATTTCCTGTTATTACTATCAAGGATATGGTTAAAGCGCAACGAATTTTGTTTGATCGCCTTGAGATCCATAGTGTTCATGCCATTATTGGTGGGAGTATGGGTGGTATGCAAGCGCTTCATTTTGGTATCCACTATCCAAATTTTTCTAAAAAAATCATCGCACTTGCAACAACCTATGCAACACAACCCTGGGCTATTGCTTTTAATAAAGTTGCTCAAGAAGCGATACTTAAAGATCCCGATTTCAAACAAGGGTATTACGATCCTGAAGTTATTAAAAACCAAGGTTTATCTGGGATGGCAGTTGGGAGAATGGCTGGGCATATTAGCTTCTTATCTCATGAATCAATGGAGAAAAAATTTGGACGTGAATATAAACGTACAGATGGGCTTTATGAGCTCTTTGGAAAGTTCCAGGTAGAATCATATCTTGAATATAATGGCTATAATTTTACAAAATGGTTTGATCCTCTTGCATATCTTTATATAACAAAAGCGATCAATATTTATGATATCTCTCGTGGATTTGATTCATTAGAAGAGGCTCTAGCAAAGATTAAAGCAGATCTGCACCTTATTAGTTTTTCAAACGATCTGTTATTTAAAAACTTTGAGATGAAACATATCGCCGATACACTCCAAACTGTCGGTAAAGAGAACTATACATATCTTGATGTTGCAAGTGATTATGGGCATGATGCCTTTTTAGTTGAACTTGATAAATTTGAAAATACAATAAAGGAGCTTTTATCATAATGGAAAAAGAGCAAGAAACATTTGAAACCAAACTCCAAAAAGCAAAAACGATCTTAGAACACCTCATGAGTCCAGAGATCACACTTCAAGAGAGTGTACAAGCGTATGATGAGGGGATGAAAGAGCTCCAAGAAGCACAACAGATCTTAGCTGATGCAAAAATCACTATTGAACAGATCAAGAGTCGTTCATGAAAGCTGCTGTTTTACAACTAAGCTCACAAGGTATGAGTTCAACCAAACTTTTAAACTATGTACGTATCGCTCATAAAAAAGGGGTAAAAGTACTCCTTTTGGGTGAATATATTTTAAACCCTTTTTTTAAAGAGCTTACAAATATTTCTAAACAAATGATCCAAGAACAAGCAAGTCACCATACAAAAATATTAAAAGATCTTGCATCAACATACGATATCACTATAATTGCACCACTTGTAATTGTTAAAAAATCAAAAATTTATAAAACAATAGTAAAATTTGCGCCATCATCTACAGCATACTATTACCAACAGATCCTTATTAACTATCCTCATTGGAATGAAGAGAAATTTTTTGATAATCCTGTTCAACCATTACAAGCACCACTTATATTTAAAGTCGATGGATTTAAATTTGGTGTAATTAATGGCTTTGAACTCCATTTTGATGAACTTTTTATAGAGTTAAAAAAGAAAAATGTTGACTGTATTTTAGTACCAAGTGTTGCTACATTTGATTCATATGAACGGTGGAAAAACCTTATTAGTATGCGTGCATTTACTAACAACTGTTACATTTTACGAGCAAATCGCATAGGATCATATGAGCACAAAGATATGGACTGGAAATTTTATGGAGATTCTATCTTAGCATCGCCATATGGAGAGATTATCAACCATTTAGGTAATCAAGAAGAGCTTTTACTTGTAGAGATGCACCATCGTGATGTTTTACAGGCAAAAAAGATATGGGGATTTAAAGATGCTCTAAAAAAGAGAGAACAGTGATGCAAGAGTATTTTAAGAGGCAGATTGCCCTTTGGGGTATAGATAAACAAAAACTTCTTCAAGACAAATCTATACTCATCGTTGGTGCTGGTGGTCTTGGATCTTCTGTTGCGTATGCACTTGGTGCAACGGGGATTGGCACTATCCATATTGTAGATTTTGATGAAGTAAGCATCCACAATATCCACAGACAAATAGCATTTGAACTTACTGATGAACACCAAAACAAAGCAAAAATCAACGCACAACGCATCCAAAACCGTTCCCATTTTACCCAAGTACACCACCACCCTTGTGATTTTGAACAATGGACAACACGCAATATAGCAGTTGATTTAATAATTGACGCAACAGATAATCTTCAAACACGTGCACAAATAGACACCTTTGCTCAACAACACACAACACCTTGGATCTATGGTAGTGTTGAAGCTTTTGTTGGTCATGTATGTTTCTTTCAAAACAGTTCTTTTAAAGATATTTTCTCTCTTTCACATACACAACCAGCAGGTATAGCAGCACCAATGGTAATGCATATTGCATCACTCCAAGCCAATCTTGCCTTACGATATCTTGTAGATCTTAGTGTCAAAAAAGATCTTTTATACTATCTGTTTTTTAATAATGATGGAGAGTTAATCACACAAAAATTTACATTACCAAAAAAGGATGAAATATGATCTATCCCTATAGTAACCTAGAACCATTTACACTCCCTACCCTTTTAGAACGATCTGTCGAACTTTATGCAAACAAACCGGCATTTTCAAAAGTAGGACAAGAACCATTAACATTTAATGAGTTTCAAAAAAAAGTTCATGAGATGATCCTTCTTTTAAAAGAGAATGGTATCTCTAAAGGGGACAAAGTTGCCCTCTTAAGTGAGAATATGCCCCATTGGTCTATTGCCTATTTTGCCGTAACCTATTTTGGTGGTGTCATCGTGCCTATCTTACCAGATTTTCATCCATCAGATGTGCACCATATCATTCGCCACTCAGAAGCCAAAGCGATCTTTGTCTCACAAAAGCATCTTCAAACTATTGAGGAGCTTGAAAATTCTGATCTTAAGTTTGTAGTAAAGCTTGATACATTAACCCTTATTGATGAGATGAGTAACCATAGTTATATAGAAAAACTAGGACAAAAACTTGATGAAAAAATTAGTCTTAAAAAACAACTTCCTCAACCTCAAGAGGATGATATGGCAGCACTCTTATACACATCTGGTACAACTGGACACTCAAAAGGGGTAATGCTCTCACATAAAAATCTTGTTACCAATGCTATGAGTGCTTTTAAAAATGTTCATATCACTTCTGAAGATCGTTTTTTATCAATCTTACCACTTGCACATACATTTGAATGTACTGTAGGAATGATTATTCCTGTTTTACACGGTTCTCATGTTGTATATCTTGATAAAGCACCTACACCAAATATTCTTATTAAAGCTTTTAAAGAGGTACAACCAACAATGATGTTGAGTGTGCCACTTATTATAGAAAAGATCTATAAAAATAAAATCCTTCCAAACCTTACGGGATCATTTGTGATGAAAACACTTTATAATATTCCGTTTGCACGTAAAAAACTTAACAAAATTGCAGGAAAAAAACTTATAGAAACATTTGGTGGAAAGATCCGTTTTTACGGTATTGGTGGTGCACCACTATCACGTTATGTAGAACAGTTTTTAGCTGAAGCAAATTTTCCATATATTATAGGGTATGGGCTAACAGAAACAGCACCTCTTATAGCTGGAACACGTCTTGGTGATAAGGTTCGTATAGGTTCTACTGGATTACCTATGGTTGGAGTTAGTGTAAAAATCAACAATCCAGACCCACAAACAGGTGAAGGTGAGATTTTAGCAAAAGGTCCAAGTATTATGCTTGGATACTATAAAGATGAAAAACAAACTGCTGAAGTATTACAAGATGGATGGTTCTATACAGGAGACTTAGGGTATCTTGATGATGATGGCTATCTTTTTATTAGTGGACGTAGTAAAAATATGATCCTTGGACCATCTGGAGAAAATATCTATCCAGAGCAAATAGAGTCTGTAATTAATCAATATGAAACTGTTGTTGATGCACTTGTACTCCAAGTTGATGGCAAACTGATTGCACGTATCCACCTTGATTATGAGCTTATTGATAGAATGTTTAAAGCTAACAACGAGCCTGAAGATGTAGTTAAAGAAAAGATTACAAACTATTTAGAAGAGTTGCGTGTTGAAACAAACAAAAACCTTGCATCATACTCAAAAATAACAAAGTTTATCGAGCAGATTGAACCGTTTGTAAAAACACCAACGAAGAAAATTAAGCGTTTCCTCTACCTGCAATAGGTGAGGAAAATACGCTAAAGTGTTTAAAACTGAGGCTGTACAAAAGGAACAACTTGCTTTTTACGACTTAACACGCCATCCAACCAAGCTTTATGATCTTGTAATTGCGTGTTAAACGCTTTTTCTATTTTACTCTCATCATCAGAAACAACAAGAAGTTTCGATCCCTCTTTCATAATATCTGTTAAAAGGATAAGTACAGTATGCAAACCATTTTCCTCTTTCATCTTTTTCATATCTTCTAAAAGTTCTGCTTCACGAGGTTCTAACACACTAATATCCACCATCTCAAGCTGACCAATACCAACTTTAGTACCGTTCATATCAAACTCTTTATAATCGCGTGTATTTAACTCACGTGCTGTTGCACCCTCAACAGCAGATTTTACAACAAACATCTCCATTGCAAGTTCTTTGTAGTTCTCAATCCCTGCAATTTGTGCTAACTCTTTTACAGCTTTTGTATCTACTTTAGTACATGTTGGAGATTTAAAGATAACCGTATCACTTAAAATTGCAAGCATCATCATTCCAGCAATATCTTGTGGTACATCCACACCATATGCCTTATACATCTCTAAAATCACAGTATTTGAAGAACCTATTGGACGGATCCACGCTTCAAGTGGTGTTGATGTGATAATATCTCCAAGCTTATGGTGATCTACGATACCAACAATTGTTGCTTCATCAATATCATCTTGAAAATGTGGCTTATCTGTAGAATCTACAAGATACACTTTTTCACCAGCTACGGAAGTTTTAAGTACAGGCTCTTTGTCTGCATAACCAAACTTTTCAAGAATAAATGCAGTCTCAGCAGAGATATCTCCCTGTTTTGCTGGGATATACTCCTCATTTTCAACCATGTTTTTTAAATATGAAAGTGCAATAGCACCAATGATAGAATCGCTATCTGGATTTCTGTGTCCAAAAACATATACTGACATTTGTAACCTTTAAATTTTTTTGTCATTATACCAAAGCTTTAAAAATCTACCCCTAAAAGAATACGAAAACTACTCTTATCTTGCACAAAATCAGCATCATTATATAGATACTCTATCATAATAGGGACGACCATATTATTAAGTACTACACTATCAAAACGCATGCCTATAGTAGATTCATTTGCATTATATGTTTTGTGCGTAAAAGATTGTAGTTCATAATGTCGATATTTTGCGTATATTGCTTCTCGTTGTAACGAGAGAGGAAATGTAAAATAATATTGTGAAAAATTTACTGTTTTATATAAAGAGACACCTGCATAACCACCTTTTTTAATAAATGCCACATCATTAAAACTTGGCATTACCAATACAGATGGTTCATTAAGATCTTCAAAACTGTATGAGGAGGTGAGCTTAATCCCTTTTGCTCCAAAAAAATCTTTTGCAGTTGCATAGGAGTATTGTGCCTGTACACCAATATAGATCTCATCAACAAGATCATGAAACAACTCATACGTACCACCATATATCTCATAATCACGCTCTTTTTCTCCGTAGAGTTGTATCTCTTGTCGATAATTATCAAACATACTTATCCCATACTTTTTGCGAATTCCAACACGCAAAAATGAACTTAAAGGGTTGCGTGTTTGTGCAAGATAATCTTCAAAATAATTGACCCCTATATCACTGTAGTAATATCCTGCGTGATATAAAGGGAGTGTAACGTTTGCCATAATTCCAAGATCATTGGTGTCATAATATCCATCACTTTCAACAGTCGTATAGAGCTGTAGTGTATAACGAAGAAGATACTCACTACTGCTGTATCCTGCTCCAACAATGCCAATACCCAAATCATCTCTTTGGTAAAAGAGTTGGGCACTGTTTTGAGAAAGGGGATCTGCAAATTTGACATTAAGCGTTGCAACTGTTGTGCCATCAACACTTCCAAATGAGACTTCACTACCATGATAATGAAGATTTTTTAAAGGTATATACTCTTTTTTGGTATCTACTTGCGTGTTTAAACCCTTAAAATTAGAATATTGTTGATATAAGGTATTATTTTCAAAAAAAAGTTTTACCTCATAAGGAGTCTGATCGATCTGCTCTTTAGGAGCAAGCATATAATAATACCCATCACTTTCGATTGTAGCAACAAAAAAACTTCCATCATCCATAATTCTTGCATCGATAATATTATCACCACGCAATACTCTTGATAGTACACCCCCTTTATAACAATACAACGTAGAACCAAGTTTTGATGAGGCTATAAAATAGATGCCACCCTCATTATCAACATCACTTACAATCCCATAAAACCCTTTAAAACTAAAAAGTGGTGTTTTATTTTTATAGAGTGTTCGTGTTTTATGATCTTGAACGAAGTAGTAAAGATTATCATCATTATCTTTTATCACTGAGGAGTGTACTTGAGCATAAAAATTCTCTCCGACATAGAGTTGTGGTGATGCAAAGGAGCTATTTGTATCAAAATAGACCATTGAGCCATCATCTAAAAATGTCTGCACAATTCGAGAATCACTCCCCTCTTTTATATAACCATCTGCATCAAAGAGCCCTTGTGTTATATGTGTCGGATTTGTATATCTTGATGCTGATGTGTAGAATTTCCCATCAATCAAAAACACTTTACCACCACTAAAAGAACCTTTTTGTAAAGAAAATTGTTGCGTGTTAGTATCTATATACAACACTTCAGGCATTGAGCGTCCATCTTGATTTATCAGTGTAAAGATATGATGTTTGTTTCTGTTAAGTGGATAGAAAAACTCCGATTTTGCGATAGTTTTTCCTTTAAGTTTTACAAAATCTTTTGCTTTGTTCTTATACGCTTGTGCAAATGATGCTAATGAAGTTTCAAAATCTACTCCTATACTCTCTTGCATCGCATTATTGGTAAAAAAAGGCCATATCCAGTAAGTAGAATTGTTTGCAAAAAAACTGTTTGCACGCTCTAAGCCATAATTTTGTGCTAAGTAGTAGTTATAAAATCCACCTAGAATATAATGAATATCACCATAAGGAAATGCCAAACGCTGGTTATACACCTTTGCTGGAGTGATATTGCCAGCCTTTGCCTGCAAAATAGTCTCAGCCAAAAAACGCCCACTGTAAAGCCGTCCCCCATTTCCGTGCCATGATTCATTGAGTAGTGCATTGCCCTCAAGCATAAAAGAATTCACTGCAAGATTGGGCATAGTCCATAAGGCAAATGTTAATCCATTGCCAAAAACACTATGAAGCACTTGTGAGATTGTACTTTGCTTAATATTTATTTGGTAGTTATGTGCCGTTTCATGATAAAGAAGTGTATCGATCCAAGAGGTTGAACAAAAATAATCAACCATCTGCGCACCACCAACATAGTTGATCTGTCTGTTATTTGGCCATTGGGTAGAAAAACCATTTGCGATTTGATTATGATTTGAGATAAGTCCAACATAGAGTGTTTCATCAAATTTCCACTTATAAAGCTTTTCATAATCAGAAACTATCAGAGTATCCAAAGCTGTTGCGTGTTGGGCAATATCAAGGTGCTCTTGTGAAAAAATAGTTTCAATATTGTGTGTGGTATCGTTATATTTGTAATATATAAGATCATTTGGTGTAACACTATCCCCTACAAGGGTATAAGGTTGTGGAATATACTGCGTGTTTGATGCTGCTAGTAACACGCAAGAAAGGAGTGTAGTACCAAGCAAATATTGCACCAAACGCATAAAAAAACCTTTATTTGAGTTTAGCTATTGTATCTCCAAATTTTACTTTCTCCCCTGCTTGAACCAAAATATTTTCAAACATACCAGCTTCAGAAAGTATTACAATCGTTGAACCCATCTCAAAACATCCAAAATCATCCCCTTTTTTAAGATGCAGATCTTCAAACTCATACACCTGTTCCCCTTCAACATTGGCATTTGTCTGAATACGAGGTTCAAAACTTACTTTCATCACACCAACATTTAAAGCAGAAACCAACACCATATAAAATGTTTTTTTCTCTTTGGTTTGACACTCTATTACCACTCTTTCATTCTCTATAAAAAGGTTCAAACGTTTTTTTAATGAAGGAAAATTTACAGGATAAAACTTTCCTGGTATATGTACAGCTTTAATAATTTGTACATCAGCTGGAATATGATAACGATGATAATCACGTGGTGAAAGATAGAAATTTATAAAATCTCCACCATGGAGCTTTTGTTTTTGTTCTTGTGTAAAATTTGAACCTAAAAGTTCATCAGCACTATACTGCATACCCTTAATCTGAAGCGCATACTCTTTGTTTAAAGAACCACATTCAGAGATCAAAGAATCACAAGGTGCAATAAAATCTTTTTCATCAAGCGAAAATTCTCTTGGATTTTGAAGTGTACGGGTAAAAAGTGCATTCAAACTTTTGTAACTACTAGAGTGTTGAAAATCACTCATATCTAGTTTCATAATCTCTACATAACTTTGATTAACAACTTTTTGGAACCATGATGGAAACTCTTTGTTGGCAAATTTTCCAAATGTTTGTGAAATAAGTGAAGTAATATGTTTTTTATTCATTAATTTTCCTTTTTGCAATTTCTTCTATAAGTACTGTGGCATACGAGCCTTTTGGTAAAGTAAAGTTCAGTTCATATTGTGCTTCTTGTCTATTAAAACGCCCCTCAATATCTGTTGGATATACCCAAGCATAACGTCGTGCTCCATCGGCGTTAATCTCATCTGTAAACTCTTTTTCAACAATCCAAGCATCAAGTGTTGCGTGTTTTGCTTTTTTCCCAGCTAAGAGTCCTGTTACACTGACATCTCTTGCATTAAAACGCTCTATATCGTGTTCCTCTCCTGTATATTCAAACAAACGACCATAGGGATAATGTTCCATTATATCCCCTTTTATAAGTTTAAAAGGGTGTTGCTGTTTTTTCATCGCTTTGATCTGTTCATTTGGAAAGTTGAGGAGATCTTCTAACTCCTCTACAGAAAAGTTCTCAATAAGTGTATTAATCTCCAATCTTCGAGAAAGCCATAAGTTAAACAGGTGAGATTGATACGCATTGATAAGGAGTTTTTTTACACGTGGATTGCGTTCTCTTGCTTCCCCTTTTGCAAGTTTTTCACCCAATATATGATTGTTACCATCATTACCAAAACGTTGGTAACCAAAGAAATTTGGCATACCCCATTGTTCTATATTTTTTAAAACTTCATCAATTTTTGTTGCACTTGTTGGATTCACTTTTTTTAAACGAATATAGAAACGGTTTGCTTTTAAATGCCCTATGCGAATTTTATTATTGTGATACGTTTTAGAAATAATTTTAATACTCTCGTGAGCAAACTTTTCCAATGCTTCTTCATATTTTTTATGTAAAGAGATATACTGCTTTGTCATTGCGTGTTTATCTTTGAGTCCTGCATACCCTATCTCTTTGTTTTTGATCCCAAGATACCGAGCTATAATCCCTATCATCTCTGTTGTTGATAGGTTTTTTTTACGTACAAAAAGTACTAAATGTTCCCCTTCACCACTAAACTCATATAAAGGGATCTCCTCAACAACAAAATCACGAGGTGATTGCTTAAAATGAAAGTCGATACTTGCGTGTGCAAGTGCATAAAATCTGTCCATTGTTATCCTAAAAATGATGTGCTTTACATCGGTTTATATATCTGTTGCGTGTTGCTTTTGCAAAAATTTGCAATGGTGTTCGTGTTTGTTGTGCACGACGAAACAGTGTTTTTTTATATCGTGGATCAAACGCTACTAACATCTCATACTCTTCACCACTACACGCAACCCTTTTTGGTATTTTATAAAAAAACTTTATACCGATACCACTTGCGTGTGCCATTTTATCCAAATCACTATATAATCCATCTGATATATCCATACCAGCACCTAAAAAACGGTGTGTTTTTTGAATAAAATGTTCCCGAAGTACAATATTTGAAAATTTTGATCTTTTTGTCAGTTTTCCTAAACGAAATATCTTCCTAAGATCTTTTGCTGAATCACCTAATGCACCCGTATAAGCAAGTAAATATCCCTGACGTACACCATTTCTCAACAATGGTTTTGTTGTTTTTGATATGACAGTAACTGTAATATCAAGTTTTGTATTTGCAATAGTATCGCCACCAATAATTGTACAATCATACTGTTGTGCAACATCTTTAAAACCATCAGCAAGTGCTTTCATATCCTCTTGAGTCATACTTTTTGGCATAGCAACACTCAAGAGCACAAATGCAGGTTTAGCATTCATAGCAATAGCATCTGAAATGTTTACCAACATCGCTTTACGTGCTATATCAAAATAACTCATCCATTTAGTTTTAAAATGAACATCTTCAAAAAAAGCATCTTTTGAATAGACAAATCCATCAATATACGCACCATCATCACCAATATGTTTATTTGCAAACTGTGCTATAAAAAAGTGTTCTAAATTCACCAAATCGTTCTCTCTTAAGCATAAATTAATTACTCTAGCTATAAAATGTAATGTATTATACCATTATTATAGGACATTCATATCATGAAATATTCAATGAAAAAAATCTTTTCACACCTCAAATCATACCTCCTTTTTATTTTCTTTATTACACTTATAACTCTTGGTATTATCTTTGAACATCAACTCTCTTTTGACAAGTATAACAATCTTACAGAACAAAAAAAGATCCTTGCATCTCTTGTTCATTTCAATCAACAAGGAGAGCGAGATCTTGAACTTATTGAGTTTAATAGTAAAAGTGTACAACTTTTACAACTTGTTGATAAGCTACACCTTTTGACAAAGTACAATTTTACTGATAAATATCTTCTAAGAAATGATGCAGAATATCAACACGATATAGAAACACTTCGAAGCCTTATTTTTAAGTTTAACAATATCGCTAAGCATTTTTATTCGCAAGAGGATGAAACAACAAAAGTTGCTTTATTGGCAAAAGAGCAAATGCTTCAAAGTTATCATGAAACAATCCATTTTATTGATGAAATGATTTTTACTAATGTCTTATATAATCAACAAAAATATACATACCTTAAATATCTTGCCATTGTTATCTTTATTTTGATAACTTTTGCAACAATATGGTATAGACATATGATCTCAAAAATCACTCAAGATATTGATTATCTCCATGACGTAAATAAACGTAGTGACTATAAAATCTTCACTATAGAAGCTGATGCACTTGCACTTCGTATGAACAGAAAAGGCTCTTCAGCTTCAACAAATCCAAATGATATTGATCAAGTAACTGGTATTAATAACTATAAAGGACTTTTAACAGAATATAGTCAGAAAAAAGGGGTGAAAAATAGTTACTTTACTTCTGTTACAGTCATAGAGATAGATAATTTTTCAAAAACAAACAGAGTGTTCCCTCAAGAGGTAGCACAAGCTATTTTGAAAAAGATCGCATACACACTCTCTTTGCATCAGCAACCTATCGATGTTATAGCACGTACTGATTACAATCAGTTTACTATTATCCTCGCGCGCCCTTCCAAAGAGCAGACATTTAAAGATATAGAACTTATTAGAGAGAGTATTGCTGAGTTAAAATTTAATCTTGCAGATAAAGGGCAAATTAAAATCACAATCAGTGGTGGACATATCATTAAGCCTAATAATGCAAGTTTAGAAGAGGCTATTAAACAAGCTAAAGAGATTTTAGCACATGCAAAAACAACAGGAAAAAATAAAATATTACAAATAAGAGATATTGCTCAACACGATTTACATGTATAAAATAGTAACAATATAGCATATAATAAGTTTTTATTTTTTATTTAACCTTCACTAAGGCTAATTGCGCTATAATCAGCATTATTTTAGTTCTTTATACGAAGGAAAGTTAATGGATATTCCTATTTATACATATGATGCAGTTGTTGTTGGTGCAGGTCTTGCAGGATGTGCGGCAGCAAGAGAATTGCAAAATGCAGGGAAAAAAGTCGCTGTTATTACAAAACTCCACCCCCTAAGAAGTCACTCTGGTGCTGCTCAAGGTGGTGTTAATGCAGCCTTTAGTGATGAAGATTCAGTAGAGCTTCATGAGTTTGACACAGTTAAGGGATCTGACTATCTAGCAGATCAAGATGCAGTTGAATTTATGTGTAAAAATGCTCCAGAAACTATCCGTTGGGCTGAAAAAATGGGTGCTGCATTTAGCCGTACTCCAGATGGAAAAATAGCGCAACGCCCTTTTGGTGGACAATCTTCTCCTCGTGCTTGTTTTGCAAAAGACAGAACAGGTTTAACTTTACTTCAAACTATTTATGAACAAGCTGATCGTGCAGGTGTAAAGTTTTGGGATGAATGGTACGCAGCAGATATTATCTATAAAGATGGCAAAGTATCTGGTGTTGTTGCTTTTAATATCCGTGATATGCAAATGGCTATCTTTAATGCAAAATCTGTAATGTTTGCTACAGGTGGTTATGCTCGTTCATATAAAATCAACTCAAATGCACATGCAAATACTGGTGATGGTCTTTCTATCGTTGCTCGTCATGGTTTACCACTTGAAGATATGGAGTTTGTTCAGTTCCATCCATCTGGTCTTAGTGGAAATGGCGTTTTAATCTCTGAAGCTGCTCGTGGTGAGGGTGGACGTCTTTATAATTCAAAGGGTGAACGTTTTATGGAAAAATATGCGCCAAATGCCCTTGAACTTGCATCTCGTGATGTTGTAAGTCGTGCCATTTTAAATGAGATCCGTGAGGGTCGTGGTGTAGGTCCAAGAAAAGATGCAGTATATATCGATGTAACACATCTTGGAAAAGACGTTATTATGGAAAAACTTCCAGAACTTCGTGAACTTGCTATGACTTTCCTTGGTCTTGATATGATCAAAGAACCTATCCTTATCTCTGCAACTGCACACTACTCAATGGGTGGTATTCCAGTAGATATTCCAGGACATGTTCGCAAAAACAATACTGAATTTGTAGAAGGTTTCTATGCAGCTGGTGAGTGTTCTTGTGTATCTGTTCACGGTGCAAACCGTCTTGGTGCAAACTCTGTTCTTGAAGCACTCCTTTTTGGTCGCTATGTTGGAAAAACTATGGTTGAAGAGCTTGATTCTATAGAACTCAGAAAAGCAACACCAGAAGATGCACAAAGAGCATTACAAGAGATCGAAACTATCCTTAACAACAATGGTAATGAAAGTGTTACACAACTTCGTGATGAACTTCAACAATGTATGACAGATAATGCTGGTGCATTTAGAACAGAAGAGACTCTTAAAACTGCAGTTGCAAAAGTAAAAGAGTTAAGAGAAAGATTTAAAAATATTCGTATAAAAGACAAATCAAAAATCTTCAATACTGAACTCCAAGAAGCTATTGAACTTGGGCATATGTTAGATTACTCTTTATTTATCGTTGAGAGTGCTGTACCAAGAAAAGAGAGTCGTGGTGCACACTACCGTGAAGATTTCCAAGAAAGAGATGATGAAAACTTCTTAAAACACACTATGGCATATATGGATGAGAATGGGAACATCTCTTTAGACTATATGGATGTTGTTCTTGGAAAACATGAACTAAAAGCAAGAAACTACTAAGGATAACTTATGGAGCATACAATTACAAAACAAAATGTAAAATTTAAAGTATTTCGCTTTAATGCTGAGAGAGATTACCTTCCATACTATGAAGATTATGATATGGAAGTTACTTCTGAAGAGGTTGTCCTTGATATCTTAAATAGAATCAAATGGGATCACGATGGAAGTTTCTCATACAGAAGAAGCTGCCGTCACGGTATCTGTGGTGCTTGTGCCATTAAAGTAAACGGTCGAAGTACTCTTGCGTGTAAAGAGAGTATGAACGATATGATCGAACTTTTTGGTGATGAACTTGTTATTGAACCACTAAGTAAAAAACGTGCAGTTAAAGATATGATTATCGATAAAGGTGATTTCTGGGAGAAACATAAAGCAGTAACACCATATGTTGTTACTGAAGTAGAAGAGGAACCAGAGCTTGAAAATCTTGTTTCACCAGAAGATGCTGAAAAGCTTGATGAAGCAGATCTTTGTATCCAATGTGGTGCATGTCATTACGCATGTCCGGTAGTTGAAGTAAATGATGAGTTCTTTGGACCATCTGCATTTGTTGCAGCATACCGTTTTGAAGCTGATGTTCGTGATGAAGATCCAGATCGTCTTGCAAATGTAAATGAGATGGGACAAGGTGTTTGGGATTGTGTTAAATGTTTTGAATGTGCTGAAGTGTGTCCAAAAGATATCAATCCAATTGAGAAGATCACTAAACTACATCAAATGGCATTTGAAAAAGGTGTTGCACAAAATAATGTTGCAGTACGCCATGCTGTTGGATTTAAAAGTTCTATCATTAAAAATGGTGTTTTAGATGAGGGTGGACTTGTTCTGTATTCAGAAGGTCCTTCTATCGTTAAACATCTTCCTGTTGCATTACAAATGTTTAAAAAAGGTAAAATTGTTCCACCATGGGGCATTACTAAATCAGATAACCTTGATGAGATTAAAAAGCTTGTAAAATCTTCATCAACTGCAAAGTTCTAGGAGTAGATAATGGAAAAATTAAAATATGCACTTTTTACAGGATGTACAGCAAAACAAAGTACTCCAGAGCAAATGATGTCAACAATGGCAGTTGCAAAAAAACTAGGTATTGAACTTGTAGAACTTACTGAAGCTTCTTGTTGTGGTGCTTCACATCTTCAAGATTATGATGAATTTTTATCTTTAGTTTTAAATGCAAGAAATATAGCTTATGCAGAAAAACATGGTTTAACAATGGTAACTATTTGTAATACATGCCAACTCAATACTGCTATGACAAAACATAAGCTTGATAACGATGAAGAGCTCAAAGCAAAAGTAAATGAAAAACTTGCAGAAGTTGGTTTAGAGTACAAAGGTACTTCTGAGATCACACACTTTTTATATGCTATCATTGATGATATTGGTTTAGACAAAATCAAAGAGATGGTTGTTAAACCTCTTAGTGAATTTAATATTGCACCATTTTATGGATGTCATAATATCCGTCCATCAGAACTTCATAAAAAAGACAATCCATATCGCCCTACTTCACTTGATGATCTTATCGTTGCGTGTGGTGGTCAAAATGTTGACTTTGAAGAGAAAACTAAATGTTGTGGTTTCCACGTAGAGTTACAAGCACCAAAAACTGCTGCAACGCTAACAGGAAATGCTATTGCAGGAGCGATGGATAATAATGCTGATATGATGGTAACACCTTGTCCTTTATGTCATTTAAAACTTGATACGCAAACACATCATGCAAGTGAAGCGATTGGACGTGAAGTTGAACTTCCGGTTCTTCATATGCAACAAATGGTAGGTTTGGCACTTGGATGTGAACCTGAAGAATTAGGACTACAACATCACCTCGTTGATGTAGACTTCGTATAATTTTATACATTTATCCCCTTTCGGGGATCCTCTTTACAATTTTATCCCCTTTTTTGGAACAAATATTATGTCAGACACTATAGAGATCATCTCATGGAATGTTAATGGTATTCGTGCTGTAGCGAATAAAGGTGCTTTTCAATGGCTTAATCAACGCAATACTGATATTCTTTGTTTACAAGAGATTAAAGCACAAAAAGAGCAAATACCTACAAATCTTTTTGATAGAGAATTTTTAGAAACACATATCAATTCAGCACAAAAAAAAGGGTATAGTGGCACAGCAACATTTAGTATGCTTCAAAGTAATTATCATTCCACTTGCCCTCATATTGATACAACACACGAAGGAAGGATTATTGAAACACACTATGGTGATGTTGTCCTTTTTAATATCTACTTTCCAAATGGTCAAAAAGATGATGAAAGACTTGCATACAAAATGAAGTTTTATGATGACTTCTTGGTATACTGTGAGACCTTGCGTGAAGATGGTAAGAGCATCATCATTTGTGGTGATGTCAATACTGCTCACCGTGCAATAGATCTAAAAAACCCAAAAGCAAATGCAAAAACAAGTGGTTTTTTGCCAATAGAGCGTGCCTGGATAGATAAACTTTTAGATCATGGATATATTGATACTTTTCGTTATGTTCATGGGGATGTTACTGACAAATACTCATGGTGGAGCTATCGACACCAAGCAAGAGCTAAAAATGTAGGATGGAGGATCGATTATTTTTTTATTAGTGAAGATCTTGCAGAAAATCTGCAAGATGCTTTTATCTTAGATGAGATAGAAGGATCAGACCATTGTCCTGTTGGTATCACTATCTCAATGTAATGCTATTTGCTTCCATGTATCATAGAAGAGATCAATCCAGGTTCATCTTTATTTTCTGCTAAAAGAACTCCAACAATATGAATAGGGATAAACAATGCTATATAGTTGTATAACACTTCATGCACCTCTTTAATCTCATGTGCTTTTTCACTTGTAATACCAAGGAGTTCATGAAAATAGAGTACAAATCCACTAATACTCATAAAAAGTAAAACTCCATACAAAACAGCATAAGAAACTTTAACAATTTTTTTATGACGATCTAACGCACTCCAAGGCTGTTTCACACTTGTATCTACAAAGAAAAGTACTATACGATACAATATTGCAAACGCTAGTGCATATCCCAAAATAATATGCCACTCCCACATACCTGCACGGATAGCTTTTGCAACAATTTTTGCTTGTTCTTGAGTAACTTCTATGTTAAAAGTTGCAAATTTGTCTATGATTATTTGTGCATTTGTTCGCCAACTTAAAAATGTTTCACGTAATAAGACAGTTGCAACTAACCCTGTAACCACAAACGCATTAAACCAATGCCATATTCTAAAAGCCAATGTATATTTCATACCTATTCCTCAGATGATATTTCTATCACAGTATCTGCATTATCAAAAAAAGACAAATATTTCATTTTTAACACCTTTATGTTACTGTTTTACAACATTATAGCCCTTGAGTGTTACTTTAATGTTAAGATTATTTTGCTTTTGGACGAAACGCTTTAATAACATCCTCATTTGTCTCTATAAATGGTCCTTCAATCAAATCTATACAATATGGAACAGCAGGAAAAACAGCATCTAAACACTCACGAATAGATTTAGGTTTTCCTGGAAGGTTGATAATTAATGAGTTTCCTCGAATACCTGCTGTTTGACGAGAAAGTATTGCTGTTGGAACATACTGCAAACTTACCTGACGCATCAACTCACCAAATCCTGGCATCATCTTGTCACACACATTTTCAGTTGCTTCTGGTGTTACATCACGAAGTGCAGGACCTGTACCACCTGTAGTTACAACCAAACAACACCCTGCTTCATCACACAACTCTTTCATCGTTGCTTCAAGTATATCTTGTTCATCAGGAATACAACGATACACAATCTCAAAATCACTTTTAAGATACTCTTTCATCGTATCTTGAATAGCCACACCACTAATATCTTCGTATATCCCTTTACTTGCCCTGTCACTTGCTGTAATAACACCTATTTTAATCTCTGCCATCGTTACTCCTTTGTTTTTGTATAGTTATCTCAAAACATTTTTCTTGCGTGTTTGCCAAAATGACATCACCACCGTGTGCCTGTGCTATCTCTTTTGAAAGCACCAGTCCCAAACCATTCCCTTTGAGCTTGGTACTTTTAAAAGCTTCAAAAAGCTGTTTTGGGTTTTCAATAGCAATACCACTATCAAATACTTTAAAAATATGATAATATTCATCTTCACTATGTTGGATCAATACCTTTCCATCTTCATGATCTTCATCCATCTCAATAGCATCAATAGCGTTTGCCAAAAAGTTACTAAAAAGCATCTCTAAAAGCCCTTTATCACCATAGATAGTAAAATCTTCACTTGGAAAAGAGAAAGTGATATCTTTTGAATATCCATAGTATGCAACAGCTGTATCTAAGGCCTCTTTGAGTTCACTCCACATAAACTCCTTTTTACGAGCCTGAACACCTTTTGAAAACATCAGTGTTGCTTTGATAATACGCTCTATTCTATATACAGATTTTTGTATCTCTTCAACAATAGGAATATTTTTAGGTATAACACGTTTTTTTAGTGTAGAACTCATCAACGATATTGCACCTATTGGATTACGTATTTCATGAGAAAGATGTGCTGCCATTTGCCCCATTGTAGCAAGATTTTCTTTCCTTTTTTGTTCAGTTATATCTGTCACACTCAACATCACTTTTCCCTTGTATGTTGAGCTTTTTACCAAATAGGACAACTCTTCAAAGGTGATTTCATAATCATCTTGTTGAAGATTGAGATGTTGCAAAAGCCTTGAGAGTTCCCGAGCTTTTGAATTTTGTAAAAAGATCGATCCATCTTCATTAAGCACCCATATAGCATTTGGTAAAAACTCTACAAGATTTTCAATAGTATTTTGCAATTGCGTGTAGGATGCTTTAAGATCTGTAAACTCTTTTTCAACCTTATATGTCTGTTCTATAAGAAGATTAAGCTCTTGTGGGGTGATTGTTTGCATCTACTGAGCCAGTCCTATTAATATTTGACACAATCCAAATCCATCTTCAGCACCAGCACTCTCTCTAATAGAGTGCATTGCGTACGTTGGTAATCCAACATCAATTGCATCAATCCCTATGCGTGTTGCAGTAATAGGACCAATAGTTGATCCACAGCCCATATCACTGCGTGTTACAAACTGCTGATACTCAACACCCAATGTTTGTGCTACATTAATAAACTGTGCTATTGTTGGAGCTGTTGATGTGTAACGCTGATTTGCATTGATTTTAATCACAACCCCTTTATTGATATAAGGTGCATGTTTAGAATCATGTTTTGCAGGATAGTTTGGATGTATTGCGTGTGCATTATCAACACTTACCATCAACGATTTACGAGCCATTTGTATATATGCTTCATACGATGGAGTGATACGTTGAAGAACACTTTGTAAAAAATTCCCACCAGCACCATTAACAGTATCACTCCCCACCTCTTCATCATCTGAAGCAACAAAGAGCATCGCTTTTGAAGGGTCTAAACTGCTTAAAGCAACCATTGCTGTATAACATGATAAAAGATTATCTAAACGAGCACCCATAATAAACTCTTTGTACAATCCTACCAAGGAAGCTTTTTGGGTATCATATAAAGAGAGTTCATGTGCAAGGATCTGTTCTACATCTTCATGAGCTTCCTGTGCTAAAAGCCATCGCATAAAATCATCAAAATCAAACGCTTCGGTATGTGTTGTAATTATAGGATTGATATCTGTTTGTTTATTGATTGTGCGATCTTTATTTGCCTTATCATCAAGATGTATCGCCAAAGAAGGTATGATTGCAAGTGGTGTTTTTGCATCAACCAAAGCACTACAGAGTTCCCCTTGCTTATTACGATAGGTAATACGTCCTGCAATACTTAAGTCACGATCAAACCAAGGATTGAGTAACATACCACCATAACTCTCAACACCGAATTTTACAACACCATGTTCTTCTATCACAGGATTTGGTTTTAATCGTAAATTAGGTGAATCGGTGTGTGCACCGACCATAATATACCTTTGGAGATTTTTTGGATAAGTGAATGCAATAAGTGATGCTCCATTGCGTGTTACAAAATATTTTTTACCCTCTTGAAGTTCCCATGACGATGTTTCATCAAGTTCTTCAAAACCACAGTTTTTAAACATCATCGCCATATTGCGTGTTGCATGAAATGGCGTAGGAGATGCATCTAAAAAACCTAGTAATCCTTCGTTAAATTCCTCTTGTTTCACATATATTCCTTTAGTAATATCTTTTAATTATATCACACTTCTTTAAAGAACTAATCAAACTATTATCTAATTTAAAGTAGAATTCTTTTTATTTTTGAAAGTGGATACCAATGATAAACTATGAAGCTATAAAACCGATACTATTTAAACTCCAGCCAGAAACAGCACACCATGTTGCTGAGACTGTTTTACGTTTGCCAAATATTTGTCAAATACCTTTTAACCCATTTTTAGAATCACATTTTATCAATGACATTATCTTACATCAAGAGCTTTTTGGACGCACTTTTTACAATCCTGTAGGGCTTGGTGCTGGATTTGATAAAAATGCAACTATGATTAGAGGTATTGAGATACTTGGATTTGGTTTTACAGAGATCGGCACTGTTACTCCAAAACCACAAGAGGGCAATCCAAAACCACGGATGTTCCGTCACATTGAAGAAGAGACAATCCAAAATGCAATGGGTTTTAATAATGATGGTGCATACAAAGTAGTACAACGCCTCAAAAAACGTTATCCCTACACTACACCTATTGGGATCAATATTGGAAAAAACAAAATTACTCCTGAAAAAGAGGCTATCAACGACTATACACACCTTATCAAAACATTTAATGGCTTAGGGGATTATTTTGTTATTAATATCTCTTCACCAAATACACCAGGACTAAGAGATCTACAAAATGAGGCATTTATTACACAACTCTTTAAAGAGGCAAAAGCTTTAACAGATATGCCAATTTTACTCAAAATTGCACCAGATATGACACCTGAAGATGCTGTAGCACTTACAACACTTGCTGTTGAAAAAGGAGCAGATGGTATCATCGCTACAAATACGACGATTGATTACTCTTTGGTAAAAAATCCTAAAGATATTGGTGGTTTAAGTGGTGCTGTTTTAAAAGAGAAAAGTTTTGCCATCTTTGAAGCGATAGCAAAAGAGCTTTATGGTAAAACAACACTGATCTCTGTTGGTGGGATCGACTCTGCTGAGGAAGCGTATAGACGTATCAAAGCAGGTGCTTCACTAGTACAGATACTTAGTGGAATCGTCTTTCATGGTCCTGATATGATTATGAATATCAATAAAAAACTTGTAGAGCTTTTAGAAGCTGATGGATACACCTCTATTACACAAGCTATCGGAGCAGATAGAAAATAATGAAACTCCTATCAACACTCCTTCTTTCTACATCGATGTTGCTTGCAACACCGTTTGTAGAGTACAACACGCAACACACTAATAAAATCAGAACACAAAGTGAGACTATAATCATGCCTTCACCACTTCCAAAATATGAAACAAAAACACTCAAAAATGGACTGCAAATCGTTGTTATCCCTTTAGATAACCACACCAATGTAATTAGTACAGATATCTTTTACAAAGTTGGTAGTCGTAATGAAGTGATGGGCAAAACAGGGATTGCCCATATGCTTGAACATATGAACTTTAAAAGTACAAAACACCTTCAAGCAGGTGAGTTTGACAAGATTGTTAAAGGTGTTGGTGGAGTCAACAATGCTTCAACAGGTTTTGACTTTACCCACTACTATATTAAGTCATCAACACAAAACCTTAAAACTTCAATAGATCTGTTTGCTGAACTGATGCAAAACCTCAACTTAAAAGATAAAGAGTTTCAACCTGAACGTGATGTCGTAACAGAAGAGCGTCGCTGGAGAACAGATAATTCTCCTTTAGGGTATCTCTACTTTAGACTTTTTAACAATGCATATATCTACCATCCATACCACTGGACTCCTATTGGTTTTATGAATGATATTCGTAATTGGAGTATTGATGATATTCGTGCCTTTCATGCTACATACTACCAACCACAAAATGCTGTTTTACTCGTAGCTGGTGATGTAGAGCCTAAAAAAGTGTTCTCTTTAGCAAAAAAAGCGTTTGGAAAGATTAAAAATACCCACCCTATTCCAAAGGTTCATGCAAAAGAGCCAAAACAAGATGGTGCAAAAAGAGTTATTATCCATAAAGAGAGTGAAGTGGAGATGATTGCCATTACATTCCATATACCAAACTTCCAACATAAAGATCAAGCAGTTTTAAGTGTTATCTCTGAAATACTCTACTCTGGAAAAAGTTCACGCCTTTACAGAGAGCTTGTCGATAAAAAACAACTTGTAAACTCTGTGTATGCGTACAATATGGAAAATATTGATCCGGGATTGTTTATCTTTATGGCTACATGTAACAAAGGTGTCAAAGCAACAGATGTAGAAAAAGAGCTTATAAAACAAATAGAACTTATAAAAACAACTCAAGTCACAAAAGAGGAGCTTGAAAAAGTAAAAATCAATACCAAAGCTGACTTTATCCAATCACTTGAGAGCTCAAGCAGTGTAGCAAATCTTTATGGAAGTTATATCGTACGAGGTGATATGCAACCTCTTATAAATTATCAAAAAGCTATTAGTAAAATCACACCAAAAAAAGTACAAAAAGTTGCAAAAAAATATTTCAATTTTGACCACTCAACAACATTGATTCTTACGAAACCTCAATAACTTTTTGTACCTCTTTACGTAGTGCTTGTGGGGAGATCCCACTTGCGACCCTCTTATCTATAACATACTTTTTAGAATGGATTGGTAATGATGTGCCAATAACAATAATTTTTGGTTTTGAAAAAATATTATCATGATACGAATCTAAAAATTTCTGTGCAGTTGCAACACGCAAACTCTCTTCAATAACAATATACTTGACACTATGTGTTACAGCCCACTTTAATGCTTTAAGCTCATCTATAAATGCTTTGGCTGCAAACTTTTCACACCCTTGATGCAATGCTGATTCATAATCTATTGCATCATGTGCATCATAACATACCACCATAATATAATCTCGATGTACCTCTAAAAGATGTTCATATAGTTCAAACAACTCCTTTGAAGCATCTGAAATTTTCTGCTCATCTAAAGTTGAGAGATAGTACTTTAAATACTCTTTTGTATTAAGCTCTACATCTACTGGAAGTTCACTAAAATATGCTCGTATCGCTTTTGATGTTTTTGCTTCTCTCCAAAGCAATACATCAAGTAAATATGCTTGAGCATCCAAAATATCAATAATATGATGTTTGTATTTTTGAGCTTGTGTATGGAACTCTTTTGCAAATGCTTCTTGATAGGTATGTTCAAACTCATACATCTTTTCTGTATTGTACTTATACTCATCTTGAAGTTGTGCAAGCATATGGATAATATCTACATATGTTCCATTTAATACTTTGAGCTCTTGTATTAAAAGCTCTTTTTTCTCTTTTGAAGCTTCATTATCGATCTGTCTTTGTTTTTTCTTTTTTGCACTATCGATTGTTTTCTCTTTTGTCTGTAATGCATTTAATTTTTCTTTGATTTTTTTTGTCTGTTCCTGCACATATTTATACTCTTTTTGGTACGATAAAAATATCTCTTCAAATGCAAGTGCAGGATAACGTGTTTTTTTGGAAAAATCTACTTCTAAACGATCCATATATTCAAGATCATCACTTACCGACTTGATACGTAACGATACAACATGAGGATCGATCTCTTTGAGATTATTAAACGTAGTCCATAAAAAGCGTTTTGCCAATAGATAGTTTAAACGCCCATCAACTTTTTTATATCCCATACGTTTTTGTAAACTCTCTCGTATTGTTTTAAAATAATACTGCATCGTTTGTGCTATAGAATATGTTACATTGATTTTATCATCTATCTTTTCTAAAGATTTATCAGCATCATTGAGTAAAGTAACAAGCTCATCTTCGGTATCTGTGAGCTCACTGTTATGGTATCGATGTGTTTTACGAACCTGCGCATTATACTCTTGTTTGTCATTTAACGGTTCTAAAAAATCTTCAAATATCTTATCATCTTGACTTGTCATTTCGTCAAGAGATGGTTCTTGTGCTAAAAGAATATTTGTTGGGGTCTCATCAACAAGAGTAAAAGCTACATACACACCAACTTCTGGCATTGTATTAAAATCATTCCACTCTCCAATGTAAAACTGATATTTATGCTGATCTTGTGTTATGATGATCCCTTTTCCTGTGGCACGATCATAAAAAAGTATTTTTCCCTCTTTGTTCATACAATGATTATAGCAGATAAAATCTTAGATTAAATAGTTTTTTGCTATAATGCTCCCATCAATTTAAGAGGTAATGTTTAATGAATATAGTAACAGGTTCTTCAACTGCACTTATAACACCGTTTAAAAATGGAAAACTTGATGAGCAAAAATATGCACAGCTTATCCAAAGACAAATCAACAACGGTATGGATGCAGTATGTCCAGTTGGTACAACTGGTGAAAGTGCTACACTCACACATGATGAGCACAAACGTTGTATCGAGATCGCTGTAGAAGTATGTAAAGGTACAAAGACTAAAGTTTTAGCAGGTGCTGGAAGTAATGCAACACACGAAGCTATCGAGATAGCAAAACACGCAGAAAGTTGTGGTGTTGATGCTATCTTTTCTGTAAGTCCATACTACAACAAGCCTTCTCAAGAAGGATTATACCAGCACTATAAAGCGATCGCTGAGGCAGTACCAAACCTCCCTTTTATGCTCTATAATGTTCCAGGACGCACTGGTGTAGACATCACAGCTGATACTGCTATTCGTCTTTTTGATGATGTAAACAACATTTATGGTATCAAAGAAGCAACAGGAAGTTTAGAGCGTACAGTAGAGCTTCTCTCACGAAGACCAGATTTTAAAGTATTTTCTGGTGATGATGCGATTGACTACCCTATTTTAGCAAATGGTGGTGCAGGTGTAACATCTGTGACTTCAAATCTTATGCCAGATCTTAAAAGTGAACTTGTAAAAAAAGCACTAAGTGGTGATTTTGCAGGTGCAAAAGCTATCAATGACAAACTTTACCCTCTTAATAGTGTAATGTTTTGTGAAGCTAACCCTATCCCAGTAAAAGCTGCAATGTATATCGCAGGTTTACTCGATACATTGGAGTATAGACTTCCACTTGTTGCGCCAAGTAAAGAGAATATGAAAAAAATTGAAGAAGTAATGAAAAATTACGACATTAAAGGACTATAATATGGCAGATTTCAAAGGAAAAACACTTTTTATCAGTGGTGGAACACGTGGTATTGGTAAAGCTATCGTTTATGCTTTTGCTGAAGCTGGTGCAGATGTAGCATTTACTTATGCTTCTAGTGCAGATACTGCAAATGAGATTATTGCAGATATTGAAAAGAAGTATGGTATCAAATCTCGTGCATACAAGCTCAATATTTTAGAACCAAATACATACAAAGATGTTTTTAAAGAGTTTGATGAAGATTTTGATCGTTTAGACTTTTTCATCTCAAATGCGATCATCTCTGGTCGTGCTGTAGTTGGTGGTTTTGGTCCATTTATGCGTTTAAAACCACGTGGTCTTGATAATATCTGGACTGCAACTGTTGATGCGTTTGTAGTTGGTGCACAAGAGGCTGCAAAACGTATAGAAAAAGTTGGTGGTGGAAGCATCATCTCTATGAGTTCGACTGGTAACTTAGTATACACTCCAAACTATGCTGGTCATGGTGCAAATAAAGCAGCAGTTGAAGCGATGGTTCGTTATGCAGCAGCTGAACTTGGAGAAAAAAATATTCGTGTAAATGCTGTAAGTGGTGGTCCAATCGATACAGATGCACTCAAAGCATTCCCTAACTATGAAGAGGTAAAAGGTGAAGTTGTAAAACGCTCACCACTTTCACGTATGGGTGAAGCTGAAGATCTAACAGGTGCATGTAAATTTTTATGTTCACAAGATTCATCGTGGCTTACGGGTCAAACTATCGTTGTAGATGGTGGAACTACATTCCAATAAAAGCTTTAAAACGGGTTATCTACCCGTTTTAATTTCGTAATATTTGAGCTATCTTTTCTTGACACTCCAAACATTTTTCTAGCTTTTGTGCTTCTTTTGGCGTAATTACATGATTTTGCAATGCATTACGTACAGACTCTTTTGTTAGGTAGACATGTTTCATAGCTACTCCTTCATCTGTAATTTCTATTACAATTATCACACAAATAAGTTAATCTTACCATAATGATAAGTGCTTATAATGAAAAAACAATACAACGTTTCTCTATAGTAACACTTTGAAAACGAAATGCTTTGGCAATATATAAAAATGTCTCTTTTGTATATATAAAAACATGTGTTGGATCATTTTTATAATACCACGATCCAAAATCTTTCTTATCATCATATATATCTGTCATCAAATAGAGTCGTCCACCAGGATTAAGCATCTTTTTAAGAAGGGTAAAATCTTTATATGGATTGTAAAAATGTTCTATCACTTCACATGATGTTATATAATCGTAGTGCTCTTGTAACACTGTGGTATCGGGATGGAAATAAGGATCATAATTGTATATCAAATATCCTGCTTCTTGTAAAACACACGAGATTATAGCTGATCTTCCAGCTCCATAATCTAAACCTTTATCTGTAGGTGTAAACTCTTGAAGTACTTTTGATGTTATAGGAGATACAAACTTTCTATATCCTGCATCTTCAGTATCAGTATCGTGTAACTCATAGCGTTGCTTCTCTTCATTGGGCTTAGGAAGATCCTCTTGTATAACAAAAATTGCACAACACTGTGGACATCTACAATATCGCTGAGTATCTTCATAATATAATGTTGAGGGAGTATGACATAATGGACATATACTTTTCATAAGCTAATGCTAACATATCAAGCCTAAATAAGCAACTACAAGGTACAATCACACTATATTTTTAACAAAGGAATACGATTGCTTAATCTACCAAATTTTTTAGCTTCTATCCGTATTATACTTGCTCCTTTGATGTTTTGGGTTGTTATCAATCCCCAATTTTTTACACAAAATGGATTTGATATTACATGGAATTACTATTTTGCCTCACTATTATTCGTTTTAGCAAGTGTAACCGATTTTTTTGATGGATATATTGCACGTCAATGGGATCAAATGACAATGCTTGGTGCTATTTTAGATCCTTTAGCAGATAAGATGCTTACTTTAGCAGCTTTTTTAGGATTAATGCTTATTGGACAAGCTTCCCCTTGGGCGATCTATATCATCATTGTTCGAGAGCTTTTTATTACAGGGCTTCGTACTGTTGCAGTGAGTGAAGGGATCAGTGTTAAAGCCTCTTGGGCTGGAAAAGTAAAAACTGTTGCGCAAATGATTGCTATAGGCTTTTTGCTCATGCACTGGCCTTTTGGAGATCTTCTTTTATGGATAGCTGTTGCATTAACACTCTACTCTGGTGGCGAATATTTATGGGGCTTTAAAAATGCCCTTCTTAAGGATAGTAAATGACAGGTTATCTTATTGCTCTACTAGTTCTCTCTGCTTTAATCTTTTTTCATGAGCTTGGACACTATAGTGCTGCAAAACTTATGGGTGTTTACGTAGAAGTTTTTAGTATTGGTTTTGGTAAAAAACTTTTTAGCTTTACAAAATGGGATACACAATGGAGTATCTCTGCAATACCTCTTGGTGGGTATGTAAAGATGAAAGGGCAAGATGATGCTGATCCAACAAAAAAGAGTTATGATCCAGATAGCTACAATACAAAAACACCTCTACAAAAGATTTTTATCCTTCTAGCAGGACCATTGGCAAACTTTGTTTTTGCATGGGTATTGTACTTTTTTATTGCACTAGGATCACCACTTACACTTGCACCTATTGTAGGTGATGTTGTAGCAGATTCTCCAGCACAACACGCAGGTCTACAAAAAAATGACACCATTAAAGCTGTAAATGGAACACCTATAAAAACATGGAAAGAGATGGCTACAATGATCGCTTCTACAGATGGTTCACTCAATATTACCGTAGAGCGTAAAGGGTATCTTGAAAATTTACTTTTACAACCTCAACTCAAAGAAACAACAAATATGTATGGGGAAAAGATTAAAAGAAAAATGATAGGTATATCTTCTGCTGGAAAAACATTTCGCCAAGATCTTACTCTTTTTGAAAGTTTAGAATATGCTACACAACAAACTGTTTTTGCATCAACTATGATCTTTACTGGACTTCAAAAACTTCTTATGGGTGATGTACCAGCAAGTGAAATGGGTGGAGTTATCAGTATCGTTAAGATCACTTCAGATGCTAGTGAAGCTGGATGGATGAGTCTATTTTTCTTTGCAGCACTCATTAGTGTAAATCTTGGAGTACTTAACCTTCTTCCTATTCCAGCACTTGATGGTGGACATATTATGTTTAATCTTTATGAACTTATCTTCCGTAAAGAGGTAAGTGAAGCGATTATGGTAAAACTAACTATTGCCGGATGGGTGATCCTTTTTGGATTGATGGGACTTGGTCTTTTCAACGATATTAACAGATTAGTACACTAAGGAGAAATAATGGATACAACACAATACAAACTTTATATTGATGATATTATACGTCGTGTGGAGGCTGCTCGTCTTAACGTAAGCCAACACCACATAGTAAAAATCGTAGCTGTAAGTAAATACTCTGATACAGATGCAATCACACAACTCTATAACATAGGTCAACGTGCATTTGGAGAAAATAAGGTACAAGATCTTCGTACCAAAAGTGCTGAACTTGAAGATCTCCCTTTAGAGTGGCATTTTATAGGGCATCTTCAAAAAAACAAGATCAATAACTTGCTAGATCTTCGCCCTGCTTTACTCCAATCACTCGATTCACTTGAACTAGCCTACGAACTCCAAAAAAAACTAGCATCACGCAATATGAAGCTTAATGCCTTAATGCAGATCAACTCTGCAAAAGAGGAGAGTAAACATGGTGTTATGCCAGAAGATGCTATTGCTTTGTATAAACAGATACAACAAGAGTGCCCAAATATTATCTTAAAAGGTGTTATGAGTATTGGTGCACACACTGATGATACAAAGATTATCAAAAAAAGTTTTCAAACAACATACGATATTTATACACAACTAGAGGGTGCTACTATCTGTTCTATGGGGATGAGTCAAGATTTTGAACTCGCTATTGCGTGTGGTTCAAATATGGTACGTCTTGGTTCTATAATGTTTCCAACAAGATGACGAAAAAACAAACAATAATTTAACCTTAAAACGTCAAATTACATAATGAGTATTTAGTGTCTTATAATAATTATTAGATAAAATTCTAGTATAACTTTATTATAAGGCTGACTCCAATGACAAAAACTATTCTAATGGATAAATATCCTGTTTTTTCACTTGAAATTTCTAAAGATGAAACTACTTTTACATCTGTAGCACAGATCATCGATTATTTAAAAGAGCAAGTTGAAAATCACCCTGTAGCTGTGTTTATTGCACACTTTAATCACTATGAACACACATCAAATCTTCCTGAAAGTCAAATAAACCCAGATATTAAAGATGCTCAAAATCTTATTTTCTGCTTTGGAAAACAGATTCCAAATACTAAAATCCTAGCTGCACGTCCAAGAAGCTTTGGAGTAAGTGAGCTTGAAAACTCTTTTGTTATTGACTTTTTAGAAGCACCAAATGAACAACTTCATAAAGTTATGGAAGATTGGGCAAAATCTGTAGCGAACAAATAAGATAAGGTTTTTTCCTTATCTTCTCCTTTTAAATCGTACAGCATGACTTTTTGGATTGGCAATAAGCTCTTTTTGGTATGCTATCATCTTGTAAAATGGTTCTAAAAAACTCTCTATTTCTTCTTTTGTAATATTTTCAATCTTATGTTTTGCAAGTGCATAAAGCACTTCTTGTGCTGATTCTATTGTTGAGAGATACCCATCTTGAGGTTGTATTTTAATTTCATACGCTGAGTTGCGTGTTGCACTAAAACTCATATGAGGCAGTTTTGCAAGATTTGTACTTCTGTAAAAAATCGGCTTAGCACATGCCCATGTCGCATCTATTAAAAAAATTGCCAAAGGTTGTTGCGATTGTGGTGGCACAGTTGTTGAGATATTGAGTGCATCTTCTGATGGATATAAAATATAACTTTGATGCGTTTGTATAATCTCATTAATACGTTTATGATTTGTAAAATCTATCCCTACAAAAAGTTCTGAGTTTGGTAAACTTTGATGTGTAAAATGTCCTGTGTTGTTCTTAACTTTTTTAAACTCTTTTGGGTGCATCAATATTACAAACTTTGTTGTTGTTTTTATTTTATGAAAATATTGACACATACACGAACTCTTTGGTCTATAACACTGATAACATTTCTCTCTATTGCCATAATATGTTTGTTTCATTACAACATTATAATCAAAAGTTCCAAATAATGTTATAATTGTCGTATGGAATTAAAAAATGAGTATGATGTCGTTGTTGTAGGTGGTGGTGCAGCTGGAATTATGGCAGCTATTAGTGCAGCTAGAGAAGGTAAAAATGTACTACTTTTAGAAAAACTCCCTAAGATCGCCCAAAAGCTCAAAGCAACAGGTGGTGGACGATGCAATCTTACCAATACCCTTAACAATGAAGAGTTTATTGCTCGATTTGGCAAAGATGGTCGCTTTATGCAAGATGCACTACGCTCCTTTGACCATAAAGATCTTGTTATTTTTTTTGATGAGATAGGTGTACAAACACACGCTCCTGATGGTTTTCGTATCTTTCCAACATCACACTCTTCAACAACTATTATCGATGCACTTGTAAATGAGCTCCAACGTTTAGGTGTTACTATTTTAACAAATCAAAGAGCACAACGGATCCTTTTTCATGCAAACCATATTGCAGGGATCAAAACACAAACAGATACGTTTTATGCTTCTTCTATCATTCTTGCAACTGGTGGAATGGGGTATCCTCAACTTGGTGCACAAGGGGATGGGTATACTTTAGCAAGTGAAGTGGGTCATAAAATCACGCAGATCTACCCTGCTATGATGCCTTTAAAAACAAAAGAAAAATGGGTTAGCAACTGTCGTGCTGATACTATAGCAAAAGTACAATTGCGTGTTGCACTCAAAAAGCATAAAAAGCTCAAAGCAACTGGTGATCTTATCTTTACAAAAAATGGTATAAGAGGTCCTGTTGTTTTAGACTTTGCACGAGAGATCACTCCATTACTACAAAAATATGGTGAAGTTCCCCTCCTTGCATCTTTTACAAAAGGGATGAATCAACAAGAGCTTTTTGAGTATATTCAAGAGCAATATAAAAAAGACACGCAACAAACTATTGAAGATATTCTCTCTACACTCCTTCCTGCCTCATTAGCTCATGAAATAATTAAACTTGCAAATATAGATCCACAAACAAAATACAAAAAGATTGAAGGGAAGAAAAAAGAGCAACTACTATCGCTACTACACGCAACTCCTCTACATATCACTGGGCATGATGGTTTTGCAATGGCAATGATTACACGTGGAGGTATCTCGCTTAAAGAGATCGATCCAAAAACAATGCAAAGTAGACGTGTCTTAGGACTCTATTTTTGTGGTGAAGTGGTTAATCTCGATGGTCCATGTGGAGGGTATAACCTCCAATGGAGCTTTAGTAGTGGATATCTTGCAGGAAAGCTTTTACAAACCTAAGAGTATTACTTAACTTTTTCTAAGTATTCACCCTCTACAGTGTTTACCTTAATAGTATCACCCTCTAAAACATGGTATGGTACTTGAACAACTGCACCACTCTCTAGTGTTGCTGGTTTTTTACTACCACTTGATGTATCACCTTTGAAGTTTGGTGGCGTTTCAACAATCTTCATCTCCATAATTTCTGGTGCTGCAACCGAAATCGCCTTACCTTTGTAAAATACGATATCAACATTGATACCATCAATAAACCATTTTGCAGCATCATCACATTGTTCATACGAAAGTCCTAGTTGATCGTATGTTTCATTATCCATAAATTGATACATCTCACCATCATCATAAAGATATTGCATCGTTTTATAAGTAATTTCAGGTACTTCAAACTTATCACCTGCGTGTACAGTTTTTTCAACTACTTTACCATTTAAAAAACTTTTGATTTTCATACGAACAAATGCCGCACCTTTACCTGGTTTTACATGTTGGAACTCTACCACTTTATATGGTACTTCTCCAACTATCAAACGAACATTTTTTTTAATATCACCCATACCGATAGTTGCCATTAAAACACCTTTATTGAATAATTTACGCGATTTTACTACAAATGGGCTTAAAGGAGATAAAAATTAAGTTATAATTGCATAAAAAAATATGGATCACTTTTTATGAAATTTACTTTAGAAGCAACAAGTGGCAAAGCTCGTGCAGCAACGATACAAACAGCACACTCTACTATAAAAACTCCTGTATTTATGCCTGTTGGAACAGTAGGAAGTGTTAAAAGTCTTGATGTTCATGATGTTTTAGATATGCTCGGAGCTGAGATAATTTTGGCAAACACCTACCATATGTATCTGCGTCCTGGAGATCAAACTGTAGCTAAAATGGGCAAACTTCACGGTTTTACAAAATACCCAAAAAGTTTTTTAACTGATAGTGGTGGATTCCAAGCTTTTTCACTTTCAGATATGTCCAAGCCAAAAACAGATGGTATAGAGTTTCGCTCTCATATCGATGGAAGTAAACACTTTTTCACCCCTAAAAAAGTGATTGATATACAACACAATCTTGGCTCAGATATTATGATGATACTTGATGATCTTGTAGCACTCCCTGCAACACAAGAGCGTATCAAACTCTCTATTGAGCGTACTACTGCGTGGGCTCAAGAGTCCATAGAGTATTTCCGTGCCAAGCAAAAAGAGGGAATTGGGGTAGATCAAAATATCTTTGCGATTATCCAAGGTGGCACAGATAAAGCATTTCGTACCAAAAGTGCTACAGAACTATGTGCACTTGATTATGATGGTTTTGCCATTGGTGGGCTTAGTGTTGGTGAGCTTAACAATGAGATGTATGACACTGTAGAGCATACAACACAATATATGCCAGAGGATAAACCACGCTACCTTATGGGTGTGGGAACTCCTGAGGATCTCATAGAAAACATTGAACGTGGTATCGATATGTTTGATTGTGTTATGCCAACACGCAACGCCAGAAATGGTACACTCTTTACCTCATTTGGTAAGCTTAATATCAAAGGTGCTAAATATAAAGAGGATGAAGCACCAATAGATCCTGAATGTCAGTGTATCACATGTAAAACCTATTCACGAGCCTATATCAATCACCTCTTCCGTGCTCGTGAGATTAGTTACTTCAGACTTGCAACGATCCATAACCTACACTACTATCTCAATCTTATGAGAGAGGTAAGAGAAGCTATTTTAGAAGATAGATTTATAGAGTATAAAAAAGAGTTTTATAAAAAAAGAGGAGTAGAGATATGAATGACACAACAGACATTACAACACTTTCAATAAGAATGGGAATTTTTATCATAATTGCTGCAATTTTTTTCTTTACACTACGTGGGAAAAAAGAACAAGAGTAATATTTATTCTTTCAAAAGACAATGGTTTGCATTATGCACCATTGTCACAATACAACTTTTTTGAAAAAAACTGTAGGCAACATCAGCATCTACAATAGCATCTTGTGAACCAAAATACACTTCAATAATGACACCTGCATCACGAACTTTTTGTACTTCTGTATCATCCCATTGATAAAACAACAGTGTTTGCAATGCTTCATAAGATGTTTGCGCTATTGGGATATTTTTTTGTGTATAAGGAGCAAAACAAAGCTTTCTAAACTCCTGAATATAGTGTTCTTGTGCACGTTGATACCCCATAAGTTGTAAACGTTTAAATTTTTGTGGTTTGTTTTGGAAAAAAGCTGGTGAGAGCAAGATCAAACGATCCACCCTTTGCCCATGTTTAAGAGCATGTTGCACAGCTTCAAATGCTCTAATAGCACCATAACTAAATCCTGCAATCACAAATGCACTACTATCTAAATAGTGTGTAAAAAGATCTTGCTCATTTTCAAATGAAAAACCACTATAATACTGCATCTAAATACTTTCGAACTTCCTCTTTCGTAATACACTCTTTTTCACTTAAAACTTTTTCTATATCAGCAAGTATATTTTTATGTGTATCGATAAATTTTTGACACTCTTTATAAAGACGACCAAGAAGTTTGTCAGCTTCTTTTTCATCACAAAACAGTGTAGAACCCATTCCATACTCTTGCGACATTTTGACAACAAGTTCTTTAGCTTCATCAAGATCATTTTTTACACTGCTTGAGTGTTGCTTATATTTTATATCACACGCAACCATACCAGCTAACAACATCTTCACACGCGCTTCAAGCTCTGTTTTTACAAATGGTTCATCTGTTGTAGGTGTAAGTTTTTCATTTGTTAGCATCAGCTTTTCAAATGGTAAATCATAATAACTCGCAACAAGCACCTTCCCAGCTTGATATGTGATACGATAATTTTTTTGTTTGTCATTAAGCATTTGAAGCTTTTTCTTACCAAACATTACCTTCTCTTTAACTTGTTCAAAATGTTCAAGTGTTACATGAAAATCATTATTTCTTAGAGCCAAAAGTGCAGCTTCATTAACTAATGCTGCCAACGCAGCACCATTAAACCCTACACACATCTGTGCCACTTGTGCAACATCGACCTGTGATGGTATTTTTGATAGATACTTCATTAAAATCGACTCACGCTCACTCTTTGTAGGTAACTCTACAAATATACGTCTGTCAAAACGACCAGCACGCAACAATGCAGAATCAAGCACATCAATCTTATTTGTTGCAGCAATCACTATAACACTGCTAGATGCTTCAAATCCATCCATCTCTGTTAAGAGTTGATTAAGTGTTGCTTCACGCTCATCATTACGTGATCCATCCCTTTTTTTCCCTACAGCATCTATCTCATCAATAAAAATAATACTTGGAGCATTTTTCTTTGCAGCTGCAAAAAGTTCATGTACCCGTTTTGCACCCATTCCAACATAAATCTGAACAAAAGAAGCACCACTTTGATAATAAAAAGGGACATCAGCAGCATTGGCAACAGCTTTTGCGATCATAGTTTTACCAACACCAGGAGGCCCTACTAAAAGTACACCACGAGGTAAACGAGCACCAAATTTTTTATACCGTTTTGGATGACGCATAAAGTCAATAATCTCTTCAAGTTCAACTTTTACATCACTAATCCCACCAATATCATCAAAACTTACATCACTTTTAATCGCTTCAATTGGAGCATTAAATGTCATATCACTACCACTACCATTACCACTACCAACACTTCCACGTTGCTCATTAGTTTTTTTGTATTGTTCTACAAACTTGATGAAAAAAACCAAGACACCACTAAAAACTATAAACGCCAATATGTATACTAAAATACTTGTCCCTTTAATCTGCACTTTATATTCTGCAAACATTTTTGGTGTCACTTCTGATGATGGGATTTTATATAAGTTATTGTTTGATTTAAGATATACATACTCTTTAGATACAACAACCTTTTGTACTTTTTTTTCATTAAGAAGTTGTGTTGCTTCTTTTAATGTAATAGGATCTGCACTATCTCGTAACAAAGCAAACAGTATTAAAACAATAACAATTGTTGCTGATATAAACAGTGCTATTCTATTCCCTTTAGATTCGAGCATAGTTACAATCCCCCTTTACATCATACTGATCTATTGTAATCCAATTTCCCAAAAGATCTTCATTAGACTCTATAATTATTTTGTTAAAGAACTGATCTAGTCCATGATATGCGCCCTCTTTATACGATTCAACCAAAACATTTAAAGGCTCAGCTACTGCTTTTCTAAAAGCATAATTTTTCTCATCTACTAAATCTTGGATCTGATGCAAACGCTCTTTTGCCACTGAACCATTAACTTCAGGCTTCATATGTGCAGCTGGCGTTCCATCCCGTTTTGAATAGGTAAAAGCATGTATATGTGTAAGTGGTAACGCTTTTGCGTGTTCTATCGCTTCATTCCATAATTCTTGGGTTTCTCCAGGAAATCCTGTGATAAAGTCCGTTCCTATTGCAAACCCTTTTTGAGCTAAAAATTCAAAAAGCTCTTTATCTTGTTTATAAACATTTCTTCTGTTCATAAGCTTTAACATAGTAGGTGATGTGTGTTGGAGTGCAATATGAAGATGTTTTTCAAGCCAAGGTTCATCAAGTAGCTCTTTAAACTCATCACTAATTTGTATAGGTTCAACACTTCCTAATCGTATTCTACGAACTCCACGAAGCATTGAAAGTCTTTTCATAAGTTTAGCAAGAGAGCTCTTTTTATCTTGCCCATACGATCCTACATTAGTACCTGTTAAAATAAACTCTCCAAAACCATTACTTGCTAAACGTTGTACTTGTTCAACAATACGATCCTCATCCATACTACGTGCATCACCACGAACAAAAGGGATAATACAATAAGAGCATCGAAAATTACACCCCTCTTGTATTTTTATAAACGCTCTGCTCTTACCGATAAACTCATCGACAACAGTTGTATCTATATGATTAAGATCACCAGGATTATAAAACGGCTGTTTCTGTGCAAGCAGGGTGTCTATTTTCTCTTTTTCACTTTGACCAAAGACACCAAACACCTTATTTTGTTCTAAAAGGGATGCCCCTTTTGTATGTGCACCACACCCTGTTATAAATATTTTAACATCAGGATTAGTTTTTTTTATCCCTGATATATAAGAGCGTACATGAGTATCTGCACCATTAGTTACTGTACATGAGTTTACTACAATGATCTGCGCATCTTGTTCACTTTCTGCAATATCATATGCTTTCATGCTACTCATCATCACTTGTGAATCATACATATTGGTTCTGCAACCAAATGTTTTAAAATAAACTTTTTGTTTCATCTTATACCATCTCTAAATCGTGTTGTGCAGGTTTTTGTGTTCGCATCGATATATGAAGATTTTGTGTAGGGTATGCTATAACAATATCTTCTTCAGCTTTAAAAGCATCCAAAATCTCAGCTGAGATAGTACTTCTTAGTGTTAATGTTCCATACGCATTTGTTAAATACCATGCTTCAATATCAATCCCATGTGGTTCAATAAAGGAATAGATACGAGGTTCTACATTGGTATTTTTCAGTGAATAGTGATGACGTAGTTTATTGAGCTGTTTACGTGTAATATCTGTATACCCTTTTGAATATTTTTTTGTGATCTCTTTTACAATATGCATCGCTTTTTTATGATTAGAATCAAAAGTGATTGTAATTTTGATCCCATCCCATACAGTTTTTAAAGAGGAGTGGGTATAGTTAGCTATCATGCGAGTAAAAATATAATTATTTGGTACAAAAATAATACGCCCTGCACGACGATTTGTCATAATAGATGTGAGTGTAATATCTTCTAAGATAGTGATACGTAACAAAGAGATATCTAGTACATCCCCAACATATTTCATCCCATCCATATCAACACGCACTCTATCCCCTACATGGATACTACCACCAAACACAATAACAAGCCAACCTAGTATAGACATAAACCAGTCTTTCATCGCAATAGCAATACCAGCTGATGCAAATCCTAAAATAGTAACTAAATAACTTGCATTTTCAATATAATTAAAAAAGAGGATCAGTAAAATCACAGTAAAGTTGGTAAATGTAATGATCTTATTGACCATATAAAAACGTTCATTATCAGAAATATATTTTTTTGCCACCATTTTTAAAAGGAAAAAGGTGATAAAAACAAATAAAACAATAGAACCAATTTTAATAACACCATAGACCTGTTTTTCTATACCTTTATTGATATTTACCTCAGCAACATCAAGACGTTTTTGGTATACATCAAGCGTTACATTCATTGTATCGAGTGCACGCTCAAAAGTATCAAGTTCTGTCTGTTTTTTTTCTAAAAGCTTTTTATACTTTCCTGTTGTATCCAAAACAGCAAGTTTTTTATAGATCTCATTCTCTTTTCGTAATGATGCAATAAGTTGTTCAAGATTAAACTGTCGTCTTTTGTACTCATCAAAGTCTGCATTGTATTTTTTTATTAATGACAATCCTGTAAAGATTTCAAAAGGGTTTGTGATCTTTGGTACATCATCAATCTTTTGTGGTGTCAAAAGATCAGAAAAAGGAGCATTGTTATTACCTTTGAGCTTATCAATTTGTGATGCTAAAATACTCTCTTTTGAGATAAGAGCATTAAGCTCATCTCGATCATTCATTGTTTTTGCATGTTTTGAGAGGTATTCGATACGTTCTCGTATTTTTTGAAGATTTTGTTTAACCTCTTGAGCTGTAAGGTATGAAGCATATGACTTCACCCACATATTTTCATCAGAGATCTCTTTTTCTATTTTTAAAAGTTGTTCTCTATAGCGTTGCATCTGTACAAGACGAGCATGCTCTTCCTCTTGACGTTTTTTAGCAAGCGCAAGTTTTTGTTTTCGTAGTGCCTCTTGCTTTTGTTGTTCGATTAAAAGTTGTTCTTGTTCTTGTGTTGTTAAATTTGTATCAACATTTGTATCTTCAGCATAAAGAGTTACATTAGCAAAAAAGATATATACAAGCGCTAGAAATATGTGTTTCACTGTTTTATCCCTCAAACTCTTGTAATGTTTCCATAATCAACTCTTTTGGACAACTATTGGTAATTACAACATCACCGATCCCTTTAGGTACTATAAATGTTAACGTAGTGTCTGCACTTTTTTTATCTAAATAAAATGCTTCATAAAAACTCTGCACATCAGCAATTGCATAGTGTGTTGGAAGGTTATATTTTTCTAAAAGTTTTTGTACATATAAAAATTCATTTTGATCCATCAAGCCCATCTTTTTAGCAAGAGTATTTGCCATCACCATCCCAATAGCAACTGCTTCACCGTGTAAATAGCGTTTATAATTTGTTTCATTCTCTATCACATGTGCAAAAGTATGCCCATAGTTAAGTGCAGCACGCAACCCATGCTCTTTTTCATCTTGTGCTACAACATACGCTTTTGTTTCAACAGCTTTTTTTATCGCCTCTTGTAATACTTTTGGATCATGCAGATCTTTTTCCCAAAGAAAATCAAAAAACTCTTTATTAAATGTTACAGCCATTTTGATAATCTCTGCTACACCTGCACCAAATTCACGTTGTGGTAATGTTTGTAAAAAATTTGGATCAATATATACAGCACGAGGTTGATGAAATGCTCCAATGAGATTTTTTCCATAGCTGTTATTCATACCAGTTTTACCACCTACACTAGCATCTACTTGAGAGAGCAGTGTTGTTGGTATTTGGATAAAATCGATCCCACGTTGATAAATACTTGCTACATAACCCGTCATATCACCAATAACACCACCACCAAAAGCAATAAGCATTGATTTTCTATTAAAACGGTGATTAAAAAGGGACTCTAAAATCAAATCAACTGAAGCTTGATTTTTATACTCTTCCCCATCTGGAACAGTAATAATATACAACTCTTTTGCCTGAAGTTTTGAAAGAAGTTTATGGAGATGTAACCCTGCGACCTTTGGGTTCGTTACAATAGCAACTTTAGTATCAAGTTCTATCAAAGGGAGGGTATCAATTGTTATATCATATGAGTTATCTATCTCTTTTTTTAAAGGTATATGTACTTGCATCTATCATCCATTTTATAAGGTGATAGATAATACTTTATTTTTACTAAAAAGCTGCTAAATTAGAGCTGTACTGGTAAAAAGATTTGATGATATGTATCAAGTTTAAAGTAAAGTTTTTCACTATCTGTTGAAAACAGAGCATATAGTCTGCGTGTTAAAAGCTTTTGTGTAAATGGTACAATATGTAAAAAATTCTCTTTTTTTTGCAAAGTATGTAACGGATTTTCTTCCTCTTCATACACTTTAATTGTTTTAGAAAAGATAGCTGAAAGATTATTATAATGTTCAATCACCTGCTCTTTTTCATCTTGATGCTCTTTGATGTAGTTGTAGATCTCAAGATTTAGTTGCATCTGTTGTGAAATATCAAAAATAGTAGCTGAAATCTTTTCTAAGTCTCTATTTTGAGAAAGAATCAATACAGCATCTTTTAGTGTTTTTAATGGTTTTGATGCAATTTTAAGCACTGGTATATGTGCTTCATATAACGCTTCTCTTACATGATAATCCCGAAACATATCACTTGAAATCATGACTAAGCCAGCATGATAATGTGCAATATCTTCTAAAAATCTCTGTTTTAAATTAATACTTTCATAATCTATATTTATATCAACATGTAAACTTCTATACCCTTTGATATATTCCAAAAGAGCAATATTTGAAGGATTCACAACTTTAATAACAAGATGATGACCAAGCTTTTCATGGATAAACAACCCTTTTTCAACCAAATCTTTAATCTTTTTTTTCTTATCTATATTCATATCAATATAGAGTAAAATATGTGATCCATACGGTTCAGGGAACTGTCCTAACTCCCGTTTAAACGCTTTGTATACCGATTTTAAAACATCAGGTTGCCCAACAAGCAATAAGAGATCATTTGGATGGATCATTTTTCTTCGTGATGGGATAATGAGTTCTCTATTTCTATAGATAGCAACAATTCTCCAGTTTTTTTGTTCTATAACACCAATATGTTTATAAACAAACGAGCTTCCAAAAGGGACAAGAACCTCCATAATCTCACCCTCACCCAAACCAACATTTTGGGCAATTACTGGAACATTTGGAAGATAATCAAGTAAACGTGAAGATAAAATATCGTGTGCATTTACAAGCACAACATTGGCATCTTCATTATGCATATCCCACTGATCTAAAACAATGACACGCAACTGTTTTTTAACAGTACGAATATTTTTAAGTGTATTTTCCACTTCAACTTGACTATCAAGTGCGATCACAACTTCCATAAATTCCATTTTTAAAAGGTTCGAAAGTTTATATAAGCTTGTTGGATCAAACTCATAAAATTTAAACCTTGCAGGAGAAGCTTCTTCAAACTCTTTGGCTTTAGTTTGCACAACATAGTAGATATTATCACTTGTGTATGTTTGGATCACCCTATCGATAAATCGCTCACCAATACTACCGTTGCTAATGATTAAAATTTTTTTCATCTATACGCTCTTTTTTACAAGCATCACACCCATCTCAACATGGTGTGTATATGGAAACTGATCAAAAAGTGCCATTGATACAATAGTATGTGTCTGTGTTAAAATTTTCAAATCTCGCTGTAGTGTTTCAGGGTTACATGAGATATAAAGTATCGTATTATACCGTGCACAAAAATGTGCCGAGTCTTCATCCATTCCACTACGTGGAGGATCAACAAATATAGTAGTGATATCATAACTGCTGATATCAATCCCTTTCATACGACGAAACACACGTACACCATCAAGAGCATCTCTAAAATCCTCAACAGCCATACGAACAAACTCTATATTGGTTACACCATTTTTTTGCATATTACGCTGTGCTGCGTGTATTGATGATTTTGAGATCTCTGTTGCTAGTACCTTACGAAAATGTGTCGCAAATGGGATAGTAAAATTTCCAGCACCACAATAGAGCTCTAAAAGATCTCCATTTTGCTCTTTTAACTGTGTCAATGCCCATGTAATCATCTGCTCATTAACATGGGGATTTGGCTGGGAAAAGCTATTTTCTATATATTCAAAACTATATTTTTTTCCACATATCATAAGATCTTGCGTAACATAATCTTTCCCTATAACACGCTTTTGTTTTCGTGCTCTTCCTATAAGAGAGATATGTAAATTATTTGCAATATTCTTAGCAACTTTATCCCATGCTTCATCAAGTTGTCTGTGATATAACAAAGAAACAACCATATCACCATCAGAACCACTTAAAAAATCAGCTCCAAAAAGTTTATATCCAAGATCGTATTGAACAATCTGTTTTAATAATTTAGGCATCAATTCAGCAATTGGCAAAGCAACCTGAGGACACTCATCAATGCAAACAACACCTTTATCTTGATGATTCATCGCATAATATATCGCATCACCATCATGCCATATTTTAAACTCACTTCGAGCACGATAATGTTCCTCTTGGGATCGAAACAGTGTGATTTCACCACAATAAAGATCTTTAAAAAGCTCTACAACATGATGATGTTTTTGTGCTAATTGAGCTTCATAACCATCTTCATACACACGACATGCACCACATTGACCAAAATATTTACATTCCACATCTTTTCCTTATTTTATAGAGGCTACAAGATTACCAATAAGTAGATTCCATCCATCAATGAGTACAAAGATCAATATCTTAAAGGGTAAAGCGATCATAACCGGTGGTAACATCATCATACCCATAGACATCAAAATAGAAGCTACAACCATATCAATAACTAAAAATGGCAAAAAGAGTAAAAAACCTATCTCAAATGCAGTCTTTAGCTCACTGATAACAAATGCAGGGATAACAATAGACAATGGAACATCAGCAACAGTTTTAGGATTAGGCATTTTACGTATACGCAAAAAAAGTGCTAAATCTTTCTCTCTTGTATTACGTATCATAAAATTTTTAAAAGGGAGTGCCGTTTTTTCAAACGCTTCTTCATACCCGATTTTCTCTTCTATATACGGCTTTATCCCTTGTTCATACGCTTTTGTTCCCACTGGTTCCATTACAAAAAATGTCAAAATCATTGCCAACATCACTAAAAGCTGTGTTGGTGGTACCTGCTGTGTTCCAAGTGCTTGACGCAAGAAACCAAAAACAATCACAAAACGGGTAAATGTTGTCATCACAAGTACCAGCGAAGGTGCTAAAAATAAAAATGTTAAAAGAACTAAAACATTAAGTGATGATACAAGTTGCTGTGGTGTTTGAGGTGCTGAAAGGTTAAAGTTCAATGTTGGAACTTGTGTAGTTTCAGCATATGCCACAGTCGCATACATAAGTATTAAAAGTACGAAGCGTATCATATTATTGTGCTACACCTTTATCAAGGATAGATTGAGGGATCTTATTTGCATCCTCTTTTTTCGTACCATAAAAATGCAACTCAACACGACGATTTTTTTCTCGCCCTGCTGCTGTTGCATTTGTTGCAACTGGTTTATACTGTGAAAATCCACACGCACTCATACGAGCTGGATCAACACCATCAAGCTTAAGTTCATGCAACACAGCAATAGCACGTGCACTAGAGAGTTCCCAATTATCTTTATATGGACTTGATGCACCAGGTGGCTGATTATCTGTGTGTCCTTGAATACTTAATTGCAAATCTTTTGGCAACTCTTCAGTGATAAGCGCCATACGTTTTAAAAACAATAGTGCATCTTGATTTTGGATCGTTGCACTCCCCTCATCAAACAAAAGAGATGCCGGAAGCTTGATAACAAATCCCTCTTGTGCTTCATCAACAGTGATCGCTGTACTTTGATCTTTTTGCATCATCTCATTTGCATCATTAATCGCTTGTTGAATACGATTGACCGTTTCACTTGTTTCACTATTGGAATCTATGGGTGTAGACTCTTGCATACGCTGATGGGAGATCTCTGTTTTTGTTCCACCTTCTAAAACGCTCATCGCTCCAGAGAGTGAACCAATCGCTTCACTTACTTTTTTTGCATCCATACTACTCATAGAGAGCAAAAGTACGAAGAAACAAAGTAAAAGTGACATCAAGTCACCAAATGCAGCAAGCCACGCTGGTAAACACTCTTCACATTCAGGACACTTCTTTTTACCCATAAACTACTCTTTATTCAAATTGACTAACACGATCAGCTGGTGCAAGGTATGACAGAAGTTTTGCTTCTAAAACACGAGGAGCATCACCAGACTGAATCGACATAATCCCCTCAATAATCATCTCTTTTACCATTGTCTCTTCATCATTTCTAATCATCAAAATATTATAAATTGGTGTACCAAAGATATTTCCAATCATCGCACCATACATTGTTGTAAGGAGTGCAACTGCCATCGATGGACCAATTGCTGAAGGGTCTGCCATATTTAAAAGCATCGCAACAAGACCAATAAGTGTACCAATCATCCCCATTGCACCAGCAAGTCCTGCCCACTGGTTGAAGATAGAACCGTGAATTTTATGACGGGTACTTGTTTGTTCCATCTCAATCTCTAGTAGTTCTCTAATAGTGTCTGGTTCACTTCCATCGATTGCCATTGAGAGCCCTTTTTTCAAAAACTCGTTCTCTTCGTTATTTACATCACCCTCTAAAGCCAAAATACCATCTTTTCTTGCTTTAGTAGCAAAATCAACAAGTTTTTTTATCAGCTCGTTAATATCCTCTTCGCCCGGCTTGATCGCTTTCATAAAAACTTTTGTAAACTGTTTCATTTGTGCAGGCTTGAATGAGATCATCAACGCACCAATTGAACCACCAAAAACGATCAAAACTGATGGAATATCGATATATGCACCAATACCAACACCCATAACCATAGACCCAAGTAAAAGAGCCATAATCAATACAATACCAATGACCGTACCTAAATCCATCCAAAAACCTTATAAAAATTTCTTTTTTAATGATACCACAATATTTATTGAACATCCTATAATCTGAAAAATATTTTAGTTATTTTTTCTAAATTTTATAAAACTAGCATATATTGTATGGTAAAATAAGGGTATTCAATGAAGATTATTACAAAGAGAAACAAATGAAAAACAATAACATAAGTATCGTAATTTTGGCTGCTGGTAAGGGAAGCCGAATGAAATCAAACAAAGCAAAAGTACTCCATAATGTTAGTGGAAAACCGATGCTTTACCATATTATCAAAGCTTCACGTGAACTTTCAGATGATATTACAGTTGTGATCGCTCATCAAAAAGAGGCTGTTCAAGCTTCTATGGAGAGTTACTTTGATGATATTACTTTTGTTGTGCAAGATGCACAACAGTTTCCTGGTACTGGTGGTGCTATGAAAAATGTACAACCAAAACATGACAAAGTGCTTGTGCTCAATGGTGACATGCCACTTATTACAGCTGATGCACTCAAAGGCTTTTTAGAGATTGATGCTGATATTATTATGTCTATTTTTGATCTTGAAGATCCAAATGGATATGGACGTGTTATTATCCATGATAACCATGTACAATATATCGTTGAGCAAAAAGATGCAAATGATGCAGAGCTCAACACAACAACAGTTAATGCAGGGATCTATGCGTTTTCAAAAAATGTGGTTGAGAAATATATTCCCCTCCTTAGCAACGATAATGCTCAAGAGGAATACTACCTTACTGATGTCATTGCGATGGCAAAAAATGATGGATTGAGTATTGTACCTCTTCTTGTAGATGAGGAGCATTTCAAAGGTGTCAATTCTAAAAAAGATCTTGCCGATGCAGAGATGATTATGCAAGATCGTATCAAAACACGTTGGATGCAAGAGGGAGTGATTATGCAACTTCCTGAAACGATCTATATCGAAGAGGGTGTTGTATTTGAGGGTGAATGTATCGTTGAAAACGGTGTTCGCATCACAGGTGAGAGTAAAATCATCTCTTCACATATTAAAGCACACAGTGTTATTGAAGATTCAACTATGATCAACTCTGATGCAGGACCTATGGCACATCTTCGTCCATTAACACATATTAGTGACACCCACATTGGAAATTTTGTAGAAACAAAAAAATCTACCCTCAAAGGTGTTAAAGCTGGGCATTTAAGCTATCTAGGTGATGCACAAATCGATGAAGGGACAAATATTGGTGCTGGAACAATTACATGTAACTATGATGGTGTTAAAAAATATCAAACAATTATCGGTAAAAATGTTTTTGTTGGAAGTGACACGCAACTTGTTGCTCCTGTAACTGTAGAAGATGATGTTATGATCGCAGCTGGTACTACTGTTACTAGTGGAACGATAGAAAAAGGCAACCTTGCGCTCAGTCGTACAAAACTTCGTTTGGTAAAAGACTTTTACTATAAATTTTTTGGGAAAAAATAGACTGTGATGCTTTTTGATTCAACACTCCTTCAGGGTAAAAAGATCCTTCTTGGGGTAACAGGTTCTATCGCTATTTATAAATCACTTGAGCTTATTCGTTTTTTTACAAAAGCTGGTGCAGAAGTTCGTGTTGTTACAACACGCAGTGGTACAAAGTTTATCACACCACTAAGCTTTGAAACACTCTCAAATAATAAAGTACTCACAGATGAAAATGAGTGTTGGGCAAGTGACTTTAACCATATCAAAATCACACAATGGGCAGATATTATGGTTATAGCACCGGCAACGGCAAACACCATAGCAAAACTTGCAAACGGCATTGCTGATACTATGCTTCTTCAATGTGCTTTGGCATTTGATGGGATGAAGATCCTTGCACCATCAGCAAATACCAATATGATAAACCACCCTATTACAAAAGCAAATCTTAAAATGTTGGGTATTGCCAACTACACAATCCTTTCAACACAAACAAAAGAACTTGCGTGTCAAACAACAGGTGATGGGGCTATGGCTGATGTTGAAACTATTTTTTATGCAACGGCACGACAATTACTTCAAGAAGATTTTTGGAAAGATAGACGTGTAATGATTACAGGTGGTGGCACACGCCAAAAAATAGATGAAGTTCGTTATATCTCAAACTTTTCTAGTGGCAAAATGGCACATGCACTTGCAATAGCACTCTATCTACGTGGAGCAGATGTTAATCTTATCTCAACAATGATGCCACAAGATCTTCCTAGTGATATGCATCGTATCGCTGTTGAAGATACACAAGAGATGTTTGAGTATCTCAATGACTCTATCCGTATTGCAAAAAAAGGGAAACTCTCCAAAGCTACATTAATGACTAGTGAGCAGATCCATCTTATCCAAAAAACACCATACCTTTTTATGGCAGCAGCTGTTAGTGACTATATCCCAAAATATACCCAAAATGCAAAGCTCAAAAAAGAGCAACTTGGCTCTACATGGTCATTAGAGCTTGTGGAAAATATCGATATATTACAATCGATTAACAAAGAGGGAATTATTACAGTAGGTTTTAAAGCTGAAATGGATAAAGAAAATGCCATCAAACACGCAACAGCGATGTTAGAGAAAAAAGGGATCGATGGTGTTGCACTCAATATCTTGCAAGATGCCTCAAGTTTTGGCACAACAACTAATGAGATAGAGTTTTATACAAAACAAAACAAACACTACCATATCCCTAAAAACTCAAAACTTCAAGTAGCCTTTGAGCTTATTGAACACGCAAAACAACTCCAACAACAAGAGCAAATATCATGAATCAAGCACGACATATAGCTATTATAATGGATGGAAACGGACGTTGGGCAGAACAACAAGGAAAAAAACGGATTAAAGGGCATGAAGTTGGTGCTAAAGTGGTAAAAGAGATCACAACATACTGCTCAAATCATCCAGATATAGAACGTTTGACACTCTATGCTTTTTCAACTGAAAACTGGAAACGTCCACGTTTGGAAGTGGAATTTTTAATGAAACTTTTAGATAATTATCTTAAAAAAGAGCTTGATGTTTATTTACAAAACAATGTCCGTTTTGAACCTATTGGTGATCTGCGTGCATTTTCAAAATCATTACAAAAAACAATAGCAGATGTACAAGAAAAAACTGCACATTGTGATGGTTTAGTACAATCTTTGGCACTAAACTACGGTGCACAAGATGAGATGTTACGAGCTGTAAACAAACTCAAAAATGAACCTGATGATATCACACTTGAGATGCTTAGCAATGCCCTTGATTGCAAACATGATGTTGATCTTCTGATCCGTACAGGTGGAGATAAACGCCTTTCAAACTTTTTACTTTGGCAATCAGCGTATGCAGAGCTCTTTTTTATCGATACACTTTGGCCAGATTTTACACCAAAAGAGTTGGAGAAGATTATTAAAAAATTTACAAAAGTTGAACGCCGTTTTGGAGGGCTAAAATAGATGATAGAGTTAGGATTTGTTTTTATATTTGGTTTATTATTTGGTTCATTTTTAAATGTAGTTATTTTACGTATACCAAAAGAGGAGAGCATAGTTTTTGGTGCATCACACTGTACTGCATGTCACACACCATTAAAGCCATGGCATAACATTCCTTTGTTTTCTTGGATATTTTTAGGTGGTAAATGTGCATTTTGTAAAGAAAAAATCTCTATTCAATACCCTTTTGTTGAACTCTTTACTGCACTGATTTTTACATTTGTTGCATACAAATATCCCCTTGAACTTCCAGCACTTAGTATCGCTTTGAGTTTTAGTATGCTTTTAGCTCTTTCTATGATCGATCTCAAATATAAAATGATCCCAGATTCCCTAAACCTTTTAGCAATACTTTTTGCTATCTTTGGAGGCTACACACTCCCTGCTATCATTAATAATCTTACCAATGCCCTGCTCTTTGCTGGTGGCTTTACACTGTTACGTTTTGCCCTTTCATACTATATGACCTCATCTGTATATCGTGCAGGACTCAAAACCAAAACATCTTGGAATAAACATTACGATAGAACTCCATATATAGAAGCAATGGGGGAAGGTGATATTATGGTTGCAGCAACAATGGGTGCACTCCTTGGGATTAAACTTGCACTTTTTGCAATATTTTTATCAGCAGTATTGGCACTGCCTGTTATGTTGTATGTTCAAGGTAAAAGTGCTGAACAACAGCGTGTTCCTTTTGTCCCATTTTTAGCAATGGCAACACTCATCACTGTAATGTTTGATACACAAATCAACACATTTCTTTCATAAGTTGTTACGATGAAAATCCTAGAGTCCTACCTCTTAAAGAACCTTTCATCAGTATTTTTAACAACATTTTTACCTCTGTTTGCCATAGCATCAGTTGTATTTTCCATCAAACTAGCTGCCTATACGGCAGTTATTAAGATCAATATACTTGAGATGATACAACTATATCTATTTGTATTGCCAGAGATACTTTTTTATATTTTACCTATATCTTTTTTTATAGCAGCTGCACTTTCAATCTTTCGTCTTTCTAATGATAATGAGATTGTTGTACTCTTTTCACTGGGTATACAACCATCGTTTATACTCAAAGCACTTGCAAAACCTGCATTGATACTAAGTTTAATATTAGCATTTGATTTTTACTACCTTTTTCCCCATTCAAAAACACTTTCTGTAAATTTTAGAGAGTATAAAAAAAGTGAAGCAAAATTCAACCTTTCAGCAAGTGAGTTTGGTAACAGTTTTGGAGACTGGCTTTTATATCTTGGTTCAAAAGATGAACAAAACAAAACCTTTGGTGATGTTTTTTTATTTAACAAAAAAGATAAAGAGGAGATCCTTATATCTGCACAACAAGCTCAGGTTATCAACAATAACGGTTTGTTGCAACTCAAATTAACCAATGGTGAAGGATATTTGTATTCACAGCAAAAATTTTCACAAGTTGATTTTAGAAAAATGTTTATTAACGACAAACTCCATGCTTCATTAACTAAATACAAAACACCATATGAATACTGGTTGAGTAATCCAAAAGATCGTAATAGAAGAAACATGTTTATAACAGATACCTTATTGACACTTTTTCCACTTATATCACTTTTTATGGTTTTAACGATTAGTGTCGTACAAACACGCCATCAAAAATCTCGAATCTATCTGTACCTTTTTCTTGCAACCATTGCATATTATGGTATGACACTCGGTCTTGCTGGAATTTTAAAGTACTATACAATTCCTGTTGTTTTTGTTGTATGGACAAGCGCAACATATTGGCTTTATAGAAAACAAATTGTAGAAAAATTCTAATGAGAATCGCACTAAAAATTGCCTATAATGGCGTAAAATTTTTTGGTTCACAGATCCAAAACCAAACACAGCCAACCGTTATGGGTACACTCCAACACGCATTACAACATCTTGGCATAGATACAAAAATAGTAGCTAGTGGACGTACAGACAAAGGGGTACACGCAACAGCACAGATATGTCATATCGATCTTCCACCCTATTGGAATGATCTTGTAAAACTTCATGACAGACTCGATATGATACTTCCCTCCTCTATAGAAGTAAAAAAAATCTGGCGTGTTGATACTACCTTTCATGCACGATACAGTGCAAAAAAACGTACCTATCGTTACCTAATCACAACTCAAAAGCCCAACCCTTTTTATGCTGATTTTATCAGTTATATTCCCAATGCTGATTTTTTAGCACTTCAAAAAAAGATACAACTTTTTGAGGGTGAACACGATTTTTGTAACTTTATAAAAACAGGAAGTGATGAAAAATCAACTATCAGAATAATCTATAGGGCGTTTGCATACAAATATCATGATATAATTGTACTACATTTTGAGGCCAACGGTTTTTTACGTACACAGATACGTTTTATGGTTGCAGCACTTTTAGAACTTGATAAAGAACAATTAGAAGCAAAACTCAAAAATACTAAAAGCATCGCACTCAAACCTGCACCACCAAATGGTCTTTATTTGGCTAAGATTAGTTACTAAAAGGATAGAAATGTTTGAAGATGTAAAAATGCCACAAGGGATGAATCCAGAAGTGCTTGAACACCTTATGGATCCAAAAAATTATGGAAAACTTGATGATGCAAACGGCATAGGTGTGGCTCTTGATGAAGCAACAAAAGAGTATGTTATTTTTTATATCGATCTTCAAGATGAAATAATAAACGATGTACGCTTTGCAACAAACGGATGTCAAGATACTGTCGTAATTGGTTCGATGTTTACACAAATGATTAAACAAAACGATATAGAGTATGCACAAAAAGCTATCCAAAAAATGCATGAAAAACTCGGTGATATGACACCACAACAACGCATCTGTGCTGAGATCGTCTTTACTGCTTTTATCGCTTCACTCAAAAACTATGAAAATCGTATCAATGGCGCTGATGAAGAGTTACACCTTTTAAAAATGAAAGAGAGTTGTGAAGCTACAAATCAGCCACAGGAGCAAAGTGATGACTAAACAAACCTACATCAAAAAGCATCAACTCTGGCTTAACATACTTTTTGCTTCTTTTGCTATTGACGATCAAAAAATCAAATCTGATCTCTTTGATTTTTCCCAGATAATGTTTCGTCATATGAAATGGTTAGGTGAGCATCTGCTTGAACAAGGTGATGATTATAACTACGATCGAGATGGAATGATGCTCTATAAAAGAAAGGATCTTTTTGAAATCCTCAATGCACTTATTGAGGAGATAGATACGATACAAAGTTTCTATGACAACTCACAATTAGCACATCGTATACAAAGTGATGATACATATATCAAAGAGTATATAACACAACTTCTTGCACAACCAACACGCAATCAACCCATCACTGCATTCTCAATGGAGCGAAAATGGGAAGATCTCGATCAAGAACAGATCGATGCACTTACCCTCTTTTTATTTGATGAATCTTACAAAGAGTATGAACTTATTTTAATCTATGCCTATATGCAAGCACGCACTACAAATCTTCAACACTATAATGTATTTCAAGATCTTGTTGATGAGTCCTATTTTCATCTTAAGTCATTTGGCAATATGATGGCAAAGCTTGGAATTTTGGCACTTCCTAGAGAGCTTCACGAAATGACTTACATAGTAAAAGATCTTCAACAATTTGTCAAAGATGGTATCGATGAGGAGATAGCTGCAAAAGAGATGTGCAAAGAGCTCAGTGATGCGATCAAAGATGAAAAACTCTCAAAGTTTTTTGACTTTATCAATGAGCAAGAATCATATCATATAGAACTTATGCAAAAACTTCTTTAAGCACGTATCCTTTTATATAATCTTTCAAACACGCAGTGGTACATACAGTACCCTGCTACTATTCCTAAACTATCGGCTACAACATCCAACAATGAAGCTTCTCTTCCAGAGATAAAGCTTTGTACTATCTCTATTTGAATACCAAAAAACAATAAAAGTGCCATGCGATACCAAACACGCAACTGAACAAATGCCATAGAGAGTACAAAATATAATACAAAAAACGCACTAAAATGCTTTGCCTTATCCCAAATAGAGTGTACTACGGGAATAGAGTGTGTTGTAGTAGCTAAAAATTCAATAACTACAAGTAAAAGAACAAATGAGATTTTAAACAGAAGTTTCATCTATAACCTTATGAATTTGTGTAACTATTTTAGAATAACAAAGCAACTCTTTGTGTGATGGTGTATCAAATATATAGTACCCTTTTGGATTTTTACTCATTGCATATAACTCTTGTAACCCATCAACAGGAGTAATAGTATCTGCGTGTGAACCAAAAAACACCACAGGAGCACTTACGTTTTGTATATACTTTTTTGTATTAAAACGATATCGTATACACACTCTTGGGAGTTTATATTTTTGTTTAATAAGATCTTCAATACTGCTAAATGCTCCAACTAAAAAAAGGTTTTGTACCTTATGATGTGCAGCAATATATGTTGCAACACTGCTTCCAAGAGAAAATCCCAACAAATGAAATGCTCCATAATTTTTTTCTATAATATGAGCAATATACACACCATCTTGCAAAATATTTTTTTCAGATGCACTACCTGCACTTTTTCCAAAAGATCGATAGTTAAAAGTAACCACTCTATAAGTTGGATAGTTTTGTGAAAGTTTATTTATCAAAGCAACACTATCATCACTTCTGCCACCAAAAAACAACAGCGTTGCTTTGGGATCTTTTGGTTCATATACAACACCTTCTAATTCTATATTTTCAGGAGTTACAATACTTAAATATTGACATAAAGGGCAGATTCCATCTTCTCTATAGTATTTTGGTATAAAGATCATAAAATGTTGTACTTGATACAAAGCAAAACAAAGAACAATAAGTGTGCATATTAAAAAAAGTATATAAATCATAAAAGTATTGTAGTTGATTTTTACTTGTATGGTGATGAAAGTTTGCAAAAATCTAAAAGAACGATAAAGCAAGATAAGGGTATAATCCACCATAATATTTAGAGGATTGATAATGCAACTTTTTGGAAAATTTTCAACAAATTTTGATATGGATTACCTTGTAGAACACTATATCTATATTAATGAAAATGATGATGATATACTCACTGTAGCAGAGTTAGAACAAAAACTGAAAAAAAAACGTAAACATGTTGCTGGAACTATCTTTTTATATAATCCTGAAGTATCTCCACGTGGATATAAAATGAGCCGTTTTTTACAAGAGGATGGTTTTGATCGTTATGATGAGTTTGTTGAACTCAATGAAACACAAAAAGATCACATTATAAACGCAGCACTTAAAGAAAACTACAAAGGAAAACTTGTAGAGATCAAATATCTTTTTAATTATAACCGTGAAAATATAGAACCAACTTCTGTACTTGAAGAGTTTGATACTGATATTGATAAACTCATATCAACACAATTAACACGCTATGACAGAGAGTTAAATTATCTTGATATACCAAATATCCGTCTAAGTGGCAAATTTGTCTTTTTAGGTATGGGACACAAATATGATCGCCACCATAAAAATATTATTGCGTATGCACAAGCTCTTTCAAATCAAGTACACAAACTTGATAAAGAGGTTGTATTTATGTATGACAATAACTATGATATTGATGAATGTAGACAAATAGCATATTATCTTTCACCATTTGCAAATGGTAAAATGAAAGAGTTACGTGCACAAGGGCTTAAAAAGGTATTTGCAACCCAACCACCACAAATAGTCAAAATTACATCGTAACTATTTTCTACGAAACTCTACCTCCACATCTCCACTTGTAAGTGGAGTCACTTTATACTCAAAAAAGGGTTCAATTTTTGCAAAGAGTGGTTCTGGTGCATGAAAAAACAAACCAATCAATATCTCCCCTTTTTTAATATATTCCAAAGCACGCAGAGCATTAATCATAGGTTCTGGTGGAGAGGATTGTGTCGCATCAAAAAAGTAGTAGCGTGTCGCATCTTTTTCATATGTCACAAAAGGGAGTGTTGTTCCTTCAATCTCAATAGGTTTTTTCTCCATTTTTATCGTTCCTCTAAGTTATCGTTGCTATAATTGTACCAAAAAAACAAGAACTTACAATGCTAAGAAAACTATTAAAAAAGACTTCTCAACACGAAAAACTCAAAAGTTTTATAGACAAATACAAAATACCAAAAGAGTACCTTGCGACAAACAGAAAAATGATCTCTCGGGGTGTTCTTTTGGGACTTTTTATAGCATTTATCCCTATGCCTATGCAGATGGCTGCTGTACTGCTTTTTATGCCTTTTTTCAAGTTTAATGTTCCCGTAGCACTTGCTATGTGTTGGCTTTCAAACCCTGTAACCATGCCACCGATGTACTATATGGAATACTTAACAGGATCCTTTCTCCTTGGGATAGAACCAGAGCCAGTTGAACTTACAATAGAATGGTTTAAAAACAATCTTGACAATATCTTTATCCCTCTTTATTTTGGAACAGCTATGTACTCAATATTTGGTTCTTTAACAGCATACTGGGCTGTTAATCATTTTTGGAAAAGTTCTGTGCATAAAGAAAAAAAAATAAAACAAGAATCAAGAGAACGAAATAAACAAGAAAAAGTTAACGAATAAAGTTAAGGGGATTGAGATAGGTAAAGTAATATAAACCATACCCTATCCAAAGAAGCATAATAACAATATGCTTAAGTAAAAAACTGCTTTTTGCAGTTTTATGGCGAAAAAAGTACATAGCCAAACTTCCACCGATAAAACCACCCATTGCACTCATGATATGCAATTCTCTTTCACTTATCCTCCGTTTATGTGCTTTAGCAAGGTACTTATCCCATCCAAAAAGAACAAATGTAAAAAGATTAATTGCAATAAGATAATAGAGTAAAAGTTTTTGCATAAACTACCTTTTTTTCATACTCCAGATGATAAATCCAATACCAACAATCAAAAATGGTATACTTAAAAACTGCCCTGCACTTAATACCATATCTTGCGTGTAATCAGCCTGTTTCGTTTTTACAAACTCTATCATAAAACGAGCACTAAACACAAGTGTTAAAAAAAGACCAAATATAAACCCTACACGGATCTTTTCCCTTTGTGTTTTATATATCCACAACAGTAGAAAAAATATCAAAAGGTATGAAAACGCTTCATAAAGTTGCGTTGGATGACGAGGAAGTTCATCGATACGACGAAAGATGATCCCAAATGAGCTTTGTGTCGGGATTCCTACAATTTCAGAGTTCATAAAATTTCCCATACGAACAAAAAAACCAAAAAGTGCTGTAGGGATCACAAGTCTGTCTAAAAGCCACATAAGATCAAATTTGTACTTGCGTGTTCCAAGATATAACGCAATGATCGCACCCAATCCACCACCGTGACTTGCTAAACCACCTTCCCATACAGCAAAGATCTTCAAAGGGTGTGCAAGATAAAAATCTGGCTCATAAAATAAACAATGCCCAAGACGTGCACCAACAACAATCCCAACTACAGCATAGATAAACAGTGGTTCAATAACAGACTCATCTTTTTTTTCAAGTTTAAAAGCCCATTTCATAAACTCTAATCCAAGTAAAATAGCTGTTGCAAATAAGACCCCATACCAATAAACATGAAAAGGTCCAAATGAAAGAGCTACAGGATTTGCATCCCAAACAAAATGTTGCATTACTCTTCTCTTAGTGCATCAGCAATAAGCTCTATAGGGTTTTTAAACACAGTCTCAACATCTGCATAGTTCATACTAGCATTGATTTGCATACGACACGCAGAACACTCAGCACTTACAACATCAGCTTGTGTCTGTTTAATCATCGCAGCTTTTGGCGCACCTGCTGCTTTTGCAAAATGGTACTTCTCAGACTGCATCGTCACTCCACCAAATCCACAACACGCATTAGGATCAGCCATCTCAACTATTTTATAGTTTTGGCGTACAAGGTTTCGTGGTTCTTGGTAAACACCTTGCATCTTTCTTGCATGACAAGGATCATGGTATGTTACGATTTTAGTATTTTTCTTTTTCTCAGCTAAAATCTTCTCTAGTTCTGTATGGTTTTGTAACCACTCTGTCGCCATATACACCTTTTTCATAACCTTACGTGCACGCTCTTGCCACTCAGGTTGATCGTGAAAATAGTGTTCATAATCGATTTTAAGCATTGCAGAGCATGTTGCTTCTGGAACGATAATAGCCTCTACATCATCAGCAAACTTTTCAAAATACTCAATGTTAAACTTAGCATTGTGATCTACTGTGTCGAAATCTCCTGTAAAATATGCAGGTGCAGAACAACATTTTTGACTTTTTGCCAAAAATGCATCGATCTCTAACACTTGTAAAATCTCCAATAAAGACTCACCAATATTTTTATAGTTATAATTTCCCAAACATCCAATAAAGATCGCTACTTTTCTTTTGCCACCATTGTTGATATTTTCTTTATGAGAATTTAAAAATGATTTGCGTGTTAATGATGGTAAGAGTCTATCTGTTTTTATCATTGGCAATTCAAAGCGTGATGTCATAGAGTTTATATCTTTTTGTATTTTAAATCCACATGTTTGAAATGCCCATCCAAGCTTAAATGCCAAATCATTAAGCCATCTGTGACGAAGCAATAAGAAAAATGCTTTTTTATACCAAGCTATCCCATACTTACGTGCGATATCGGCACGTGCTTGTTCAATAAGCATATCTGTAGGGAGTGATTTAGGACATACATCAACACAGTTGGTACATAAAAAACAGCTCTCAAAAATATCTTTTGCTGTTTTATCAAGCTCTAAATCACCACGTTTATACGATCCAAGCAGATCGATAAATCCACGAGGTGATGTAACCTCATCAGCATTTACTTTGTGAATAGTACATACAGGGATACACTTTCCACACTTAACACAATCATCTGCTACTTTATCAAACGAAAAAATATCTTCAGGTTTTTTATCTTCTAAAATATCTGCCATCTATACTACACCGTTTTTGAAAATGTTTTTGTACTTGTTGCGTGTTTTGCCATATATGCATCAAATGGCATCGCAATATTTCTAATAAGAAGTGTTCCTGTTTGAGAACACACTATCTTATCTTTGTCAATAGTTATGAGTTGATCCTCTACAAATGGTTGTAATGCTTCTATGGCATCTGCAAAGTACTCTTGAAAATCGATTTTGAACAGTTTTTCAAACCGTTTGATATCAAGTTTAAAGTTACTCATAAGCTCCATAATAACATACTGACGAATCATATCATCTTCATGAAGCACTACACCCCTTTCAAATGGGAGTTTTCCTGCATCAATAGCCTCTTCATAACTTGCCATATCTTTGAAATTTTGTGCATAATAATCAACACCCTCACCTATTGATGTAAGCCCAATACCAATCAGATCTGCACCACCTTTTGTTGTATACCCTTGGAAATTTCTATGTAATTCCCCTTTTTCGATAGCTTGAAACAATTCATCTTCTGGTTTTGCAAAGTGATCCATACCGATCATTTTATATCCGTTACTTGTTAAGAAATCGATCGTATACTGCATAATCTGCAACTTCTCATCTGGACGAGGAAGTGTTGTTTCATCTATCTTACGCATAGTTTTTTTCAACCAAGGAACATGTGCATAGTTAAACACTGCAAAGCGATCAGGATCGAGTGTCAATGCCAATGAAAGTGTCTCTTTAAATGTCTGAAGTGTTTGGTACGGTAATCCGTAGATTAAATCTACATTTACAGACACCATTTTATGTTTACGTGCTAATTCCATAGCCTCTTTTGTAATATTGTAGGGTTGAACACGGTGTACTGCGTGTTGCACTTTTTCGTTAAAATCCTGAATACCAAAACTTACACGATTAAACCCATGTTTTGCCATCACTTTCATCTGATCGTTATTGATATGGCGAGGATCTATCTCACAACTGATCTCTGCATCTTTTGCAAAATTTTTAAAATGTTTTTTTATCTCTTTGATAATAGTATCTAGCTGTGCAGCTGAAAAGAATGTTGGTGTACCACCACCAAAATGCATCTGAATAACTGTACGTTTAGTATTGATATGTTTTGAGAGTATTTTCAACTCTTGTTTAAGATACTCAATATAGCGAAGCATCTTATCCTCTTTTGAGGTAAAGACAACATTACACCCACAAAAATAACATGCATTTTTACAAAATGGAAGATGAAAATAAAGACTTAAAGGGCGTTTATCATCTTGTGATTGTAATTTTTGGATATAGGTGTCGTAACTAAAATCGTCACTAAATTCCAGTGCTGTAGGGTACGATGTATAACGTGGTCCTGGCTTAGAATACTTGGTAAATTTTGCAAAGTCTAATTCCATAGAGTTCCTTATCTTTGTGCGGCATATATTTTTTATGATTATCTCTAAAAAGTGTTGAAGAATTGATAAAGCAAGAGGAGAAATTTTATTTTAAAGGGAGTTATTTGTCTGTTTTTATATATCTCTCACCAACAATCATCAGCACCATAAGAGCTATAAGAACAATACTTGCTAAAATAGTTGCTATCATTATTTGATCCTTTAATAGTTCTATACCTATTATAGCATAAAACATTTTCAAACCACGTATGGCAACAGTGTCAATACAGCACTAATGGGATATGGCATAGATAGTCTAGCCGATTTTACAAGTAGAGATTTTATAGAAGGTGCAGCTCCAGCCACAGTTATGATCACAATGACGGCAACGGCTTCCCCGATGATAGTCATGAAATTTCTCCTTCTTTTGTAGAATCTATGGACAGTATTACCAAAAAAGAGCATCTTTGCAAGAGGAATTTGGAAATATTACAAATGAACAAAGAAAGTTAGCAGATAAATACAACAAATTGATACTCTTGATTGTTGAATAAGCGTGAATCGACGGGATAAAGTGGTGGAGAAGGAGGGATTCGAACCCTCGGAGGAGTTGCCCCCTCGCACCCTTAGCAGGGGTGTGGTTTCAGCCACTCACCCACTTCTCCGGTTTGTAGGTCAGAATTATATTGATATAATTCTGATATATCGCTTAAAAACAGCGATATATCCAAGCTAAAGTTGCGCTAAAATCTTCTCTACAACTTCTGAAGGGTTGTGCGCTTGATATATTGGTCTACCTACTACTATGAAGTCAACCTTCTGCTCCTGCGCAAAAGCAACATCAGCCACTCTTTTTTGATCTCCTGCATCCTCTCCAAAAGGGCGAATACCCGGTGTTAGTGTCATAAATGTATCACTTGTAATATTTTTTATTGATGCAGACTCAAACGCAGAACACACAACACCATCTAATCCACTCTCTTTGGCATCTTGTGCAAACTGATCAGCTTTCGTTGCTATATCTTTTTCATACACAGCAACAAATTCCTCTTCACTAAATGATGTCAACGCAGTAACAGCTAAAACAATAGGACGTTTTTCATACTTTTGTAATCGTTGCATCACTGTACTCATGGCACGACGCCCTGCACTTGCGTGAACATTAAACATATCCACACCAAGCCCCATTATAGACTCAGCAGCATCAGCCATTGTATTTGGTATATCATAAAGCTTAAGATCTAAAAATATTTTAAAATTTGGATTGATTTTTTTAATAGCTTTTAAAAAATCTTCACCATCACGGATATAGGTACGAAGTCCGACTTTAAGCCAAACATCATATTCTTTAATCTTTTCGATTAAAGCAAGATTTTCTTCTTTTGTAGGAAGATCAAGTGCAACACATAATTCCATAGATAACTCTTTATTGTTTATTTATGAAAGTATACCATTTTTGGTTTGGTTAAGCCTTATTTAGACTTAACCATATTTTCTATTTTTTCTACAACTGTTGGATCTTCAAGTGTTGAGATATCTTGTGTAATAGCCTCACCTTTTGCGATAGAGCGTAAAATACGACGCATTATCTTACCACTGCGTGTTTTTGGAAGTCCAGGTGCAAAAACTATATCATCACACAAAGCGATATTACCTATCTCTTTTTTGAGAACATTGTTAATATTTTTAACCTCTTCAACCTCATCAGCAAGACCATCATGAGATTTTAACACAACATACGCAAAGATCCCTTCACCTTTGATCTCATGTGGTTTACCAACAACAGCGACTTCAGCAACATTAGGATGCTTTTTGATAGCAGCTTCAACTTCAGCAGTTCCCATTCTATGACCACTTACATTGATTACATCATCAGTACGACCTGTAATTGTGATATATCCATCGTCATCATATACAGCACCATCACCCGTAAAATATACAGATTTGCCATCTTTTTTCACATCACCAAAGTATGATTTAACAAAACGTTCTTCATCACCCCAAACACCACGTATCATCGATGGCCAAGGGCGTGTTATACACATATATCCTGTTTCACCAACATCTACTCTCTGCCCAGTTTGAGGATCTAATATCTCTGCCATAATTCCAGGCAGTGGTAATGTTGCACACGCAGGTTTTATTGGTGTTGCTCCTGGAAGTGGAGATATAATATGTCCACCTGTTTCAGTTTGCCAGTATGTATCAACAATAGCACACTTGCTATTTCCAACAACTTCATAATACCATTTCCATGCAGGTGGATCGATAGGCTCACCAACAGTACCAAGCACTTTTAATGAACTCAAATCATATTTTTTCGGTTCATCTTCACCCATTTTATGCAACACGCGAATAGCAGTAGGAGCAGTATAAAACTGATTGATCTTATACTCCTCTACCATCTTCCACGGACGTCCTGCATCTGGATATGTTGGTACACCCTCAAACATAACTGTTGTTGCACCCATTGCAAGTGGACCATAAACGATATATGTATGCCCTGTAATCCAACCAATATCAGCCGTACACCAGTAGGTATCATTCTCTTTAACATCAAACACCCACTCCATAGTCATTTGTGCCCAAAGGATATATCCTGCTTGATTATGCTGTACCCCTTTTGGCTTTCCTGTACTTCCTGAAGTATAGAGTAAGAAAAGAGGATCTTCTGCATCCATCACTTCAGCTTCACAATACATATCTTGCGTGTTGATAAGCTCATTATATGAGTAATCACGTCCAGCTTCCCAATGGATAGACTCACCATTTCGCTCAACAACAAGCACTTTTTCAACTGGTGTTTCACCTTCAATAAGTGCTGCATCAACAACTGGCTTTAACATATATGGTTTATCTTTTCTAAAAGCACCATCTGCAGTAATAACCACTTTTGCCTGAGCATCTTCTATTCTATCACGCAATGCTTCAGCACTAAAACCACCAAATACGATAGAGTGTATAGCACCAATACGAGCACACGCAAGCATAGCATATGCAGCTTCTGGAATCATTGGCATATAGATAACAACTCTATCACCCTTTTGAACACCAAACTCATTTTTTAAAAGATTTGCAAAACGGTTAACATTGTAGTAAAGCTCAAGGTAAGTAATAATCTGCTTATCACCTCTGTCACCCTCAAATATAATAGCAGCTTTATTTTTGCGTGTGTTTAAGTGTCTGTCGATACATTGTGTAGTTACATTGAGTTTTCCACCCTCAAACCACTTTACAAAAGGGAAGTTTGATTCATCTAAAACAGTAGTAAACGGTTCAAACCAGTCGATCTTATTACGTGCATATTCGCCCCAAAAACCTTCATAGTCTTCTGTTGCCCACTCTTGAAGATCATGGTACTCACACATATTTTTAATTCGTGCATTTTTTGCAAACTCTTTATTTGGTTTAAATACTGGTTTTTTTTGTACTTGTGACATAGTTGTGCCCTTTATCTGAAAAATTGATTATTGAAAATTATATCTTGTAAAAATTTATCTTTCCTTGAAGATATAAGTTCATATTTTTTTTAGATATATTTAAAAGTAAACTCTATATCACTTTTTACGTGCTATCATCAATGTAGATATATCCATAGAGAAGCTTTGTGTATGTAGCATCTCAAAACCAGCTTTTTGCAGTTCTGCTTCCATACCCTGAATCGTTACAAAGTTTTCAATTGAATCTGGAAGGTATGTATACGCTTCTAGGTTTTTAGAGATCGCACCACCAACGTACGGTAAGATTTTATGCATATAAAAATCTCTGATCTTTTTGAGAATATTTTTATTTTCATCTTTCATAAACTCTAAGATAACAACAATGCCACCCTCTTTTAAGACACGATTGAACTCATAAAATGCTTCTTGTCGCTCTACAACATTACGGATACCATATGTAATACTAAGCATATCTGCACTAGAATCTTCAAGAGGAATCTCTGTCGCTTTTGCTATATGATAATGAAAATCAGGAAATTTTTTACGTGCTACATCAACCATACCATTTGATGGATCTACCCCTATAAATTCTTGAATAGAGATACCAGCTTTTTGTGCCTGTTTTTGCCAATACCCCATCATATCACCTGTACCACACGCAACATCAACGATCTTTTCTATCTCTTCTTTGCCATAGTACTCAAATGCAAGATCACACGCTTTTTTACGCCATGATATATCAACACCCATACTCATCACACGGTTTGCAGTATCGTATGTTGGTGCTATATCATCAAACATTGAGACAATTTTCTCTTGTTTTACATCACCCTCTTGTTCTAAAATGCTCATTTGTCTATCCTTTTCATCCACATAATTATATCTTGGCTCTCTTTGGCTAGATTTAAAATCTCAAATTTATCTTCTAGCCCACTAAACCCATCTACACCACCAAAACTAGGAGCTATAAAGCTAAGATAATAATCAACCTCATTGCGTGTTATCTCATAAAGTCCATGTGAACCTTCTATAATGATGTGTTTATACTCTTGAAGTTTCTCAAGCGTATCAGCTATAAAAACCTCTCTGCCCTCAACACCAAATAAAGGGATAGTTGTATCAAACTCTTTTTGGCGTGAAATAATAAGAACATCAGGTGCTTTACCACCTACAAGCCTTGCATCAAGAGTTGGTCTGTCATTACGAACCGTATTACCACCAATAACAAGCAGATCACACACATCACGCATAGCATGTACTAAGGTTCTTGAATCTTTAGAACTAATAACACCATCATCGATTGTACCATTGAGGCGTTGTGCCCATTTAAAAAAGACAAATCGCCCCTCTAAAAACTTTGTAAAGGGATATAAGAGTGCATCACACTCTTTTTTCATAATCTCAGTATATACCATACAATTATTCATAGATAAAAGAAGATTACCATTTGCTGCTTTTTTATTAGGATCATTAGAGCCAACATACACCTCTTTAATACCGAGTTCAGCGATTAGTGAAGCACATGAAGGTGTTTTTCCATAATGGGAACATGGTTCTAGTGTAGTGTAGAGTTGCGTGTTATGAAAGATATTATTATGATTACTCAAAAGATGGGTATGAATATCAGCTGAATCTTCTAAAGCCAAAATATAATCATCTTGTGTAAGTTTATGATAAGCAGTTTTTAACGCATTAACCTCTGCGTGTGGTGCTCCAGCTTTATGGTGTGCTTCAACAGCCAACACTTCACCGTGTTCACCAACAACACAACAACCAACAGCAGGATTTGGATAGGTTACACCCTGATACTTCCATGCCTCCTGAAGTGCAAGAGACATATAAAAGTTATGATCTATTACCATTCAAAGTAAGTTTTTGCTTTTTTAATATCTGAAAAATCGAGTTCAAAACTCTCTTGATCATTTTCAAAGAAAAGTTTTTCACCTTCAACAGCTTTGAGTGTAGCTTTAATTTTCTCTTTTTCAACAGTTACTAAAGCCATTTTTTCACCAATAGATTTTTTAAAATGATCTAGTGTTGTAAGTTTTCTCTCAATTCCAGGACTTCCCACTTCAAGTCTGTACTCACCAGAAACTGGTGGCGTTACATCTAAAAGTGGAGAAAGAAGGTGTGTAAGTTCTACATACTCCTCTAGTGGAACACTCTTTCTTTTACCATTTTCAAATTCATTTGAAATAACACTTACACGGAAGATTGTTTCATCAAACTCATTTACAATAACAGTATCATAAAGTTCTAAGCCAACTGAACTCACAACTGCTTCTATATCGTGTTGTAAACTCATACCTCTTCCCCTCTTTCTTGTGCAATCTTTTTAAAAAGTTCCTCAATTGTTTGAGACTTTTTAAGTTGTTCATCAAATTCAAATGTTAGTTTTGGGCAACGATACCACCCTTGATCTTTCATACAATAATCTTCAATTATTGGTCTTGCTTTACGCAACTGTTTGAGATAAAGACGTTTTTCATCTTCATGAAATCCAGTTGGATCAATATAAACTTTAGCATCACTTCTACCACGAGAACACTTAACTTCTATAACACTGATCTCATGTAAACGTGCATCATTAAGCCCACTAAGGGCTTCAGGAATAATCTCTGCGAGTATCGACTCGGTACGTTTGAGTTTTATCTCTGCTTCAGTCATTATTATAAAGAAACCTTCTGTTCAACTTTTTTGAATGTTTCAATAACATCACCAACAACAACATCATCGTAGTTAGAGATAATAACACCACACTCATAACCATTTCCAACTTCAGCAACATCATCTTTGAAACGGCGAAGTGAAACAAGTTCACCCTCAAATGCAACAACACCATCACGGATCACACGAACAAGACCACCACGGATCAATTTACCATCAACAACAACACATCCTGCAACCATACCTGCTGGTGATTTAAATACATCACGAACTTCTGCTTGACCTGTTTGTTCTTCTGTCCATTTCGGAGCCATCATACCAGTAAGCATCATTGTCATATCATCAAGAAGTTGATAGATAACAGAGTATGTTCTAATATCTACATTTCTTTGTTTTGCAAGAGCTTTAACTGCACCAGTTGGACGAACGTTAAAACCTAAAAGTACACAGTTTTCAGAGTTTGCAACAAGCTCAACATCACTCTCTGTAATACCACCAACACCACTTGAAATGATGTCAATTTTTACTTCATCATTTCTTAATTCACTTAACGAATCTTTAATCGCTTCCAGTGATCCATGAACGTCAGTTTTAAGTACAACTTTAAGAGACTTAAGTTTCCCTTCGGCGATCATCGCTGTCATATCTTCAAGTGTTGATTTTGTTGATTTTGAAAGCTCTTTATGACGCTCATACTCTTTACGTTTTTGTGCGTACTCTTTTGCTTCTTTATCGCTATTCATTGCCATCATCACTTCACCAGCTGCAGGAACTTCATTAAGACCTACTACAACAGCTGTATGAGAAGGTGTAACCTCTTTGATATTTTTACCCATATCATTGATAAGTGCTTTCACACGACCATATGCACTACCACAAACAACATTGTTCCCAACTTTAAGTGTACCGTTTTGGACAATAACTGTTGCAACAGAACCACGACCTTTTTCTAAAGATGATTCAACAACAGCAGCTTTTGCTGGTGCTTTAGGGTTTGCTTTTAACTCTAACACTTCAGCTGTTAAGAGGATATTTTCAAGAAGTTCATCGATCCCCATTCCACTTTTTGCAGAAACCGGAACAAACTCAACATCACCACCCCAATCAACAGGGCTAATACCATGTTCAGCCATTTGACCTTTTACAAGATCAGGGTTTGCTGTTTCTTTATCCATTTTATTGAGTGCTACAATAATTGGCTTACCAGACTCTTTAGCAATTTTTATAACTTCAAGTGTTTGTGGTTTTACACCATCATCAGCAGCAACTACTATAATAACGATATCAGTAATATCTGTACCACGTTGACGCATGTGAGAAAACGCTGCGTGTCCTGGTGTATCGATAAATGTAATATCTTTTCCATGTTGATTTACTGTATATGCTCCAATGTGTTGTGTAATACCACCAGCTTCTCCATCTGCAACTTTTGCTTTACGGATAGCATCAAGAAGTGATGTTTTACCATGGTCAACATGTCCCATAATTGTAATCACAGGTGGACGTTCAACTGCATCTGGATCTTCATCAATCTTCTCTTCAACTACATAGTTAAATTCATCTTTTGGATCGATAATTGTCACTTCTACACCAAACTCTTCACTTAAGATCTCAATCTCATCACTTCCAAGGAAATCATTTTTTGTCATCATCATACCAAGATCAAAAAGAACTTTGATGATATCACTCATTGGACGCTTAAGTTTTTCTGCAAATTCATATACACGGATATCTTCAGGGATCTCTACATGTGTTACAACTTCTTCAGATTGTCTCTCTTTTGTATATTTTTTACGTTTATCACGAGATACTTTTCTACCACGAGGAGCTTGTTTTTTGTTTCCATTTCTTCCGATTGGTTTTGGTTGACGAGGTTTTCTTGGCTCTTCTACAACAATCTGTGCACGTTCTGTTGCATTAAGATCAAGTAAAACAACTTGATCATCCATATCCATTGTTACTTCAGCCATGCTACCACCAAAGATATCAAGTTTCGTTCCTTGATCCTTTTTACTTGTTGGTGCTTGTTTTGTTGTATTTTTCTTTTTCTTAGCGAGTTCTGCAAGCGCTTCTTCGCTCATTTTTCCATATGAAGAGATTTTTGGTTGTTTTTGTGGAGCACCATAACTCTCTTGAAGCTGTGCCTTTTTCTTTTTAACAATTTTAAGACCACTTTTTTTAATGCTTGGACGTGATGCAGGTGTAACCACTTTTAAAGGAGAAGTGCTTTTTTTCTCTGAAGCTTGCTTTTCTATTTGAGGTTGTTTTGGAGTATCATCAGATGCTTCCTCTTTTGTTACCTCATTAGCTTGAGGCTGTTTCTCCTCTTTTTTTACATCAGCTTGATTATCTTGTTGCGATTCTTCTACCTTAGTTTCTTCTTTTTTTGGCTCTTCTTTTGGCTCTTGTTTTGGAGTATCATCAGTTGATTTTTGTGAAGCTTTTTTTACAACCTTTGGTTTTGGTTTTTGTGTAGGTGCCTTAGCTTCATTACCATTTATAATATAATCAGCAATCTTCTCTGCTTGCTCCATTGTCACTGTACTTTGTGCAGCTTTTGCTTCCACACCTAACTCTTTAGCTTTTGCTAAAACATCTTTAGAAGCGATCCCAAGCTCTTTTGCAATTTCGCTAACTCTAACTTTTTCTGTCATCAGTGATGATCTCCTTTAGTTTATTCATAAGTTTATCTTTTTGACCACTTTTGCATAGACGCATCAGTGCTTTTTGAAGTTTTTTCTCTTCAGTAAGACAACTTTGACACAAATAAAAACTTCGTCCCACCTGCGTGTATGAAGAGAGTTCCCCCTCTTTACACTGAAGCCTACACAGCTCATGTTGCAGTGTTCTTGTTCTACAAACGCTACACATTCTTATCGGTTTATGAAATTTTTTTGCCATTATATCTAAATCTTACTTTATTTAATAGCTTATCGTTCAATAATTAAGCCATCATTATCAAAATCTAAGATTTTTGTTGAAAAATCTGGAAATTTTTGCTTAAATTTATTTGCTATCATTGCAGCATCATCATCATATACAAGTGTAAACATCGTACTTCCACTTCCTGATAGTGCACTCATCAATGCACCACTCTCATATGCTATTTTTTGAACACTAAAAAGTTCAGGTAATGTTTTCATTCGTGCTTTTTGATGAAAACGATCTTGAGATGCAAGTTTTAACATCTCCCAATCCTCATTAAAAAATGCAGCTACTGTCAAAGCACAATGTGAAAGGTTGTATACAGCATTCTCTTTAGAGTATGATTTTGGCAATACTGTACGCGATTTTGATGTATTCATCTGTTTATTTGGTATCACTACAACTGCTTTGAGATAATCAGGCAAATGTTTCCTTTGAGAGAAAACTTTATTTTTCTCCAATGTTGCAACATTAAACCCACCCATAACAGCTGGAGTGATATTATCTGGATGTGGTTCATACACTAAAGCATGATTTAAAATACGACGTTTACTCACACGAATACCAGCTGCTTCATGTGCTGATGAGATCGCTGAGACAATCACAGCAGATGAACTTCCAAGTCCTCTTGACATCGGAATTTGATTGTAAAATGTAAATTTAAAATTTTGTTTTTTCTTTGTTAGACGAGAATAATGTTCATTAAATATCGAAATAAAAAGATTATTCCCTTTTAAGCGAGGGTTATTTTCTCCCTCTCCTTTAATACTTACACTAAAAAACTTTGAAGGGTGAAACTCAACACGGTTTCTAAGATTTACTGCTAATCCCAAGGTATCAAAGCCAGGTCCAAGATTAGCAGAAGTTGCAGGTACACTAATTGTCACACACGTTCCTATCCCACAGCACCTATTTTATATAAAGGTGTTGCGATATTTGTAAATTGGGACTCATCCAATATTTTAGGCAGTTGAAAAACACTCTCTTGAGGTGTGTCAAACTTTTGAGTCACTATATCTTCGTTTATTTTAACAAAATATAGCTTTCCTATCGCTTTTATAGGATGGTTTGCATTAAAATAAAAAGCATCTGTTGCCAAAAGTGGTATTTTTTTTACAATGCTTATTGTTTTTAAAAAAAGATATGCAACTTTTATAGCCATAAAACTTCCTGGTCCATTGGCATAAAAAAGTTTTTCTATCTCATATTTCTGATTTATCTGTTCAAAAAGCACAGGTAATATCTCCGAACTTTTTTCTTCAGACTGAATCTGTTGTATACATTGATTGTTTTCATAGATACCTATATATATAGGAGTACTTAGTGCTAAAACGACAACTGATACTTTCTTTTTATGCATATGCTTTTTCTAACTCTTTTGCTTTTTGACCTACAAGTTCAACCACTTCATAGTTCTGAGCATCTTTTAAAAGCTCAAGTGTAAGTTTATGGTTGAGATCATGACTTCCAGCAAACGCCTCATAGTTACCTACAAAGTTCATCCCAATAAGACTCATATCTCCAATAGCATCTAAGATTTTATGACGTACAAACTCATCATCATAACGTAGTCCTTCAGGATTGAGCACTTTCTTTTCATCTAATACTATAGCATTTTCCATAGAACCACCAAGTGCAAGACCTTTTGAACGAAGATACTGTACCTCATGTAAAAAACCAAATGTACGTGCACGAGCTATCTCTTGTTTATAGCTCTCTTTTGTAAATTTAAGTACATACGCTTGTTCTTTAATAACTGGATGGGGAAACTTAATTGTAAAATCATAATTAAGATCTGGAGATGGAGAGAGTTTAACATATTTATCCCCTTCTCGTACCTCTACATCTTTTTTTATAATCATCACTTTTTTAGGAATATCTTGTTGTACTATTCCTGCTTCATCAAGTAAAATACAATAACTAGCACTGCTTCCATCCATAACAGGTACTTCATCTGCATCTACAATAACACGCAAATTATCGATACCATAAGCATATACAGCTGATAAAAGATGTTCAATAGTTGAGATCACATAACCATCTTTTCCAATAACAGTTGCCATTTTTGTATCAACAACATTTTCAGGAACTAAAGGGATAGAAACCCCCACATCACTTCTGTAAAATACAATACCACTGTTAGATTCCAATGGTTCAAGGCGTAGTTTTACAGGGCTTCCTTTGTGTAAACCTATTCCAACGAGTTCCACTGCTTTTTTAATAGTTGTTTGATACATAAGAAAACCTTTGTTTTTATCTTTTATCGATCATTTTTTTCGCTTGTGCGATAATATCTGTAATATTGAGTTTAATCCATTGAGCATCCATCCATTCTTGAGGACGCACTTCTATACCTTGGACAAGTACACCAAAATGGAGATGATCTCCCATAGCATAACCTGTTTTTCCTGTATTTGCTATCTTTTGACCAGGAGCAACCTCTTCATCTTTAGAAACATCTATACTTGAACAATGTCCATAAAGTGTATAAAGACCTAATCCATGAGAGATAACAGGCATATTTCCATAAAGCCCATTATAATCGGCAAATACAACTTTTCCACTGTTTTGTGTTTTTATTGGTGCCATTGCATAACTTGCAAGATCAAGTCCCATATGATACGCTTCAGAGATAAATTCCCCTTTATAGTAATATTTTCTATGATCTCCAAAATGTGCAACAACTTTTGCATTTTTCAACGGATACATTCTGTGAATTTTAAAGTCACTTATCATTTCGTCTGAAACTACTGAAGTTAATTCATGAATCAACTCTTCATTATGTGCTCGGACATCTTCATTAATAATTCTAAATTGTTTGAGTTTATCTTCAACACCCTGCGTCTCTTCAAACTCTTCTGCTAAATCATAAATTTTTCCATCTAAAAAACGATCAGACAATGTAATATTAGAAACTCTATACACTTTGTTTTTTAAATATAATGGAACATACGTACGTGTTATGTTTCCTGCTGCATCTTTAGCAACAACTGTTGCTTTAAATCCACTATCTTGAACAGGCCACGCAATCAAAGCAATGTAAAATCCCTCTTTATAAAAAGGTTGTGCTTTAAACATTTTTCCATGATTTCCTGCTACAGAAACATCAACAAGGTTTTCATCTGTAGCTCTAAAAATCACAAGAGCTGATCCACCACGAGAGATTTTATAAGAATTATTTACTATATGAACACGTGGACGTCTTTTATCAATAGTAAGATTAAAACGTTTTACAGCAACATTACCCTTAAAAAAGTTCCATTTACTCATATCTTGAGCTTGAACAACGATCTGAACTTTTTTCCCTTTCATACGATAAAGCTCATGAGGAGGTTCTAGTGCAATAGTAAGCTTATTTTGAGGAACCATCAATTTTTCATACGCCAACTCTTTATCACCTTCAGATGTACGCATAACAACTTTGTAAGACACAAGTCCTGTATCATCTGATATATGAAGGTTTAACGGTTTTTTTAAGTTCCAAAAACCATTTGTTTTCATCGATATAGTTGGAGCGTTACGCTCAAAATCTGCTGAAAAATAAACATAAACAGCACCGGCAACCATTGCTAATAAAATAAATAGTGAAATAAATGAGGAGCTATCTCTTCGTCTTCTCAAATCTAATCCTTTAGTATTGTAATAATTGTATCATTCTTATACAAGACAACCTCTTGCACATGAACAATTTTTAAACATTCTTCCATAATTGCATCACAATCATCAAGTGTCGCACCTGAGAGCTCTAAAAGTTCATCTGTAACATATAAACATATTTGAGTACCATTATTTTTTTGCATCATTGTTTGGAACAAATACCCTTGTAAACGAACCGATGCTAGTGATCGGGACATCACAAGATCACGTTTGCACAGATGAAAATCAGCACCTTGATCTATGAGTTGTGCAATTGAAGCAAAAATTATACCATCAGTTTTGTTACTTGTAAAAAAATTATATTCTATTATATAACCATAACATAATGCTGTTGCAATTTTTGCATTAATTTTTGCATTATTTTGTATAAAAAACTGATGGAGTTCTTGCACATTACATCTCAGTTCATACACAAGATCAGATGATTTTTTTACTTCATATCGTACCTTGTCTATCCACGGAAGTGCACCATATTTTCGTGATGGCTTTTTAGTTGCAACTAAAGATACCTTTTTATGGTGCATCAATAACCATGTATAGAGTGCACTCCCTAAAGGAAGTGTTGTATCATCAACAACCAATGTACAATGATCTGCATTTAATAATGTTTCTTTTGCAATATTCATAAAACTATTTCCCTTTATTTTTATTGATTTTATAAACATATGCCAACACTTCAGCAACTGCACCAAAAAGTGTTTCTGGAATTGGTTTATCTAGTTCTACCTCAGCATAAAGTGTACGTGCCAATGGAGGATTTTGCACAATATGAACCTTGTGTTCTCTGGCGATCTTTTTGATTTGCAATGCAATATTATCTGTTCCCTTGGCAATAACAATAGGAGCAGAAGATTTTTCCTGATTATACTGTAAAGCCACAGCATAGTGCGTCGGGTTGGTAATAACAACATCGGCATTTGGAACTTCTGCCATCATTCTTTTTCGAGATGCTTCCATCTGTATTTGACGAATTTTTGACTTAATAAGAGGATCCCCCTCCATATTTTTCATCTCATCTTTAATCTCTTGCTTTGACATCTTTAAACCATTAAAATATTGTCGTCGAACTATCACAAGATCTATCATTGCAAAAATAAAAATAATGAGCAACATCACAAGGGCGATCACTATGGTCTTATCTTTTAACCAGTCCAGCTGATCTCCAAGACCAAATAGTGCAACGGTTGGAAGTTCTAAAATAAAATAGAAGAAAAACACAAATCCTACACCTAATGTTGTAAAAGATTTAAATGTTATTTTGATCCCCTCTATCAGTTTTTTTACCGAAAAAAGGTTTTTTGTCCCTTTTATGGGATCAATTTTTTTAATATCTGGCATAATTGCTTTTGTTGTAAATAAAAAACCAAACTGTGCTACAGCACCAATAATACCTGCTATTGCAACAGCTGTTGCTAAAGGTAAAACCATTAACAACAACTCTTTTGCAGTAACAATGGCAATATCAACTGCAAAATGGTTATCTATACTTGTAGTACCAATAAGGGAAAAATAATATTTTGCAAGGGTAAGCATATGTGATGCCATAAAAGGAAAAAGCATCAAAATCGCCAATATAGCTACAAAAAGGGTAACTACACCAGCTGTATCTTGAGATTTTGGAACATTCCCCTCTTTTCTGGCATCTTCAATCTTCTTGGGGGTGGGTTCTTCTGTTTTTTCAGCATCATCAGCCATACAATTCTCCTAGAAGAACACGCAACAATTATGAAATTTTCATAGATAAATCAATCCATGATGCCTGATGAATAAGACTGCCACTACTAATAGCATCAACACCTGTTTGCGCATAACTCTCTATGGTTTCAAGTGAAATATTACCACTTGCTTCTAAAAGTATATGAGGATAGTGTGCATCTCTATATGCCACAACTTCACGCACTTGATCTGGTGTCATATTATCACACATCACAATATCTGCGTGTGCTTCAAATGCCATTTTTGCAATCTCTAAAGTCTCAGCTTCAACCTCTATCTTCGCAGTAAAAGGGATCACTTTTCGCGCTTTTTGAATATACTCTTGCAAATTCTCTATAGTTTTTAGATGGGTATCTTTAATCATTAACGAATCATCCAATCCCATTCTATGGTTTGTTGCACCACCACAACGTGTTGCATACTTTTCAAAAACACGCAAAAGTGGACGAGTCTTGCGTGTATCTAAAAGTTTTACTCCATAGGGGTTGATAATCTGAGCATACTTGCGTGTTAATGTTGCGATAGAACTTGCGTGTAGCGCCATATCTAAGATAGTTCTCTCTGTTTTTAGAACTGCGTGTGAAGATCCTTTGATAATGGCTAAAACATCTCCAACCTTAAATGTATCACCATCTTTAACACCCCAAACAATCTCCAAATCCTCTTGTTTTGCGAGTTCATCTATATACACAGCACCTGCAAAAACACCGTCACATTTTGCGATAATATCTGCTTTTGTATCTACACTTGGTTCAACCAAAGCATACAGATCACCACGCCCTACATCCTCAGCCAAAGCCTCTTGAACAAATTGTTTTATCATAATGCTAACATTCTTTCTAGTGCAATTTTTGCCCATTTTTGTGTTTTTTCATCAACTTGAATCTCATTAATAGGCTCACCATCATCGATCGCTTTAAGTGTGAGATACACATCTTCAAGCGTTGTTTCATTCATTGTAGGGCACTCTGGTTTTGTAGAACTTAGTACATAAGTATTTTTAGGGCGTAAACGATTTACCATGTTAAACTCTGTTCCAACAGCTACTTTTTGATCCTCTGGCAATGCTGTAATATACTTAATGAGTTGTGATGTTGAACCAACAAAATCAGCAGCTTGACAAATAGCTGGATCACATTCAGGATGCACAGCTATAAGTATATCTGGATATTTTTCTCTATAAAATGCTATATCATCCAAAGTAAAAAGTTGGTGTACTGAACAAAAACCATCATAACAGATAATATCACACTCTTTAGGATCTTTTTCATCAACACCAATAACCATAGAGTTTAATCCCATATCATTGGCAATATTTTGTCCTAAACATCTATCTGGAACAAAAAGGATCTTTTTACCCTCACCCATAGCAGTTGTGATGATTTTTTTAGCATTGGCACTCGTACACACCATACCACCCATCTCACCAACTTTTGCTTTTACATCTGCTCCTGAGTTAATATAAGTGATAGGTAAAATATTTTCATTTGGTATACCGTTATCATTTAAAAATTTCACAGCGTTGTCGTATTGTATATCTGTTATCATACTTGCCATTGCACAACACGCAACTTTTGGCATTACAACACGTTTTTCAGGAGAAAGCACTTTAACACTTTGCCCCATAAAACCAACACCACAGAAAAGGACAAACTCACTATCATCTGCTTGAGTTTTCATCGCAAGTTCTAGTGAATCTCCTGTAATATCTCCAACTTCAAACACTTCATCCCTTTGATAAAAGTGTGCAACAACAGTAACACTCAACTTCTTTTTAAGTTGATCTATTTTTTCTTTGAGTTCTTTTTGTGTTAACTTCAAGAGGCTATCCTAAAATATATTTTCTATACAGTTGCGTTATTATATCAAAATATATTTAGCATAGAAAGTGTAGAATTGCACTATTCAATAATATTAAGGTTATCTATGGATTTTTTATTTAATATCAACGTACAGTTTTATATCCTTGCATACTTGGTTGGTGGGATCCCATTTGGTTTATTACTCGCAAAAAAATTTGCTGGAGTTGATGTCAAAGCATCAGGTAGTAAAAGTATTGGAGCGACAAATGTGTTGCGTGTTGTCAAAGAGAAAGATCCTGCCCTTGCAAAAAAACTGGGTATTGCTACACTCGCACTCGATGCACTCAAAGGTGTAGTAGTACTTACAATTGCTCATTTTAGTGGTGTAAGTGAAGCAACTCTATGGGGCGTAGCTGTACTTGCTGTACTTGGGCACTGTTTCTCACCATATTTAGGTTTAGAGGGTGGTAAAGGGATAGCTACTGGTATGGGTGTAATGATGTTTATGCTGCCATTTGAGACAACTATTGCCCTGATAGTATGGGGTGTGATGGCAAAAACAGTTCGTATATCATCTGTTTCTTCTTTAACGGGTGTTTTAGCACTTTTAATCAGCAGTTTTATTATCCATCCAGATATGGCACATGCTCCTGTTGTCTTTATCGTTGTTATTTTATTTTACAAACATATTCCAAATATCATCCGAGTATTTAAGGGTGAAGAGAAAAGAGTACTTTAAGCAATGACTATCAATATCAACGATTTAACTTTTGAAACTATCATAGGTATTTTAGATTTTGAGCGTTTAACACCTCAAAAAGTTATTGTTGATATTACCATAGAATATGATTATATTCCAGGAGATTTTATCAACTATGCTGATGTTGCACAAATGACTCAAAATCTCTTTTTGGAACAAAAATTTTATCTTCTTGAAGATGCTTTAGATATTTTATCACGCAATCTTAAAAAAAATTTTCAAAAAATTCACCACCTAAAAATCACGATAACAAAACCCTCTATAATGCCCAATTGTAGGGTATCTGTAAGTAATTTTTACACCTTTGATTCTTAATATAAACTTCACTTTTTTTTAAAAAAAATTGAAAATAACTTTAAAGTTACCTAAATTTATGCTACAATTTCGCCAAATTTTTAGTACAGATAGGAATTAGTACATGCGTATTCTAATTATAGAAGATGAAGTAACATTAAATAAGATGCTAGCAGAGGGTCTTAAAGAGTTTGGTTATCAGAGTGATGTGGTTGAAACACTTAAAGATGGTGAATACTATTTAGGTATTCGTAACTACGATTTAGTTTTAATGGACTGGATGTTACCAGATGGTAACTCTATTGACATTATCGGTGATATAAAATCAAAAACACCAAAAACAGTTGTAGTTGTTTTATCTGCTCGTGATGATAACGAAAGTGAGATTGAGGCACTTCGTGCTGGTGCAGATGACTATATTAGAAAACCTTTTGATTTTGATGTTCTTATCGCTCGTTTAGAGGCTCGTTTACGTTTTGGTGGTAGTAATATCATTGAGATTGAAGATCTTACAATCAATCCAGAAGAGGAAAAAATCACATATCAAGAGAAAGTGATTGAGCTTAAAGGGAAACCTTTTGAAGTATTAACACACTTGGCACGTCATCGTGATCAAATTGTTTCAAAAGAACAACTTTTAGATGCTATTTGGGAAGAGCCTGAACTTGTAACACCAAATGTTATTGAGGTTGCGATTAACCAAATCCGTCAAAAAATGGACAAACCACTTTCAATTACAACAATAGAGACTGTTCGTCGTCGTGGTTATAGATTTTGCTTTCCTAAAGAAGCAAACTAGTAGTTACAATCTCTTAAAAACGTGATATAATCCCAATAAAAAAGGGATATATCATGTTCTTTGCCAAGCGTAGTATCCGTAAAAACTTTCTTATTCAACTTCTTTTTGCTTCAGCAGCACTTATTTTACTCTTTTCATCTATGTTATATCTTTATATTGAAAAATCAATCTATGATGAAAAAAAAGAGGAACTACTCCATTACGCACACAATATAGCTAACTACAAATCTGTATTTGAAGTTGACAGCAGTGCAACTGAGAACTTTCTTTCTGTAAGTATTGGTGTTGTTTATCTTAAAAAAGGTGATCCTCAAATAGAGGTATATGAAAAAACTGAAAATAAGCATACATACCTTACTCTTATCTATCCATTTAACCTTAAAGAGAATAGCTATCTTAAAATACGTAAAGATATTACACGAACTAAAAAACTTTTAGCAAAAATTTTAAACTACATATTTATCATCAATATCGTTGGATTTTTACTTGTTATACTTTATGCAATTACACTTTCAAAAATGCTTGTTGCTCCGGTGAGTCTTTTATCCAAACGTTTATCCAATATGAATGAGAATCTTATTAAACCGATTAAAGTTGAAGAGCTTCCACATGAGTTTGAACCTCTTGGTGAAACAATCAACTATCTTATTGCACGTATTCAAAACTTTGTTAAGTATCAAAAAGAGCTTTTTATTGGAACAGCTCATGAGCTTAAAACTCCTTTGGCAGTTATTAAACTCAAAAACCAAGTTACATTACTAAAGGAGCGTACACCTCAAGAATATATAGAAGCGCTCAAAACTACAAACAAAACAATCGATGAGATGAATATTATTGTTTCAAATATTTTAAATATAGGTCGTCAGGAAGGTGCACAACTTGACAAACCTCAAGAGGTAGATGTTATTGCAATTTTAAAAGAAAAAGCTGATGATTTTAAACTTTTAGCTGAAAATGAAGGTAAAGAGCTAAAAATGCATTTTAAACCAGATGGATTTATGGCAACACTACAAGTTGGACTTTTAAATCAAATTATCCAAAACTTTTTACAAAATGCACTCAAATTCACCCCACAAAATCGTTCAGTTCTTTTACGAAGCTATCCTGATGATTATGGTTTATGTATTGAAGTGATTGATGAGGGATGTGGAATTGATGAAGAAGTAGATCTCTTTGCACCTTTTAAACGTCAAGGGAATAAAAGTGGTGTTGGACTTGGCTTATTTCTTGCAAAAAGTGCTGCTGATGCTCTAGGAGCTCGTATAAGTATTAAAAATAGAACCGATGGTATTGATGGAACTGTTGCAACTTTACAACTCAATTCTAAATTATCATGTATAATTCCACAATATAATTAGTGTTTCAAAAATAATAAAGCTTAGTTTTGTTATAAATCACTCACATAAAATAAATGGAAGGTTTTATAAGATGGCATTAATTATTAATGATGAATGTATAGCGTGTGATGCTTGTAGAGAAGAGTGTCCCACTATCGCAATAGAAGAGGGAGACCCGATTTACTATATTGACCCTGATCGCTGTACTGAATGTGTTGGTATATATGACGAACCAGCATGTATCTCTGTTTGTCCTGTAGATTGTATAGTTCCTGACAAAGACAATGTTGAAACTATCGCTGAGTTACAGTTTAAATACAAACAGCTCCAAGAAAACGAAGAGTTATAAGTGGCAAAGATTGTTACTGTCATAGATATCGGTTCTAACTCTGTTAGAATGGTTATCTATGAAAAAACATCTCGCTACGCTTTTCACCTCCTCCACGAAGCAAAATCAAAAGTTAGAATTTCACAAGATGCTTACCACCATAATGGTCAACTCCAACAGATCCCAATGGATAGAGCATTTAATGCACTCAAAGAGTTTTTACAGATAAGTAAATCTTTTAAAAGTAAAAAAATTTTATGTGTTGCTACCTCAGCATTACGTGATGCTCCTAACAAACATATATTTTTACAAAGAGTTAAACAACAACTTGGACTCAAAATCAAAATCATCAGTGGAGAGAAAGAAGCATATTTTGGAGCACTTGCGTGTGCCAATCTTCTTCCAAAACAAACACAGGCAATGAGTATAGATATAGGTGGTGGTTCAACTGAAATCGCCTTTATTGATAACGATAATGTTGATGAAAAAACTTATTCACTCAAACTTGGAACAGTACGACTCAAAGAGCTCTATTTTGATAAAAATGATATTGAGGGTGCAAAAGAGTATATCGACACGCAACTTGCAACTATTCCATTTAAAGAGATCACAACACTTATTGGTATAGGAGGAACTTTTAGAGCTGTTTCTAGTGCTATTGCTCAATTTAAAGACTATCCACTAGAAAAACTTCATGCTTTAGAATATGGTATCGATATTTTTGATCTTTACATACAAAAAGTGCTTGATGCACAAAACACGCAAGAGCTCAAAGATCTTTTTATTAAAAAAGATCGTTATGATGTAATTAAACCTGGCGTATTTATTTTACAAAGGGTGATTCATCATCTCAATATCACAAAGATCATAACAAGTGGTGCAGGTGTACGTGAAGGGGTGTATCTCAATGATTTACTCAGAACATCAAAAGGGAAGTTTCCTTACAATTACAACACATCTGTTCGTTATATACTTGATTCTTTTGTATCCAACAAGCAGTATGCAAATAACCTTGCATCATTGAGTAAAAAACTTTTTGATTTAACCCATCACTATTTTGAAATACCAAAGCAATATCGAACATCATTAAGCTTATCAGCAAAGCTTTATTCTGCTGGTAGCAGTGTACATTTTTACTCTCAACACAAACACTCGTATTATCTTGTACTCACTGCACTTGAGTATGGATTTAGACACGAGGATATTTTACTTATCGCAACACTTTGTAAATATGCAAAAAACAAGCTTCCTTCGCAACAGCATCTACATAAGTATCAGCTTCTTTTACCAGAAGCACAAATTACACACCATCTAAGCTATCTTCTTTCACTTAGCATAGCTCTACTTAGTCATATTCCACGAAATATTGATTTTGATCTTTCATTTGAAGATGGGGTTCTTGAAGTTATTTCAGATAATACACTCTACTTAGCACAAGAGAGTGTGGCTAAGCTTGAATGTTCCCATTCTGATTTTACAGTGAGATTTACGAATTAAAATCGTTGTCCCATTGTAAAATCGAATCGTGATGTCTTATCACCACTTTGAGGATTAATCGGCGTTGAGAACATCAGCTGAATAGGTCCAACTGGTGAAAACCACTCAACACCTGCACCATATCCAGCTCTTTGTATATTATTAGAAAGAAGATTTTTCGTAAGATTATCCATAATAAATCCCCAGTCCAAATAGGTAACAAGTCTCATTTTTGCTTTTTTAACAAGTGGAAAACTCATCTCTAAACTGTTTGAGAATGTATGTGTACCACCGATACGGCGCACACCATCATACGCATTGGCATCAGCTAATGTCGGAGAGAGTGAATAAGACTCATATCCACGAACACTACCAATACCACCCATATAAAACTTCTCAGCCAGAGGGATATATCCATTGTCAAATACCATATTTAAACGTGCTTTATATCTAAAGATAGCATCAAATCCTACATACTCTTCTAGTCCACGATAGATAGAAAAACGTGTTCGTGATTTCATATAATCAGCATCAGCACCAAGCCCTGTTTTTTCAAAGCTTTGAGAGAGAACAAATCCTTCACGTGGAAGGTAATAATCATCTGTATTATCCCATGTTGCACTGATCGTTACACCACTTTTTGAGTATGGCTCAAAATAGGCTCTATTACCGTATAAGGATGTATTAAAATCATCAGCAAAAGTATAATCGTTACGAGAGTATCCATACCCAAGATACCCTGTAATGTGACGAGAAAATCTATGCCCTATTCCACCAGAGATACCATCAGTATATACTGAATAATCATTATAATCGTATGATGATTTAAAAATAGAAAAATTTCCACTAAAGTCACTATCATTTAAACGATTGTTTGAGATATTAAATGAGTAGTTTCTACTTGTTTGTGATTTTTCAGCTTTTACACCCACATTGATACCAGAACCAAAAACATTTCTATCATTGATCCCAATACTTACCATAAGACCACCATACGAACCATATCCACCACCAAGTTGGATATTACCTGTTGGCGCTTCTTTTACTTTTACAATAAGATCCATTGTATGATCATCGATACGTTTCTCTTCAATAGTTGTTGAATCAAAATATCCCAAACGACCAATAGCAGTACGTGAATCTTTTAAATCGGTCAATGAGTACATATCGTTTGGTCCAAGATACAACTCACGACGCACAATTCTGTCGAGTGTTCTTGTATTTCCTGAGATAAGTACATTTCTAATACGTACTTTATTTCCTGGGATCACTCTAAAGTATACATCTACTGTATGATCTTTTTTATTTTTTTTAAGATCTGGAATAACTTGAACAAAAGCATACGACTTATCAGCGATCATTGTTTTGATCTTATCTGAATCATTTCTAAACTTTTTGATATTAAACACATCACCCTTTTTAAGGCTTAGTATTTCTTTTATCTGTGCATCATCAACAACATTTTCATCTTGATAGACATTGATGCTATTAATCGTGTACTGATCACCCTCTTGAATCTCATAACTCATATCAGCACTGTAGCTGTCAAAATTTACACGTGTAAATGGTTTAGAAACTTTAGCATCCAAATATCCATGCTGCATATAATAATCACGAATACGGAGATTATCATACTCAAGATCTCTTAGAGACATCTTTCCATCATTTCTTCCCCAAAGCCATCCCATAAACTGATGCTCTTTATTTGCTATAACATCATCAAAATCATCTGGATCTAGCCCTTTTACACCACTGTAGCGAAGCTTTTTAATAATAATCTCTTCACCCTCATTGACAATAAATGTCACTTTGACACTTCCATTCTCTAAGTGTTTTGTTTCTATTTCAACAACTGAATCTATTTTCCCTTCTTGAGAGATCGCAGCTATTATACGCTTTTTAGCAGCTTCTAGTTTTTCTTTATCGTAGAGTGTCCCTTTTTTTATCTGAACAACACTATCTAAAATATCATCATCATTCTCTTTCCATCCACGAAGTTCAACTTGTGAAATAATTGGTTTTTCAGTAAAATGAAATACCAAGACACCATCATCAAATGTTGTGTAGATATCATCAAAATAGCCTTGTCTAAAATAGCGTTTTATCGCTTTATCAACCATCTTTTCGTCGATATAATCACCACTCTCAAATGGTAACATCCTCTTTGCTACAGGTTTTGAAAGGTGATAAATCCCTTCAAAATCTATTTTTTTCACTTGATCTGCAAAAAGTGCAGAGCTTAAAAAGATCAAAACTAAACTTAAAAATATTTTCATTAAAATTCCATCGGTAAAATTAGAAAAGATTTTACCCATTATGAGGTTAATCTTGGGTAAATTGAGTATAATTTCAAAATAAATCTCCTATAAAAAGATAAAATATGAAAATTGCAATAATAGGTTTAGGCCTTATGGGTGGTTCTTTAGCCCTAAGTTTACGAAAACTTGACTTTGTCTCTGAAGTTGTTGGATATGACCACAATAAAGAGCATGAACAACAAGCATTACAACTTAATCTTGTAGATAAAATTGTAGATTTTACTACTCTTAAAAAATATGATGTTATTTTTTTGGCTATCCCTGTCAATGGTATCATTGCAGCATTACAACAACTCACAGATGTAGAACCAACAACAACAATTATCGATTTAGGTAGTACAAAAGCAAAGATTGTTGCAGCTGTTCCTTCCTCTATTCGTACCAATTTTGTTGCTGCACATCCAATGACAGGAACTGAAAACTTTGGTCCAAAAGCAGCTATTGAAGGATTATATGAAGATAAAGTTGTAGTATTGTGTGATCTTGAACAAAGTGGTGAACTTCAACAAACTACAGCAAGAAAAATATTTAAAGCCCTCAAAATGAAAAAACATTTCATGGGTGCACAACAACATGACAGACATGCAGCGTTTATCTCTCATATGCCTCATGCGATCTCTTATTCACTTGCAAACACTGTTATGAAACAAGAGGAAAAAAACACTATTTTAGCATTAGCAGCCGGTGGTTTTAGATCTATGAGTCGTTTGGCAAAAAGCTCACCATACATGTGGGAAGATATATTTCGTCAAAATAAAGACAATCTCTTAGAAGCGATAACCCTTTTTGAAAAAGAGTTGCAAGAACTAAAAAAAGATATTGAACAAGAGGAATGGGATAAAGTCCATCAGCTTATGGCTGATGGAAACAAACTTCACGATATTTTGGATTAGGAGAGTTTATACTTTTTCAATACTGACTTAAGAACTTTTTTATCTATTTTTATCTTTTTACCATGATAAATATTTTGTTCAAGTTTTTCAACAAGATCCAATACTTGAGGATCTTGATCTTTAAACTCCATAAGTTTTATCAATAAAATCTTTTCATCTTTTAAATTAAGTTTTTTCTCCTGCTCTTTTCGAACAAAAAGTTTTGGTTTAAAATATACTAATACCCCACCAATAATGATACCAAATACAAAAACAGCACCTAAAATACTATAGCTTATCTGTGTCTTAGCAGTTGAAGCTACAGCAGTATCATCGGATAGTGATGGAGTACTTTTTTGTATATGAAGTTGCTCTTGTTTCTTTTGCACACCCCCTATAACTGTTATATCTATAGGTTTTGTAGCGATACGTTGTACTTTTTGTGTTTGCGTGTTGTAAAAATCTAAATGAAATGGTGGTATAGTAAAGTTTCCATCCGATACAAAAGCAAGTTTTTGTGTCAGTGTATCACCTTGAATCTTAATTTTTTCATCAAAAACATTTACACCATGTATATACGGTTTAAAACTTTCAATATCTTCAAGATTTCCATCTCCATGCACTTTTATTGTCACATTTACAGCTTCATTAGGATGGATAGTTGTTTTATCTACATCTGTTTCAATCGTAAAGTCACCTATAAGATGTGCATTATTAGGCAGTGGTTTTATTGTCAGATCTAAACTGTTTGATATATAGGCACGCCATTGTATCTGTGGCATAAAAGATCCCCACATATCTTGTGTATGTACACGTGTTGCAATACGTATTTGTGCTGGTTGTATTGTAATATTACCCTCTCTTTGTGGTGCTATTTTATAACGGAGTGTTGTTACAACTCTATCACCATCTTGATGAGTTTGTGGATCATATTTTTCTTTAATCCAAAACCCTTTGAAATTTGGTTGAACAAACTGACTATCAACAACTTGTGCATCACTTTTTTGTTTAATATCTATCGACAATATAAATGGTTCACCTACATAATATGAGCTTTTATCTGTATGCATATCTACAATAAAAGGTGCTGATGAATCGTGTGAAGGCGCTTGAACTTTCAATGTAACACTGTTTGGATGTTCCATTTTCCCATCGACTGCGACATCAATCCCATCTATAGTACAACTTTTTTCTGCCATAAAACTATATGTCAAAGTATTTGTTTTATTGTATGTATTACCAATCATACTAATACTTGTAGAAGATGAACGACTCAAAATCTCACTACCACATAGAGTATCTATTTGTGGTTGTTCAATATCATTGCCCTCTATAATAAGATTGTAATGGACTATTTGACCACTTTGTGCTATGGAAGGATCAAGTTTTGCTGTAACCTTTGCATCCACAAGTGTAACGAAAAAAATAAGAATAAGTAATATATATTTACCAAGGCATTGCATCTGTTTGTTCCTTTTGTACTGGTTTATTTGTTCTTTTATTTAATCTGTATAAAAATGAAGCAGGTTGTTTATTAAGTTGTTTGAGCCATTTTTTCTCCTCAGCATCACTCATCACTTGAGGATGTGCTTGAAAGTGCTCTTGTCCTTGTTGCGTCTCCTGCTGCTCTTGTTTTGGTTGAGGATCTTGTGCGTGATCTTGTTTTTGTTGATCTTGTTTTTGTTGTGCACTTTTATGTGTACCCTCTCGTTTTTGCTGATTTTTTTGAGTTTTTTTGTTCTGCTGTTGTTTATTCTGTTCTCCTTTCTTATCTTTCTTATCTTTCTTATCTTTCTTATCTTTCTTATCTTTCTTATCTTTCTTATCTTTCTTATCTTTCTTATCTTTCTTGTTCTGTTCTCCTTGCTTATCCTGCTTATCCTGCTTATCCTGCTTATCCTGCTTATCCTGCTTATCCTGCTTATCCTGCTTATCTTGCTTATCTTGCTTATCTTGCTTATCTTGCTTATCTTGCTTATCTTGCTTATCTTGCTTATCTTGCTTATCTTGCTTATTCTGCTTGTCTTGTTTGTCTTGCTTATTCTGCTTATTCTGCTTATTCTGCTTATTCTGCTTATTCTGCTTATTCTGCTTATTCTGCTTATTTTGCTTTTGTTTTAGCTTTTTAAGAGCTTTTTTTACACTTTCAAGATTTTCTCGTACTTCAGGATCATC